>JACCDZ010624729.1_pt1 | contig 62728 bp, 52 predicted proteins | sample 7449551 | NCBI WGS metagenome assembly JACCDZ01 (sample SAMN15323452, study PRJNA562643) | freshwater metagenome | isolation source: river surface water | place: USA:Blue River Watershed | collected 2017-08-18 | reverse complement strand
TTGTTGCTCAAAGTCGGGAAACTTTGCGCAGCTGGGGTTTTATAGTTAAACAGCCTCAATACGTTTGTAAAGAGGCTGTTGATTGTTTTATTGTTGCTCAAAGCCGGGAGACTTTGCGCAGCTGGGGGACTTTGCACAGCGGGGGGGCTTATTTCTTACTAAATATTTCCATATAACCTGAAGAATTATCACCTATTTTATATTCATCTAAATCAAAAATAAAAAAAATATCTTCTCCTGAATATCCATAAACCACTTCAACAGATTCACCGGCACTAATGCCTTTACTAAAACTAATTTGCTTTTTGTATAGTTCTGTGCCTTTTATAAAAAAAATATTCTTTTTATAATCACCTAACATTGCTAATTTTAGATCAAACGTATTTTTATTAAAATTATTGAAATAATATATTTCATTTTTCATTAAATCAAGATAAATAACGTCTTCTGATCCATTTGAATCTCTAAATTCCTTTATTATATATTCTGAATAAATATAGTACTTTTGATAAACTTCATATAATTCATGACCAGTCCCTTTGACGGGATTATGTCTATAATTAAGTTCAGAATACCAATAATCATCCTTTTTTTCAAAAACCCTCTTTGTTTTTTTTCCATCCAATATTGCATTAATAATAATATTATTACTATTTAAAGTAATTGGTTCAACCCAAGCAGTTTTGTCTAAAATCATTTTAGGTTTTGACATTTGCATACTTTTATACTCAAATAACTTTAAATCATTTAGCTGATTAGCACAACTAAATAAAAATAATATAAAAAAATAACGAAGCATATATTTTATCATCTTATAAAATTATTTTGAATACCTAAATTAAATCCTTTTTTCACAGCTCGATAATTATTCTTAAAAGTTCTATTCGTATCACTCCTACTGTAACTTGGACTTTTATCATTTTTATTCATAGACAAGTTAAAAACAGTTCTCGATTGTTGACCCCGTGCGGACACTGTAAAACTATTCATTGTCTCACTATCTTCAGGATTTAAACTTTTCAACATATTCTCACCTCCATTAAATCTATACCCGCCGATCAATAAATACTGAGAAGTTATTACCCTAGCATCTAACTGCTTAGACATACTTTGAGTTAACTGAGCTCCTTTTTCTCCTCTCCCTGTATTACATGCTAAAACAACTAAATTTTTTCCACTTAACTTATCACCTAAGGCACTTAAAGTTGAAGAACTATTCTTATTATTTACTTTAGTACTGCCAATGCTAAAAGAACCAGAATTTCCGTGAGAAGTCAAGGCAAATGTTCCAACATCAGAACCATCTGTTTTTAATTGTGATAGTCCTTTAGAGAAACCGGAAATATCATCAACCAACATAATAGGTATACCTGATTGTTTAGCATTGTTATAATCCATAGAAAATGCAGAATCAGAATTATAGTTACTTGGGATTACAGCCATTGTTCCTATATCACTCCCCGGTTTATAATTTACGAATGAGTAACCATCTCTATTTTTCGGGCCACCTTCTCCGTCTACAGCACTCATTCCTGTAGGGTCAATTAGGTTTATCGGGTTTTGGTGTACATAATGATATGGTGTCCACCCTATAAACTCTTCCCCGAGCGGACCCACACTTACAAATATACTGATTCTTGGGTTACTTCGTCGGGCTCAGCATAAACTCCATAACGTGCGCCGTAATAATACATTTGTGTGGCGTCATCTAATTCAGCGCTTTGCGCGGTTCGTTCGTCCAAAGCTCAGCCCGCTTTCTCCTCCGAAATCGTTGAATTTGTAAATAAATTGAAATGCGTGATTTTCACAAAAGGAATATTAAGTCTTAAACAACTTTAAAAACCCAAACCCCGCGTTAGGGATGGCAGCGGATAGCCTTTTATTGGCGGCTGAGGCACTCGAAGCACCGATAAAAGCTATGAGCGCACAGCCCGACCCGCCAATTTACCGTTATATTTTGTTGTACTGTTTGGGTGTTTTTACTGATATTTAATACCGAGGCTGTTTGTGAGGGGAACGCCCAAAAAGATAAATCCCGCCAAGTGATTGACGGGGTATCTTATATTTGTTACATTTTATTTACCTATACCAAAATATTGGAAGCCTTGTTGCGTAATTTCAGTTGGATTTAAAATGTTTCGTCCATCAAAAATAAAAGCGGGCTGTTGCATTTGTGTTTTTATTGTTGCGTAATCAAGATTTTTAAACTCGTCCCATTCGGTTACAATTATTACGGCATGGGCTTGCTGAAAAATATTTGTTGTTTGGTTGTATATTTTTATTTGTTGCTGCAACTGATTGGTTGTTTGATTGGTAGCTTTTTCTAAATCGGTTAAAATTTGTTGTTGAGTTACTTTTGGGTCGTAAATATGTAACTCAGCTTGTTCTTCTATTAAATAATTAGCGATATCAATTGCTGCAGATTCGCGTGAATCGTTCGTATCTTTTTTAAATGCCCAGCCTAACATTACTATTTTTTTTCCAGAAACTGTGTTAAACATTTTTTGCACAATTTTACGTGCAAAACGGCTTTTTTGGTAATTATTCATTACAATTACTTGTTCCCAATAATCGGCAACTTCATTCAATCCAAAAGTTTTGGCAATGTAAACCAAGTTTAAAATATCTTTTTGGAAACACGATCCGCCAAAACCAACCGATGCTTTTAAAAATTTATCGCCAATACGCGTATCTTTCCCAATTGCAAAAGCAACCTCATCTATATTTGCTTCGGTAGCTTCGCAAATTGCCGACATAGCATTTATTGACGAAATTCGTTGCGCTAAAAAGGCGTTAGCTGTTAGTTTTGAAAGTTCACTAGACCAAATATTTGTTGTAATAATTTTATCAGCTGCTACCCAATTTTTATAAATATCAGTTAGTGCAGCAATGGCATTTTTACCTTCTTGGGTGTGGTAATCGCCACCTATTAACACGCGATCGGGGTTTAACAAATCAACAATTGCGGTTCCTTCTGCTAAAAATTCGGGATTTGATAAAATTTCGAACTGCACATTATTTTGCGACTGCTTTAATATACTTTTAATGGTTGATGCCGTGCGAACAGGTAATGTTGATTTTTCTACTACAATTTTATTTGTAGTTGCTACACTTGCAATTTGGCGTGCGCAAAGTTCAATATATTTTAAATCGGCGGCCATACCTTTTCCTATTCCATAGGTTTTAGTTGGTGTGTTTACCGATATAAAAATCATTTCGGCTTCATGTATAGCCTGGTTTACATTAGTACTAAAAAATAAATTTACGTTTCGTGTTTGTGCTACAATTTCAGCCAACCCTGGTTCGTAAACAGGTAAAGCTTCTAAGTTTTCTGAGTTCCAAGCGTTAATACGTTCTTGGTTAACATCAACAACTGTTACTTTTATATGTGGATTTTTTAATGCAATTACCGCCATTGTAGGTCCGCCAACGTATCCTGCACCAATACAACAAATTGATTTTATCATAAAATTTTTAAAATATTGCAGATTACATACTGCTTTTAAATTCCAAAATTACTAAATGATTTGGACTTTTATTTATAAACTATCTTCTTTAAAAGTAAAAGGTATTAAATTTTTTACAGAAGGCGATTGGATAATTTGTCCTGATTTACCCATAAAATAAATAGGAATTGGTTTTGCTTGTTTATTTTCATATTCTAACAACGATTGTCTACAAGCGCCGCAAGGTGGTATAGGCTCTAACGTATCTTTTAAGATTGATGAAGCTGATATACAAATAGCTGTAATTTCTTGATTAGGAAAATTGGCTCCGGCTGCAAAAATAGCTGTACGCTCTGCACATAAACCCGATGGATAGGCTGCGTTTTCTTGATTTGAACCCAAAACAACTTGTCCGTTTTTTAGTAAAATTGCAGCACCAACCTGAAATTTTGAGTAAGGTGCATAAGCTTGTTGCCTAACATTTGCTGCTTTTTGCATTAAACTTTGTATTTCTAAAGGCAAATCGGTAGTAGTATTATAAGCGTAAAAGGTTGTTGGTATGTTGATTTTTTTCATATAAACAGACAAAAAAGCCCAAACAATTTGCTTGGACTTTGTTAGTATTTTTTTGTGAAATTAATTTTTGTAATAATCTTTACCAAAATTAAAAGTTAATGAAAAACGAAGTGTATTTTCTAAAGGGCTTTGTATTTTACCCGTAGCTAATAAATACGATACATCTATATTAACAATATTGTATTTAAAACCTGCACCTAAAGTTGCAAATTTACGCGCCCCTTTATCTTCGGCTTCGTTAAAATATCCTAAGCGAAAGGCAAACGAATTTTGATACCAATACTCTGCTCCTAAAGACCAAGTAAACTCACGCATTTCTTCGCTAAAGCCACCTGGTGCATCGCCAAATGATTTAAACATACCCGAGAACCAACCTATATCGCGGTATTCTTGAAAGCGGTTATTTACCGTTTCTCCATTCTCGTAAGTTTTATTACCGTTTGCATCAACAAAAGTAGGTTGTAAATTTGAAGGTACTAATAGCTTAGTAGTTTCACCGTAAAAAGTAACCGTATTGTAACTATCTAAAATATAATCGTACCCTAAACCTAAACGCAACGTAGTTGGAATGTTACTTGCAAAATTATCATCGCCCGTATAACTTACTTTTGGCCCCATGTTTTGAAAGTTGAAACCTGCACGCAATCTACCTTCTGCATTACTGGTTTGGAAGCGTTCGCTTTCGTAATAACCAGCTACATCTACAGCCATTGTGTTTGCACTTGTTTCGCCATCGCCTCTTAATTTTAAGTTTGAACTAATGTATCTACCAGCAACAGCCATACCAAAATTCTCAGAAAATTTAATGGTATAAGAAATATCTACAGCAAATTCATTTGGTTTTTCTACTCCTTGAAATTCGCCTGTTTGGTTCGTAAGGTTAATTTCGCCTAAAGTAAAATAACGTAAACTGGTACCTACAGCACTACGATCGTTTATACGGTTGTAATAACTAATACCAGTTAAAGAAATATCGCTTGCAATTTTAGACATATATGGTGTATAGGACATTGCAAAACCTTGCTGTTTTTCAGCAAAAACATATTTCGCTGGATTGTAAAATTGCGAAAAAGCATCGGGTGATGTTGCTACACCCATATCACCTAATCCGCCAGAGCGTGCATCAGGTGTTATAGTTAAAAAAGATACTCCTGTTGTAATAGCCGGATTGTACGATAATGGTGTACCATCGGGCATAGGTAATTCTTGTTGTGCAAATGTTGCATTTACCGCAAATAAACTTACAATTGCTATCGAAATTTTTTTCATTTATTATTTATTAGATTGAACAAATATAAAAATTAGTTTTAAACCTACTACAAGATTACTAATTTTTCGATTTTTTCTGCTTGTTCGCCCGTTACCGTTGATTTTACTTTTAATCGATAAATGTAAACCCCTTTACCTATGCGATTGCCAAAATCATCACGACCATCCCATTTGATATCTTTAGACAAAAAGCCATTTGAAACGATGGTTTGGTTGATTGTTTTTACAATTTTGCCAGACACAGTAAGTATTTGAACTTGAGCTTGAAGTGTTTCATTTGGACGATTGTGTTGAAACCAAAATTCGGTATAATCTACAAACGGATTTGGGTAATTTAAAACCTTATCTAAAGTTAAACCTGTTTGGGCAGCCACTACAAAGTCTAACGTAGCAGTTGCTAAATTATTGTACACATCCCAACCTTTAAATGTAATGGTATGTAAACCTTCTTTTAAATTACTAAACGGATAATTTACGTAACCTTTTGCAAAATTATTAGGTTCGGTTTCGTAAAATTCGTTCATTACAATAGGATTATTTTCATCACCATCTAAAATTGCAACCATATCATGGCCAATTCCACTGGCTGTGTTCATTCCATTTTCGTCTTCTAAATGTGCTAAAAATAATGGCGAATTATTGGTAATTCCACCCGAAATAAAAGTTTCATCGTTCATAAACAATTTTATTTGCGGGGGCAAATTGTCTTGGGCTGCATTTTCATTAACTCCACCAATTTTTATTGTAGTATCGGCACCCGCATATTCATCTAAAACAGCAGCATTTTTAGCGGCATAAAAGCTAGCTTTTCCTTCGCCAACTGCAATTTTAATATCTTTTGGAACAACAAATTCTATTTCGAACATACCGTTAGTAACGGTTGCATTGCCACGAAATACGGTTTCTCCTAAAGTAGCAAAAGTTAGAGGGTCACCTACCCCATCGTTTACTAATGTTGTTTTTTGTTGATTTTTATCGAATAACTGAACAGCCAAATCGCCATTAAAGTTTGTAATTAATTGTCCACCTTCGGTAGTTACCTGTCCGGTTAATTTTACTTTATCTAAAGCGCGTAAACTACCTGTAAAATTAGCTATTGGTTGATTGTTTATTTGTGTGATAACAATATTTGGTTTTGGTAGTGCTAATTTTAATGCCGGATCGCCAACGAAAGAAATCATAGCTTGTTCAAAAACCGAATTTGTTAAATCGTTTTTAGTGTACATTAAAGCTTCGGCAATACTTGCATTAGGCAACACATTGTTGAAATTAAACAACCATGTTGATACATTTTTAGTAAATTGACTTGCGCTTGAAATACCAATTTTACGGTTTGTAGCCAAAATACCAATGGCACCTGAATTTTCACGTAGATATAAAAATTCGCCACCCGATTTTAATTTTTGATTATCAAAACGAGTAAAATCGCAGGTCATTATTGCAAATAAAGGTAATTTATTCACATTATTAAGTCCTGAAATATCTGGAATTTCAAAATATCTTTCAGCACCTAAACCCGTTTCGGAACCGTGCCCTAAATAACTAACTACCAAACTACCCGAATTTATACCGTTCAAAAAATCTTCTTTTGCCTTTGGATATCTTGGCCCACCAGCTACAACTTGTTGTTGGTATGAATCGGCAATAACTTTAGTAATGTTAAAATACGGTTTATTTGCAATTAATTGATCGGCCATATCGTTTAAAGCAACTTGTAAGGGCGAATCAAAACCTGCATCTACATCATCGGCCAAGGCGGTATAAACGTTTTTCCATCTGCCCGTATTATCTTTACTTAAATAAAACTCAATTTTATTAACCATTGCGTTAGCTTCTTGTAAATTATTTACAGGCATTCTGCCAACGGCAACGTCAATTCCTTGGTAGGTATCGTTATTAAGAATGCCTTCGGTTTCATCTAAAAGTGCATAAAAATCATCGGTAGCAAACGTTGTCCAATCGTTAAAATTACTTGATTGCGATGTTGAAAGAATGTTACTTTGTAAGTAATGAAAAATAGGAACAATATTACTTGAAGCATCAAAATAGTCAGTAGAAGCATCGCCAAATAAATTCACGTATTTTAAAGATTGATTACCTGCAAAATATACATAACGAATAAAGTTACGAATTGCCACTACATCTTGCTGGCCACCAGAAAACTCGTTATAAATAGTTTCAAGCGGCACAACTTTCACGTTTAAATTACTGTGTGTTTTGTGCAAATTTGCTAAACGATTTGCTGCCGAAACTAAATTATTTGTAGTAATTATTAAATAATCTACATTTCCGTTAGCAAAAATACTACCTTTCAAATTTTGGTTTAACATTTTAGCATTACTTACCTGTGCAGGTACATAAATATCGTTCTGATCAACAGCTACAAATTGTTTTAATTGCCCTAATGGCATTTTTAAATTTAACGTACTTGCCGTATTTGTTTTAAATGTAGGATTATAAGCATCGGAAACATCCCAAACCTGTGCAATTGCTTGTGCATTATTTATTTGAAAAGATCCTACCCCAACTTGCGAAACTGCATCGGCAAAATTAAATACAAACTGTTTGTTGTAACCTGCTAAATATTTGTGGTAATCAATAGAAACAAAATCTACAAAACCACGAGCCGAAGGAATGCCATTGTTATTAAAATTAATGGCAATATTTTGGGTTTCAGAATTAAGGTTTACGCTTTGTGCAAAATATCCTTCATTTGCTAAAACATTGGTGTATTTACCGTTAATATCTTGACTACCAAGTGACTGATTATTTACTGCAAAATTAAAAAACGTAGTGTTTTGCGAAATTGCTGCTACATTTATACCTATACTAGCAGGTTTTGCCATGTTAATTAATGGCGTTTGTAAGGTTATTTGCTTAGAAAAGCTTTGTCCAAAATTTTCACCAAAAGTTTTACGACTTAATTGCGTAATATTTTCAATATTTTTCTCGTCAAACACACGCGCAACATAATCGGTATAATTTACAGTTGCAGCAGCAGTTGGTTCAACATACGTTTGCATGCGCTTTCCGTTAGCCCCACCATAGGTTACATAATAATAAGCATCGTTGCTATATAAATTTAAATGAGTGGCGTTTTCGGCATTCCAACCTTTAGTTCCCACACCATAAAAAAGTGCAAAATCGGTATCGTTTAAAACACCATCTTGTTCTCCTTGAAACTGAATGGCTACTTCGGGCAAATCAAAAAATTGGTTTTTGCTGTTGGCATGTGGCAACATATCTCCACCAAAGCCATACACTTTAATAGTTCTAGGATCTATATCGCTAGGAACCCCCAATTTTGTAAGAAAGTTTTTATCTAAGCGGTATACACCTGTTTCATTTACCTTAAATCTAAACCAATTGCCTTGTGCCAAAACCGAATTTTGAATAGTAAAAACCGGGGCTTTAGCAACAGATTTAGCGCCATTAACATCAAAAACCACATGAGTAACTTTACTATATCCCGAACCCGTTTTAATAATAGGGTTAAACGTTATAATTGCAGATTGTACCCCTTTTGTAGTAAAAAATTGAATTTGAGGATTTATAGCGGTTGGAATATTTTTAAGGTTGATATCTTTATATTTTGATAGATCTACAGCTTGAAGATTTTGAGAAATCACCTTTAATTGATTTCCTTGAACGTTATTTAAAACAACTTTAGCAATGATTTTTTTTTCGTTAGAATCGTAACTAAAAAATTCTGATTGAAAGCTAGGCACAAAAAAATTAGAACCGTTACTAATAGTTAAATTTTGTTCGGCCCACTGTAAACGTACATCTTTCGTTTGAGCATTTAGAGCTAAAGACCCCATTAGCGCAAAAACAGGAAACAGTTTTTTCATTTATTGGTAAATAAAAATCAGTTAATATTTTATAAAAATAATTAAAATAATTACATTGTACATTAAAACGAAGCTTAAGGCCTTAATATTTTTTATTTTTTAAGTTTTTTTTAAATATTTTTAATTTTAATATTGTTAATCAAAAGCTAATTATTATATTGCAACGAAATTTATTACCTACTTTAACAATGAAGATTAATAAAATTATGACATTACAATTGATAGCTGTGATTGCGGCGTCAATTGGGCTAACAAGTTGTGGAAACAGCAATGCCAGTACATCTTCGGCAACAGGCTGGAATATTAACGACAAAAAAGGTGGTTTCCAATATAACACGTCATACGATGGCACAGAAGTTCCTTATGGAATGGTTGCTATTGAAGGGGGTACATTTACAATGGGACGCGTACAAGATGATGTTATGGGAGACTGGAACAACAGTGCTACACAACAATATGTGCAGTCATTCTTTATGGATGAAACTGAAGTTACCAACCTTATGTACACAGAATATTTATCGTGGACAAAAGCGGTTTACCCACCATCAGAAGCAAGATATCGTGAAATTTACGCAGCTGCTTTACCTGATACTTTAGTATGGCGTAATCAATTAGGTTTTACAGAAACCTTAACTAACACTTATTTGCGTCATCCTGCATATGCAAACTACCCAGTAGTTGGTGTAACTTGGGTTCAAGCAAACGATTTCTCTAAATGGAGAACCGACCGTGTTAACGAATTAAACTTAGAACGCGCAGGTTATATAGCAAAAAATGCTAAAACTGATAAAGCTTACGGTGAACAATCATTCTCTACAAGTACTTATTTAAACGTACCAACAAAAGCATATGCTGGTAACGATAGTATTGTACTTAAAGGTGTAAAAAACCGTGCACAAGCTGGTCAAAAAGGTGTTTATGCTAAAATGGAATATGGTGTATTTTCTGCTGAATTCCGTTTACCTACAGAAGCTGAATGGGAATATGCAGCTAGCGTAAGAAAATCAGATCGCGTTTACAACAACCAACAAGGTAGAAACAAATACCCTTGGGGATCTGATGATGTACGTACAAATTCACGTAAATCTAAAGGTGATTATTTAGCAAACTTTAAACAAGGTCGTGGTGACTACGGCGGTATAGCTGGTTGGTCTACAGATGCTGGTGAAATTACAACTTCTGTAAAATCATTCCCAGCAAATGATTGGGGATTATACGACATGGCAGGTAACGTTGCTGAATGGGTTGCTGATGTTTACCGTCCGGCAATTTCTTCAGAAGTAAACGATATGAACTATTTCCGTGGAAATGTTTATAACAAAAGTGTTATTAACCCTGATGGAACTGTACAAGTAGTAAGCACTAATGTAGAATACGATACATTACCAAATGGTAAATTACGCCCACGTGCTTTACCTGGTGAAATTAGAAAAGAAGCAGTTGGTACAGAAGATACATTCTTAAGACGTAACTTCCAAGGAACTAACAGCATTGCATATAAAGATGGTGACAACCTTGAAAAAGCTGGTCAACCAAATACAAAAATGTACAATGCTCCTCAAAATGGTGCTGCTTACGATTCAGAAGGAAATTTAACATATACATTAGATGACTCTTCTACAAGAACAAGTTTAATTAACAACAATTCACGCGTTATTAAAGGTGGATCTTGGAAAGATAGAGCTTATTGGTTAGACCCTGCAACACGCAGATTTATTGACCAATACCAAGCATCTGATTTTGTTGGATTTAGAAATGCAATGACAAAAGTAGGTAATACTAAATCAAACGCTAAGAAAAAAGCAAGAGGTTAATATATAATCTTCATTTATAAAAGGTCTTAAAAAAAATACCCCGATGTAAAACCATCGGGGTATTTTTTATTAATAGCTAATTTTAGGATTCTTAGCTGCTTTGATTTCTTTTAAATCGTAATTTGCAAAAACCTTTAAATAGGTTTTAATGTTTGTTCCGTAACCATCAACAAATGCAATGGTGCCATTTGATCGCAAAAAATTTTGAACAGATCCTGCTCCACCCAAATGAGCTGCAGCAATAATACCTGACTCTGTAATATGTATTCCTGCAATTTTTTTACCTACATATTTTTTAATTTCGTTGCGTAAAATCCATTTATTCTTTTTTACATATGCAACAAATACTTTTTCTTGTAAAGCTGGATTTTTAATAAAATCATTCACATTTCTAATGCCTAAAAACTTTAATGTTTGCTTGCCAAATTGGTATTTACCTAAATAACCTAATGTATTTACCGATTGGTAATTAGCATTTGATTCTTTAACAGCTAAAGCTTCTTTAAAATCAATAAAACTGTGCGAAGTTTCTATACTAAAATCTTCAGCAATTAACGCATCGTTTATACTTTTTAAAGTTGCTTGCGATGTAGGTACATTATAAGCCATAGGTGCAGATACTTTGTAGTGATCAATTACATTATCATGCGTTTCGGTGCTTTTAAAAGCCATTGTAACTAGTGCTATTGCAACTGTTGGTACAATAAAATAAGAACATTTTTTTATCATTCAATATCATTTCTCAAACACTGTCACTATTTGAATTTTCGAATGCAAATATACAACATATTTTTTAAACAGTTGATTTTCAATATTTTTATAAGAAACCCTTAACATTTTACTCAAAAAAACAAAGGCTTACAATAACATGTAAGCCTTAATAAACACCTAAAATTTGTAAATTATTTAAGCAAAGCGTATTCAAAAACAGGGTTTCCGCGTTCGCCTGCTTCGTTTGTTAATGCAATAAATTTAAGTTTAAACAAATTGCCATCAACGTCTTTCAAAACATAAAATAAATTGTCTTTAATGCTAGGTTGACTAGATGGACCACCACCGTTTCGCCAACCAGAACCAATAATTCGCTGATCATTAACCGAAGCTGTAAAATTAGCTTCAATCACATTATCTTTAGAAAATGCTGCATATTCGCTTTCTAAATTTTCAGCCGTAGATTGAATCATATATACCTTTGTGCCACCTAAAATATTAGTGGAAATAAAGTCAGAAAAATAATACGTTATTTGATCTTGTCCACTCATAAAATAATTTGTAAAACCTGTAAAAGCAAAATCCCATTGTTTTTTATTAGGTTGTACGCTTACTTCTTGACCTGTTGTTAGACTTATAAACGTAAAATTAAAATCGGCTTTTTTAGACACTTTAATGGTCTTATGTGTGGTTTCATCTAAATTGGCATAATCAACAACATAATTTTCACCATCACGTGTAATTCTTATTTTTTTCCAACCACGTGCGTCACCGTCTAAAGCAACCGAACCAATGGCAGGTGTTGATGTACCTACTTGATAGCCCATATTTACTAAATACACATAATTATCGGCAGTATTAGCAGCTATTTCGGCAATTGCGGTTCCGTTTCCGCTGCCATTTCCTGTTAAAACACCCGTAGGATCATCAACATACCCCCAACTAGCCATTGTAGTGTACCCTACTGTAACCGCATCATCTTTAGTTTGAATTGCATCGATATTTGTAGTGTTTAATTTTTTGACAGCCATTTTTATAGAACCATTAATAATAACACGAAAATCGGATCCTGAAGAAAAACCTAAATCCCAAATATCGCGTTTACTTGTTGTTTGTACATTTGTACTTAAATCTACATAAACGGTGTTGGGCTGGTTTGGTCCGCCTACTTTAGCAGCAACAACGCCCCCATCTACAGGCTTTATAACAACTGGTTCGTTAAACGTGTTGCTATCTTCTGAACAAGAAACAAATGCAAAAGCAGCAATTGATAAACATAAAACTAATTTTCTCATTTCTATTTATATTTAATTAAAATTTAAATTATACGTTAACTTTAAAAAATAACTGCGCCCGTAAGCCAAAAGTATATTTGACGCAACCGAATGACCTCCACCTTCATTAATCCGCGATCTGTTTACATCGCCTACATTTAAAATATTACGCACGCCTATTGTAGTTTCAAATTGATGATTCCAAAATCCTTTTCGTAACGAAGCATCTAACCAACTGTATGAACCTAGTTTTGATATCACATATTGTTTTGAACCAACTTCCCATGAAGGCATTTCACTAGTAAATTTGTAATAAGTGGCTAAAGTTGTATTCCATTTAGGAATAAAATAACTTACATTTCCACCTAAACTATAAGTAAATAAATACGCATCTGAAGTTTTAAACGAACCATTATCAATCAATTGCGAAACCCAGACAAACGAACCGTTTAAAGCAAGATTAAAATCTTTATATTTATATTGATTTGTTGTTGATAGATTTATACTGCGGTATTTGCTAATATTTATATTTTGATACATTGGTGTTGCACCCATATCACCTACATAAGCGCTAGTGATGCGGTTTTTAATATCATTTATACTAAAAAGGATTTGGTTTGATAATAAAGAGGTATAAAAAGTAGTTGTTTTTTTTAGGCTGGTTTCAAAAGATGAACTGGTTTCTGGAATTAAATTTTCGTTCCCTACAAAATAATGTCCGTCAAAAATATTTCTGAAATACAATTCTTGAAAATTAGGCGTTCGATACGATTTACCAACAGCAGCACGCATTTCGTACCCTTTTTCAAAAAGATATTTACCGCCTAAAGTGTACGAATATTGATTATTAAATAACGATTGAAAAGAATAACGCAATCCTGGACGAATGGAAAAACGATTGTTTATTGAAATATCGGCAATGCTAAAAAAATCGTAATTATTTATGGTTTTGTTTACATCTTTTTTACTGTTTAGTTCAGCATCTACAATAGAAAAACCTTTGCTATTTACCAATTCGTAACCAATTTGTAAATTAAGTAGTTGGTTGTTTTTAAAAAAATCGCTAAAAGTACCGGTTGTATATAAAACGTGCATAGATTGATCTACTTTTTTAACATTATCACGTTCAAAATCATATGTTATGTTGTAATTAAATGTTTCAATAGCACGTTTTTGTACTTGATATGAAGTTGATAAATTAAATTGCAGTCCGTTAAATATTTTACCCGTTGCATTAAAATGTTGGTACCATCTATCCGTAAAATAGCGTTCGTCTTTACTATATTTATAAGTACCTAATGTTTCGTTATACGTAGAATGTACTGTTGGGTAAAAAACATCAATTGCTTTATCAAAAAATTCAAACTTATAAAACAATCGTAAATTATTCTTTGTGTAACTTATTAATGCATGGGGTTGTAATTGTTGCGATGGTGACCATTTATAACCGCGTTTTCCATCGTTAAAACTATAATTACTACCTAATTGACCACCTAAATAACCCTGAAAATCAATTCGATCAGCTCCTAAACTCACAAACCAATGTTCATTTACATTGTGGCTGGCTTTAAAGCTTTGAATGTGTTTGCCTTGGCTAGATAATTTATATTCGCTTCCAATAGTTTCTTCTTGACTTGTAAGTTGTAGTTGCCATGTATTTTTAGCTGATTTTTTTGTAATGATATTTAAAATACCACTAACCGCATTAGCTCCATGTGTAACCCCCATGGCACCTTCAATAATTTCAATTTGTTCTACATCATTTAAACTTATTTGGCTTAAATCGGTATTGTTACCCAAACCATTTTCGTTTACTAAAGGAACATTATCAACTAAAATTTTAAAATAAGCTGCATTTAATCCAAACATTGATACCGTAGAAGCACCTGTTGAACTATTTGGTGTAACAGTAATATTAATGGTTTGATTTAAAACATCACTCAATGTTACTGCACCTAAATTTTTAATCATTTCTTTTGAAATAACTCTGATATTATTAACTGACTTATTTAAAGATTGAGGATCAATTTGCGAAGTAATTACTATTTCTTCAAGATTTATATCCTTCAAACTAGGTGTTAGCGAATCAACTTGAGCATTTACAGCCCAACCGTACATTAAAAAAGTAGTTATAAAACAGCAAGAACACTTCATTATTTGTATTTATTCTAAATTAAACAACGAAGCAAAAGTAGAGAGTTATTTTTATTTATTCTAAATAAATATTTGTTTTTTAAAAAAATATTTTACTTTTGTGATGCGAAAAATTAATTTAATTTAATCTTAATATAAATAATAAATGAAAAAAATCCTTTCAATTCTTGCCCTTACTTTAGTTTTGGTTAGTTGCAAAAAAAATCCAGAAACACTTAGTTTACCAAACGTTGCAGAAAGTCAAAAAACTGACATTACACGAATTGTATCTTTAAATGGAGCAATAACAGAAACCCTTGCTGCTTTAAACGTTGCTAACAATATTGTTGGTAAAGATGTTACATCTACTTTCCCTACCAATTTAAAAGCAATAGATTTGGGTCATGTTCGATCTATATCTGCTGAAAGTATTTTGGCTTTAAAACCTACTGTTGTATTTGGAACCACAAAAGAAGTAAACCCTACAGTTACCAATCAATTAAAAAAGGCAAATGTATCCTTGGTATTAATTAACCAAGAATATAGTGTAATTGGAACCAAAAATTTAATTACCCAAATAGCTTCAACAATAAAAAACAAAAACTATCAACCACTTATAGATGAAATCTCAAACAAAACAGCAACGATTGAAACGTTTGCAAAAAAACCTAAAGTCCTTTTTATATATGCACGTGGCGCAGGAAATTTAATGGTGGCAGGTAAAGAAACTCCGTTACATAGCATTATAGAACTTGCAGGTGCCGAAAACGCAGCATCAGCATTAACCGATTTTAAACCTTTAACTCCTGAAGCATTACTTACAACAAATCCAGACGTTATATTAATGTTTGACAGTGGATTACAAAGTTTGGGCGGTATAAACGGATTATTAAAAATTGAAGGTATTACTGCAACAAACGCAGGAAAATACAAAAAAATTATAGCTATGGACGGCCATTTACTATCAGGTTTTGGTCCTCGTTTAGGCGATGCTGTAATACAATTACACAATAAATTAAAATAATGAAGAAAAAAATTGCTGTTTACAAACGCCTGTTTTACATAATTTTACTTGCTTCTTTGGTTACAGCAATGTATTTAGGTGCCTATGATTTTAACACTTCAATGTTAGATAGTATATATACCTATATAAATACAAACACACACACACCAGATACGTATGTATTAATAGAATTGCGCTTACCGCGTATATTAATGGCGATATTATGTGGTATTGGATTAGCTATTAGCGGCACTAGTTTACAGGGTTTGTTTAAAAACCCTTTAGCATCGCCCGATTTAATAGGTATAACTTCGGGTGCTGTTTTATTTGCAGCTTTAACAATTGTTTTTGGAGCTTCGATAATGCATTTATTAACAGACTTTTTAAAGTATACATTACTTAGCATTATGGCTTTTCTGGGAGCTTTACTAACAATGCTTTTTGTTTATAAAATGGCAACTGCAAACGGTAAAACGCACATATTAATTTTATTACTTTCGGGCGTAGCAGTTTCGGCTTTAACAGGCGCAGTTACAGGCTTTTTAACTTATCTATCAACCGAAGAAGAATTGCGAAACATTACCTTTTGGTCTTTAGGTAGTTTAGCAGGTGCAAACTGGTGGAAGGTTTTTATTGTAAGTATTGTGGTGGTTACCGGCAGTTTTATTTTGATACGCAAAGGTAAAGTTCTTAACGCTTTAATGTTAGGCGAAAAAGAAGCGGCTCATTTAGGATTTGATATCGAAAAAACAAAAAAACAAATCATAATTACTACCTCATTAATGGTTGGCTGCATTGTTGCTTTTAATGGTACCATTGGTTTTATAGGGTTAGTTGTACCGTATATTTTACGATTTATTTTTAAATCAAATTACGTTATTTTATTACCACTTTCAATGTTATTAGGTGCTGTGATTATGCTTATTGCCGATACAATAAGTAGACTAGTAGTTTTACCTGCCGAACTACCTATAGGTATTATAACTGCAATTATGGGCGCACCAGTGTTTATTTCGATTTTAATCAATTATAAAAGAAAATTAAAATGATACAAATTTGTAATTTAAACCATAAAGTCAACAACCAATTTCTTTTAAAAAATATCAATTTACAAGTAAATAAAGGTGAGTTAATAGCTATTGTAGGACCGAATGGTGCAGGAAAATCAACCTTTTTAAGTTGTGTTGCAAATGAAATACCATATCAAACCGAAAAATTCTGCTTTAAAAACTATGATATCAATCATTATAAAAAACAAGAAATACCCTTGCATCGTGCTAAATTTTCACAACATCATTCAAATGAAATCAACTTAAAAAATGATGAAATTGTTTTAATGGGTAGATACCCTTATTTTAAGGCGGAACCTAATAAAAATGACTTTGAAATTGTTTACAAATGGATGCAAAAAACAGAAACAGCGCATTTAACAAATCGTACCTACGAACAATTGTCGGGCGGTGAAAAGCAGCGTTTGCATTTGGCTCGTGTATTCACTCAATTAGAAAATTCAATTGAAAACAAATTGCTTTTATTAGATGAACCTTTGAACAATTTAGATGTAGCACATCAATTTAAAACACTTCACTTAATTAAAAAATTCACTCAAAAAAATAACACTGCATTGGTAGTTTTACACGATTTAAACATTGCATCACAATTTGCCGACCGTTTAATTTTAATGAACAAGAGTTGCATTGAAATGTTTGATGTGCCAACAAAAGTACTTACGCAAGAACGCTTATCAAGGGTTTATAAATATCCTTGTACAATTACAAAACACCCTGAAAATAAAAACTTAATCATATTATTTGGATAAATATTAAAAAACATGACTACAACAGCAGATTTAAAAACTCAGTGGAATCAACTTAAAAAAGAACAACCACACTTACGTATACGCAATGCAGCTGAAAAATTAGGAGTAAGCGAAATGGAGCTTTTAGCTACGAGAATAGGAAATGGCGTTATACGTTTACGACCAGAAATGAAAGAAATTTTAACCGAAATTGAATCACTAGGAAAAGTAATGGCTTTAACACGCAACAACGAATGTGTACACGAACGCAAAGGAGTGTATTTAAACGGCGACTTTTCTAACCCACATGCTGGTTTATTTGTAGGCGATGATATTGATTTACGCATTTTTTTAGGGCATTGGAAAAAAGTTTTTGCTGTGGTTGAAGAAAACGCGCGTGGAATTTCAAAAAGCATACAGTTTTTTGGTAAAGATGGCGAAGCTATTCACAAAATATTTTTAACCGATGATAGCAATGAGCAAGCCTATGAAACCTTGGTAGAAAAATACAAAAGCACTATTCAAGAAACATTTGAAACTATAGAAGCTTACAATGTAAACTTAGACGAAAAACCAGACAACGAAATTGATACAGCTGGTTTTAAACAAGCTTGGTTAAATTTAAAAGATACGCACGATTTTTTTGCTATGTTGCGCAAATTTGGTGTAACACGCACACAAGCCTTGCGTTTGGCACCATCAACCAACCATGCGCAACAAATTTCTAAAAATGATATTGTTACAATGTTAGAAGAAGTTGCAAAAGAAAAAACACCAATTATGGTTTTTGTAGGCAACAAAGCCAATATACAAATTCATACGGGAATTATTCGTAAAACCATGTGGCACCAAGATTGGTTTAATATAATGGATCCTGATTTTAACTTACATTTAGATATGAGCAAAATTGCACAAACATGGGTAGTACGCAAACCAACTGAAGATGGTATAGTTACAGCTATTGAAGTGTTTAACGAAATGGGCGAAATTATTGTGCAATTTTTTGGTAAACGCAAACCAGGCATTCCAGAATTGGACATTTGGAGAAAAACCATTGAAAACTTAAATTAATAAAAAAAGGCTGAAATCTCAGCCTTTTTTTAATTCCATCCACCGCCAAGCGCTTTGTAAACAGAAATTGTACTTTGCATTTGTTGCATTTTTGTTTCAATTAATTCAAATTTTGCATCTAAAGCTTCTCTTTGGGTTAATAAAACCTCCATATAATCTGCCCGTGCCGATTTAAATAAATTATTAGAAATAGTAATCGATTGATTTAAAGCATCAACCTCTTGTTGTTTTAAGTTAATACTATTTTCTAAATTTTTAATTTTTGATAATTGATTAACAACCTCAACATAGGCCATTAATACCGTTTGTTCATAATTATAAACTGCTTGAATTTGTTTGGCATTTGCATTTTTATACTCGGCTTTAATAGCGTTTCTATTCAAAAGCGGAGCCATTAAATCACCTGCTAATGAATACATTAACGACTCTGGTTTTAATAAATAACTAGGATTAAAAGCACCATATCCTATCCCCGCTGATATACCAACCGATGGATAAAAACGCGCTTTTGCATATTTAATATCTAATTTTGCAGCCTCAAGCAATAATTCGGCTTTTTTAATATCGGGGCGATTGGTTAACAATTCTGCAGGAATCCCAGTTGAAATTTTAGTTGGAATTAATTTTTCAAATCCAGTGGTAGTTCTTTGTATAGTTTGCGGAAATCTTCCAACTAAAAAATTAATTTTATTTTCAGTTTCAACAATACGTTGTTTTATTTGGTATTGCAAACCAGTTGTTTTTAAAACTTGTGCCTGAAAGCGTTTTACAGCTAATTCGTTTGTACGAGCAGCTTCTTTTAAAAGTTTTACAACATTTAATGCGTTATTTTGTATTTCAATGTTTTGTTGTACAATTTCTAATTCGTTATCTAAAGCTAATAATTCGTAGTAAGATTGCGCAATTTCTGCAACCAACTGTGTTTGCATAAACTTTTTACCTTCAACGGTTGCTAAATAGCGTTTTATTGCTGCATTTTTAGCATGATGCAATTTACCCCAGATATCAATTTCCCAATTTGCTACTAAACCTATTCCTAAATCACCCAAAGGTTCAGGCATTTCTTTACCTGGTTCTATATTTGTAGTGGCTTCCATGGCACCGATATTTGTAAAACGAGCAGCTTTTTCAAAACCTGTACCCGCTTTTATGCCAACAGATGGTAAATATTCTGATTTTTTTATACGAATTTCATTTTTTGTAATATCAATTTCTTGCATTAAAATATTCATTTCCTGATTATTCTGCAAAGCCATTTCAATTAGGTTTTGTAAATGTTCATCGGTAAAATAATCTTTCCAATTAATTTTTGCTACACTTAAAGTATCGCTAGAAATGACACCAAAATTTTCAGGTACCGTTTTGTTTTCTACCTTTTCTTTTATATCAATTGATTTGCAAGATGCAAAGTTTAAAAGTATGCAGCTTAATACTGCATACTTTAATAGTTTAAAATTATTCATACTTAAAATAAATCTTCGGTTAAAGGAGTTTCGTGTTCTTTCTTAATCATTTTTTTGCCGTCGGCAATTTTAGCAAATATGAAATATAACCCTGGAATAATTACAACTCCGAAAACAGTACCAAATAACATACCGCCAAGTGCCGATGCACCAATTGTGTGATTACCAATAGCCCCGGCGCCATGGGCAAAAATTAATGGTATTAATCCTGCAATAAATGCAAAAGAAGTCATTAAAATGGGTCTAAAACGTACTGTTGCAGCTTCAATTGCAGCGTTTAAAATTGTGGCACCGCTTTGCCTTTTCTGAATAGCAAATTCAACAATAAGCACTGCATTTTTACCCAAAAGACCAATTAACATAATTAAACCAACTTGTGCATATATATCATTTGCTAATCCCATTGCTTTTAACATAAAAAGCGAACCAAAAATTCCTATTGGTAACGATAAAATAACTGCAAAAGGTAAAATAAAACTTTCATATTGGGCAGCTAATACTAAATACACGAAAATAATAACTACTGCAAAAACATATAGCGATTCGTTTCCGCGTTGTGCTTCATCAAACGATAAACCTTCCCATGCAATTTTATAACCATGTGGTAATGTTTTTACTGCAGTTTCGTTAATTGCCTTAATAGCATCGGCGGTTGTATATCCCGGTGCAGGTAACCCGCGAATTGATGCAGAATTGTACATATTATAACGTGTAATTTCGTTTGGCCCTTGTGTTTTTTTAAGTTTCATAAAAGCCGAATAAGGAACCATTTCCCCACTATCATTTTTTACATAAAGCTTTAAAATATCACTTGGTAAGCTTCTAAATTCGGGTGATGATTGCACATACACTTTAAAAAACTGTCCAAAACGTATAAAGCCTTGTTCATACGTACTACCAATTAAAATATTAAGATTTTCCATAGCTTTACCAATAGAAACACCTTTTTGCATGGCTGCATTATTGTCAATTTCTAGTTCGTATTGTGGATAATTGGCTGCAAAAAATGTAAACACCCCTGTTAGTTCTTTCCGTTTGTTAAGATTTGCCATGAATTCTTTATTAATTTTATCAAACTCATGATAATCTGTAGTAGCGTTTTGATCTAACAAACGCATTGAAAATCCGCCCGAAGAACCAAAACCAGGAATTGCTGGCGGCTCAAAAAATTCAATTACAGCTCCTAAATTTCTAGTTTTAGCTTCTAGCTCTTCCATTATTTCGGTTACAGAATGCTCCCGATCGTTCCAATTTTTAAGATTGATTAAACAGGTACCTGCGTTAGAACCACGCCCTTCGGTCATAATTTCATAACCTGCTAACGAAGAAACCGATTCAATACCTGGTACTTCTTCACAAATTTTTTGAAGATTACGAGCCACTTGATTGGTTTGTTCTAAAGTTGAACCTGGTGGTGTTTGAATGATAGCGTAGATAGTTCCTTGATCTTCACTTGGAATAAACCCACCAGGTAAAAATTGATTTTGTACGTATATTGCTCCACAAAAAACAAATAAAACTGCCCAGGTTACCGATTTACGATTTACAATTCGTTTTAAAATAGAAACATATTTACCTGTAAGTTTATCAAACATTCTATTAAACGAATCTATAAAACGGGTTAGTATTGTTACTTTTTTGGGTTTCCCGTGATTATTTTTTAGTAACATTGCACATAAAACTGGGGTTAAAGTAAGTGCTATTACTGCTGAAATTACTATAGAACTTGCCATAGTTATTGAGAACTGACGGTAAAATGTTCCTACAGGTCCGGTCATGAATGAAATTGGTAAAAAAACCGACACCATTACCATGGTAATTGCTATAATTGCACCACTAATTTCGCCCATAACTTCTTTAACAGCTTTGTAGGGCGATATATGCTTTTCTTCCATTTTGGCATGTACGGCTTCAACCACAACAATAGCGTCATCAACCACAATACCAATTGCTAATACTAATGCAAATAACGTTACTAGGTTAATTGACAAGCCAAAAAGTTGTATAAAAAAGAACGCACCTACCAATGAAACAGGTACCGCAATAATTGGAATAATAGTAGATCGCCAATCGCCTAAGAAAATAAAAACTACTAATGCAACTAATAAAAAAGCATCGCGCAATGTATGTATTACTTGTTCTATAGAAGCGTCTAAGAAATTTGAAACGTCGTAACTAATTTTATAATCAACGCCCGGAGGGAAATTTTGTTTCATTTCCTCTAATTTCACCTTAACTTGTTCAATCACTTCGTTAGCATTACTGCCGTAATTTTGTTTTAGAACGATTGATGCTGAAGGATCGCCATCTAAATTTGAATAGATATCAAAAAATTCACTACCTAACTCAACCTTAGCAATATCTTTTAATTTTATGCTTTCGCCTTGTGAATTGGCACGTATAATAATACTTTCGTATTCTTCAGGTTTATTGTATTGCCCTTTATATGTTAATACATATTCTAAAGATTGAGCTTTAATACCTGAACTTTGACCAATACGGCCTGGACGACCAATAATACTTTGTTCGCCAATAGCATTCATAACCTCATCAACAGAAATGTTATATGCACGCATACGTTCTGGATTTAGCCAAACACGCATAGCATAGCGGCGGCTTCCTAAAATTTGCGATTTTGCGATACCTTTCACACGATTTATTTCGGGAATAATATTTACAGTTGCATAATTGTACAGAAACTTTTCGTCCATACTTTTATTTTTACTGTATAGATTTACGTACATAAGCATACTTGGCTGAATGGGTGTTACTACAACCCCTTCTTTCTGAACCAATTCGGGTAATAACGGCATTACCTGATCAATACGAGTTTTAACTAAAACTACAGCTTCATTTGGATCGGTACCAGGATCAAAAACCACGTTTAAAGTAGCTTCGCCCGCACTTGTTGCATCGGTAGAAATGTACCGCATACCTTGTACTCCATTTATAGCGTTTTCTAAAGTAATTAAAGATGATTTTACTAAAACATCGGCACTTGCACCTGGATAGGCAATAAAAACACTTACAGTTGTTGGAGCGATTTGCGGAAATTGTGATGTTGGTAATTGCTTAATAGCTAATGAACCAACAAATAGAATGATGACCGAAATTACAATTGCAAAAACGGGTCTGTGTATAATTTTTTTAAACATTTTTTGTTGGATTAGTTATTCTGCATATAATTCAAGATTTGATAACACTTTTGCAGATTGAACAAACTTGTACGAAATTTTTTCGTTTTCTTTAACAAGTCGTAACCCATCAAGTAATATCTTATCGCTTGTTTGTAAACCAGCATTAACAATATAAACATGAGAAATTTCGGCAGCAATTTTTATCTCACGTGCTTTTACAACATTATCTTTTGTAACTACATAAACATATTTTTTATCTAGCACTTCAAATGTTGCTTTTTGAGGAATTAAAACAGCGTGCTTAAATGGAGTATTAATAACAATATTACCTGTTTGCCCAAAACGTAATAACCCTTGTGGATTTGGAAAAGTTGCACGGTAAGCAATATTACCTGTTTCATTATCAAAATCTGCCTCTATAGTTTCTACCACACCTTTATGGTCAAACATTTCACCGTTAGCCATTTTTAAGTCTACTTGTAATTTGGCATTTTTTGTTTTGTGTGCCATTTGGTCTAAATATTCAGCTTCGGGCACGTTAAAATACACCCACATTTTACTATTGTCGGCTAGTTCTGTTAGCAAATCGCCTTCGGTTATTAAGCTACCCAAACGCACATGAAAACGGTCTATAATTCCATCAAAAGGAGCGCGAATTTCAGTAAATTGTAAGTGTGTTTTTGTTGATGCTAATTCAGCTTGTGCTTTATCGTACTTTGCTTTAGAAAGCGCAAGTTCGTTAGCAGACACCACTTTAGTATCATACAACTGTTTGGTATTTTTATATTCAATTAAAGCGTAGTTAGCTTCGGCTTTTGCTTTATTCGCATCGGCTTCGTACAAATTAGGCATTATCTTAAAAAGTAATTGACCCTTTTTAACAAATTGACCTTCATCTACATATATTTTTTGAAGATATCCTTTTTCTTGTGCACGTAACTCAATATGGTTTACAGAGCGTATTTGTGCAACATATTCTTTTAAAATTATAGTATCTTTTTCAATAGGACTTGTTACTGAAAAGGTATGTTTTTCGTGTTTTTCTTCTTTATTAGATTGACACGATATGTTTAAAAAAGCCAATGAAAAGGCTAAAAAAACGAATGCTTTTTTTATCATTTGGAAAATATTAAGTTTTTTTAATTTTATTTTAATACAATAAACAGCGTGCATTTTGCTAATTACAAACAAATGCTTTACTGAAAAAATTCTAAATAAAAATTAAAAAAATCAAAGGCGTATAACCCGCAAACTTAAAAATGATTTACTTTTTAAGTACGAAAAAAAAGTAGTAAGTGCAGCCAAAACCGTTGTACTTTTTGTACTGTGGTAATGTACACTTAAATGAATAGCAAAGAATAAAACAATAGCTTTAATTAACGCTTTTATTCTTTGAATTTTTGAAGAATTTTGAACTTCGAACTCGTTTTCATGAAAATCGGCTTTGTAATGTTGTACAAACGTATGCTGAATTTTTCCTGAACGTAAATACGTAGTTGTGTTTTGTAAATTATTTTGTATTGCAGCCGACTTGCTATTTTCTGAAGTATAAATATTTTTTAAATGATTGCTTTTTTCAACTTTATGTAAAGTTGAAAAGCTATTATATGCTGCAAAAAACAGCACAATAAGCAAAAAGCAATATTTAAAAAAAGATTGTTTCATTTAATTGTAAAATTATTTAAAACTGTTTTTATTATTTTACGTTTAACACTAAACTTAAGTTAAAAAAAAAAAAGTTTTAATTAATATTTTTAGCGTTTAACCATTTGGTATAAGCATCTCTATTTTGCGCGTGTTCTTGTAAATTTGTTGCAAATTCATGATATCCCAGGCGTTTTACACTAGCGCAAAAATAAATATAATTGTGTTTTTCGGCATTTAAAACAGCATCAATAGAGCTTTCATCGGGCATTGTAATTAATCCGTTAGGAATTCCTTTGTATTTGTAAGTGTTAAAAGGGTGGTCTAAAGTTAAATCTTTTAAATAAACACGTTTAATAACTTGGTCAAAGTCATTAGTTAAAGCTTTTTTAGCATAAACTACTGTAGGATCAGCTTGTAATAACATATCACTTTTTAAACGATTTAAATAAGCACCTGCAACTCGTGGGCGTTCATCAACCTTAGCTGTTTCCTTTTGAACAATTGCTGCTAATGAAGCCACCTGAACCGGCGATAAATTTAAAACTTTTGCCTTTTCTTTACGCTCATTTGTCCAAAAACGATTGTATTCCTTTTGTAAAATGTTTCTTATTTTTAAAGGCGTTGCATTCCAGTAAACCTCGTACGTATTTGGAATACACATTGCTAAAACATTATCCTTAGTCATGCCCATTTCTTGTAAAAAAGCTGGTTCGGTAAAAGTTTGGTACAAATCGGCCAAATCAGGTTCAACCTGACTATCAACACGTTGTAAAAACTTCTCAAGTGTTTCTTGATTATTAAAAGTAAGTTTTACAGGAACATTACGACGTAACGCTTTTACAATACGATAATTACTGTTTCCGTTTTCAATTAAATATCTACCTGGTGCAGCAGTTGCTTGTTCACCTAATTTTGAATAAAAACTTTGTAATGATTCATAATCTTTTACATACTTTTTTAATGAATCTTGAATTTGGTTATATGTAGCATTTGTAGGAATGTGTACATAAACACTTTTTTCTGAAAAATTGGTATTTGGTGTAAAGGCTTTTTTGTAAAGAATAAAACCAAAAATTAAGGCAACACAGATGCCTAAAACAGCTACATAGCTAACTAATTTATTAACTTTCATTTAAGGGATTTATTAATTGAAAAAGCAGCTCATCAACATAAACAGAACCAATTTTGTTCCATTGTTTTTTAACACCTACTTTTTGGAAGTCAAATTTAGAAAAAAGCTTGATACTTGCATGATTATTTGCAGCAACATTAACATAAATTTGATGAACATTTAAAAAATGAAATGCGTAACCTAATAAAAGTTGTACAGCTTCACTACCAAATCCTTTATTACGTTGCACAGAATCTTTTACAACAATACCTAACCCTACTCTATTGTTTTTAGGGTCAAAATCAAATAAATCAATTAATCCTACTAATAAATTGGTATTGTTTTCAACAATTGCAAGTCTTAATTGTTTTGCTTCGTAAATATCCTGATGGCTATTTTCAATGTAATTTTTTAATAGCCATTTTGAATAAGGGGCTTGGGTATGGCTAACTTCCCATAACAACTCATCGTTTTCAATTTCGTACAAAAAAGATAAATCTTCGGGTTCAAGGGCACGTAAAAAAACCTTTTCTCCTTTTAAAAACATACTTATATTTTTATTTCGCCTTTAAAAACTTGAAGAGCTGGACCAGTTAAATGTACATTAAAATACTTTTCTAGATCATGTTCAAAAGTTACAGTAACATTTCCACCTTGTACTTTTATTGCAATTTCGTTTACAGATGTTTTTCCTAAAAAATGCGTAGCAATTGCAACAGCTGTAGCACCAGTACCACATGCTAATGTTTCATTTTCAACACCGCGCTCGTACGTGCGAATTTCAAGAGAATTTTCGTTTAATTGCTCAACAAAATTCACATTGGTTCCTCCAGGTTTATATTTTTCACTGTAACGAATTGTTTTTCCATTTTCAAATACGTTAAACGTACTTAAGTTTTGTACAAATTGCACGTGATGTGGTGAACCCGTAAACAAAAAAGTATCATTTGTATTGATTTCTATTGTGTTTTTTAAAACATCAATCATTTGTAAAGCCACAATTTTATTGTTATTAATAGTAGCGTGGTGTAAACCATCAACAGCATTAAAAACAGTTTGGTTTTGTATAACACCCAAATCATGTGCAAACGCAACAATACATCTGCCCCCATTACCACACATGGTACTTTGGTTACCATCGGCATTGTAATATACCATTTTAAAATCGGCAGATAAATCGTTCTCTAATAAAATCAATCCATCGGCACCAATACCAAATCGTCTATCACATAAATGCGCTATTAGCTGTACATTATCTTTAGGAAAAAAATCACTACGGTTATCTACCATTACAAAATCGTTTCCTGTGCCTTGATACTTATAAAATGTTAACTGTTTCATGCTACAAAGATATAATATTAAAGCTTCGTTAACTAGTGTTAACAAGCGTTAAACTACTTTTTTATAATTTTTTCTCCTTTTATTTTTACTTTAAATTTTAAAAAATTAAATACTATGAAAAATATTGGAACTATTTTAGCAACATCGTTGTTAAGTGGTGTTGTAACCTTGGGCGCATATAAATTGTTTTTTGAGCCAAATAACTATTTAAACACAAACAACGAAATTACTACTAGCGCACCATTACGCAATGTTGGAAACAATGTATTTGAAGCACCTAATTTTAAAATGGCTGCCGAAAAAACCATACATGCAGTTGTACACGTTAAAAATGTATCGTTTAGAAACGCACCGCGAAACCCAATTATGGAATATTTTTATGGATACCAAGGGGGGGCACAAACTTATGCACAAGTAGGTACAGGATCAGGTGTAATAATTTCTGAAGATGGCTACATTGTAACAAATAATCACGTGATACAAGGTGCAAACGATTTAGAAATTACGTTAAACGATAACCGAACTTTTAAAGCAAAATTAATTGGAACCGATTCTAAAATGGATATTGCGTTACTAAAAATTAATACCACTGAAAAACTACCTTATACAGCATTTGCTGATTCTGATGCTATTAACGTTGGCGATTGGGTTTTAGCAGTTGGTAATCCTTACAATTTAACATCAACTGTAACAGCAGGAATTGTTTCGGCAAAAGCTAGAAATTTATCCGAAAACGGCATTCAATCATTTATACAAACCGATGCTGCTGTGAACCCAGGAAACTCGGGCGGTGCATTAGTTAACAGCAACGGCGATTTAATTGGCATCAATACCATGATCACATCGGCAACGGGTTCATATGTAGGGTATTCTTTTGCAATACCATCAAACATGGCTCGTAAAATTGTTAACGATTTAATGGAATACGGAAAAGTACAACAAGGTATTCTAGGAGTGCAAGGATACGAAGTAAACAGCCAAATAGCTACCGAAAAAAACTTAAATACAGCAAAAGGTTTTTTTGTTGAAAGTGTTACAAAAAATTCGGGTGCCGAAGCAGCAGGACTTAAAAAAGGCGATATTATTTATGCTATAGATGGCAAAAACATTAATACCTTTTTAGATTTAAACAGTATTATTGCAACTAAACGCCCTAATGATTTGGTTAAAGTTGCATTAAAACGTAACAATCAAAACAAAGAAATTTTAGTTAAATTAAGTAAAAAAGAAATTGCCCAATTGCAATTTAACGGGTTTGAAATTGAAAATTTATCGCCAACCGAACAAAAAAAATTAGGCATAAACTATGGTGTAAAAATTAACGGCATAACTAATGAACGCTTTAAAATGTACGAAAACGAATTAAAAAATGCAGTAATTTTAGCTGTAAATGGTAATAAGATTAATAACACAGAACAAGCCAACGAAATTTTATCTAAAACAAACAATCAACAGCTTCGTTTTGATATCATTACACCACGTGGCGAACGCTTACGACTAATTTTATAATAACATATTTAAAAGTAGATTTAAAACAAATCTACTTTTTTAATTATATGTGCTTGTATATCATAAAATTTAATAATTTTGTACGTTTATAAAATACAACACAATTTACAACCCCAATGGAAAATAATTTATACGAAAAAGAATTAGCTTTTCAAGCAGATAGAAGAAAAGCTTGCGTAGAATTTATTAAAATCGTTAATGATTTATGGTACGACAAATCAATTGAATTGGTTCTATTTAGAAATCAATTAATTGACCGTAGCGTAAGCGACATTATTAACTTGCACGAATACGCTGCAAAATTTGTTGAAAAACCAATTAACATTTTTGATACAGTAGAAATTGCTCGTGCTATTTTAACTGCTGATTTACCTCCTGCACGTATTGATATTGGTAAATTAACGTATGAATTCCATTTAGAAGACAATAAATACAACGATTCTTTATCGTTTGTTGTTGATAAATTAAAAGATGCTAAAGACAACAAAGGTATTGAACCTAAAGATGTTGTTTTATATGGTTTTGGTCGTATTGGTCGTTTATTAGCTCGTGAATTAATGGCTAAAATTGGTAAGGGACAACAATTACGCTTAAAAGCAATTGTAACGCGTGATAAAAACGATGCTTTATCATTAGAAAAACGTGCATCTTTATTACGTTTAGATTCAATTCACGGCGATTTTGAAGGATCTGTTGGTGTTGATGTTGAAAATGAATCTTTAATTATCAATGGATCACCAGTACGTATGATTTCTGCTGCGCAACCAGAAGATATCGACTATACACAATACGGCATTAACGATGCATTAGTTATTGACAACACAGGTGTTTTTAAAGACGAAGCAGCTTTATCGCGCCACTTAAAATCAAAAGGTGCATCAAAAGTTTTATTAACTGCACCTGGAAAAGGGGTTCCTAACATTGTTTACGGTGTGAACCACGAAAATTACAACATAGATGAAACACCAATTTGGTCGGCTGCATCATGTACAACTAACGCTATTACACCAGTTTTAGCTGTTATGGAAAAAGAATTAGGTGTTGTTAAAGGTCATTTAGAAACCATTCACGCTTATACAAACGACCAAAATTTGGTTGATAATATGCACAAAAAATACCGTCGTGGTAGAGCAGCTGCTTTAAATATGGTAATTACCGAAACAGGTGCTGGATCTGCAGTAGCAAAAGCATTGCCAAGTTTAGCAGGTAAATTAACTTCAAATGCAATTCGTGTACCTGTTCCAAACGGTTCGTTAGTTGTTTTAAATTTAGAAGTTAACAAACAAACTTCGGTTGAAGATTTAAACAAAATGATGAGAAAATACGCTTTAGAAGGCGAATTGGTAGAGCAAATTAAATATTCGTTAAACAACGAATTAGTATCTTCAGACATCGTTGGTACTTCGGCTCCTGCAATTTACGATTCTAACGCTACAATTGTTTCTGCCGATGGTAAAAACATTGTATTATACATTTGGTACGATAACGAATACGGCTACAGCCACCAAGTAATTCGTTTAGCAAAACACATTGCTAAAGTACGCAGATACGTTTACTATTAGTAGATTGTTTTAACAAATACATCACAATATATGCCTCAAATTGTTTTACTTTTTGAGGCATTTTTATTTAACTTAGCTTAAAACTTAAAACATGGCACGTACCCCTTCAAATATGTTGGCGCTAGGAACTGTAGCACCTGATTTTTATTTACCAGACACTAACGGACACGATTTTAAAAACTTTAACGATGTAAAAGGTAATCATGGTACCGTTGTAATGTTTATATGCAACCACTGTCCTTTTGTTGTACATGTAATTGAAGAAGTTATACGCATTGTAAACGATTACCGCGTGCAAGGAATTGGTTTTGTAGCGATATCTAGTAACGATGCTATAAATTACCCAGATGATGCACCTGAAAAAATGACCGAATTTGCTTTTATAAACAAATTCAGCTTTCCTTATTTATACGATGAAACCCAAGAAACTGCAAAAAATTACGAGGCAGCTTGCACGCCAGACTTTTATTTGTTTAACGCACAAAACAAACTGGTTTATCGCGGACAATTAGACGATTCGCGTCCAAACAACGGAATAACTTTAAGCGGAAGCGATTTACGTAACGCCATAGATGCTTTACTATACAACCGAAGTGTTAATCCTATGCAAAAACCAAGTATTGGATGTAATATTAAATGGAAAAATTCATTTTAAAATTAAAATGTTTAGTACATTTGCACACACTATTTTTCAACTTTGAATTGCATATATTTAAAATTAACAAAACGTATTTTAAACATTATAAAAACTAAAGTACCAAACATTAATTTTAAAGCAACAAATTAAGAAAAACAGCAGAAAAATTTTAAACAAATTTACTAACAACAACAGTTTTTGTAATTAAAAATTTATGTTACATCAAAAATTTTTTAATCGTTTTGTAATTAGACAAGTTATTTGGGCATTTGTAATTACCTATCTAATTGTAACACTTTATTTGGTTCTTTTTAAAGGTTGGAGCTTTCTATCTTTACTACTACCAGCTTTTTTGTTTTATTTAGCTTTTAAAGATGCTTTTCAAACAAAACACACCATACGTAAAAACTACCCAATTATTGGTCGTTTACGATATATTTTAGAAGAAATTCGCCCAGAACTTCGCCAATATTTTTGGGAAGGCGAATTAGACGGTAAACCGTTTAACCGAAGAGAGCGTTCTATTGTTTACCAACGTGCTAAAAACGAAAAACAAACCGTTTCATTTGGTATGCAAGACGACCCAAACCGTATTGGTTACGAATGGGCATCACACTCTGTTTATCCAAAAATCATTTCCGATTTTAACTTTCGTACTTTAATAGGTAACGAACAATGTAAAAAACCATACAACGCAAGTATTTACAATATTAGTGCAATGAGTTATGGTGCTTTAAGCAAAAAAGCAATCATTTCACTTAACAAAGGTGCTAAACTAGGTGGTTTTGCACATAATACGGGCGAAGGTGGTATATCTCCTTATCATAGATCAGGTGGCGATTTAATTTGGCAAATTGGTACTGGTTACTTTGGTTGTAGAGACGAGCACGGATTTTTTAACGACACCTTGTTTGCAGAAAGATCGCAGTACGAAGATGTTAAAATGATTGAGTTAAAACTATCGCAAGGTGCTAAACCAGGACATGGTGGATTGTTACCTGCAGAAAAAAACACTTTAGAAGTATCTAAAATACGTAACGTAAAACCTTTTACAACCGTACATTCACCTTCGTCGCACTCTGCGTTTAGCAACGCAACCGAATTAGCGCATTTTATTGGAAAATTACGCACTTTAAGTGGTGGTAAACCAGTAGGCTTTAAAATTTGTATTGGTAGAAAAGATGAATTTGTAGATATTATTAAAGCATTTACTGAAACAGGCATTTATCCTGATTTTATTACCATTGATGGTGCTGAAGGTGGTACAGGTGCTGCTCCGTTAGAATTTATTGACTATATGGGTATGGCATTATCTGATGCTTTGGTTTTTGCAAATAAAATTTTAAAACAATACAACATTCGTCAGCAAATTAAAATTATTGCTGCTGGTAAAATTATATCGGCTTTTGATTTAGCTAAAAATATGTCTTTAGGCGCAGATGCTTGTTATAGCGCACGCGGTATGATGTTTGCATTAGGATGTATTCAGGCTTTACAATGCGATAGCGGACACTGCCCGGTTGGTATTGCTACCCAAGATCCTTTATTATACGAAGGTATGGACATTACTGATAAATCGGTTCGTGTTGCAACTTTCCATAAAAACACTATGAAAGCATTTGGTGAATTTATTGGAGCATGTGGTTTTTCTAAACCAAACGAGATTAGTCCAGAAGCATTCCATAAACGTATTGAACATGGCAAAAACATAACCTTTGCCGAAATGTACTTTAAAGATACAGTTTCACAATAATAAAAAAACGGAAGAAAATTTCTTCCGTTTTTTTATTAGTATTTTTCTAATACAATATCTATTGGTTTGTTCATACGACGACCAAATTGCATGGCTTTTTGTTTTTCTTCTGATGTACATAAAATATACATATTATAAGGTGCCAGTTGCATGGTAAAAGTTTTAAAATGCCCTCCGTTTTCTTCTCCATCTGTATCTTCAATTTTTAAATAATACAACTCGGCATTAAACGTATTGGATACAGTAACCAAATAATGATCATCGGCAAAATAATAAAACCATTTACCTTGTGTAAAATCGTTTAGCTTTTTATTGTTTTCATCAATTTTATAATTGCGTACAAAACGTAAAGGTTCATTATTATTTTTCCAACTTAAATTAAAATTAGTATTAATAACTTCTTTTCCATTTTCGTCACAAATACTCATTTTTAAACCATTAATAGTTTGTGCTTTTCCATCTTCATGCGGTTTAACAACAATATAACTGGTAAAATCGTATCCACAATGAATAGCGTCTCCAATTTGTCCGTAAGAACATGTACCGCTAAACAAACCTGCTATTAAAATTAAAAATCTATTCATAAAACAAATATATAAATAAAAAATGAAGCCTTTAAGCTTCATTTTTTTCTTTATATAAATCATAACAATTACCAACGTATAATGGCGCTAGCCCAAGTAAAACCGCTTCCAAAAGCAGCTAACACAACCAAATCACCTTCTTTAATTTTTCCTTTTTCCCAAGCTTCGGTTAATGCAATAGGTACCGATGCTGCCGTTGTATTACCATAATTCATAATATTGTTATACACTTGATCATCGCTTAACCTAAATTTTTGTTGAATGAATTGCGAAATTCTTAAGTTTGCTTGGTGAGGCACCAACATATTAATATCGCTAACTTGTAAATTATTAGCTTGAAGCCCTTCGTTAATCACCTCGGAGAAACGAACAACTGCGTTTTTAAACACAAATTGCCCATTCATGTACGGAAAATACGATTCGTCATTGGGGTTATTCTCTTTCATAATATCGGTTATCCAGCGTTTGCCCATTCCTGGTGCAATTAAAGCCAGTTCTTCGGCATGTTCTCCTTCGGAGTGTAAATGAGTTGATAGAATTCCTTTCGATAAATCTTCAGTTCTACTTAAAACAGCCGCTCCTGCCCCATCGCCAAATATCACCGAAACACCTCGACCACGTGTGGTCATATCCAACCCTTTGGAATGTATTTCAGAGCCAACTACTAAAACATTTTTGTACATACCGGTTTTTATAAATTGATCAGCAACCGATAACGCATATATAAAACCTGAACATTGGTTGCGTATATCTAAAGCTCCAACTGTTTTTAAACCTAAATCTTTTTGTAGCGTAACACCTGGACCTGGAAAATAATAATCGGGACTTAAAGTTGCAAAAACAATAAAATCAATATCGTTTTTATCAATTTTTGCACGTTTAATAGCTATTTTTGATGCTTTTAAAGCCATACCCGATGTAGTATCTTCGGGTAAAACTACATGACGGCGTTCTTTGATACCTGTTCGTTCTTGAATCCACTCATCGTTGGTATCCATCAATTTAGACAAATCGTTATTGGTTACCACGTTTTCGGGTACATAAAAACCCAATCCTGTTATTTTTGAATGATACATAATTGCTTATTTTAATATAATCAAATTTACAGATATTTTTATTAATGTATAATTGCTTTTTAAACGAAGCTTGCAAATTTGTTATAAATAATTGTATCTTTAAACATACTATTAAAATACAATCCTAATAAATGAAACGAATTATAAAAACCTTATTAGCATTATTGTTAGCCACAGCGCCTATGACTGCACAAGAAAATATTACTTTTCAGAAACCATCGAAAGAAATTTTACAATTAGCCGATTTTGAACGTGCACCATCTGTTTCTATGAATACTAATAAAGAATGGATGATATTATCGTACCGTAATACGTATAAAAATCTTGAAGAATTAAATCAAGATGAATTGCGTTTAGGTGGGCTGCGTATCAATCCTAATACCAATATTAGCAGCACTACATCGTTCATAAATAATATAAAAATTAAAAAAACAAACGATAAAACCGAAACTATTGTAAAAGGGTTACCTGCAAACGCTTTAATTAGCAATATGACATGGGCACCAAACGAAACTAAATTAGCGTTTACAAACACTACAGCAACAGGTAACGAATTATGGATACTTGATTTACAAACCGCAACTGCAACAAAATTAACCGAAGCTGTATTAAACGCCAACTTAGGCAATCCTATAACTTGGTATAAAAACAGTACACAAATGTTAATTAAAGTGATGCCTGAAAACAGAAATCAATTAATTAATGCAGCAAAAGCAATACCAAGCGGTCCTATAGTTTCTTCAGCCGAAGAAGGTGTTGTTTCACAAAACAGAACGTACCAAGATTTGTTAAAAAACAAAACCGACGAAGCTAATTTTGAAACAATAGTAACATCAGAACTTTACACGGTTGATTTAAACGGAAACAAAAAGTTTTTTAAAAAAGCAGATATGTACGCGGGTGAAACTTTTTCGCCCGACGGAAATTATATGTTACTTACAACCATTCAAAAACCATTTTCGTACCTAGTCCCTTTAAGTAGATTTCCTATGAAAACTACTGCTTACAACGCAGAAGGTACTATTTTAAAAGTGGTAAACGAAATACCTTTGAACGAAGTTATGCCTAAAGGCTTTATGGCTGTAAGAGAAGGTAAACGCAGCATGAGTTGGAGAAACGACAAACCTGCTACTTTGTTTTTTGTAGAAGCTTTAGATGGTGGCGATCCTGCTAAAAATGTAAGTCATAGAGATGCGTTGTACACCTGGGAAGCACCTTTTACAAACAACCCTGAATTACTTACAAAAACACCACAACGTTACGGTGGCATTGCTTGGGGCGATGATGAAACGGCTATTGTTTACGACCAATGGTACGATACACGTAATATTAAAACGTATTTATTTAATCCAACAAAAAAATCGGATTTAGTTACTATTTGGGATAGAAACTATCAAGATATTTACACTGATCCAGGAGATTTTCAAACAAAAAAGAATACTTTGGGTAGACAAATTTTACAAAAAGAAAACAATAAATTGTATTTAATTGGAGAAGGACACACCAAAGAAGGTCAATTTCCTTTTATTGATGAATTAGATTTGGCTTCACTAAAAACAAAACGTTTGTATCAATCTAAATTTACAGATAAAATTGAAACCATTTCTGAAATCATCGACATTAAAAAGGGCAATATTTTAGTAAACATTCAATCTAAAAGTGATTATCCAAACTACTATTTTAGAAATATTAAATCTAAAAACGATTTAAAACAAATTACATTCAACAAAAATCCGTTTGAAAGTATTAAAGATGTACATAAAGAAGTTATTAAATACAAACGAAAAGATGGAGTAGAACTTTCGGGTACGTTATATCTTCCAGCAGGATACAATCGTAAAAATCCAACCGAAAAATTACCTTTATTAATTTGGGCATATCCAACAGAGTATAAAGACAAAAACAGTGCAGGGCAAACAGCTGCAAACCCTAATGAATTTACATTTCCTTATTACGGATCGTTTGTATATTGGGCTGCAAAAGGTTATGCTGTTTTAGACGATGCCGCTTTTCCTATTATTGGCGAAGGAACTCAAGAACCAAACGATACTTTTTTAGAACAATTAGCAATGAATGCCGAAGCTGCAATTGATGCAGTAGATAAGTTAGGTTATATAGATAGAACAAAAGTTGGTGTTGGTGGACACTCATACGGCGCTTTTATGACCGCAAATTTACTAGCCCACACTAAATTATTTGCCTGTGGTATTGCGCGTTCAGGTGCTTATAACCGTACGTTAACCCCGTTTGGTTTTCAAAGTGAACAGCGTAATTATTGGGAAGTACCAAACATTTACAATACCATGTCGCCTTTTATGAATGCCGAAAAAATGAAAACGCCTTTATTATTAGTGCATGGCGAAGCCGATAATAACCCAGGAACATTTACATTACAAACCGAGCGATATTTTCAGGCTTTAAAAGGCTTGGGTGCACCTGTGCGTATGGTAATTTTACCAAAAGAAAGTCACAGTTATGTTGCTAAAGAAAACATTTTGCACCTGCTATGGGAACAAGAACAGTTTTTAGACAAGCATTTAAAAAATAAATAAAAACAAAATCGCTGACAGAAATGTCAGCGATTTTACTTTTTATGAAGTAATTGAGATTTTTATTTTTTTTTCAATTTCTATTGATTCATTGCTTTGAATTTTCACAGAAACATCATTTAAATTAGCACTTATTACATAGTACGAACCTACAAAATTACAAGCAGTAACAGTAACTTCAAATCCTGTGGAATCAACAACTAATTCATGAGGTCTTAATAAAAAAGTTTCATCGTTATCAAAACCAAAATATCTAGCTGGAATACTATTAATTTCTCCTGTTAATTGCGCAGAATATATACTTTTAGGATTTTTATAAACATTAATTGTAGTTTGTTTTTCAATTAATTTACCTGCTTGCATAACCAAAACCTCATCAGAAAACATTAAAATTTCATTAGGTGTATGCGAAGTGTAAATAACCGTTATTCCATTGCTTTTACAATAATCAAACACATGTTGCGCTAATTGTGATTTAAGATGAAAATCGATATGTGAGAAAGGCTCATCAAGTAACAACACTTGAGGTTGCAATGCCAAAACCTTTGCTAGCGCTGTGCGTTGCATTTGTCCGCCACTTAAAAACTTAGCTTTAACATTTGCAAATTCGGTCATACCTACTAATTCTAGTAATTCTGCCACACGTTGTTTTTTTTCTTTTAGATAGAAATTAGAAAGAAATCGTCCTACATTTTCTTCTACCGAAACAAAGGGCATTAAATCAAAATCTTGTGCCAAATATTTTATAAAATCCATACCTGGAACTAAATGATATGCCGGACCTAAAATTTGAGTATCGTTCCAAAAAATAGAACCTGAATTAGCATCTAACAAACCATAAATAAGCTTTAATAAGGTAGATTTTCCGCTGCCACTTGCCCCTATCAAAGCATAAGATTTTCCACTACTAAGCTGAAAACTTACATGGTTTATAACTAAAGAATTTTGATATGAAAAAGAAAGTTGATTAAGCTGCAACATAAATAAAAAGGCGACCGAAGTCGCCTGTAAATATAAAATTATAAACTTGCTATATAACGTTCGGCATCTAAAGCTGCAATACAACCCGATCCGGCAGCTGTAATTGCTTGGCGGTAATCTTTATCTTGTACATCGCCACAAGCAAAAACGCCAGGAATATTTGTTTTAGATGTTTTCCCTTCGGTAATTAAATATCCAGTTTCATCCATTGTTAATTGACCTGCAAAAATATCGGTATTTGGTTTGTGACCAATAGCTACAAAAACACCGGTTACTGCAATTTCATGTTTTTCGCCAGTTGAAGAATTTACAACGCGTACACCATTTACAATTTGTCCATCACCTAAAACTTCATCAATTTCGGTACTCATTAAAATTTCAATATTTGCTGTATTTTTAACGCGTTCTTCCATGATTTTTGATGCGCGAAACTTTTCAGAACGTACCAACATGGTAACTTTTTTACACAAATGTGATAAATAGTGTGCTTCTTCACAAGCTGAATCGCCTGCACCAACTATAACAACCTCTTGATTACGGTAGAAAAAACCATCGCATACAGCACAAGCAGATACACCCCCACCCATTTGCAAATAATGTTGTTCTGAAGGTAAACCTAAATATTTTGCTGTTGCACCAGTTGAAATAATTACAGTTTTAGCATGAACTTCAATAGTATCGTTTATCCAAACTTTTTTAATATCGCCTGTTAAATCAACTTTTGTTGCAAAACCATCTCGTACATCGGTACCAAAGCGTTTTGCTTGTGCTTGCAATTGCATCATCATTTCTGGTCCGGTAACACCGTCTGGATAACCCGGAAAGTTTTCAACCTCGTTAGTTGTTGTTAGCTGTCCGCCTGGTTGCATTCCTTGATATAAAACCGGATTCATATTAGCACGTGCAGCATATATAGCCGCAGTATAACCTGCTGGTCCCGAACCAATAATTAAACATTTCACTGTTTCTATTGTTGTTGACATACTTTTTTTATTGAAATTTTGTGAATACAAAAATAGGTATTTATAAACGGATATGAAAACAAAGTTCATTTTTAAATAACTATACTGTTATCAATATTTTTTATATATTTTTTTAGGATATCTAAAAAAAACGCTTACATTTGCACCGTATTATTTAAGCAATACACGGGGTGTAGCGTAGCCCGGTCATCGCGCCTGGTTTGGGACCAGGAGGTCGCAGGTTCGAATCCTGCCACCCCGACACTTTAAAAGTCTATAAATTATTTTTATAGGCTTTTTTTTTATGTCTTTTAATAAAATTACACTTAAGTAACTTTTGTAACACAACTTTTAATTTTTAATAAACATCTTTGCATTAAATTTTTAATATATATGGATTGGATTTTACAACCTTGGCCTTGGTATATTAGTGGCCCTTTAATTACTTTAACAATGTTTATATTGTTAGTTGTTGGTAAAAATTTTGGTATGTCGGCAAATTTGCGAACATTATGTACTATTTGTGGCGCCAATAAAACCTGTGACTTTTTTTGCTTTGATTGGAAACTGCAACGTTGGAATTTGTTAGTAATGCTTGGTGCAATTATTGGTGGATTTATTGCAACGCATTATTTATCGGACAACCAAATACCAAATATAAACCAACAAACTATTGAACAATTACACCAAATGGGTATAGAAAGCGCGGGATCAACCTACACACCAATTGAACTATTTGGTTCTGAAGCACTATCATCTCCTAAAACAATTATTATTTTATTAATTGGAGGTGTTTTAGTAGGTTTTGGATCGCGTTATGCTGGTGGTTGCACCTCGGGGCATTCAATATCTGGTATTAGCAATTTACAAATACCATCGCTTATTGCTACCATAGGTTTTTTTATTGGTGGTTTAATAATGGTACATGTCATTTTTCCTTTCATTTTTTAATTTACTATCTATGAAAAATATAATTTATTTATCCATTGGTGTTTTTTTTGGAATTGTAATGTATAAGTCCGAAGCTGCTTCGTGGTTTAGAATTTACGAAATGTTTCAATTTCAATCTATACATATGTACGGTTTAATGGGAACCGCATTAGTTACAGGTATTTTAGCAATTCAGTTTATCAAATCGAAACAAGTAAAAGACATTAACGGTAACAAAATTCACATTGCGGATAAAGAAAAAAGTATTGCCCGTTATTTAATTGGTGGTATTTTATTTGGATTAGGTTGGGCTTTAGCAGGCGCGTGTCCGGGTCCTATGTTTGTACTTACTGGTGCAGGTTATTTTCCAATTTTAATAGTAATTTTAGGTGCAGTTTTAGGCACATGGTTTTACGGACTGTTAAAAAACAAACTACCGCATTAATATGAAAACAGTTGAAGAGTTAATTAAAGAAACTTACGGTACTATTTTTGAAAAGGAATTAGTAAACGAAATAATTTTGGTTGCGCAATTAGTATCTTTTAAAGAAGGTGATGTTTTGATTGATATTGGCAAATACATTAAAACAATGCCCCTTTTAATTAATGGTGCTATAAAAATTATGCGCGAAGATTTTGATACTGGCGAACTTTTATTATACTTTTTAGAAAAAGGCGACACTTGTTCAATGACTCTTAACTGCTGTTTAGGCGATAAAAAAAGTGAAATTAGGGCCATTGCCGAAACCAATGGTTTAGTTGCCATGATACCGGTTACAAAAATGGAAGAATGGCTTGCTAAATATAAAAGTTGGCGAACTTTTGTTTTTGAAAGTTACAACAACCGTTTTAATGAAATGCTTAATGCAATTGATAATATTGCGTTTATGAATATGAATGAACGCTTGTTAAATTATTTAAAAGAAAAATGTAAAATAAACAACTCAAAGTTTATTACAACCACACATCAAGAAATTGCAAATGAATTAAACAGTTCCCGAGTAGTAATCTCAAGACTTTTAAAAGCCCTTGAAAACAATGGCAACATAAAACTAAACCGCAACACAATTGAGTTTTTACAATAAAAAAAGGCTACCAAATTTGGTAGCCTTATTATTATTAATCAATTTTGTAACGTTTTCTATCGTTTTCATTCAAATAAATTTTACGTAAACGTAACGATTTTGGAGTTACTTCTACATATTCATCTTTTTGAATGTATTCTAAAGCTTCTTCTAACGAAAATTTAATAGCAGGAATAATTCTTGCTTTATCATCGGCACCAGAAGAACGTACGTTGGTTAATTTTTTGGTTTTAGTAACATTTACTGTCATATCATCACCACGAGAATTTTCACCAATTACTTGTCCTTCGTAAATATCTTCGTTTGGATCAACAAAGAATTTACCACGCTCTTGTAATTTATCAATAGAGTAAGGAATTGCCTTACCGTTTTCCATAGAAATTAAAGAACCATTGTTACGTCCGGCAATTTCGCCTTTGTATGGTTGGTATTCTAAGAAACGGTGCGACATAATTGCTTCACCAGCCGTTGCAGTTAATAATTGGTTACGTAAACCGATAATTCCGCGAGATGGTATATTGAAAACAATAATCATACGCTCGCCACGAGGTTCCATTGATAACATTTCACCTTTACGTAATGTAACAAACTCTACTGCACGACCTGATAAATTTTCAGGGATATCAATAGTTAATTCTTCAACAGGTTCACATTTAACACCATCAATTTCTTTAATGATTACTTGTGGTTGACCAATTTGTAATTCGTACCCTTCACGACGCATTGTTTCAATTAAAACTGATAAGTGTAAAACACCACGACCAAAAACCATGAATTTATCTGCAGAATCTGTTTCGTTAACGCGTAACGCTAAGTTTTTCTCTAATTCTTTGGTTAAACGATCTTTAATATGGCGGCTAGTTACAAACTTACCTTCTTTTCCAAAGAAAGGTGAATCATTAATAGTGAACAACATACTCATTGTAGGCTCATCAATTTTAATGGTTTCTAAACCTTCAGGGTTTTCAAAATCAGCAATACAATCACCAATTTCAAAACCTTCAATACCTACAACAGCACAAATATCACCAGCTTTAACCTCTTCAACTTTCATTCGGCCTAAACCTTCAAAAGTGTATAGTTCTTTAATTCTTGATTTTACAATTCCACCTTCGCGTTTAATTAACGAAATATTCATTCCTTCGCGTAAAACTCCACGGTGTAAACGCCCAATTGCGATACGCCCTGTAAACGATGAAAAGTCTAACGAAGTAATTAACATTTGTGGTGTTCCTTGTTTTTCTTCAGCAGCAGGTACGTGTTCAATAACCATTTCTAACAATGCTTCCATTGAATCGGTAGGTTGTTTCCAATCGGTACTCATCCAGTTATTTTTAGCTGAACCATAAACCGAAGGGAAATCTAATTGCCATTCTTCTGCACCTAATTCAAACATTAAATCGAAAACTTTTTCGTGAACTTCGTCTGGTGTACAGTTCTCTTTATCAACTTTATTAATAACCACACAAGGCTTTAAACCTAATTCAATAGCTTTTTGCAATACAAAACGCGTTTGTGGCATAGGCCCTTCAAATGCATCAACAATTAGCAAAACACCATCGGCCATGTTTAAAACACGTTCCACTTCACCTCCAAAATCAGCGTGTCCAGGAGTATCAATAATGTTGATTTTTGTTCCTTTGTATTGTACCGATACGTTTTTAGAAACGATTGTAATTCCACGTTCGCGTTCTAAATCGTTGTTATCAAGGATTAAATCACCTGTATTTTCATTCTCTCTAAACAATTGACAATGATACATAATTTTGTCAACCATAGTAGTTTTACCGTGGTCAACGTGTGCAATAATTGCGATATTTCTTATTTGGGTCATAAAAATAAAGTTTCTTTTATTTTGCAAATGCTATTTAACAACAAAAAGCCCTCGGTTAAGGAGAGCTTAAGTGTTATATATCTCAAAAACATTAACTAATTAAAGTGCGTTAACGTGTTTTGTTAATTTAGATTTTAAGTTAGCTGCTTTGTTAGAATGTATGATATTCTTTTTAGCTAATTTATCGATCATTGAAGTAACAACAACTAACTTTTCAGTAGCTTCTGATTTGTTTTCAATTAAACGTAAAGCTTTAATTGCATTACGAGTAGTTTTGTGTTGATACTTGTTTAATACTCTTTTCTTTTCGTTGCTTCTGATTCTTTTTAAAGCTGACTTGTGATTTGCCATTTTTTAATCTTTTTAATTGTAATTATTTTTAAAACTTTTAGTTAAAAAAGAAAAACCTCCCACAATTTTAAAAATCACTTTGGTTTTAACTAATAAAATAACAGCCGAGACACTGACAATTATTCTACAAAACTTATTTACAACTAATAGTAGCCCGTAAGGGAATCGAACCCTTCTTACCAGGATGAAAACCTGGCGTCCTAACCGATAGACGAACGGGCCATCATTTTTTAAAGGATGATAGAAACCTTTTGTAGCCCGTAAGGGAATCGAACCCTTCTTACCAGGATGAAAACCTGGCGTCCTAACCGATAGACGAACGGGCCATCATTTTTTTAAAGGATGATAGTAACCTTTTGTAGTCCGTAGGGGAATCGAACCCCTGTTACCAGGATGAAAACCTGGCGTCCTAACCCCTAGACGAACGGACCGTTAATTTGTATTTGCGGTTGCAAAAGTACTATTATTTTTAAAACCTACAAATTATTTTTTACTTTTTTTATCTTACAAAGAACAGTGTGCTTTTTTATTGCGAGTGCAAATATCTGCATAAATTTTTAATTACCAAACGAAATTTAAATTTATGCAGATATTTTTATTACATCTTATTCAGTTCGTTCAATTTTTGCACCTAAAGCCAATAAACGTCCATCGATATTTTCATATCCACGATCTATTTGATCTATATTTTGTATAACACTTGTTCCTTTTGCCGATAAGGCTGCAATAAGCAACGAAATTCCGGCACGTATATCAGGCGATGTCATTTTGGTAGCTTTTAATTGCGATTTAAAATCGTGACCAATAATAACCGCACGGTGTGGATCACACAAAATAATCTTAGCCCCCATATCAATCAATTTATCCACAAAAAATAAACGTGATTCAAACATTTTTTGGTGTATCAACACTTCGCCACGTGCTTGTGTTGCAACAACCAAAAATATACTTAATAAATCGGGGGTTAATCCTGGCCAAGGCGCATCAGAAACTGTTAAAATAGACCCATCAATATCGCCTTTAATTTCGTAACCATTTGTATGTGCAGGTATGTAAATATCATCGTTAACACGTTCAATGGTTATCCCTAATTTTCTAAAAGCTGTGGGTATTACTCCTAAGTTTTCCCAACTTACATTTTTGATTGTAATTTCACTACGAGTCATAGCTGCTAAACCAATCCACGAACCAATTTCTATCATATCGGGTAAAATAGCATGTGTGCAACCACTTAATTTTTCTACCCCTTCAATAGTTAATAAATTAGAACCTACACCAGTAATTTTAGCTCCCATTGCATTTAACATTTTGCACAATTGTTGCAAATAAGGTTCACAAGCCGCATTGTATATTGTGGTAACACCTTTTGCTAAAACAGCAGCCATTACAATATTTGCTGTACCGGTAACCGATGCCTCATCTAACAACATATAACTTCCGGTTAAGCCATTAGGTGCTTCTACGCCATAAAAATGTTCTTCACGTACGTATCTAAATTTCGCACCTAAATTTATAAAGCCTTCAAAATGGGTATCTAAACGTCGGCGACCAATTTTATCACCTCCTGGTTTTGGAATAAATCCTTTACCAAAACGTGCCAATAATGGACCAACAATCATTATAGACCCACGTAAAGCACCACCTTCTTTTTTAAAAGCTTCCGTTTCTAAATAATTCACATTTACCTCATCGGCTAGAAAAGTATAAGTCCCCTTTGCTGTTTTTTCTATTTTAACACCTAAGTTTTTTAACAACGTAATTAATTTATTTACGTCGATAATATCTGGAATGTTTGTTATTGTAATTTTTTCATCTGTTAACAATACAGCACACAAAATTTGAAGTGCTTCGTTTTTAGCGCCTTGTGGTTGTACAACTCCATTTAATGTATGACCACCTTCTATTTTAAATGTTCCCATTAGTTTGTGTTTCTGTTTGTATTTTTAGATGAATTATTATTTGTATTGTTTTTTTTAACAAAACGATTATTGGTATTATTACTTTGTTTATTGTTTGAATTATTGCGTTGTGTATTGTTGTTAGTGCCTGAATTATTTCGGTTTTGAAACTGATTGTTGCGGTTGTTATTGTTACCACTTTGGCTGTTTCGGTTATTTTGATAGGTATTTGTACGATTATTTGCTTTTGCTAAGTTTACCGAATTGTTATTATCGTCTACCCCATTTGTTAAATCAATTTTGCCATTTGAAAGTTCTTTTAAATGCTGAAAAATCACAGTATCTTCAACCGATTCATTGTTCCAATTAACATAACTTTTTTTCATATGGTTAGCAATAACCATAATTAAAGCATCTTTACGTTCACCATCTTCCCAACCAATTGCTTCTTGAATCATTTCAACAATATTTGTACCGTAAAAACGATATTTTTGATTGTTTTTAGGATATTCAATTAAAATTGGTTCGTTAAAATTAGTTACTGATTTTGGTTTTTCATAAGGTGAATCTACATCTAATTCAAATCGAGACATTTTAAAAAGCTGATCCCATAATTTGTGTTGAAAATCTAACACATCGCGCAAATGCGGATTTATGGTTCCCATAATATCAATAACAGCACGGGCGGCTTTATTGCGCTCTTCAATATCTTTAATTACAATTACTTGGTCTATTAGCTTTTGTAAATGCCTACCATATTCAGGCAACACCAAATCCCTACGGTTGGTATTGTATTCTAAATTATTTATTGCTTCTTTAGGATTAAATTTCATATTTTTTTACAAGGAAATAATGCCTTCTATTGTTGAAACTTGTTGGTATTTCTCTATAATAGCATCTGCACTTTGCATTACAACGTTTATAGAAACACTAGAATAATTTCCGTTTTTTGATTTATTTGTAGTTATTACAGCCCCCATATTATTAAAAGCTTTCTCAATTAAAGCAATTTTTTCATCGCTGGCAGGTATTATAAATTTATATAAATATTCTACCGGCCATTTTTCGGTAGTATTCTCTAACTCGGCTTTTAAGCGTGCATAAAATTCTTCTGCTTTCTGATCCATAATTATTAAAAATTAGCACAAATATACGCTAGATTAAGGTAAATATACTAATTATAGATTTAATTTGATTATTAGTTTTAATTTTTATATTAATTTTGCGTTTTGATATTTTAAAGTGGATAAAAAAATTATCTTATTAATAGGCGGTCCAGGTTCGGGCAAAACTTCTGTAATTAATAAATTAGCAGAAAAGGGATACGTTTGTTACCCCGAAATTTCGCGACAGGTTACTTTAGAAGCCCAAAAAACAGGTATAGACCAATTGTTTTTAAAAGAACCTCTTTTATTTAGCGAATTACTTTTAAAAGGGCGTATAGATCAATTTAAAAATGCGTTATCGGAAAAAGCTCAACATATATTTATCGATAGAGGCATACCCGATGTTTTAGCCTATATGCATTATATTGGCGATGCTTACCCAACTGTTTTTGATGATGCTTGCAAAGAACATCGCTATTCTAAAATTTTTATTATGCCTCCTTGGGAAGAAATTTATGAAAGCGATAATGAACGATATGAAAATTTTGAACAAGCAAAACTAATTCATAATCATTTGGTTGAAACCTACCAAAATTACGGATACCATTTACAAGAAGTACCAAAAACCGACATAGAAACTAGAATTGCTTTTATTTTAAATAATTTGTAACTTTTCTGTATTTTTATAAGAAAAACAAAATACATTGCTGGAAGCACAACACCTTTTAAAAAAAAATTGGAACCATGATTCTTTTCGATTTCCACAACAAGAAATCATTGAATCTGTTGTACAAGGAAACGATACACTTGCATTACTACCAACCGGTGGTGGTAAAAGTATTTGTTTTCAAATTCCGGCATTACTTACTGATGGAATTTGTTTAGTAATATCGCCTTTAATTGCACTTATTGAAGATCAAATAGATCAATTAAAACAACGCAATATTAAAGCATTAGCCATTTCGGGCAATTTATCTGCCGATGAAATATCAAATTTATTAGACAATTCACTTTACGGCAATTACAAATTTTTATACATTGCCCCCGAACGCTTAAAAAACGAATGGATTTTAAGTAGAATTGTTCAATTACCTATAAATGTAGTTGCTATTGATGAAGCCCACTGCATTTCGCAATGGGGTCACGACTTTAGACCCGCTTATTTAGAATTAGGTAAATTAAAGGAATGGTTACCAAATACACCTTTTATTGCTTTAACAGCATCGGCTAACAAACGTGTACAAAACGATATTGTTACCAATTTGCAATTTAAAAACCATCAAACGTTTAAAAAATCGTTTTTTCGTAGTGAATTACACTATGGAGTATATTTTAATGAGAATTCAGAAGAATTAATGCTTCAAATCTTAAAAAAATCAAACGCTCCTGCAATTGTGTATGTAAAAAGCAGAAAAGCAACGGTAGAAGTGGCTCAAAATTTAAAATCTTATGGGCTTTCGGCTGATTTTTTTCACGGAGGTTTAGATTTTAAATCAAAAAAAGAAAAATTAGCAAATTGGATTAATGAATCTACTTTAATAATGGTTGCAACTAATGCATTTGGTATGGGAATTGACAAACCCAACGTTCGCAACGTTTTACATTTGCACATACCCGACAATTTAGAAAGCTACTATCAAGAAGCCGGTAGAGCCGGTAGAGACACCCAAAAAGCATTTGCTACCTTACTATTAAATGCAAAAAGCATAGCACAAGCAACAGCTTTTAACGAAAACAATAAACTTGAAATTAATTTTGTGAAATTGGTATATAAACGCTTTGTAAACCATTTTCAAATTGCCTATGGCGAAGGTTACAATCAAACAATTCGTTTTAATTTTAAAGATTTTTGCGAAAAATACAACTTGGCAGTTAGTAAAACTTTTCATGTTTTTGAATTTTTAGATCGCCAATCGGTACTTACTTTTGAACAAAATTTTAAATATAAAAATTACCTTCATTTTCTATTAAGTTCTGATGATGCAATTGCTTATTTTAGTAAACATACCTTAGAAGAAGTTATTTTTGTTAGCATATTAAATCATTACCGCGGCATTCACGAAGCCGAAACTTTTATTGATATTGATGTTTTGTCTAAAAAAACAAAAATTCCAAACCAAAAAATTATCGATGTAATTGAATCGTGGGTATTTAAAGGCTTTTGTACTTTTACACAAGCACCTAACGATACCAATATCATACTTAACGAAATACGCGAAGATGATATCACTATAAATCGTGTAGCCAAAAACCTTACACAATTTAACAATATAAAAGAATTGCAATTTAAAGCCATGCTAAACTATGTTAGCAACACTACAATTTGCAAAAACAAAATACTATTAGCATATTTTAACGAAGAAATTGATGATGATTGCGGAAAATGCTCAACATGTATTCAAAACAAAAAAAACGCTGAAAACACAACCCAACACATAAAAAATCAGCTAAAAAACTACCCAAAAGATTATGTTTTTGAATTAAACGATTTAAAAGATCTTTTTATAAACCAAACAAATTACTTAGCGCAGGCCTTAACCGAATTAATAGAAGAAAACGAATACCAATACCAAAACACAACATATATTAGATTATAATGGAAAAATTACGAATTGTATTTATGGGAACCCCTGATTTTGCAGTGGGTATATTAGATGAAATTGTAAAAATCAACTATGAAATTGCTGCGGTAATTACAGCTCCCGATAAACCTGCAGGTCGAGGTCAAAAAATAAACCAATCTGCAGTTAAAATTTATGCCGAAAAAAACAACTTAAAAGTTTTACAGCCCACCAACCTAAAATCTGAGGATTTTCTTACCGAATTACAATCACTAAACGCTAACTTACAAATAGTTGTTGCGTTTAGAATGCTTCCAAAAGCAGTTTGGGCCATGCCTAAATTTGGCACTTTTAATTTACACGCATCACTTTTACCCGATTACCGTGGTGCAGCACCTATAAATTGGGCAATTATAAATGGTGAACAAAAAACCGGAGTTACCACTTTTTTTATTGATGAAAAAATTGATACCGGTGCCATTATTTTAAAAGATGAAATAAACATTTTACCAAATGAAACAGCTGGCGAATTACACGATAAATTAATGGTTTTAGGAGCAACTACTGTTATAAAAACATTACAAATAATAGCTAATAATAAAGTTGCAACTGTTACACAACCAACCGAAGAAACAAAAACTGCTTATAAATTAAATCGTGATAATTGCAAAATTAATTTTAACAACACAAGCTTACAAGTTTACAATTTAATACGTGGTTTAAACCCCTACCCTTCGGCATACGCCATTTTACATGACGAAAATAACGAATGGAATGTAAAATTTCATGATGTTAACTATGTTACAGAAGCACATAACTTTACCCCAGGCAGTTTTATAACGTCAAAAAAAACAATTAAAGTAGCTACAAACAATGGTTTTATAGAAGTGTTATCACTACAATTTCCTGGAAAAAAGAAAATGACAGCAGCCGAATTACTTAACGGAATGCAATTTTCAAACAAAGCTATATGTAATTAATACTATTTACACCTATTTTTAAGAGTTTTTAGCATTTTTTTATAAAAAAAAGTTGTATAAATGAATTTAACTTTTAAATTTGTATATGTTAAGATTAACTCAACAAAAAAATTATTATGAACAAAACACAATTAATCGATGCAATTGCAGAAGATGCTGGAATTAGCAAAACAGCTGCTAAATCAGCTTTAGAATCTTTTTTAAAAAATGTTGGTGAAACTTTAGCTAAAGGCGATAAAATTTCTTTAGTAGGTTTTGGATCTTGGTCTGTTTCTGAAAGAGCTGAAAGAGAAGGTAGAAATCCACAAACTGGAAAAGCTATTAAAATTGCTGCTAAAAAAGTGGTAAAATTTAAGGCTGGGGCTGAATTAGATGGTTCTGTTAACACACCAGTTAAAAAGAAAAAATAATTTTTTTTCTTTTAAATAATTAAAACCACCTGAAAAGAGTGGTTTTTTTTTATTTTTTTTATATTTTTAATTAAAAAATTGGTATGAAAAAATTAAGTCCAACTAAAGGAAAACTTTTAATATCGGATTCTTCGATTTTATTAGATAAAGTTTTTAGTAGATCGGTTCTACTTTTAGCTGAACATAATGCAAAGGGCAGTGTTGGTTTTATCTTAAACAAACCCTTAAATTTATCGTTACAAGATGTAATTCCTGAAGCGCATACTAACTTTATAATTTACAACGGTGGCCCCGTTGAGCAAGACAATTTGTACTTTATACACACTATTCCATCACTAATACCAAATAGTATTGAAATTAAAGATGGTATTTTTTGGGGTGGTGATTATGAAGTGTTGTTTGAATTGTTAAAAACAAACCAAGTTGCCCAAAACGACATCCGTTTTTTCTTAGGTTATAGTGGTTGGGAAGAAAATCAATTACACGAAGAAATTGCCCAAAAAGCATGGACGTGTGTAGAAAACCAATTTACCAACCATATTTTAGAAAAAAACCCTATTAAATTATGGAAAGAATTAATGGTTGATTTAGGCGATGAATTTATTATTTGGGCAAATGCACCCGAAGATCCAGTTATGAATTAAATTTTATTTGTGCATTTAGTTTAACCAATAAATTGTTTGCTACAACTTTGGTATAACTCTTTTTTCGGTATTTTGTAACCGATTGGATACCTACGGCAATATTTGTAATAAAAATCTCATCGGCTTTTTGTAATTCAAAAGGAGAAATAGATCGTTCTTCAAATTTATAATCATTTGATTTTGATATTATTTCAATTATTTTTTTACGAATAATTCCGTTTTTACAACCATCGCTTAAAGGTGGAGTATAAATAGTATTGTTTTGTACCATAAAAATATTACCGTTAATAGCTTCAATTATATTTTTATCGTCATTAATTAAAAAGCAATTGTCGTAATTATTTTCTTCAGCAAAAATACTTGCTGTAATATTTACCAAGCAACTTGTAGTTTTTAAAGTGCTTAATAAATGTTTAGAAACATGAAAATCTTTAAAAAGCTCCATTTCATATGTTTCTTTAGTATTTGTATAAATAGTTTCGGCAGCTTCGGCAACAATCACAAAACCAACTGATCTTTTTTCGGGTAAATATTTACCTTCACCATTTCTAAAAACAGTAAGGCGTACACGGGCATTAATTAAGTTTAAAGCCTTTGTAGTCTTTAAAATTTCAGTTTCCATGTAATCTAATGTAAAGTCAATAGGTATTTCCATACGAATTATACGCATGCTTGCCATTAATCTAAAATAATGGTCTTCTAAAAAAAGTATTTTTCCTTCTAAAACTTTTAAGGTTTCAAAAACAGCATCGGCGTATAAAAAACCTCTGTTCTGTTCTATATTTTCGTTAGATTGTCCTACTAAATTTCCATTAAAATTAATCATAAAAAAAGCTCTGAAATTCAGAGCAAATATAAGGCTTTAAATTTAAGCAGACCCTAATACTTTTTTTAAATCTGCTATTTGATTATTCCACAATTGGGTTTGATCTTTAATTTCATTATCATCTGCAAAATCAATAACCAATAAAGTTACATCTTTTGTTAATTCGTCTAAAACAATTCTTAATTCAAAAAAATACTCAGTATCAGCTTCGTCTTCATCTAACCAACGAAATTTAACTTTTTCATCGGTTTTCTTTGTAACTAATTTTGCCTTTTCTTCACTATCTCCCCAAATAAATGTAAATAATTCGCCACGAGAATTTACGTCATCGGCAAACCACTCAGTTAATCCAGATGGTGTTGCTATATATTGATAGAGTAACTGCGGCGAAGCTGTTATAGGAAACTCAATTTCAAACTTTGATTTCATAGTAATTATTTTTTTCGAAATATAGAAAAAATAAAATTATTACCAAATTTTTTTGTTAAAAATTGAAAAAAAACTACATAAAGAATTTCAAATTAAACTGTATATATCTAAAAATAAGAACATTGAACAAAAACAATCAATAACATAAAAATGCTAATTATTGCTTTAATAAAAAATTTCAAAATTTTAATTTAGAACGACTAAGTACGGCGTTTTTCATGTTTATCTTTACAATAAAAACCATGTTAATTTTAAGCTATCTTAGTACAGCCTTATTTGCAATTTTAACAATTGTATTGTATTTAAACTACAACGCTTTGTATAAAAAACTTAAAGCTTTAGAACAAATTGCAAACGAATCGTTTTCAAAAGAAACGTTACTTAATTATAAAAACAATGAATTAACCACTAAGACAAATTTACTTTTAAACGAAATAGCTGAATTAAACCTAAAAAACACCGATTTATTGAATGAGAATTTAGATTTTAGAACAGAAAATAATGTTTTAAAAGAAAAATTGGTTTTTCAAAAAACAGAAACTAGTTATTTACATCAACAAACTACTTTACAATTTGAAAGTATCGCTCAAAAATTACTTGAAGAAAAAAGCGAACGTTTTACAAAAACCAATCAAGAAAATATTGATAATTTGTTAAAACCTTTAAACGAAAATATAGAGCGCTTTAAAAAACAGGTTGAAGACACGTACGATAAAGAATCTAAATTACGATTTTCTTTAAACGAACGTATTCAGGAGTTAATGATGCAAACCAACAAAATTAGTAGCGAAGCTAACAATTTAGCCAACGCCCTTAAAACCAATTACAAAAAACAAGGAGATTGGGGCGAAGTAATTTTAGAAAACATTTTACAGCATTCTGGCTTGGTTAAAAATCGCGAATACAGGTTACAAAACAACCTAATTACTGTAGATGGTAAAAACGTAAGACCCGATGTAATTATTGATTTACCTGATCAAAAATCAATTGTTGTTGACTCTAAAGTTTCGTTAAACGCTTATGATGCTTTTAACAGCACAACAAACAAAGACGAGCAAACAATGCACTTAAAAAATCATTTAAAGGCAATTCGCTCACATATTGATGATTTAAGTTCAAAAAATTACCACAATTTAGTAAACGGATTAGATTTTACTATGTTGTTTATACCTATTGAACCTGCTTATTTAATTGCAGTACAAAACGATGAACATTTATGGCAAGATGCGTATAAAAAATGCATTATACTTGTTAGTCCTACCAATTTTATTGCTTGCTTAAAATTAATTACCGATTTATGGAACCGAGACAAACAAGATAAATCGGCACAAAAAATTGTGCAACAGGCTCAAAAAATCTATGAAAAAACAGTGTTGTTTACCAAAACTTTTGAGCAAGTTGGTAAACAATTAACTCAAGCACAAGACGCATATTTAAAAGCACAAAACCAGTTAAAGGAAGGCAGAGGAAACATTTTAGCACAAACAAATCATTTACTTAAATATGGTATTTCGCCTAAAAATGTTCTGAATGATTTTAATGATGAAGAAGATTCTGAATTTATTGAATAAAAAAATCGAACATAAATGTTCGATTTTTTTATTGCGATATTTTATAAAAACTATACGTGTAACGCTCTGTTTTCTGTAGCAGCTAACGCAGCTTCTTTTATAGCTTCTGCAAACGTTGGGTGTGCATGCGACATACGAGAAATATCTTCTGCTGAAGCACGGTATTCCATAGCAACAACTGCTTCTGCAATTAAATCTGCAGCACGTGCACCAACAATGTGGAAACCTAAAATTTCATCGGTAGTCTTGTCTGCTAAAATCTTTACAAATCCATCTAAATCAGCCGAAGCACGTGCACGTCCTAAAGCTTTAAATGGGAACTGACCTACTTTGTATTCTTTATTTTCAGCTTTTAACTGCTCTTCTGTTTTACCAACAGCAGCAACTTCTGGCCAAGTGTAAACAACTCCAGGAATTAAATTATAATCGATATGTGGTTTTTGACCAGCTAATTGTTCAGCAACCAAAACACCTTCTTCTTCTGCCTTGTGTGCCAACATTGCCCCACGAACAACATCGCCAATTGCATAAATATTTGAAGCCGTTGTTTGTAAATGATCGTTTACTTCTATTTGTCCTCTTTCAGTAATTTTAACTCCAGCTTTTTCGGCATTCAATCCATCAGTGTATGGGCGACGACCAACGCAAACCAAAGCATAATCTCCATTTAAAGAAATCACTTCGTTTTTAGCATTTAAAGCTTCAACTAAAACAGCATCACCATTACGTTCAACTTTTTGAACTTTATGTGAAGTGTAGAATTTCATTCCAGCTTTTTTCAAAACTTTAGTTAATTCTTTAGAAACCGCTCCGTCCATAGTAGGTAAAACACGGTCTGCGTATTCTACAACAGAAACCTGTGCACCTAAACGTAAATAAACCTGACCTAATTCTAAACCAATAACTCCGCCACCAATAATAATTAAATGTTTTGGAATTTCTTTTAATTTTAATGCTTCGGTAGATGTGATAACACGTTCTTTATCGATAGAAATAAACGGTAAAGAAGATGGTTTTGAACCAGTTGCTATAATGGTATTTTTAGCTGAAATTTGTTCAACCGAACCATCGTTTTTTGTAATATTAATGGTAGTAGCGTTTTCAAAAGATCCAACTCCTTCAAAAACGGTAATATTGTTTTTATCCATTAAAAATTTTACTCCACCACAAGTTTGATCTACAACGGCTTGCTTACGCGCAATCATTTTTTCTAGATCAATTTTAACATCACCAGGCAATTCAATACCGTGATCTGCAAAATGTTTCATTTCATCTACATGGTGTGATGAAGCTAGTAAAGCTTTAGATGGAATGCATCCAACATTTAAGCATGTACCGCCAAGTGTTGAGTATTTTTCAATGATTGCAGTTTTCATTCCTAATTGAGCACAACGGATTGCAGATACATATCCACCAGGGCCAGAACCAATTACAACTACGTCAAATGAATTCATATATAATATTTTTAGTATAAAATTATTTTGTACAAAAGTACAACTTATTATTGTTTTAATGTAAAAGTAAACCTTTGTTTAGCCGTTGTTATTAAAGTTTATGCATATTTTCAGCTAATGTTTCAATAAACTTACCAATTGGTCCTTTAACCATCATGGCCATCATTGGGTTAAAATCGCCTTCAAAAAACAATTGAATTTCTGTTTCTTCCTGTGCTATTTCATTTAACTTAGCAATTAAAGTAAAAGGCAATTTACTACTAGCAGCACCTAAAATAATTTCGGAATTTGGTGTAGCACTTTTTTTTACTAATTTAATTTCGGGCATGCCTTTTAAACCAAATTCAAAGCAATTTTCATCAATCACTTCAAATTTCGCGATATTTTCGGGCATTAATTTTTCAAAATTTTTAATATCGCTTAATGCTTCAAACAGATAAGCTTGCGATTTTGAAACCGATACTTTTGAACTTTCTAAATTCATATTTTTATTTTTAAACACCCCAAACTGCTGGAGCTTTACTCCAATCAGCCAAAGTTGAAACTTCTTCTTGTGAAATATAATTGTTTTGTACAGCTGCTTTTAATAGTGTATCATAATTGCTTAAGGTAACTAAATTAATTTGGGCATTTTTAAAGTTATCAGAAGCAACATCAAATCCATACGTAAAAATGGCAGCCATACCTAAAATATTAGCATTAGCAGCACGCAAAGCTTCAACTGCTTGTAAACTACTTTTTCCGGTACTTATTAAATCTTCAACTACCACTACACTTTTACCTGCTTCAAACTGACCTTCAATTTGGTTTTGTCGACCGTGCTTTTTAGGTTCAGGACGAACATAAACAAATGGTAAATCTAACGCTTCGGCAACCAACAAACCAATGCCAATGGCACCAGTAGCAACGCCCGCAATATAATCGGGTTTACCAAATTTTTCTAAAATATTGGTTGCAAATTCGTTTTTAAGAAATTTTCTTATCTCTGGAAATGAAAGAGTTATGCGATTATCGCAATAAATTGGCGATTTCCATCCCGATGCCCATGTAAAAGGGCTTTTAGGATTTAATTTAATTGCGTTTATTTGTAAAAGCAATTCGGCCGTTTTCTGTGCTGTGTTGTCATTAAAAATCATGTTACAAATGTATAAAGTTTTTATTAATGATAAACCACTTTTTTTAATTAGTGAGTTACAAAAAGAAGCTGATTTCAAATATTTTTTGCTTAACACCATTGATTTGCAAAAATTAATTGCCCAATATTTTGATGGAAGTGTAAACAATGCTTTTTTATACCACCCTAACAAAAACCAATTATTAAAAATTTTTAAAGATAAAATTACTGTAAACAAAGCAGGTGGTGGTTTGGTTGAAAATGAAAATGGTGAAATTTTATTTATTTTTAGAAACGGAAAATGGGATTTACCTAAAGGTGGTACTGAAAAAAACGAAACAATGGAAGAAACAGCCATGCGTGAAGTTGAAGAAGAAACAGGCTGTAAAAACTTAAAAATCACCAATAAACTTCAAAAAACCTACCATATTTTTAAACGCAATGGTGAATATCGCTTAAAAATAACAAATTGGTATGCTATGCAAACTAATTTTACTGGCGATTTAATTGCACAAGCCGAAGAGGGTATTGAAAAGGTTGTTTGGGTAAATAAAAATGATGTTTCTACATTATTACAAAATTCATATATGAATATTAAATTGTTGTTTAACGAAAATTGTAAACAGTTAAACACAACGGTAAAAACAGAAAAAGGAGTTTATTAATAAACTCCTTTTTTTTATTCTTCCATTTTAGACGAAAGTTCAAACCAACGTTCTTCTTTTGCGTCTAAATTTTCAATTATTTTTTGTAATTCGGTACCTTTTGTAATTAAATCGCTTTCTGGAATGCTGCCGTTAGAGAAACTTTCTTCTAACTGCTTTTTTTGATATTCTAAATCTTTTATTTCACGTTCAATTTTAGAAAACTCTTTTTGTTCATTAAAACTTAGTCCCGATTTTTTAGGTTGATTATCTTTCCAATTAGTCTTTTCTTTAGGAGAATCGTCTTTTATTGGTTCTATAGAATCCTCATAAACTCTAAAATCTGAATAATTTCCTGGAAAATCTTCAATTTCACCTTCGCCTCTAAAAACAAATAAGTGATCAACAATTTTATCCATAAAATAACGATCGTGCGACACTACTAATAAGCAACCTGGATAATCTAACAAAAAGTTTTCTAATACATTTAAGGTTACAATATCTAAATCATTGGTAGGCTCATCTAATATTAAAAAATTAGGATTTTGTATTAAAACAGTACACAAATACAAGCGCTTTAATTCACCACCGCTTAATTTTTCAACAAAATCGTGTTGTTTTTTTCTATCGAATAAAAAACGTTCAAGCAATTGTCCTGCCGATATACTTCTACCTTTTGTTAACGGAATGTATTCGCCAAATTCTTTAATAATATCAATAACTTTTTGCTCAGGTTTAGGATTAATACCACTTTGCGTATAATACCCAACTTTAATAGTTTCGCCAATAACAACTTTGCCCGAATTTGGTTGTAAAGTTTGTGTAAGTATGTTTAAAAAGGTTGATTTTCCTGTTCCGTTTTTACCAATTATACCTATACGTTCTCCGCGATTAAATAAATAATCAAAGTTTTTTAAAATAATTTTATCGTTAAAAGATAACGATACATTATGCATTTCAATAACTTTTGACCCCATGCGTTCCATGTTAATCTCTAGTTCTAACTGGTGTTCTTTACGACGTGAATGGGCTTTTTCTTTAATTACATAAAAATCATCTTGACGAGATTTCGACTTGGTTGTTCGCGCTTTTGGCTGACGACGCATCCAATCTAATTCTTTCACAAAAAGGTTTTTAGCTTTATCTATAGATGCGTTTTCAGATGCAATTCGTTCTTCTTTCTTTTGTAAATAATACGAATAATTGCCTTTGTATTGATAAATTTTTCCGTTGTCTAATTCAATAATCTCATTACAAACACGTTCCAGAAAAAAACGGTCGTGAGTAACCATGAACAAAGTAATATTTTCTTTAGCAAAATAATCTTCTAACCATTCAATCATTTCTAAATCAAGGTGGTTAGTAGGTTCGTCTAAAATCAACAAATCGGGTTTATTAATTAAAACAATAGCCAAAGCCAAGCGTTTGCGCTGCCCACCTGATAGATTTTTAACCTTAAGCTTTAAATCTTCTAACTTTAATTTAAAAAGAATTTGTTTGTATTGGGTTTCAAAATCCCAAGCGTTGTGAATTTCCATTTGTTCAAACGCTTTTTGATATTCTTCCTGATCATCAATATTTTCTAATGCTTTTTCGTAGCGTTCAATAATTTTTAAAACATCGTTATCCGATGCAAAAATGCTTTCTTCAATAGTTAATTCATCTTGTAAATCGGGATCTTGAGATAAAAATTCCATTCGGATACCTTTACGAATAACCACCTGTCCGGTATCAGGAAAATCTAATCCATTAATGATACTCAAAATTGTTGATTTTCCCGTTCCGTTTTTAGCAACAAAGGCTATTTTTTGATCTTTATTAATTCCAAACGAAACACCTTCGAACAATGTGCGTGCCCCGAAAGATTTTGATATATTTTCTACTGAAAGATAATTCATGATTTTTATATTGATGTGCAAAAATACGGTTTTAACTATAAACTTTTTCAATAAACGTTAATTGATGCAAATTTCATATAAAAAAACAAACCTCTTGATTTTCAAGAGGTTTGTAACTTAATATATTATAAAATTACATATTACGGCGGTATTGCCCACCTACTTTAAATAAAGCGTCTGTAATTTGTCCTAACGAACATACTTTAGTTGCATCCATTAATGCTTCAAAAATATTTTTATTTTGAATTGCAGCTTCCTGAATTCTAGCTAATTCCGATCCAGCCTCGCTTGCTTTTGCAGCATGAAGATTTTCTTTTGTGTGTATCTGGAATTGTTTTTCTTCTTCAGTTGCACGAATTACTTCGGCAGGAACAACTGTTTTTGAACCTGTTGAACTTAAAAACGTATTTACCCCAATTATAGGAAAATCGCCATTGTGTTTAAGTGTTTCGTAATACAACGATTCTTCTTGAATTTTTGAACGTTGGTACATAGTTTCCATAGCACCTAAAACACCCCCACGTTCTGTAATTCTATCAAATTCAGACAAAACAGCTTCTTCAACTAAATCAGTTAATTCTTCAATAATAAATGAACCTTGAATTGGGTTTTCGTTCTTAGCCAATCCTAACTCTTTATTTATAATTAACTGAATTGCCATTGCTCTACGCACTGATTCTTCGGTAGGTGTTGTAATAGCCTCATCGTACGCATTGGTGTGTAATGAGTTACAGTTGTCGTAAATTGCATACAATGCTTGTAAAGTTGTACGTATATCGTTAAAATCAATTTCTTGGGCGTGTAACGATCTACCAGATGTTTGAATATGATATTTTAACATTTGCGCACGTTCATTTGCTCCGTATTTTTGCTTTAATGCTTTTGCCCAAATTCTACGAGCCACACGACCTATTACTGAATATTCTGGATCGATTCCATTTGAGAAAAAGAACGACAAGTTTGGACCAAACGCATTGATATCCATACCGCGCGACAAGTAATATTCTACATACGTAAAACCATTTGCTAATGTAAATGCCAATTGAGTTACTGGATTAGCACCTGCTTCGGCAATATGATAACCCGAAATAGATACCGAATAAAAATTACGTACGTTTTTATTGATAAAATATTCTTGAACATCACCCATTAAGCGCAATGCAAATTCAGTTGAAAAAATACAGGTATTTTGTGCTTGATCTTCTTTTAAAATATCGGCTTGTACTGTACCACGAACTTGTGAAAGCGTATTTTTCTTAATTTCAGCATATACATCAGCAGGTAAAACCTGATCGCCTGTTACCCCTAAAAGCATTAAACCTAAGCCATTGTTTCCTTCTGGTAAATCGCCATTATAACGCGGGCGGTTTAATCCTTTATCTTCGTAAATGGCTTTAATTTTAGCTTCAACTTCTGCTTCTAAACCGTTTTCTATGATGTATTTTTCACAGTTTTGATCAATTGCTGCATTCATAAAAAAGCCTAACAACATAGGTGCGGGCCCATTAATGGTCATTGAAACTGATGTTGCAGCATGTGATAAATCAAAGCCTGAATACAATTTCTTAGCATCGTCTAAACAACAAATTGAAACACCTGCGTTACCAATTTTTCCGTAAATATCTGGTCTGTGCCCTGGGTCGTTTCCGTATAAAGTTACTGAATCAAACGCTGTTGATAAACGTTTTGCAGGCATACCTTTAGATACATAGTGAAAACGACGGTTGGTACGTTCTGGTCCACCTTCACCAGCAAACATACGCGTTGGATCTTCTCCTTCACGTTTAAAAGGATACAAGCCCGATGTAAAAGGAAACTCACCTGGTACATTTTCTTGTAAAACCCAACGTAAAATATCGCCCCAAGCTTCGTATTTAGGTAAAGCTATTTTTGGAATTTGTAAATGCGACAATGATTCAGAATGCGTTTGAATTTTGATTTCTTTATCGCGAACTTTAAATGAATAAACTGGGTTTTTGTATTTATTAACTTTATCGTTCCAAGTTGTTATAACTTCCCAATTATACGGATCTAAATCGCGTTTTAACTTATCAAATTCAGCCAATAAAACCTTTGCTAGTTCTGCATTTTCAGCACCTACAATTTCAATTCCATGTTGAGTAATGTTTGGTAACTTACCCGAAATTGTTTCAATGGTTTTGTAAATTGCATATAATTTTTGAGCAACTTCTTTTTGTGAAACTGCCTTAGCATCATACCCACGATTGTTTTCGGCAATTTCTGATAAATAACGTGTTCTACTTGGTGGAATTACAAATATTTTTTCAGACATTTCTTTTGTAATTTCGAATGTAGATTGTAAATCTGCTCCTGTTTTCTCAACTACTTTATCGATAATTGATTTATATAATTGATTTGTTCCAGGATCGTTAAATTGCGATGCAATGGTTCCAAAAACAGGCATATCATCAGGGTTTGTGTCCCATAAATTATGATTGCGTTGGTATTGTTTTTTCACGTCGCGTAAAGCATCTAACGCACCTCGCTTATCAAACTTGTTGATGGCTACAATATCGGCAAAATCTAACATATCAATTTTTTCCAACTGCGTAGCTGCACCAAATTCAGGTGTCATGATGTATAACGAAGCGTCGGAATGATCTAATATTTCGGTATCTGATTGCCCAATTCCCGATGTTTCTAATATAATTAAATCGTATTGCGCTGCTTTTAGCACTTGAATAGCTTCTTCAACATATTTAGATAATGCTAAATTTGATTGACGAGTTGCTAATGAACGCATGTAAACACGTGAATTATTTATTGAATTCATGCGGATACGATCACCTAACAAGGCTCCACCTGTTTTCTTTTTAGATGGATCTACCGATACTAATGCTATGTTTTTATTAGGAAAATCGATTAAAAATCTACGAACAATTTCATCAACCATTGACGATTTTCCTGCTCCACCAGTACCCGTAATACCTAATACTGGCGCTGTTTTATTTTCAACTTTTTCAAAATCAAAAGCTTTTAAAAAGTCTTCCTCACGATTTTCTGCTAACGAAATTAATCGCGAAATAGTTGTAATATCTTTATCTTTTAATGATTGGTACACATCTTTCCCTTTTGGTAGTTCTAAAGAACCTGTTGGAAAATCAGCTTTTTCAACCATATCGTTAATCATACCTTGTAATCCTAATTCCCTTCCATCATCTGGAGAATAAATACGTGTAATACCATAATCCATTAATTCATTTATTTCGGTTGGTAGTATTACGCCGCCGCCGCCGCCAACAATTTTAATATGCCCTGCCCCTTTTTCGTTAAGCAAATCATACATGTATTTAAAGTATTCGTTATGACCACCTTGATACGATGTCATGGCTATTGCATTTGCATCTTCTTGAATTGCTGTATTAACAACATCTTCTACTGATTTATCGTGACCTAAATGAATTACTTCGCAACCTGTAGCCTGTATTATTCGGCGCATTATGTTAATTGCAGCATCGTGCCCATCAAATAAAGCAGCTGCTGTTACTATGCGTACTTTGTTTTTTGGCGTGTATATTTTTTGTTCCATTATTGATTTAATTTCGACCTTGCAAGTTACATCTTTTAACTTTTATTTAAAATAGATATTTTACAAAAAATGAAACAAATAAAAAAAGGAAGCGTTTTGCTTCCTTTTTTTATTTGTTTCATTATCAGCCTTATCGTTTTAAAGAGAAGTGTCCTGATACTTCTTTGTTTAATCCTGTTTTTGGA
>JACCDZ011383222.1_pt1 | contig 62754 bp, 64 predicted proteins | sample 7449551 | NCBI WGS metagenome assembly JACCDZ01 (sample SAMN15323452, study PRJNA562643) | freshwater metagenome | isolation source: river surface water | place: USA:Blue River Watershed | collected 2017-08-18 | reverse complement strand
GCTCCAACGTTCAAGCCACCGCCAGCACCGCCGGCCGCCGCCTGGTTCCCGATGAACTGCTCGACATGCTGGAGCCTGTTGAGGATCGAGTTGATGTCTTGGTTCATGGGAACCAGCTTCTGGTCGAGGGTCTGGATATTCCCATCGATGACCTTGAAGTTGTCGTCGACGGCCTGGAATTTCGGCTTGAAGTCGTCCTTGATCACAGAAACGACTCTCAAGGCCGCCTTGTCAGCCTCATCAGCTGCAATGGTCTTTATCTGCCCCAAGGCCCTGGTCTCTACAGCCTGCAGCTGTCCGGTGAACTCCTGCCTGAGAGCGTTGTTTTCTTCCCTCGTCACGAGGCGGATAGTTTCGCCCATCAAAGGACACTCTCTGAGAATAGCGCGGGCTCTCTGCTCCAGGTCACCCGAGCCAGCTGCCACAGCAGTCTGAGCAGGGACCAGAGCAGTGGAAGCCTGAGCCCCCGAAACAACCGGGGTGAAGGGCACGTTCAGCGAAGGGATGATGCTCTGGACCGGCGTGGGAGCGCCAGTGAAGGCACTCTGGACCGGCATGAAAGCAGCAGCGAAGCTCGCCTGGGCCGGCATGGCAGCTCCAGTAGTAGTAGCAGCAGCCGCAGCCAACCCATCAGCCTTGCCACTCATGTAGATGTTCTGCAGTTGGTCAGGTGAGAGATAGAGGCCGGGCCGTTGCGGATTGAGCACTTGCTGGATATCCTCGGCAGTGGCGTACTGGTCCCCCCCGATAGGACGACCCCAAGGGCCGTAGCCCCCACGGGAGTTCCTGTCGTCGTGACCATCACGAGAGTTGTTGCCGCGGTTGCCGCGATTGCCTGAGGAGTTGTACGGCTTGTAGCTCATGTTTCTCTTTCTGGTTATGCACACAAAAAATGCAGTCTGGCCATTTGCGAGGCTCTGCTTAAATATATTTTCCAGGGCGCGAAAACGAGCGGGTGTGCGTGTTCTGACGTGTTGTTGTCACGCTAGTAGCAGGAAACGCAGGGAGGCGTCATGAGGGCTGTGGATATGAACACTGTAATCCTGGTGCACAGCGGGGAGGCCTGGCCGCACAAGCAGTCGCCCTGCAGCCGGCAGATGCTGCAGTTTCTCGAGCGCAACGAGGGGGTGGTGACCTGGGTGCAGCCCAAGGAGGGCAAGGTGGAGGACCAGTATCCAGTGATTCGGATAGGGGATAAGTATTTCACGATGAGTCTGCGCATGATGAAGGCGGTCTGGTACTGCCCCCACCCCCCTTCTTTCGTCCCGTGTTTCGGCCACGCGTCTGAGCCGGAGCTGTCCGGGTTGAGCAGGCGAAGCGTGCGGTTGCGGAAAGGATTCGTGAACGTGGAGAGAGCGCCCTTCGGTGGCCTGAAGCTCAAGATCCCGACCCTGCTCTTTGTGGAGAAGATGCGGACCCAGTCGAGATTCAACGTAAGCCCCCTTTCAGTTTCAGTGGCTTGCCCTTCTTCTTCGCGCTTCTCGTTCGCTCAAAGCGCGGGTGTTTGCGTGCTCCTGTATTAAAATCCACCGTCTTGGCTGCAGCTTATGCGCATGGAGGCACTATCCTCATCATCATCTTCGGGAACGGCCGGCGCAGCATGCACGACTGGCCAGAAAGGCGATGAGCGCCACGGCGGGAAGACTGAGCGCAAGGTCGTGCACAACGCGTCGTCCAAAGTGAGCCTGGTGGTCCAGAAGATGCTGTTCCCGCTCCTGGACACTCCCATGCGCTCGCACGTGGTCTTTGACGTCGAGCGGGAGCAGGCAGAGCTGGATCTGCTGGATCAGCTTGGCAGGAACAAGCCGGAAGTGCTCGAGGATTCGCGAACTTTCGTGCAGCACCTCCAGGGGCTGTTCGACAGGTACAAGCAGGGGTTTTCCGTGCACGGGGGCGCGTACAGTCGTGTGTCGACGCACTCCCCTTGCGCCTCTGGACTGCACGAACCTCTCTGCACTCGTGTGACGTCGGCCTCTCCGCGCTGAGCCCTCTTTCTGTGTGCCTCCTCAGCGTAGCGCCATGCGATTCTTGTTATCGATTCCTACATGTTTATTATTTCTTGTTGTTATTCTTTGTTGCCGCTCAGAGGGACTTGAGAAACACGGACAGGTTCGTGGTGGTCTCCTGCAGAGCAGCGGCGAGAGCATCGCCCTTGCCCTCGTGCAGCTCGGTGCATGTGCGCAGGACCCCCTCCGCCCTCGTGAGCATCTCCTTGCACGCCTGCACCTGGCTGATGCTGGTGGACGCCTGTGCGGACGCAGCCTTGAGGCGATCCCGCATGGAGGCCACCTCTGACTGCAGCTGCTGGTTCTTGGTCTTGAGGGCGCCGGCCTGGTCCGGGCTGGACGCGGCGGCGCGCAGCTTCTCGTCCGACGCCTTCGCCTTGGCCTTGGTGGCCTCGAGCTGCCGCTGGAGCTCCAGGACCTTCTTGTTCTCCTTGCTCTCCAGCGCCTGCAGCCGCTTGGTCGCCTCGCCGCCCTGCGTGAGGAGCTTCTGGACCTCGGGGATTTCGGCCTTGAGCTTCTTGAGCTCGGCGGTGGTGGCCTCGAGCTTAGCCCTGCATTCCGACAGGCTGTCGCCCGACTTCCTGTTGCTGAACTTGTGCTCGTCCACCTTGGCCTGCAGCCGATCGCGCTCGGTCGTCAGGCCCTTGAGCTGGGCCTTGACCTTGTCGTGCTTTGCCATGAACGCCTCCTGCGCGCTCACGTGGTCCTTGAGGTGTTGCTTGTACTTGTCGGCGCGCGCCTTCAGGTTCTTCCGTTCATCCTCCAGCACCTCCACCTGGTACGCGAGCTTGTGCACGAGCTTGTCCAGGGTGTCATTCTCCTTCTGCAGCTTGGCCAGCTGCTCAGGCGTGATGTTCGCGCGGATCATGGCGTCGCCCGCCGCGGGGGCGCCGGTGCCGTGCGAGCTCTGGCCTGTGTTCGAAGGGGCGGACGCAGCCTGCGCGCGGTGGTGGAGATTGTGAAGGTCCATTTTTACGTGTGTGGTGACGGGGAACTATGCCTTTGAGGGGCCTGCTCGGGATCCTCTTTATATACACGGGGAGAAACGGGTATTTTGATGGGCTCGCATGGGCGGTGGTTGCACTAGAGCGTGTATACGCTGGGCGTGAGGAGGCCTGAGCCCCAGAGGTAGGTCTTGCTGAGGTCGTACTGGATGGACTTCTCCGGCATGGTGTCCATGTAGGCCCTGAGCGTCCGGAAGTAGTCCGCCACGAACTCGAACTCCACGAAGGCCACGAAGATGAGCAGGAGCAGCGACACCCCGAGCTTGCCGCCCGTGACCTTGGTGGCGCGGTAGATCTGGTCTATGCTCTTGTTTTCACGCATGGGGCCTATCCTATGATTCTCCCCGGTGAGATCCCGATCGATCCCGTAGTCCTCGTCCAGGATCAGGCCCTGCAGGAAGATGGTGCCGACCACGGCGATGCCCGTGAAGATGAGGGGCGCGATCCGGAGGAACATGTCGGCGTTGGTGTAGTCGTACGGGGCGATGAACAGGAGGAAGGGCAGGAGCGCCACGAGGATGATGCCCATGAAGAGGGCGTACTGGACCTGCTGCGTCTTGTACACCTCGACCAGCTCGCTCTTCAGGCGCTTCTTCTCGATGTAGCCGGTCCAGTACCAGACCACCTCCATGTACAGCTGGGACGCCGCCTGCGCCTTCAGGAGCTCCACGATGATGATGGAGGAGTTCAGGACGTCGTTCTCGGTCAGCGAGAGCAGGGTGGTGCACGCGAAGATGATCGAGAACGTGTACGGGTGCACCCAGGGCCGCACGTCCGGGTCGTCCAGGAAGATCTCGAAGTAGATCAGGCTGATCAGGGCGGGGACGAAGATGTACACGATCGTGATGACAGCGGAGCCGGAGTTGGTGTACACCCCGATGATGCTGACGAGGAACGAGATGGCGAAGTAGCCCACCCGCATGGCCAGGCGCCACTTCCACGACCACCCGGGCATGGCGTCGCTGATGTGCACGATGATGTTGGCGAGGGTCGTGATGGCGATCAGGTTGAACAGCGTGGTCCGCAGCACGATGAAGGCGTTGTCCTGCTTGGCCCAGAAGCCGTTGTGCAAGATGTTGGGCGCCTCCTGCACCGCGTTGTACAGGGCCTGCCGGTACGTGAGGTCGTACCCGGGCACCTTGGAGGTGAGATCCTTGCCCTGCACCCAGAGGAGGCCGGGGGTCGACCGGTTGGCCGAGATGAGCCCGTTCACCATGCGCTGCAGGTACGAGCACACCTGCGAGCTGAACTTGTCGCATTTCATGGCGGTGAGGATGTTGTCGCGCGCGGTCTGACGCGTTGCCCGGCAGGCTATCGTGGCGGCGTCGGTGAGGGACAGGTTGGTCAGCTTGGCGCAGGCGTCGTTCATCCCTGCGTTCTGCGTGTTGAGGTACGTCAGGGCCAGGCCGACGTCGCCCTTCTCCCGCACCATCGTGTAGAGGCGCACGGTGTCCAGTTTGTTGACGTTATTGTCGTTGCGGAACAGTATGTTGATCACGAAAACCATGATCGCCAAGGCAAGAGCTGCTATCAAATGGGACCACTTGTTCATCTTCTTACGATTCTGCGCTTGCTCCTGTGCAGCGGCGCTCGTCTTTAATACTGTGCTACTGGTCATTTATTTCCCGTCAGAGCGGGTTGATTGCGCCGTCCCGCCGGAGTGGGGCGATCGCGTCCTCACAATCACCGCCCGGTGTCGTCGTACTCGGTCGCGCCGTTGGGCAGCAGCCTGAACCCATACTCGTGCTGGATGGGATCGGGCGCGGGCTCGCACGTCCAGTACGCCAGCACCCAATTCGCGTTCCGCACCGTGCACATGATGCGCTCGTACGTTGGCAGGCTCTCCTTGGTGCGGGGGGCTATGCTCGCAGCCTGCAGCTCCGCCAGGACCCCCTGCAGCTCGGTGGATGCCACGTGCCTCTGGAACTTGATCCTGTACAGCAGGGCCACCAGGTGCTTCGTCGCCGGCTCCACGCGCAGGCAGGACTGCGCCGGGTCGTACGCCATGACCAGGGTCGGCCACAGGTCCGGCAGCCAGCCGTACACGGAGCGCCCGGACATCTGCGGCAGGTTCCGCGAGAAGTCGGTCCCGGTTAGGGCGATGAGCGCGATCAGCATGCTCATCTCGTGCCCGGCGTGCGACGGCAGGACGATCCTGCCCACGCTCTGCGAGATCGCGTCCTTGAGCCCCTCGTACAGTGCGTGGATGTTCACGTATTCATAGGTCCTGGGGGGATTCGATGGTCTGCAGTATGGGCGCTTGGGCGGCGCGGCCTCGTCGGCGGCCTTGCGCTTGGCGGGGGGCTTCTCCGCGGGCTTGTCCTTGTTGAGCTCCAGTCGGTACACGTAGACTATCGGCGGCGGCATGGCCCGTCGCAGGCACATCTCGTGGTGCATCAGGGCGATGGGGATGGAGTCTCCGTCGATCGAGTCCACCAGCAGCCCCCCAAACCGCGTGGCGTACCTGCAGGAGGCAGCAGCAGGGTTAGGCCCTTCCCCTGGTGTGACCCTTTTACATCCCCCCTTTCACCTGGTGAACTTGATGTCGGCCTCGCCCAGGACAGGCAGGTCCGCGACCGGCTCCGAGCGCACCAGCCCGCTCTCGGGGTCGAACCGGTACTCGGCCGGCTGATGGTAGTCCACAATCAGCCTGCGCTCGGGCTTGTCCTTGAGCAGCAGCGTGGGCAGCCGCAGGAGGACCAGGTCGATCACGCGCGTCTTGAACGTCCGGTTGGCCATGCACTGCATCCACAGCATGCCCTCCGGCACCATGCACGGGAGCTCCGAGTGGGCGGCGAACGGCATGACGGGGATGTTCCGCCTGCGCTTGGCCTGCGTCATGCACTTGGCGCGCGGCACGTGGTCGTAGTTGTCGAACGCCAGGATCACGGTCTTGCTCTGCTGGAAAAAGTCGGACAGGTGCCGCGTGAACTGCCTGTAGATGAACTCGTCCCACGTCTGCGGCTTGCTCTGCGGCGCCTGCATGAGCTTGATCTGCCCGTCTACGAACACGGCCGGGACGGGAAACGCTTTTTTGCGCGCGAACGCGTGCGGGAGCTCCTCTTTGAACGCGCTCAGCCAGGTCGAGTCGATGGTCATGTTCTCAGTCTGTTTTTTTATTGTTTACGCTTCATAAAGCAACTAGTAGAATCATCGTCCAGAACAAACGAGTCGCTTTTTTAGCGGTTGGTGGGGCTAGCCGTACATGGCAGCGTGTTGTTCTTGCAGCAGGGTTTGATCCTGCAGAGTGTATGACCCATGTTTCTTCCTGGGGAGCTCATTCTTGTACTTATGGTAAGCTGCTCGTGCCTCACGACCTGTATGCTCATGTTCAAGAAACTTGAGCATGGCGGGAGTTTTGTTATACGCCTGGTCGATGAAGACTGTAAGGTTTGACATGATTTGACTTTTGGCGGCAAATAGCCAGGCCAGTACCACGTTAACATACATATGGGTGCCATCAGCGTGATGATGTGGCTTTTCCAGTGTCAAGTGATTTTTCTTTGCTTGGTACACATAACCTGTAATAGCATCATAAATCGCCTTGAACCCCCATCCTGTTGTATCAATCCGTTTGGCATGCACAGCTTCAATATTGTGTTTATGTCTACCTTGCCCCGTGTGGGTCCTGGTATCGCGTATTTCCTGTTTGCATTTGTTAATGCATTCCTGTATTTTGTGGTAGATTGGAGTCAGGGGCCAGGCGCTGTGTTCTTCGTAAATTTTTTCTGTCTCTTTGAAGTGTTCTTTCATGATGCTCAGGTTCTTCTGCATATGCGCGACAATTTCCTTGCGTGCCCCGTGGTTGCTGGGCGGGTGCTGCTTGGGCCCCGACTTCTTGGGGCGTCTACGCCTGCCCTTCTTTGGCTCAGGTCCTGGTCCAATCCAATTTCCATGGTCATCATAGGCTGCCAATCGAGCAGGGGTGGTGGGAAGGAACGAGGATTTCGTCCGTGCCACAGGGGCAGCAGCATTGCCTGGTTCGGGCTGTGATCGCACCCCCTCGCCCATAGCGTTGTAGAAGTAGCTGGCGAGCGCGCCTCCCTGTTTGTTGCGTGGCATTTCGTTTATGCTTGAGTTTCGAGCCCCCGCTCGCACTTTAATACTCAGGAAGACCCGCGCTAACATCCCTACTCCAGCTTGGAGAACAGCTCGGACGCGCGCTGTGTCTCGAGCTGGGTGAAGTAGGCGGCGAGCTGCAGGCAGATGCACACGTCGTCCTTCATGCCGCCGACCTTGCCGCTCAGGGAGATCCTATCCTTCCCAAAGGTATCAGGGGCCTGCTTGAACTGGGCGCTGTAGGTCTCCATCTGCTCGCGCAGCCTGACGCGCATGGCCTCGGGCTCGTTCGAGTACAGCGTGGGCAGCACGTGGATTCTCCGCTCCTCCAGCATGGCGACGACCAGTGTGGCCATCGCGTGCTTCGTGGCCTCGGTCGTGAGCACGCCCACTCGGTTGGCCTTCTGGTCGACGTAGAAGGTCACGCCGGGGATGTGCTCGAGCGCGCGCTTGTGATGCTCCGCCTCGAAGCCGAGGTTCCGCTCCACGAAGATGAACACCCGGCACGCCTTCCTGCCCGTGTCGAGGCGTATCCGCGCGATGTGCCGGCCCACGAGCTCGAACTGCTTGGCTGGGTCTGGTGGAAAATGTATTAGAGGAGAGCAGGAGGGGATGGCAAAAAACATGGTTATGTGTGGGCCCTATTGTAGCTGCAGGCTATGCGACCTGACCAAGATGGCCTGGCACCCTGCATTCAGGGCAAGAATAGACGAGATGATACAGGAGCACAAGCGCCTGGTCATTGGGCCGTCTTTTTTCCCTATAGAGCTAGTGGATGCGAAAGTTCAGGAGGGTGAGGGCTGACCTTTGCAGCCGGCGAGGATGTCGATCCCCACGACCTGCGGGCAGAGGAGGGACGTGTTATTCCACGTGCTCTTCGGGGGGAACATGGAGTACATCGCGCGGCTGATAGAGGAGTCCGTCATCAATGTCTCGCGGGAGTACGAGAACCACCCTGGTGTGGCGGAGGCCCTGCAGCTCATGCGCCCGGTCGAAGGTGACTCCCTGTCGAAGCTGCAGATCAAGTTCTTCCTGTTGCTGAACGAGGACGAGACCATGCGCAGGAACCTCTCCAACGTCAAAATCAAGGGCAAGGGGTCCCTGATGACCGTCGGCTCGCTCTGCCCGCACAAGGCGGAGCGCTTCTACGACTCCCTGTGCGACGAACTGATCCCGGTCTGGATCAAGGACAGCAGGATAGCGCACGACGCATTCGTGGACACCCTGAGAAAGTCCTATTTGTGCAGCTAGTAAACCCCCCCCCCCCTTGTCTGTCATCGCTCACCGTGAGCATGCCCTTTTGGCGGGTGACGCTGAGGATCGCGTAGTCGCTCTGGGGTCCTCCGGCGGCGGGGTCGATGAACAGGTAGACGGCCTCGTTCAGCACCGGGGGGGGCGGGGTCTGGTTGAACATGGTCTCGATGTGCGCGGTCTTGAAGATCTGTTGATTCGAGTCGAAGGCCAGTCCCGACAGCTCGCTCTCGATCAGGTCGGGGCGATCCTGCATGATCGTCTTCAACTTCACGTGCCGGTCCGAGCTTTGCCAGCGCGGCACCAGGTGCAGCATGTGCACGCATTCCGCGGCCTTTCCGTCCTCGATGCACTTGCGGCACGCGAGCTGCACGCTGATGCTGGTGAACAGGGGCAGCCCCGTGACCTTGTCCCGCATCCGGAGCAGGCGGGTGTAGAAGTTGATCTCGGACGTGAGCGTGGAGATTGCGATCAGGCTCGTGTTCCCGATGAGCAGGAGGGGCGCGACTGTCTCGTAAAAGAACCCGGGCTCGACGTACGCGGCCTCCTCGAGCACGATGAGGTCTCCGCCCGTGCCCTTCGTCGTGGAGATCTGCGGGATGGGGGAGTGTGTGTTGTTGGGTTGTCGGGATTAGTATTTCTGATTACGAGATTTATTTTTTCCCGATATGTCGCTGGACACTCTTGATCGCCTGGGTGTGCCTGCGGATCACCCCTTCTGTCGCCCCGCGGTTATCGCTTGGTGGTATGTTCCATCGAGGCACGAGCAGGAGTATTTCCACATACTCGAGCTGATCTGGACACACGTGGTCACTCCCCGGCTTGCCTCGCTGGTGTTCGCCTACTTCAGGATGGTAGTCCCCAGGCAGGACTATCCTGCGTTCCACCAGCATATGCTGGCCATGCTGGAGAGCCTTGCCGCCCCCTGAGGAGGCGTGCCCCTTCAGGTGTTGTTGCGAAGGGGCGCGACACTTCGACCCTCTGAAGAGTCACGACGGTTCAAGCCTCTGAAGAGTCACGACACTTCGACCGTCTGAAGAGTCACGACACTTCGACCGTCTGAAGAGTCACGACACTTCGACCGTCTGAAGAGTCACGACACTTCGACCGTCTGAAGAGTCACGACACTTCGACCCTCTGAAGGGTCACGACTTTTCACGAAAATAGGAGCAGGCACAATAAAAAGCGGGGCACTGGAAATTCAACCCAAAACCCACGGTATGTCCACGCCTGTCGAAATTGTCCGAGCCGATACTAAAATTTACAAGAGAAGCATTGAAGAGTCTCTGCTCAATTTAGAGAACGCTGTTACAACCCTGCCGTTCAAATTCGACACGATCCCTGATCCGTTCAAGCGCTCGTGCATCCGGGATATCACTCAGACGGAGCGTGCTTTGGCCCACCTTTCGCATGAACTGATCTGTAAGCACCTTGTCAAGCAGTCTGATGACCTCAAAACTGTCAAGATGGATATGATGGACTATCCATATCGCTCCCCCACCCTCGTGCAGCTGAGGACTGCGCTTCAGGAGGCCGAACGATCGCTTGTTGAAGCACCGGCGCCCGTGCCGACTGATGTTTTCAGTGAGGACACCTACTCTGCGGATGGGCATGGCATTCAGTACTATGCTACCTTTGCTACCAATGAAGAGGCATGCAAGGTCATTGAAATGGGCGAGTTTTCTTTCAAGTCTGGCGAGGAGCCCTTTGCTGTTCGCTTTCGCAGGGCCGATCCTCGGGCGGCTCGCATGGACTGGATGGAGATTCGTGGTTTGATCGAGCGTCTCGACACTGTCCAGAAGGCCCTGGTTCAGCTTGGCGCTATCGAGACCAACGACCCGTATCCCTTCCATGTGGAGGTCAACGAGCGCCTGATTGTGAATGCCAACCCGGGGTACCTTGAGACGCTCGAGGCGTTGGAGAAGAGGTTTTCGGAGAAGGACTACACTGGGTTGTCCTTTCTCGACAAGACCCCAGTTCCCAACCTCGAGGTCATCAAGCAGCGTGTGGCCGACCTCGGCCAGGAAAGGATCGAGCTTATTTTTTCGCTTCGCAAGTTTCAGGGCAAGGGCTACGTTTTCAAGATCGATATTGCCATTTAGCTTGTTGGGTTGTGGATTGAGCCATCTGTGCTCTCCTTCTCCCCTTGTGGTTGAACCCGAGTAAATCCTGTTTCCCGCCGCGCGTTGCCTCCTGTGTGTGCCTGCGCGCTTCGTGTGGAGCATGCGAATGTGTGCGTGTATATAAAGCATTCTCTTTGGTAGATGTCCAGTGCATCAGCGAGAAAAACTATGGCGGATTTTTTCGGCGGCCTGCGTTCGGGCATTCAGTTTCCGCAAGTGGTGATGAACCAGGGGCCGCTCCCGGGGGCGGGCGGTCTTCCTCAGCCTCTCCACGATACCGCCGATGCTCGCATCAACTATGGCTCCTCTCTCCTGGGGGATCTCACTCCGTACGCGTACGGGGAACCGGGATACCTCTCAAGCCAGAATGCCTACCTGAATATCCCGCACAAGATCCAAAAGATTGTCCCTGTGGTGTATCTCCCGGAGGCCAAGGTTGGCGCCAAGGAGTTCTTTGATCTCTCGCACCCCGTGGATGACGGGGATCTCGCCTTTGTGTTGCGCCTGGACAGGAGCAGTGTCTTCTGCACGGGCCTGAAGAACGGGGACATGCGCAGGGCCGGGCTGGGCACTGCCATCGACCCGCTGATCAACCTGTGCACGTTGAATTACATTCTGTCCGGGTTGCAGCTCGGAATCGATGGCAATCCGGGGCAGGGTAATCTGTGGACCGAGCTCTTTTACAATCTGGACAAGCAATGGTTTGGCAAACCTACTGGCATGGATAGCAGGGATTACGAGAAGCGCCCTATCGGGTTGGACGATGTCATCCACGTGGTCAGGGATTGCATCCGACCGTTTGGGATCACGCGCGGCTCCGAGAAGCAGGGTGGGCAGGATGAGGCGACCATCTCCCCTGCCACCTGGCCTGTCAGTTTTGTGGTGTCACTCACGATTGACGGGAAGGAGTCCAACGTGCTCAACATCTGGCACTACCACGAGCTCCACGCGGGGGATGATCTGGTGCTGCGGCTGAGGCTCATGCCGCTCCGCCCGTACACGCTGAACCATTACTACAAAGGGGTTAAGCGGCAGAACTGGGATTTGCGAAACCGGTTCGTGTGGCAGCTGGTTCCGGATCTCTTGCACATGGATATGCCAACCAAGAGTATGGTGGATGAAGCCGAGAGGATTTACAGGACTTTGGGAAGCATACAAGGCGACGACGGGTTGGAAGCAAAGCCTTTGCTCAGGATTCGGACCTGTTCCGATTCAGATTGCAGAGAAATACGTAAAGACTTTTATGCAATTTCCCCGGATTTTCCGTGGCAGAATCTGGGGTTCTGGCACATTGGCAGGAGTCAGATACAGACAGGAAAGTACGGGGTCGAGGAATATTGGCACAATGACCTGGCAAACACACTAAAAACTAATCATCTGGATATCACATTCCAACCTTCGTTTGTGCAGCTTCCGTTGGTAGCAAAAACGTGGCACGGAACAGGCCGCAAGCTTCTACGACTGGGCGCAGGGGCGGATGCGGCGAAAAAGAAGGGCTCAAGCACTGTCGCTGCCAGTGAAATCTGGAAGCCCACCCTGGGCCTGGAAAAGCTATGCAGTGCTAAGGACGGTCGCTCACTTTCGGAGTCGCGAAACCAGCGCAGAAAACTCGCGCATTTGCCTGATTCCGCCCCCCGGGTGTCCGGCTCTTTGGCTGTTGGCGGGGGTGGTGACAGTGCTAACGCGGGGATCATCCCTGTTCCGTCCCTGGCGTCTGCTGGTCGCGCAGTCGAGGAAGTCAGGCAGCCCGCCCCGCCGGTTGAGCAGGAGCAGCATACTGTGGCTCCAGCCCCTGGCGCCGCAATCGTGGGGGTGGCGATTCCGGAGGAGGAACCCGAATGGCTAGGGCGGCTGGAGTTCACGGACAGCGAGCCGGCGCAGGCATCTGAGGGGCAGCTCCTCCCCGGCCTGGGTGCTTCTGCGCAGACTGGCGCCAGCGGAGGCAGCAGGAGGACCGGCAAGAGCGTCGGGGGCAAGCGCGGCAGGCCCATTGGGGGATCCCTGCTGAAGCCTGATGGCACCTCGGAGTCGAGCATGGTGGGGATGCTCTGACGCTCCTCGGAGTGTAAAGCCCTGAATGTTCCTGTATTTACAGGTATAACAGGGTGTGTCCCCACCGTGATAATAAATCGCCGCATGTCTCAGCAGCACCAGTGCGGGCTGTGCCTGTCGTGCGGCGCGCCGTTCCTGCCGAAAGCCTCCGCGGTTGACCTGCTGCGGCACAAGGGCAACACCAGCGTCCTGTTCCTGAACATGGAATTCAGCGGGAACAATGACATCCGGCAGCGGTACGAGTACGCCAAGTACGCCTCGCCCAAGGACGCGTCGCATCTTTTCCATGATAGCCACCACAGGAGCGCGCTCGAGTACATGTGCGAGCACCACACCGGCGATTCCGACGTCGGCTGGCACGGGCCGATTGTTCCGAACGCCCTGGTCCCCGCCGCGCCCAACGGCCCGTTGCCGTACTATCGCTCTCCGACGTCCAAGCGCAGCAAGGGGCCGATGGTTGCCGTATGGAACAGGCCGCCGCCCCAGCACCGCCTGGACTTTACCCCGCTGCTGGATGGGGTCGTGCACGCGGCGAACCAGACGACGGCGCGCCCCACCCTGCAAAACTACGCGGAGACCCAGGCGCTCTGCAGGGGGTGCAACCTGATCATGACGCAGGAGAACGACATGCACTTCCACCTGGGGCTCGGGCGGATGCGGGCCGTCAACACGGGCCCCATCGTCAGCGGCACGCCCGTGCGCCACTACAAGGCCAACGACCGGAACACGGACGCGCTCGCAGCCTACGGGGTGTGGAGGAAGGCCGCCGGGACCCCCACGCAGCACCCCCTGGGCAACGCCTCGGACGACCTCACGCCCATGGTGGCGTACTACCTGCACATGTGCCTGCCGTACGTCCAGCTCCCCGGCCACCCCGACCCGTTCCAGCAGCACATCGCCAACGCGCCCATGCGGTTTCACGCGCGGTCCCTGTACCTCCAGCTGTGCTGGATCATCCTGGAGATCGCGTGCGTGGCCACGCTCCGGGATGTGGGGAGGCTCTACGCCCCCGTGGGCTCGCGCTCGCACGGCCCTCAGCAGCACTCGGGGGTGCTGGACCTCTACGTGTCGTTCTTCCTCTTCCGCCTGATGCAGTTCGAGTTCGGGACCAACGTGCGGCGGGAGGGGCTGGACTTTGTCCAGTGGCACCAGAAGTACTTCTGGGACGCGCTGAACTGCAAGGAGATGTTCCCCGTGGAGCAGGCCACGGCCCTCCTCGGGGCCCGGGTGTACTCCAGCGTGGTGCAGCCCAGCAGGGACCTCGTGCAGGACATCTGCGGGGGGCTCATGCACCTGTACGACCACGAGCTGCGCCCCCTGATCCTGTTCGTGACCAACCAGCACGGGACCCTGCCTATGGAGATCACGTCCTACTTCCTGCCGCTGCCGGTGATGCGGGAGCTCAAGGCGCGCTCGGGGAGGCAGGTCCTGGACAACGACTTCCAGTCGGCGCTCAACAGCTTCGGGGCCGCCGCCCTGCTGTTCAGGACGACCCAGCTCTGCCGCGACTGCCCCCAGGAGTTCAGGAACCACCTGGAGGATTTCAGGCGCAACTGGCAGTGGCTGGAGCTGGAGCGGATCCGCCGGAGCGGTCAGAACATCACGATGCGGTCGGCCTACATGCACTACGTCCTGTGCTGCATGCTGTTCCCGCCGGACACGCTCCCGCACGATTCGGGCAAGCCGGGGAGCGCGCTCGAGGATCTGACCCAGGCCGACCTCTGCTCTCCGTGGACCTCCGTGCTCGCGCTCGAAAGCGTGGGGGCGTTTCGGACGTTCGAGGGGGAGGCGAGATGATGATTTATTCCTTTTTTTGGGCGTTTCTCGCGATTGCCTCAGCAGGACTGCCGGAGGCGCTGGAGCACCTCCTGCATGAGCACGGCCACATTGCCGTCTTTCCGGGTCTGGTTCAGCCGGGACTCGAGGGACTGGATGCGCGCATGCAGGTGGGTGAGCTCCTTCTTCTCCGGCAGTGCTGCTGCTGCTGAGGCCTTGGGCCCGTTCCTCTGGCTGTTCACGGCCGGTCGGGGGATGATCTGGGCGGGGACCAGGGCCTGCAGCGCGTTGTCGTTGATAAACTTCATGGGCACCCCGCCCATCTGCACCGCCTGTACGAACCGATTCCTGGACCAGCCCTCGTACGCGTCGCAGATTTTGGCGGGCACGCCTTGCGCCCGCAGGATCTCCGCGAAGACGCCCCTGTTCTTGCTGAACCAGAACGCGCGCCCCGTCTGCACGCTCGTCTGCTTGAAGTTCTTGTCCCACGTGTCCTGGATCCACTTGGCCACAAACTCCTGCCACTTGCTCTGCCAGATCTCCAGCACGGTCTTCTTGGAGAGCGGGTGCACCAGCATGTTGTTCTGCAGGTTCATCTTGAACGACATGCTGGGGTCCCAGATGCTCTGCGCCCCCCCGTCGTACCCGCAGTCCCGGATCATCTCGTCCCGGATGAGCATCGCCTGCTTCATCACCTCGCGCGTGTCCTCCCCGTGGCCCGCGACGTCGATCAGGTAGAGCCGGGTGTCCTTCATCCAGGGTTCGAACACGGCGCCGTCCACGAAGTAGAACTGGCCCTTGGCGAAGTCGGGCGCGGTGGTCCAGCGCTGCTTCTTGCCCAGCGTCTCCTGCTGCGGGGCGTCTGCCGCCGATTCCTTGGGGCCCACCACCGTGCGCCCCCGCCTGGGCAGGACCACCACAACCCCCCGCTTCTTGAGGCTCTCGAGCCGCTTCTGGCGCGCCTCCTCCTTCTCCTTCTTGTTTTTCCGGGGGTGGACCTTGAACTGCGTCCCGAACGGCGGGTAGCAGATCACGCTGATGACCGTGTGGATGCTGTCCCCGACGTGGTACGAGCTCGCCATCACGTCGCAGTCCTTCCCGGAGATGCGGGTGGCCTTGGCCGGGGGCAGGCCGTGGTCCCAGTGGATCGAGTGCGGATCGGGCAGCGGCGAGCCGTTCCCCAGCTTCCCGGATTCGATGAAGCCGCGCGAGTGGATGTAGTTGAGCTGGGCCTCGTTGTACCGGCTCTCCCGGTGCGCCCCGAGGCACACGTACGACTGGATCTCGTGCACGCTGCCCCCGTGCATCGGCTTGACCTCCGTCGGGTCCTCGCTCAGGCGCAGGAGCCCCTTGCTGCTGGCGTCGTCCCCCCCGCTGGCGTCCTGGGTGTACAGGAGGTGCGACACGGTGCAGGCCTCGTCCCCGATGAAGGGCCGGAAGGTCAGCACGTGGCTCTCCCTCCCCCGCGTGATCTTGACGTGCAGGGAGTGCACGTTGGTGAGCTCGCCCCCGGGGCTGGGCGTGTGGTGCAGGGCGGTGTCGATGATCGACCGGCGGACCAGCGAGTTGGTGCTGGGGTTCTGCCACTGCTCCAGCACATTCAGATCCAGCACCCCCATGATCACCCTGTACGTCACCTTCTCGGGCTGCGCGGTGGGCTTCTTCTTGGACGGCCTGAGCTCCGCCACCGCCTCGTACACCCGCATGTGGTGCGACGTGATCGCCGACGGCTGGGGGTGCGGCTGGCCGTGCGTGGACGGGCGCTGGAAGTCCTGCACCTGCCGCACCGTGTCCGGGAACTGCGGGACCAGGCTCTTGAGCAGCTTCTTGGTGCAGTACTTGGCGGGCGTGCACTTCCGCAGGCCGTAGAGCAGCCCGGCCAGCGACTTGCCCATGGGCACCGCCGATCTGGGATCCAGGAGATTGGCCACGTGCTTCTGCGCCCCGGGCACGAACCACGCCATGGGCGACTGGATCTCCCCCACCTCCTTGGCCGAGTCCACGCTCTCCCGCAGGAACCGGTTGTACGTCACGGCGCACAGGGTCTTGGGCCCCGTCTCGCTCTTGAGCAGCCTGTGCTTCACGCAGATGTGCGAGTCCGGCTCCTTCAGCAGCGTGTTGAGCACGTCCACGCGCGCCCGCAGCACGTCCTGCTGGTCCCTGGTCGCGACCGCCGCCAGGCTGGCCACGGCGCTCGGGTCGCTCGTCGAGCACAGCTTCGAGAAGCTGCCCGTGGCCTTGCGCTTGGCCGCCTCCAGCGTCTCGACCTTGCTGAACAGGGGCGTGGGGTGGTCGTGGCGCTTCAGCTCCTGGTTGCCCGGGGCCAGCACGGCGTTCTCCCCGAACCGCCCGTGGTACACGTCCTCGTACTTGTAGTTGCGGTCCTGCGGGATGATGTCGAACACGTGGCCCAGCCCCCCGTGCTCCTCCATGATCGCTTCAGCGGCGGTCGGGGCGTGGTTTTGTCTGTACGCGCGCGTCGTCGGCCTGGGCGGGGGGTAGCCCACGAGCGCGCGCTGCTTGGAGCCGGTGAAGATGCTGGTGTTGGTGTGTGTTGCCGGTGTGTGATTGCTGGGGCCCCGCTTCATTTTGTGTTGTTAAGTGTGCTGAAGATTATACCAATATCTCCTGCCTGGTGCCTTAATACTTGGCAAAGCGTTCTATTTCAAGGGGTCGCGCGCGGCTTGGCGCATCGGTAGCACGCGTATGAACTGTCTTTTGGAAGCCGTGGCCAGCATCTGGCTCGCGGGCCGGCGCCGGGTGATGACCGAGCCCCCGGAGGAGGAGGTCATGACCGCGCAGGAGGGCCTCGAGCAGTGCAGGCGCAACATGGAGGCCAGGGAGCGCGAGCTGCAGGGGCTCATGCACCGCCTGGGCGAGGAGGCCCTCGTCAAGCGCAAGGCGGGGGACACCCTCTCAGCCCGCAGCAAGCTCCTCGAGCGCAAGCGCGTGCAGAAGCGGCTCGAGCGCCTCCGCCACGGCCTGGACCTCGTGGACACGCAGCTCGACGCCATCAAGACCAGCGAGCTCGACAAGGAGATCATGCTCACCCTCAAGGCCTCCACCAGCGCCATGAAGAAGGCGGGCATCACCCTGGGCGTCCAGGAGGTCGAGAACGTCATGTCCGAGCTCGACGAGCAGATGCGCGAGGTTCAGGACGTCACGTCCGCCCTGTCCAACCCCCTCATGGCCAACGCCCAGGCCATGGGCGGCCTCTTCTCGTCGTCCAGCCTCGAGGAGGCCGAGCTGGACGCAGAGCTGGAGCTCCTCGAGGCCATGGGGGAGGACTACGCCGCCGCGCCCTCACGCCCGTCGACGCGGGCCCTCGCCAACCAGCAGAGGACGCAGACCACCACGCCGGTCGCCCCGCAGGGCATGGGCACGTCTACAACGCACGAGCCGCCCCCGTCTGTTCCTGCGCAGGAATCAGGAGGAGGAGGAGGGGCTCTGACCGATGAGCACGGGCGTCTCCTGCCGGTCGAGGAGGAGTAGCACGGCCGATGTCAGGATGGCAGCGTGGGTTCCGTCGGGTCGGGAAAGATCTTGAACGGCATGCACGTCGGGCTGGCCGCCATCTTGCCAATCAGGAAGGATATCCTGGCCTCCATCGAATCCAGCACGTCGTCCTTGGAGAACGCGGGATCCTTCCTGACCTTGTCGATGAACTCGGAGCATTCCAGCATCGACTCCATGAACGTCTTGGGCTCGGCGTAGAGCGTGCGCGTGGAGATCGGGCCGATCCCTTGGACTACTGTAACCATATGATCAATTCCGGTTTCAGGCCCTATCCCTCCAGCATCCCCGCCCGGAATCACCCTGTTCTTTTTTGACGTTGGCATGATCACTACTATTACTGCATGCCCACGACAATCGGGATCAGCTCCACGTATCCGTTGTCGCGGTTCCACTGCATGCTTTCCAGCGTCTTGAAGTACGCCTCGTCGAAGCACATGTACGGCGTCTGCTGGCCCTGGGCGGCCTTCTTCGGGCGCAGACGCACGATGGCCGGCGTGTCCTGCACCAGGATGGACTGCTGCCGCCGCACGATGGGCGAGCTCGTCGGGAACGTCCCGCACACCCGATGGTCCCCGAACATCCCGCCGAAGCAGTTGCTCCTGTGTGCCCCCCTGCCAGCGCATCGTATTTAATCAGACTGTCGATCGCATCGCGCCATGGCTGTCGGGATTATTCTGGGCGTCACCCTTGTCATGATCGGCCTGATGCTTCTGGCCCACCTGAGCTACACCAACTACGGCGCGGAGGATTGTAAGAATAATAATAACAACAAGGAGTTCGATCCAGAAAATCCGTCCAACGGGGTCAGGCCTCAGTTCCACCCCCAGAAAACCAACGACTGCCCCATCCCTCTCTGTTTCTTCCAGGTGGCGGCGATTTCCAATCACGAGACCTGGATCGTGTCTTTCCTCATGGGCGGCTCGGCGATCCTCATTCTCTCTCTGGCGGTCGGGTACTGACGCAGGGGATCACCTGAACAGCCACACGCCCTCCGCCGGATGCATGTTCGTCACCACGCCGTTCATGTGTCTCGTGGTGTCCGCGCAGAGGTTGAACACGGCGACCTCCTCCCCTATCTTGGTGATGTCGTGCTCCACCGTGTCCGACGTGCACACTGCCAGCTCCCCGTGCTTGTGGGCCTGAATATCCTGTAGAAACAAGCAGGCTATTTAGGCAGGGGATCCCCTCCCTTTCCCACTCAATCCCTGATATCATGCAACCGGCAGCTCTTCTCGTGCCCGCCTGCCCACCCAATCCCCCTCAGATCGGGCTACTGGCCCTGATTCTGCAGGCATTCACCGTGGATGACACGTTCCAGCGCAAGATAAAATAACCCTCTCTCTACTGCAGACCTGCACAGCCTGCATCGGGATGTCGAACGCGTCCGCCAGGCCCTTGATCAGCATCCGCCGTGACCGCTGGCACCCTTTCCGGAGCCACCAGGCCTCTTGGGAGTCGCATATGTCCTGCCGCGAGAAAGGAATGAATCGACATCTGCCCCTTCACTCTCTGCTCTCCCCCACTGTATCACCTGAGCCGTGCACCGGCGCCCGACATCGATCACGAGGTTGCAGAACGCGTCGCTTGCTCGATTCATGCCGCCGGAGCACACAATAAACAGCCTGTGGGTCCGCACGTCCCTGTTGAACCCGCGTATGTACGCGTGGTACAATCCGATCCGATCCGGCAGTTCGGGCGTCCAGTGCTGGCTGTCCACGGTCAGCAGGCCTGTCGCCTGCACGGTGCTGTGCTGCGTGGTCGCGCTCGCATTCTCCGGCACGCAGTCCAGCGAGGCGGGGACGCACTCCCGCTCCACCCGTGACATGAACTGCAGCATCCTCTCGCGGTTGTCCTGCGTCTCCGACATGAGCCGCATGATCTTCCCCTCGTCCGCCTGGCATTCCACGAGCGTGTGCCCGTGAAACATGGTGCGCACGACCGGCAGGCAGTTCCCGGGGGCGTATTGATTGCAGGTGAATCTGGAGGGGGGCAAGCACGCACATCAGTCTAATTCCCCCCTGCTCAGTGTGTGTCTCTCGCTCTACCTGAATCCCATCATGTCCCCCAGCTCGTTGATGTGGTGCGTGGGCATGACCAAGACCCTGCTCGAGGGCTCCTGTGCCAGCATGCTCTGGCAGGTGACGCTCTCGTCCGCTGAGAGCTGGTGCATGCTGTACTGCTGGAGCAGCCTACTGGTCGGCAGTAGCGTATCCTGGCTCCCTGGAACGGGCCCAGTTACCCCCCACCCCACTGTTCGCGCGGGTGGCACCTGCATTTCCTGTAAAAACGCCTTAAAGATCAAGTATATAGGCCAGATGCTGGGCTGTCTCAAAGCATGTCAGATCCAGGTGGTAGCGACGAGGGTGGGGAGATTGAGTCCGGCGAAAGGAAGAAGCCTTCCTATCGGTTGCGAAGACCCTATCAACAGAATCCTGAAAAGGCAAAACAATATAACGAGGAGTTGATTGAAAGACTGAAGCGGATCAAGGAGCAAAACCACAGGGCTGCTGCTGAACGACAGCATAAAAACAGGAAGCAGGCCCCCGCGCGCCACGGGCGTGGTCAACAGGGTGATGGGGACGAGGGCTACGCTGAAGAACCCTCGAACTTCGAATCTAGGAATTCTGAACAACGGCAGGGTAGTCGTCGGCGTTGGGGCCCAGCCTCGCCTGAATATGTCCCCAAAGAGGGTGTCGATGACTGGCGCAAGAAATTGGACCGCATACGAAGGCGCGCTCGCGAACAGATCGAGGAAAGTCGGAGGCAACGCCAGGGACGGGGTTCTTCAAGTGAACAGCGTTCGCCCCCACCTGATTCTGATCCTTCTGAGGATATTCCATTCACCGATCCCAGGGATGGTGTCACTCCTGAGCCTGAAGATATTCCAGCGGAATCACGTTCTGATCCTGGGGATGGTGGCCCCCCTGCTGCAGATGAGCCGCCAGGTAGCCCTGTTCCTGATGAGGATAGTCAGTATTTTTCTGATGGAGATTTTTCTATCAAATGGGGTAGAGTACGATATTGGGTTGGTTCCAGGCTGCCTGTATTGATGAAATATTTCTTGGAGACAGAGGAAAAATGGAAACAGTCAGTTGGAAACAGAATGTCTCAGAATGAATATTTGACCACCACTGGTGAGTATGGGGCAGCATTGAAAGACGTTTCACTAGAGTTACTATCCTTTTTCTTTTATGTCATGGGGTCTGAAGATTCTGTGGAACGAACCGTTCTTCGTAGTGATTTTGAAAGATTTGTTAGACAATACACGTTTGATGGATACAATAGATTTGATAGGAAACCAGGAGGCAGAGTAATGTACGTTCATCCAGAAAAATGGGATTCGGCCCGGCGCAAGCCTGACTTTGCAGCATCAGAACCAGGATCAAACAAAGAGGTTTCAGGTGGGAAAAGATTCCGCCTGCCATCGGTCCCCTCCTCGTCTTCTGAATCGGAACCAGATTCTATGGTTTTGAGTGATTCAGACGCAGAAGATGCTATTTTACGTCCACAACCCCCCTCAGATCCTCAAGTATATCCTGTACCACCAGATTTTATGATTTCGAGTGATTCAGAAGCAGAAGATGCTATTCCACGTCCACAATCCCCCTCAGATCCTCAAGTATATCCTGTACCAGCAGCAAAGGGGCAGGGGGCGCGGCCTGGATCACGACCAGGAGTGAGGATATCTTATCGGAAGCGCAGTCCTGTGCGTCAGCGCAATCCTCTACGTAGATCTAGATCTCCTCAACCAATGCCAGACAGTGGAGGGGGAGGACTGCCAACCCCCTCAAGATTGCTTCCCGAACCAGGGAATCAGGGCAGTGAAGAAGGTCCAGCCAGACGCGTCCCAGATGTGTTTGATCACGAATATTACTCAGAGGAACGTGAAAATCCCAGACCCTTCTACCCTCCACCTGACGAGTTCGATGATGGGGCATATGACAATCAAGACAATTCAGCCGCCGACGATCGGGGTTCTTTACTCCCCAACTCTCGCAGGGCGGGTGCCCGAGGTTTTTTCGATTCATTCAGGGAAAGGGGCGCGAGTTTTTTCAGAGGAGCCGGAAATTTTATTCCTTCTCCTAAGGAACGGGCTGAAAGGGCATATAGACGATTGCATGACATGCAGAGATGGAGAAAGACAGCTGACTTCTTGGACGGATCAGGAGATGAAGGCATCCTCGATGACGAGATCGACGGGAGAGACTGATCCCACCTGGTAAATCCGCCCCCGCCAGAAGACCCGTGACGGCATGCCGCCGAGTATTAAACCTGCATTTCCGTGAGTCGTTCCGCAAAATGTACCGCGGCACCCAGAACCAGCTGTTGCGCTCGCGACAGAACAGCCGGCTGCGAGACATAGCGGAGTCCCAATCCCTGCTCTTAGAGCTCGTGACGTCCGAGCCGACCATCCTGCAGTGCTTCCGCATAGTCGAGGCCACCTGCCTGTCGCAGGGCATCTTCTGCCGCATCGAGGGCAGCGAGGTGTCGAAGCCGTTCCAGCGCTTCCTGGACGATCATTACCTCCCATTCTGCAAGGCCGCCATCCGCGCCATGTACACCTACGGCTTCGTGCCGTGGCGGGTGCGACGCCTGGGCAAGGGCGACGAGGTCCCGGAGGTCCTGGCCCCGGGCACCTTCAGCTGGCACACCGAGGTCGGGCCGGAGGAGCAGGAGCGCAACCCGAGCCGGTACTACGGTGGCTCCTCCGCCGCGCATCCGTCCTTCGCCAGGCGCAAGAAGCACACGATGCCCCTCGAGGCCCACCCGGACGACGACGACAGCCGCCTGGTCATCTACCGCGTCACGCCGACCGCAGGGGGGGTGCGCGAGGAGGACGTGTCCATCTTCATCTCCACGCCGCCGGCCCTCGACGTCTCCGTGAACTCCAACATCCACGCCACGGTCCCGTCCCCGCTGGCGTACCTCCTGAACGACTACAAGAACCTGCGCGAGGCCCAGCGCAGGAGGTCGCACGCCGACGCCTGGAACACCACCGCGCGCATCCTCAGCACGTTCAAGCCCTCCCTGCGCACCGAGGACAACCCCACCCAGTACCTCATGGACTTTGTGCACGAGGACCACTACGCCCCGCCGGCCATCGGCGATCGCATCTTCCCCCACTTCCACGCGCACAACGTGTGGCAGCGCGAGCACGTCATGCGCCGCCAGTTCATGGAGACGCCCTCGACCCATCACCCGGAGGTCTACGCGCTCCCACGCGACCACGACATCGTGGCCCAGCCCAACCTCCAGCCCTGCGAGGACCTCACCTTCCTGCTCGAAAAGTACCGCCGGGACGTCTGCGCGCTCACGGGCGTCCCCCAGGAGATGATCATCGGCAGGGACAACGGCAACCCGGAGACCGTGCGCAAGACCCTCTCGGCGGGCCGCATCTTCTCCACGAACATGCACGAGATCTGCAGGCACCTCCAGTCCCTCCTGACCGCCGTCTACACCCGCATCTACGGCGCGCGGCAGCCGGGCGCGGTCCAGTTCATCATGATCCCCATGCCCCGGCTGGAAGTGGAGACCATCCAGGACTTCAAGATCCTCCACGAGATCGGGGCCCTATCGCCGGATATGACCGTCAAGCTCTCCCGTATCCTCCTGGGGGAGGAGCCGTCCACGCAGGGCAGGAACAGCAAGCGGCCTCGAAACAACATGAATAATAATAATAACAATCCAGGCCCCATAGAAAACGGGGAGGCGCCTGTGCAGCCAGAGGGATTCAGGGGCGGCGACGAGGGCAGCGGCAGCAAGCCCCCGTCTTCCACCGGCAAGACAGCCTCCGGTGCTTCGAAACGCCCGGGGAAATCCTGAATAAAAGCGCGCACGGCTGCCTGTGTCTCATACGCTCTCCCGCGCGGGTATATCGCCTCCCCGCCGCACGCCTTGAAAGAAATGACCTCCTCCTCATCGTCGTCTTTCCCCCCCTCGTATCCCGCGCTCGAACTCCCCGATGTGCACAAGGTCCAGTCCCTGTTCGTGGTGCCGTCCTCGCGGAACTCGACCCTGTTCGTGTCGAGCAGCTACTCCTCCCCGCAGCAGCGTCTGGCGCCCATCGAGATGGCAGCCCAGTCCATCCACCTGTCCTCGCCGGCCTCGACCTCCTCCTTCGTTCTGGGCAGCAAGAAAGCAGGCGGCCCCCGGGATCTGGAAGCAGGCATAGCTGGCGGCAACAACAGTAGCGGCAGCAGCAGCAGCCGGGCCAGGCCTGGGGAGGACGACGGCCTGTCATCCTCAGGCTGTTGCCACGATTTTTCTTCTTCCTCCTCCTCCTCCTCGCCGGCCGTTTCTGGGGCCGTGAAGCCCTGGGTCCTCTCGGTAGGCCTGATCGTGCCCCTGGGCTACACCTGCTGCGGGCTGGCCCTCTGTCTCTGCCATCTCATGACCCCTGGCTACCTGCACCCCTGCACGCTCCTCATCTCGCCGCTGTGGACCCTGGCCCTGGCCTTGCACGCCGTCGGGATGCACGACCTCGTCTGGCTCTGGCTCGGGTTGCTCACAGTTCTCCTCCTCCCGTTCACCCTGCTCGTCTCGGACCTGCTCTTCGTTGCGTTCTACCTGGGCGTCTTCGCCATCTTCGCCTCGGGCCGCTTCTGGCAGAACCTCAGGGGGGTCCCGTTCCTCATGGTCAGCCTGTGCTGGTTCGGCCTGGCCTCCTCCCTCGCCCTGAGCGCCGTGCTGCAGGATCAGCCCGTGGCGCAGCTCGCGGTCGCCACGTTTTTCGCCCTCGCGGCGGGCATCGTCAGCGCGAGCCAGCTCTCGAAAATCACCATCGCGTTCCGATAGAGCGTGCTACAACCCTCGTACTCCACCGAGGCGCGTATTAAACAGGGGCATCCCACCTGCTGTCCAACAAGGAAATACCACCGGAGAGACATGCGCAATCACACGGAGTCCATCTGGGTGGACGTGGGCACGCCGTCCAAGAATGTCTGGGGCATCCCCTCCCTCTGCCCGCTGCCCCCGCTCACCCCGAATCTCGACGGGCCGTTCGACGGCGGGGACGCCACGGACCACAATGCATCATCGCTCCCGTCCTCCCCCGTCATCGTGCCCCGCGAGAGCAGGCCTATCCTCTCCGCCGATTGCAACGCGAGACACAAGACCGAGCTGCACCGCGTCCTCAACTGCATCCAGTGCAGCAACGACTTCGGGATCTACCTCTGCGAGGAGCTGCGCGATCCCAGGCGCAACTACATCGACGACTACTGGCGAGACATCGCGGACCAGGCCCTGGGCGTGGACGACCTGCACAGGCTCATCGGCCCTTCTTCCACGCCGCTCTCGGATGAGGCCCGCACTCGGATGCATCAGCTCTCGCGCCTGTTCGAACGCCTCTCAAAACGCATCGATCGGGTGGTGCTGGAGGCTTCTTAAGCCCTCTGCCCGCCGTTTATAAAAAAAATACTTGGCTCCAAACGCCACACGCGGACGGTGCATGGACCTTCTGCAGGAGGCCCTCGACGACCTGTTCACGATCATCTACGAGTACCCGCTCTGGCTCCAGCTCCTGATCCTCCTCTACGTCGGCGAGTTTTTCGACCACGCGACCCAGAATAAAAACCTTGCCCTCCCCTTCCCGGCGCCTCTGATCCCAGATTGCCCGTGGTGACCATCCCTGGCAACGACATGCTCCACATCGTCCTGTTCATGCGCAACCTCCTCTACTTTCACCCGCTCTTCATCCAAATCAGGCTCCTTTACAAGCTGCTTGCCGTGATGCTCTGGATCTTCCTGGGCGCCCCGCCAGCCGTGCGCGCCTTCCGCCCGTCGACAGGAATCCCCGCGGGCGTCAGGGGGGTGGCTGGCAAATTCTCAGCCCCGCCCTTCACGGTCACGAGCAGCTTCCGCTTCCCGACCGTCCCGTTACGCGACGCGGTGCAGTACATCCACACTCCGGAGCACCTCGAGACCAGCCTACCTCTCCAGCCCTTGGCGGCGACGCAGGACTACTTCAGGATCCGCCGGGTCTCCCAGCCCATACGCTACGGCGAGTACGTCACCGTCTCCCTGGACTGCCTGATCCGCTCCGTGCCCCACACCCTCGTCATGCTCTCCCGGCCGGACCAGAACCACACCTGCACCTACATGTGCTTCCACGACGGCTTCAGGCTGGGCGAGATCCACCTCAGCGTCAGGCAGAACAATAAGTTCCCGTCCTCCCAGGGGCACATCCTCTCCATGCAGACCACCTACTTCTCCAAGAGCAGGCGCCTGATCGACAGCTATCTCCAGCCCACGGTCGGCTTCATCACCCATTTCGAGAACGCCACCCACGTCGGCCAGAAGGACGCCCTCAAGCCCCACGCCAACCTCCAATGGTACCGGCGCATGATCCTGGGCCTCCCAGGCACCCCCGACAGGTGGCTTTAGCCATCTCGCTGTACAATAAAACCCTTACGCATCGCCTGTGCCCCCATCGCCCCATCACATGCCACGCTGCTGTAGCCCCAAGTTCAGCCTGAAAGATTTCGTGGAGAAGCTAGTGATTCCTACTGAAATAATTGACGGTGGTATAACAGAAACATATATGTGGGTATGTATGCAAGTTGGAGATGTACTTTTTAAGAACAAGAGGATGCTTACGCGCAACACTCGCTTGGAAATTCGAAACGGCTTGCTGCATAATCCCCATGGAAATAGTAGATTACGCCAATATGTTATTAGGATCGTGGGCTTCCCAGGCACCCCCGACAGGTGGCTTTAGCCATCTCGCTGTACAATAAAACCCTTACGCATCGCCTGTGCCCCCTCGCCCCATCACATGCCACGCTGCTGTGAGCGAATCAAAGACGAATTCGAGCCGTCCTACGCGAGCATCCTGGCCTACGGCGCGGATCCGGACGCGCTTCGTGTGGCCGTCTTGGATCTGGAGGATAACTCCCGCATCACCTCCTGCTTCACCGCGTGGTGCTCCCGCTGCTCCAACGCCTACCTCCTGACCACGGACATCGAGAGCTTCCCCACGCCGTCCGCGCATCACACCCACCAGCTCAGACTCCTCTCCGTCCTGCGGGAGTCGGGCGCGTTTTTTTGAGATTTATCATCGTCATTACACTTTTATTGCTCAGGCCTTCTCTGCCACATGCCTTCTTAAAACCTCCTCTAGCAGGGGCCTGTCCCCTTCCATGTACGTGTTGACCATGGTAGCCCTGCCTCCGCATAGCTGCTCGTGTTTCGAGGGCGCACGGCCATTTCTTTCCACGTACAGTTTTTTGAGTTCCTGGCCAACCGAAATCAGCTCATTCGTCGGGATCTTGAGCCCCAGCTGATCCGCTACCATGCTCAGGCTGATGGGCTTGCCGTTTGTAAGCAGGCCTTGTCCTCCTGCTCCTCCTGCAGTTCCAAGAATAGCAGGGGATGATGCAGCCCCTTGCAAGATGGCCATGTTGAGGAAACTGTCCTTGAGGATCAGGCGTGCTCTCTCGTCCATAACCTTGTCTTCGCATAGGTCCCTGTAGCTGCTGGTGACCTTTGCTAGGTGCTCGCGCTCCGTGGTTGTGTTTGCCAGCTGTGCAGCCCGATTGGCAATCCTCTGCGCCTCGACCTCAACCTCCATCTTTGCCATCTCCAGCTCCATCCTGCGCTTCTTGCATGGCAGGCTCAGGGCATCCTCTTCCACAGCCACGGGAACAGCCTCAGCCACCAAGCTGGCCCGTGCCATCTGCTGCACCGGGCCTGCACTGTGGGCGTTGGCCTCCACCTCTTCGAGCAGGGAGCCGTCTCCTGCGTAATATCTCTGGAGGATTGAGACCATGGCTGAGCGGTATTTCTTGGCGTTTTCGCCTCCAATCCACATGACAAGCTTGAGAGCACCCTTAAAGGTTATGACAGGCTGTTCAGTCTGCCCTTGTCCAGGAAATTTGAAGTTACGAAGTTCGTTCGCTACTTCTTCCTTTCTTGCATCTGAAAGAATTTCCCAGGTTTTGTTGGCTGTTTTGGCAGAGCGTCCTCCAACATGCATGATTACATCCCGAACAGATAGGTATTGCACGTTTTCAATCACAGCCAGTCGAGCAGACGCCCCAGCAACAATCTCGTCAAAGGGGATAGTGGCCATGGAGGACAGGTATGGTAGGGGCTTTCTGAAGTGTGCCAGCGGCGGAACAAATCTTTTTATTTTGGTTTATAGCTGGCACAAGTCTAAAGCCTTGTAACGTGACCACATGCTGTAACTATCTAGCCAAAAGCCCTCCCGCCACATACGCGACCCCGAAAATGGCGATCAGGATCTCGCGCGACCCGTCGAATGCTAGCTCAATGCACAGGGAAAGGTACAGGGAATCCATGACGAGGGTGGCATTGCAGCGTGAATTCTCGTTCTCATGCCAGTCAGTCAGGAGGAGCTTGGTCCTGTATCGAAAAAAATCATCACTTGGTTTTGAAAAAAAATCCCGGTCTAATACGCTCTAGTTTTTTTTGTCCATCCTGGACCACCTGTCCACTCCAAAAGTCTTCAAGAAAAAATTTACCCAAAATAGAACATCCCAAAATAGAACAAATATTTCTGGAGTTTGGAGTGGAGGGGGGGGGTCAGGAATTCCAGAAAAAAAAATGGCGCGTACTCACCACCCCCGACAGGCAAGCATTCCTAGAAGAACGATATTGTACGGGGTCTCCGCCGAGCTGTAAAAATGCATAGCCACCAGCTGCAAAGTGGCTACCAGAATGTTATAGACTGGTTTTTCGTAGGAATTTCTGGCTCTTTCCTCCTCCTCCTGCTGCTGTTCTCGCTCCTCCTCATGCATGAGGATGATCTCATTCCTCCGCTCCTGGGCTGCATCCGGATCCAGCAAAATCAACAAGTTTTCCTCCTCCTGCTCCTCCTCATCTTGCTGCTCCTGCTCAGACCTTCTTTTTTCCGAGCCATTTCTTTTTTTCCACGGCCTCCCCCCCGGCCCCCACCTGTTCCACGCGTGCACGGCGAGGTAGATCAGGACGTAGCCCGCGGTGGTCCAAAAAAAAAGCTGGTCGGCGCTGGTGACAAAAGCAGAGTCGCCGTCGATCAGGACCAGCGTGAGCAGGGCCAGGGAGCTCAGGAGCGCGGGCCACTGCTCCTTGGTCGTCACCCCTCCCGGTGATTTCTCCCAGAGGTCCTGGACATTGTACGAGAGATTGCGCACGAGGATGATGGCGAGGACGACCATGGTCCAGTACTTCCACACGGGCGTGCTGGCGTGGCGATGCGCTATCCGGGAATCCGAGTAGAGCACGTCCAGCCCCTCGTCGAAGATGTCGCAGGCCGAGATGTCGTACACGCCCAGAGGGGTCAGGACCTTCCCCCCTGAGTTTGAGCAGCCCAGGTCCGCCCACCCGTCCACCTGCACCGCCGCCCGTCTCTCCGGGATGCGCGGGGGCGTGTACGGGAATACCAGGCCGACGTCCGAGCTGCACAGGGCCCACGCGCTGACGTTGCACGGGGTGGAGTGCCAGCCTGCGCTAGCCCCGGACGAGGAAAAGTTTCGCACTCGGGCGGTGGGTGGGTACAGTATCACGCCTCGAAAGTTGATCCGGACAGCGCCTGCGCTCGCCAGGGCAAACGCCGGGCCGCCTTCCCACCAGGTCAGGGGGGTCGGCGCTGCGTTTTGCTCGCCCGTCGCCAGGTTGGGCCGCGTGCTCTGCGAGTCCTGCAGGCTGTACAGCGCTGCATGGCACGTGGCGGGGCCGAGGATGGCGGTTATGGCGAGACATGCTAGCGTGCCGGGATTCATTATGGACGCGTGCGTCTTGTGGGTCCGTTCGTCCGCGTAAATTATATAGGAGCGATGCCCTATCCGCTAGCGGTTGTGCCAGCACGAAGCCCCGCACGGCCATGCTTCGCGAGTTCATGATCCCCTTGGTCACCCTGTGCTGCATGGTCATCGCTGGAATCGCCAGTCTGGACAAGCTCTGCCTCTTTCACCAGACCTACCAGTCCGTCTCTGCTAGGCTCGAGAGCGAGCGCTGGCTGCTGGATCAATGCTCGGACCCGCTGTTTTTCTCCAAGATGCACACGCATTCCGACCTGTGTTTCCAGGTCGGCCCCGCCCCGCCCCTGCCCGGCTGTTACTAACCCCTTCTTCTTCTTCTTCTCCTACTTGCAGGTCGAGAACAACGCACGGGTGGGGGCGTTCATGCTGACACTGCGAGAGCTGACCCAGTCGTTCCTGATGCAGCCGTCGATGCTCACGCCGCTCCTTGCGTCCCTCCACCACGGGGTGTTCTCCTGGCCTGTCCTGGGTGTCCTCGTGGCGCTCCTGCTCCTCGCGCCATCCTGGCTTGTCAGTTCCGGGTCTTCGCGTGGGCTGATCTTGCCTTCCCAGACATCCTCGGGGCACGAGCTCCTCCTTGCCCAGTCCTTGCAAGGGGGCTCGTCGCCCGGTATCATCTTCCAGCACGCCGGCAGCAGGCGGTGGCCGGAATGCTCCGATGGACACTTCAAATCAGCCTGATTTTCCCGTGTATTTCGCATATTTAAGCTTGAGTGTCCAATCCCTTAATCCTTCGTGATCTTTTCAAGTCACTAGAGAAAGAAAGCAATGTCGTCGTTCAGATCTTCGAGTATGAGAAACCGTGTTGCCGGAACAGTTCCTGCTTCGAAACCCAAGGGCTCAGGTGGTGCTTCTTCTTCTTTGCACTATTCTGCTGGCGGTAAGGATCGGCCTGAATATTTCCCAGACCTTGGACTTACGTCTGGCTATCCCCCCCCTATCTTTCGGATGGGTACTTCCGGTCATGACTCGCTTCATTCGTCAGTGCGTGAGGGTGCTAGGAGCTCGGCGGGAGGCGGTGCAGGAGCGCTTGCCCTTGCATGTGGGTCTGCCAGTTCCATTCATTCTTCTGTTGGTTCATCTGGAACTATGTTTTCTGAAGGTGATCCAGGGGACTTCCAACAGGTTTTTACGCCTCTCCCCGGCCCGCCTGCTGCTGCGAGACATATTCCTGCCGACTTTGCTGGTAGTATTCCTATTGGACGTGCAGATCGAGTTGATTCTCCACCGATGATCTTCCAATCAGCTCCTGCCAAGGTCGCAACAGCTCATGCACCCGTTGCAGCCCCGGTCAAGCCTGTTCCTGAAAAGGCAGCCTCCTTGCCGGGTCCTGAACTCATGGGGGCAAAGGTTGGGATGCTCGCTGCTGGTGTTTCTGTAGCAGGATCGGTTGAAGAAGCTGCTTCTAGCCTTTCCAAGCTGCATCTCAGTACTATTTCTGTTCCCAAAGAGGTGCCACCGCTAATTGTACCAGAGCTCTCGACTCAAATTGAAGACAAAACCGGGGTACGTCAGCTGCACAGCACTGTCGCGCCTGACCGGGGTGTAGTACTAACCAAGCCTGCCCTTGCTGAATTTGCTTTCGGCTTGCAAACCTTCACAGATGAACGCGAAACCAAGATTTTGGCTCTGGAGCAACGGGTGAACACTTTGACAGAGAATAACCAACAATTGGCTGATGGTCTTCTCGAACATGTTCAGGCGAATAAGATGTTGACGGAGATGCTGGTGACTCATGTTGAGACTGTAAAAACCATGACTAAAATGATGGAAGTTTTGGATAATACTGTTACTCAGCTATCGAGTCAGGTCCAATCTTTGATGGCCCAGAAATCTTCTTGTGAAGGCAATGCAGTTATCATTGAGGGCAAGCCCGTGTACATTCAGCAACATACCAGCGATGATGTTGTCCGTATCATGAGATCGGGATTGAAGACTGATACGATGTTTGAGGTCGATGCGAAAACACTCTTTGCCAAGCTTGCTCAAGTGGAAACTGAACTTGCTGAGGAGGCTAAACGTGCTGAGGAGGCTAAACGTGCTGAGGAGGCTAAATGTGCTGAGGAAACTGGACGTGCCAAAGAGTGCGTTGATCTCGTCGTTGGCTGTGTCAGCGGGGGTCTCAAACCCTCTGTAGTTGTTGCACCCAGTGGCGGAACAGTGATTGGTATGGAAACGGCCCTGTCGGCGCCTGCTCCTGAGGCCCGGCCTGTTTTTCACTTTGATGATGTGGATTGGGATGCAGTCTTGCGGGGACACTTCAACCCTGCGGCAGTGAGAGCTTATCTGGAAATGAAGAAAGGCGCAGGGGAACTGTCTGATTTCTGCAAAATTATGTTGGAATCCCCTCTCCTGATTGCGATGTTGCCTGACATCTACCGAGATTTTACGTATGAGGCACGCAAACTTATGTCGGGTTTTGATATGAGCAATTGGAATATGGTCACATTTCTTCACCAGATCCTTGTAAAACGGCCGGAATATGACCGTTCTTTGTTCATGCGGTTCAGACATTCCCCTGCTCGTTGTAGGTTTTCTATCGCTTGCATTCCTCCAGGACCTCCTTCTGAAAATGAGGACTCTTTTAAGGGAACTGATTTCGAGTATGAAAAGGCTCCCGAGCAGTATCTCATGATGTTTGGCATGGTCTACTTGAATTGGGGCACCCATATCTCCAATCGTGTTCTAGATATTGTGGAAGACCATGTGGCCCGTGCCTAAGAAAGACAGCAATCTCTGTCTGGTCGTTGGTTTGATCATGCTCTGGGGGGGTCATGCATCAGTCTGGTGTAGTTATTTGAAGACATGCTGGTTCTTATGGAACACCCGTCCCCTTCGATTTCCCTCCTGCTTCCACCCCTGTGTGTTATTTTCACTCGGGGTGTTGACTTAATGCAGAGTAGTAAATCGTTTTCAAAATCCCCTGTGTCTGCAGTGTATTTAAGCGTTTGTTTCCGTATGCGTACCTGAAGACCGTGTTTATTTCCCGTCTCTTTCGCCGTTATGCAACCCGCTGTGACCACCCTGAACCCCTTCATCACGGGTCCTGCCAGGATCCACTTGGATCGCATCACCGCAGACCCCAACAACGTCTACTCCCATCCTTTCCAGACGCTCAAAAAGTTTCTGGAAGGCGGGATCGTGTTTTCCGAGGCCGATCAGAAGGCCCTCACTGATGGCCTCACCACGCCCAACTACGACCTTGTCGTGAAGATCACGAGGAAGAAGGAGCAGTGCCTGTTTGTCGAGAAGGTTTTCTTCTACACCTTCAACACCCTTGCCCTGCTCGTGGTGTGGGGGGTCAGCATGGTGTGGGGGGTCGCCGGCCTTCTCCCCTTCATCCCCCTCGTGTTTACGGCCATCGGGAAGTTCTTTGGCACGGGCATGGTGGGGGGGCTCTTGTATTTCACCACGGGGTTGACCGTGACGTGCACCCTCTACCGCTACGTTTTCAAGCAGGCCTATCAGGTTCTGGCGGCTGCCCTCTTTGCTGTGGCGCGGCCTATCCTTGACAACGTCCTGTACTGCGTGAACGACGTCTACGCGTTTTTCTCCGGCCTTGCTGGGCGTGCCTGGGGCTGGGCCAAGTCGGTGCTGGCTGCTCAGGGCCTCCCCACTTCAGCCGAGCAGGAGTGCATGCTCCCGATCTGCAACCTGACCAAGTCCATCAAGCATTTTGGAGGCATCATCACCGTCCAGAAGCTCGGGGCCCTGCTCGTGACGGTCCTGCTTGCCCTGAACGCCACCCACGAGTTCGTGGACACGCAGGGCGTCCGTCTGGCGATCGTCTCCCGCAAGGATTTCCCCGACCTTCCCACGGTCAGCGAGCAGCAGTTCCGCATCGCTCGCCAGCCGCAGGAGGATGGGGCGCGGATCAAGATGGACATCCCCAAGTCCCCGTTCCAGGAGAAGGCCGAGTTCAAGGCCGAGCAGGAGAAGCGGAAGCCTGACGAGAGCAGCAACCAGGCCCCCGTCTGCAACACCTGGAAGGCCTTCTTCTACGGATGGGGCGTGTGGGGCGTCCAGACCGCAGGGGAGCATTTCACCGTCTACGCGTTCCGCACCATTGTGAACAAGATCTACACGTGGGCCTTCAATGGGCGCTGGGCCAATGCCCAGCCCGTTGCCAGGGCCGTCGCGAGTGCGTTGGCTGGGGTTGTCACGACCCAGGTCATGGATGAATCCACGACGGTCGTGGGCATCGCCGCCTGCTTCGTCACCACAGCGGTCTGGAACGGGCTCGGGTGGCTCATGAGCAGTGGGTTCGACCACATCTTGCGCGCGGCCGCCTCTGCTCAGCCTGCCGGCAACGTGATTGGCAGGCAGGCCCCCCCTTCGTCCGTTTCTGCCGCCCGTCATGGCAACGTCGCTGGAACCGGTGGCAACTAGACCCTGCGACTGCGGTCTGCCCTCTCGCAGGGCCTTTCAGGCGTATCGTCGCATGATGACTTCAAGTTGTAATACACGCCTTAACTCCACCCTCGGGCGGTGTGTGTTTGCGTTGTCCTGTTTTGGGCGCGGGTTGTCTCGTATAAAACCCGGCCGTGCCGCGAGTAGGGGTAGCTTTCGAAGCGGCGGTGCGAGCATGCGATCTGATCTTGTGTTCCAGGTGCCCCTCCTGAGCGCCCCTCGCGGTCGGAACGGCTTCCTGCGGGATGAAGGGCGGGAGCACGAAGAGGCCCTGCTGGCGGCGGGCAAGCGCGACTCGCGTCAGGGAAGCCCTGTTTTCACCGTGCTGTTCTCGCTTTTCGTCTCCGTTTTTCTTCTGGCCTCCAGTATGGATTCGCTCGTCAACAACTTCGACAATCGCATCTTCGTGACCACGACGGAATCGTTTTATCGCTTCTTTGCGCTCCGGGACATCTTTGCCGGCGCGCGCAACTACAGCCTGTCCGCCAACCCTCCCGCGCTGATCCACGGCGTCCTCGATCCGGCGCCCGACACCCTGCAGGAGTGGCAGGACCTGCGCAATCGCCGCCTGATCACCTCCAAGGATTACGACTCGGTGGTGCAGGCGCTGCCCGCGCTGGAGGAGACCAGGTTCCGCGAGAACGGGGGGAGCCTCCTCTGGAATCTCCTGCGCATCTCGTGGTGCAGTTACCCGAACGCTCTCCCGAACAGGACCGCGGTCACGCGCTCCCCTGGGTGCGAGTGCATAGGCAGGGCGTACCTGGGATTCATCCTCGAAACCATGGGGAACGTCACTTCCCTGCCGGCCTCGACCGTCGTCAACACCACGGCCGCGGCGCGAGACAAGTACGGCTCAGAGGTGGTGTCGTGCTTCGACAAGCGGCAGGTCTCGCGCACCCAGACTTGCGGGCTCGTCTGCTCGACGCATTTGGCGGGGCTGGTCCTGTACGCGAACATTGTGATGTTCCTCGCCCTCTGCGCGTACCTGGTCTTCTCGGAGCATTCGGTGGTCCTCAAGGGCTGCTCCAGCGTTTTCAGCCAGCTCCTTGTACTGAAGCTGTTTGTGGTGGTCTTGGCTGCTGGCCTGGCCTCGCCCTTCTATTGGCACGACGTGGAGGCCAACGTCTTGAACCTCGCGGGGATAGCCGTGAGCGTCGTCTACCTCACCCTGACGCTGCACGACGAGCTCAACTTTCCGGCCATGGACAAATCCAATCACTACGTCAGGCGCAGGCAAGCGCGCGGCCCGTCCCCGCCCCTGGCAGTGCAGCTCTGACCCGCGCGTCGTCCTTTGCCGGCAGATACATTGGCGTGTCCCGGAGGCCCCACCCGCTCACCGTGACCCTGTTGGTGCACCTCCAGCTCATCCTGCCCGCGTACGGGGCTCTGATCGCGGTCTCTGGGTATGCGCGCGACACGTGGGCGGTCTTCAGTTTCATGGGAACCCTCTGGCTCATCGGTCTCATCATGCAGGTGCCTGAAAGTTCATTATTGGTTCGGAGCCCTAACCCTTCCCCCACTGACAGCCGTATGTTTTTTTTCCCAGCGCTTTTTCTGGACCTACTGGTACAGCGCGCGGGACGACAGTCTGGTGAACCAAACCTCCCTGGTTGTCTGCTTCGTGGCGCTCTGCACCCTGCTGATCCTGCTCTTCACCGCATACTATTACGAGCAGAGCCTCTACGCCTCGGGCAGCATATGGCTCTTCTGCATTTTCGTAATTTATCTGGTGCTCATGATGGGCCTGCTGATAGGGGACAGGGTGCAGCTGGGGTACATGGAGGAGACGGAGTCTAGCTTCTATTTCACGGTCTACCAGCAGTGCATGCTGCTCCTGACCGTCATTCTCAACGTGATCTTCACCACGACCGCGCTCGTGGACACCACGCGAAACGCCGTGTGAAGCCAACGCGCCTACCCGCTAGGAGGTGATGCAGGGCCTGAAGGTGACGGGGCGCGTTATGAATCCCACGATGATCATGATAGGCAGGGGGAACTTGGCGGCGATGTTGAGGATGTCCAGCAGCCACGGGAGATTCCTGCTGCCCCATCCCGTGAGGTACACGGCCGTGGGCACGATCCCGAACAGGAGATAGGTCAGCAGCAGGTTCCAGATCATGAAGAGGGCCAGCAGGGGCATGTTCGAGTCCAGCAGGAAGCCTCGTGTCAGGTAGATCAGCCCGCTCACGGGGATCAGGAGGGCGATCCACGCGGCCTCGAGATTGTACCACAGCCCAGAGTCGCTGGCCCCCCACGGATCGGCCAGCATGATCCTGGCCAGCCATTGGGTCCAGCTGACCCCCCTCTTGGCCCTTTCCCTGTGGTTGCACAGGACTAGGAAGTTGTAGTGCAGCGGTATGCCGAAGAGATTGCACGCCAGGACGAGCCAGTACCCCGTGAGGAACAGCCTGCACAACCCATGTGTCAGTAAAGTGCTCCTCGACTCAGGGGCACGGGCGCGGTCACTGAGGGCTTACCACGCGGGGGCGTCGACGACGAGAAGGCAGACCACGGCCAGGAACAGCAGGGGGGCTGTGATGCAGTACTCCACATAGCGGAAAAACACCCCCCAGACCTGCTCCATCTCCTCCTCGTGGGCGGCTGTCGTCTCGGCTGTCTCGTGTGTCTTCCCCTGTAAGGACGGGGTGTGCTTGAGGGCCTTGACTGTTGGGGGGACCACCCTGCACACGGGCGCGTGTGTCAGTCCAAATCTGTAGTAGTAGTAGTAATAATAATGAATGGACCCACCAGAGCCTGCCGTTGATTTTGGCGAGCAGTAGACGGGAATCCCCCTGCGGATGTTTGGTTGCATTGCTGTGGTTGTTTTGCCCCGGCTCGCCCTTCTGGCTGGAGCAGAGCCTGGGTGGCCCCAGCGCCGCGAAGCACACCAGGGCCGAGGCGAGGAAGCACACGGTGACGGTCGCGAACATGGCGACGCAGAAGGCATTGGTCTGCACGAGGGACCACACGAAAAACACGGTGTACCCGGCGAACAGCCAGGCGTACCACACGGTGGCCAGGACCCCCTCCGGAGCCAGGGGCGCGACGTTCCGCAGGGCGAATCCCGCGGTCAGCCATTGGAACACCATGGTCAGAGCGAATGGATTCCAAGTGTGTGTAGCAAACTCGGCGTCCTCCGCCCAGCGGTAGGCCGAGAGAAAGAGCCGCACCTGGGAGCTGTTGAAGGGAAGCCCCACGTCCGCCGAGCGCGGGGCGCGGGGGACTCGTGCCTGCAGGGACATCTGGCCCACGTTGCACTGGAAGCAGATGACGAGCGCGGCGATGGCGCTCAGCCCGTGCAGGATCGGGAGCGTGATGTAGAACGCCTGTCTGCACGTGATTTTCGGGGGGGCGCGCCTGGGCTCCTGCTTGGTGTCTGGGTGATGGTGGCTTGCTGGATCGGGTGATAGCATGGGGCTTTACGCTCAGGGGAATCGTGCATCTTTATATAACCAACGAAATCGCAATCATCCGCGCGGGGATTTCTCCTCCTCGATGCTGAACAGGTGGGAGGTGTCCGTGCTCTCGCCGGACTGCGGCTGGTGGGGGTTGGGCAGGTGCTGCATCTCGATGTCGTTGTACTTGGCCGGGGAGTATTCCTTGAAGCGCATGAACTTCAGGTTGGTGTACGTGTTCACCGTGAGGTCGGCCATCATGCGTATGAGCACGAAATCTATCTGGGTCATGGCCAGGAACATGCCGAACACGCTCATGAGGTTGCAGTAGACGGACCAGAGCTGCGAGATCCCCAGGCACACAAACTTGGGGTACGGGATGTACTTGCTCTTGTGGTCCGTGATGGTGTTGAGCAGCCACGGCGAGATGGCGTCGGACATGAAGTCGTTCACCGACGTGTTGATCAGGGTGAAGATCGCGACCATGCCCCACTTGTACCACGTGTCCAGCACCGCCCCCATGAATTTCGCCGTGTTGGATGGCCCGAAGCTCATGAAGGACGTGTCGAGGAGCCCGATGTCCTTGAAGAGGATCATGACGATCGTGAGCCATATCATGAGGACGCTCACCGCCATGCGCTTGTCGTCGAATACCCTGTCCATGAATCGCATCACGACCCCGCAGCACATCCTGTTAGGATGCCCCCGCGGCTTGCAACTAATATACCCGTTCCAGAAACTACCTCGCGAACCGCCATGGAGGCACGATGCCGCCGTTCTGCACGCGCGGGGCCTGCCCGTTCAGCGCGGCCTCGTCGTCAAAGTACCGGTGGACCTGCGGGATCTGGCCCAGGATGGTGTGCCAGTCGATCGTGAGGGGGTGGAACCAGAACTGGCCCAGGTCCTTCATTCCGCTGAAGAACAGGGTCAGCGTCTGGATCTTGGCGGCCAGCGCGTTCCCCATGCGGTTGTAGCTCCACGCTCGGGCGGCGGAGATCTGGGTCATCTGCTTGTAACTGGCGTTCCGGCCCCCGCGCGACTGCTCCAGGCTGGTCGAGTAGTAGTGCAGGCACGACGCAAAGTCGGTGGCGAACTCCTCGTGGCGCATGAGCACGCGGGCCAGCTCGGCCCTGCCCAGGCGGCGGTCCCTGGGGAAGTATTGCTCGAGGTGCGGGTAGAACTCGCCTGTCAGGGTCTCGGCCGGCGCAGTCACGGCGGGGGTGAGCGCCTTGTAGTGCTTCTGGGCCCACGCCTTGCAGAAAACCTTGTGCTTGTGCAGGGCCTCCTCCGACACGTCCCCCACCGAGGGCGTGTTGCCCGGCTCCAGCCTGGTGTAGAATCGGTCCAGGTACTTGTGCATGAACTGCTCCATCACCCCCTTCCTGTCGCTCGCGTCGTACTCCGGGTCGAGGCAGTCCCACACCACGCTGCTGGCGACGTTGCCCAGCCCTTCCATGCGCCGCGCAAAGGCCAGGTCCAGCGCCTCGCCCCTTTCCAGCGCGTTCTGCAGGGTCTTTATGCCGATCTCGTAGTAGGCAGGGCGCTCGCGTGGGCCGTCCCTGATTCGCCTGGCGCAGACGTAGTGCTCGTCCTCGATGCAATAGCGATTCGACGGGGTCGGCTTTGGGTCGCCCTGCACCGTCCCTGGGGCCCCTTCACGCACTGGGTGGAGAGGATGCAGCGGGGCATCGTGCTTGTACGGGCGCGCAAATTTTCGCCCGTGCACGTCCATCGCCTCGTACGACACCAGATAGTGGCCCCACAGCCCCTCGCGCAACGCCAGGTTCGGGACCTCCCGGACGACGTAGAACCACACGCCGTTCAGCTGGAAGCGCGTAGACGGGGCCCGTGGTGTCGGGATGTTGGCCGGCGCGTGGGGAGGGATGGGTTGCCCTGTGGCCACCGCCTGCCTCACCTGCCTGATCCTGTGCAGCTCCGCGTCGCTCTCGTGCCTGCGCTGCTCCGCCAGCGTCTCCTCGTCCGGCCCGGGGTTCAGGACGGCGTCCCAGTCCGTGCCGGTGGCGCCCCGGTGCGCTGCCGGGACGGGGAATGAGCCTTGCATGATTGTGTTGCGCACCGCCCGCCCGACGTTTTTAATACGGGGGTTGGCGGAGGGGGTTTTGCACCGGGGCAGTATTTCATCTCTGCCGACCCGCGCAGCTCCAGGGTTTGAGCAATCCACGGCTTCAATGATCGAGGGGATCAAGGAGCTCATCCTCCTTCTGGTCAACGCAGAGCGCCTCGGGGGGAGGGTGCAGGCCATGGACGCGAGCACCCTCGTGCTGTACGACTGCATGTCCTGGGACTGTTTTTGCACCGACACCGTGGTCGCCCGCTATCCCGAGGTCAGAATCAGCGTGCGAGCCTCCCGGCAGAGCCTCTCTGGCTTCACCGTGACGTTTCACGTGGGGCGGTGCGCGAGGAAGGAGGCTGCCTGGTACCTCATCATCGGCCTGTTCCTGGGATGCTGTGGGTTTCTATTGCTCAGGTCTCCTTGGTGGAACAGCGCGATCACACGTATATAAGCACGCGGGGATGCGCGCCCGCATCGGCTAGTAGTACAGGCAGACGCATGACGGATTACCTTCTCCCGTTTCAGCCCAGCTTGGCCCAGGCTACCAACACCCGCCTCGATTCGGCATGCAAGCATATCCAGCAATGCCGGGTCTCCACCGACGACATGCTGCGCTTCGTTCGCGAGGACACGGAAGAACTCCAGCGCAACAAGTATCGGTACTGCGTCCACAAGGATGAGCTGGTGGTTGGCGTCGGGCGGCCCTGGTGCGTTCGCGCGGCCGTGTGTCGCGCCCTCCCCTGTTCTTAGCGTTTTGCTGTGACCCCCGCCCTGTTTTTTTTCAGGGACCCAAAGACCGTGATCAAGCGCACGGCCAATTCCGCATACCCCAAGGTCATCAGCAACCTGGGCGCGCTCATGGACACGGCAGACGGCAGGGTGGCAGTGAACATGATCCGCTTCATGAACCACTACGCGCGGAGCGTGCAGGAGCGATTGTACATCATTCAGTTTTTCAAGGATAACAGCTACATAGAGCCCAGACGCTTCGTGTACGACCGGGATACCGATAGTTATGAAGCAGAGGAAGTGAAAGGGGCAGAGGCATTCAAGGAGTGGCCAGATGGCAGGGGCATCAACACCGCGCCCTTCATGAGTATGATGAACGACTACTTTGCCGTCGGTTTTGCCAACACCATCGGGTACGCCCACGCGAATACGGGGGATACCATGACGTCCGTCATGATTGGGGGGCTCAGGACGGTCATGAACGGTGATTTCGAGATCTTTCCTGGGGATCTGGTTCAATTCTACTGGTATGCCGCCCCTCTTTGTCGCGCGCCGCCCGCCCCCTCTCGCTTACAGTGCCTGTTTCCCCGCAGGTCCTTCGAAAAGGATGATTTCCTTCCCAATGGGCGACGCAAGCCGTACATCAACATCTGGGACGGTAACACCCCGTGCAACGTGGACCCCTCCGTGACGTTTGATGCTGCGACGGGGGTTAGGGGCAAAAAGCGAGATGCTGACGGGCGGGAGGTCTGGCCCCTGCGCCCTGATGCCGCAACCCGTGGGGCGCATTACAACCTGTCTTACGGGCAGAAGCCGGACAAGCAGAAGATTGTCGCCAAGATCAAGCCGTACTTTCGCGATGAGCAGAACCCTCGGCTCATGGACTGGTTCCGCGTGTTCGGCGTGGCGATTGCCAGCGCCAGGCCCAACGAAATGTGCGACATCAAGATCTCCAGGCAGAGCATGTGATTTGGGCAAGCTCAGCGCAGGCACGCCAGTATGTCCTGCTTCGACATGCCAAACATGCGATAGAGCGTGTTGTGGGGGATGAGCTCGGCGTGCGCCCTGCGAAACCCCACCTCGTGCCACATCATGAGAGTAAAGCTGAATAGGCCCATGGTCTCAGGGGTCAGGCCCAGTTCCTGCAGCTCGTCGTAGGCCACCCCCACGCGCGTCATCGTGTCGTGCGTCCAGCGCATGGCGATCAGATCCGCCAGGTCCGCCTTGAAATCCTTGATCGGGTGCGCGTCCCACGCACGCATCCGCGGGCAGTCGTGCAGCGTGGCCTTCTTGGTCTTGACCCACGCCTGCAGGTCCGGCTGCAGGACGTACAGGTTCTGCTCCGTGATGTTGTACGAGAGCAGCTTGGAGAACGTCAGGGCCTCGTTCGCCAGCACGTCGCCCCAGGTCAGGGATTCGCGCGCGCGCCACATTCCGTGGATGGTGACCGCTTGCCCGGGAGTCAGGCTGATCCGCATGAACGATTTGGTCCGGTGCGGGTGGCAGGGATTCAGCGCTATATACGTTGCGAGCGCTGCCCCCGTTACTAGCGGTTTCGGTGGGAGGGGTCCGAGTTGGATGCCGTCAGTACCGCGACCGCCCCAGCATCCGCTCCAGCACGTCCACGTACCGCGCGCTGAGCCGTTGCAGCGAGTCCTCCAGCTCGAGGGCGTACTTGCCCAGCTTGATCCGCAGCTTCAGCTGCTCGGCCAGGTCCAGATGCGTCTTGGTGTGCATCGTGGTCGCCGCGTGGTGCGGGCCCTGGATGTGGTACACCGGCTGCGCGTTTCCCATGTGTTCGTCCCGCTTGTTCCGCGTCTCGAGCAGCTGTTGGTCCACCCGGTCCCTGTGATGCCGGGCGGTCATAAGGTCCAGCACCTCCTTGATCTTCGCCTCCACCTCGCGCAGCTCCTCCTCGTCCAGTTCCTCCTGGGTTTTCGGCTGGGCTTTGCCCGATGAGGCCGAGCTCTTGGATGTGGGCATCCCTTGTTCGCGCGCTCAGGAAGGGGTGGGTACGCCTGAAAATATTCCAGCAGTGTTTAGAGCCCTTTTCTCGGCGCTGGGTGACGCTCCGGCTCTGGCGGGTGCGCCCTCGCCGTGTCGTTGACCCACTGCTTGATCTGCACCGCCACTAGCAGGACCAGCACTACCTTGAGCGCGAGCGATGTCAGCGGCTGGGGGGTTTCCAGTGCTACCCGCCCGCTCTCAGGGTCGATCACGAGGCTGCAGGGGCGATTCCAGTCGGCCATCGATGCGGCGCTCGTGTAGTTTCCCAGCATGGCTAGCAGAAGGATCCGCAGCAGGTCTGTGTCCGGCCTGTCGCGTAGAGCGCTCACGTTCAGCTCGGAGGCCGGGTCCGCGCCCATCACCCGCTTCACCTGCTTCTCCAGCTCCACCAGGGCCTGAACCCTGATCCCCGATCCGCTCCCTTCTACAAAACGCGCGCCCCCCTGCAGTCGCAGGACCTGGTTCGCCACTGTCGAAAAGTAGGCTGGCGTCGCGCGGGTCTCGTGGCACGCGAGCGCGAATGCAGCGAGCGCGCACATGACTCGCGGAAAAATTGGCGTCTCTAGCATCTCTTATTCAACACGTCCAAGAGGACAAATTAAATAGGGGAGCCAGATCTCGGCCTGTGGTAAAGCGTGTTTAACCCCCGGAGATCGGGGGTGGGCCCTGAGCGGTGCGTGGAAGCTGCTCCCTCTAGGCGTCGAGCATCTCGATGAACTTCTTGAGGTGCAGGCAGGTGGGGTGGATGGAGTGGTGCTGCTTGGTGGCGTAGACCTCGTGTCCCAACTGGGTTAAGAAGAACAGGAGCTTCTTGGACGGGTCGTCGCGCTTCGGGTGGCTCTTGAAATGCGTGTAGTGAAAGTTAGCAAAGCACGGCAGTTGCATGATCTTCATCACGTCCTCAATGGTGCCAAGGTTGTGGTCAGGACTGAAGATAGTGATCTTGGGGCTGAGCCTGACAGTGGTTCTGGGCGCGCTCAGGTGCTGTCTGAGCTTCAGGGTGATTATATCCGAGTAGTCATCCGGAACCTGAACGCCTTGCCTTTCCATGAACCGCTTGAATTCATCAGCCAGCAGCGGAACCAGCTCGGCGATCTCCTCCTTCTTGAGCTTGCGCGTTCTGGCATTCTCGTCGGGATCCGTCGCGTCACAGACAGGGCGTGGATCGGCCAGCGCGGGTGCAGCCTCTTTGGCCTGGGCCTGCCCTTTCGGCCTCGGAGCTGCCTTGGCCGGCGCGGGTGCAGCCTCTTTGGCCTGGGCCTGCTCTTTCGGCTTCGGAGCTGCCTTGGCCGGGGCGGGTGCAGCCTCTTTGGCCTGGGCCTGCTCTTTCGCCGTCGGAGCTGCCTTGGCCGGGGCGGGTGCAGCCTCTTTGGCCTGGGCCTGCTCTTTCGCCGTCGGAGCTGCCTTGGCCGGCGCGGGTGCACTCGCTGCCGCCGCTGCTGCTTTCCGCTTCTTGTTACCTGTATTGACAGATGCGGCGGGAGCGTCGTCGTCGTCGAGCACAATGATCATATCGGGGCGTGTTCTGGGTTTTTCTACAATCAGATTCTTCCCCTTCCAGCTGTTTTCCCTCATCATCGCGTCCAGGCCGGGCTTATCCGATCCTTTTGCAATCAGGTACAACGCTGCGTGCACAATTGTTTGAATGAGCGCACCGTAGTTGACCAAGTCTCTGTCTTGCGCAAACACTCCTTTAAGTTTTTCGTCTTTGAGAGCCACGCGCACGATGATGTTGGTTGCGTCCACATAGATCTTATCAGGGATCATCCGGAGAATCAACTTTTCTTGTTTCAACACGTCGTGTTCGGAGACCACGTCAAGGACGTAAGCCATGGGCCCCTGGAGCCTCTTGATAAGGTCGTTGCCGCTCCAATGATTGAACATGTCAGTGCTGATCCTGATCCCTTCTTTCTCTTCGTCGTATTCATCCAATTCCTCATGGTTTGCGATCAGATCAGTGAAGGCGCCTGCCACGATCCCCACCAGCAAATCAGTGGGGTTCTTTTCGGTCTTGTTCCTGGCCGCTTCGAGCTCGAGCATTTTGTCGACAAAAACCTTGTTGATTCTCGTCAGCAGAATGTTGATCGCTCTCTCAATCATGAGCTCCTGATCCTTCTGTTCCTTCTTCTTAATCGTGGCCAGCACATCCTGCCCGACAGTGGTCGATCCAGCACAGAGCTTGCGCCGGATCAAATCCTGATGCTTTCTCAGTATATGTTTTACCTTGGGGTCTCCGTGCTCCTCGAGGAAAAGGGTCTCCATGGCCTGTTGGATGATGTTATCGGACGACATGACAGACTCGTGAAGCTTTTCCAGGCTATCGTAGAGAGTTTCCATGCTGTCGGTCTCGTACATTGTCTTCGCAGATGGGGGGGGAGGCTTCTTGCTAGCGCAGCGAGTCATCGCCAACTGGATCTTGCTCATGATGCTGTCCGGCATTCCATCGAAGACTTCATTAAATTTAAGCCGAGTTTCCTCCTCAATCTCTCTCGAAGTCTTGTCCCCCTTCATCGCTGCGTCGTAGAGCATCCTTGCATTCTGGGCGGCTTCCTTCAAACTCTGCTTGCGGATATCAGTCATTTTACCCTCCGCCTTCAAAAACGAAATCCGGGAGGCCAGGTTCGTTTCGAGGTGCGAGTTGGGGAAATCGAAGAAAAATGTCGATACATCTTGCTCCGTTGCCCTGACCTCCATGAGTTCGAGCTGCTTCACCTTCTCGTCGTCGATGACGTTCAGGAGTCTCAAGATCGAGGCTCGGGTGTTCCGTTTCTCCCTGTCTTCTTTCGTCGACCCGTTTGCAATGTACGAGGTCTCGAAGTCGCGCACTGAGACATCTGACGTGTCTGTAATGGAAGCCACGTTGCGCATTTCCTCAAACTCCTCGTCAAAACTCTTTTGCGTGGACGCAGCCTTCTTGACGATCTGCTTCATCCTCTCCGGGTCCTTTAAGGGCGCCATGAACGCGGTGGCCTCTTCCGGGGACACAGCCTTGGCTAACATGAGTTGCCCCACGCTTGTCTCCAGGATGTGGGCCAGCGCTCTGGAATCCACTTCGTTGTCGGGACGGCCTCGGGGTCTCTGCTGCCGCCCGTCACAGACCTCCTCCCTGAGTTTGTTGGCAAGGGGTGCTATGAACGTTGACGCGAGAAGAAACCTGCTCGTGAATTTCTTCGGATACACGTGCTCGCAGAAGGAGCCGAAGGAGATGGACTGCTTGCCTAGCGCATTTCGCTCTTCATGGTCCCTGACCACGCGAAAGCTCTGGTGCGGGCAGATGAAAAGCAGGGCTTCCTGGCCGAAAAGAGCCTCGAGCAACCCCTTGGTCGGGTCTGCCTGTAGAGGCGCCTGCCTTTTCTTCTGGGGCGCAGGGTGTTCGTCCTCCTGGACCGCCGCCTGTTTGCGCTTACAGAGCTTCAGCCGTCTATCGCCGGGCTTCTTGCGGGCGGCCTTCCTGTCGCTGCTGCTATCCTGGCTGTCGCTTACCGGCGTTCCTGCTTGTGGGCTCGAAAAGTCGTTGTCGTTGGAGAGGTCTCCATCGTCGCGGTTCCGCTTGCCCAGCGTTAATTTCATTGATACGTTTGGATCAATATACTGAACTTCATCATCGGGGGCGTTGACCGTGTGAGGATTCCAATTATCGCGGATCACCTCATCCGGGTCAACTGGATCCTCGTTGGGCACCTGATATTTACCCTTTTGCTTCGTGGGTTCTGGAATTTCTGCAGGTTCCTTGCTCTTGTCAACCAAATGCTCGTGGTTCCTGTACCAAATCAGCTCCTCTGTAATGTCGTCCTGTTTCATCTTTCCCTCTGAAACGCGCATGGAGAAGTAGGTCATAAGGTCGGTGTCGTTGTACTTTTCAGCCAGATCTCCTGAAAGTTTCAAATATCTCTTGTCCGTGATTTCTCCTGCATTTAACTTTGCCCTGAGGTACTTCAGAGTACTCCCTTTCTTGTAGTTACGAATGGCATCGTAAATGGTAGGGTCTTCATGGAAGCGATGTGGTTGTTTGCTCTCGCGTCTTGGGGTGATGATTCCCAGGTGTGTGTTCTTTACCATTTCCCGAATCTGATCCCCCTGTACCGATTCACCTTGTTTGATGCCAGTAGTTTGTGTGAGGGTTCTGTTACCAATCATAAACTTCCCCTCCTGCACAGGCTTTGCACTGGCCTGGGAAACCACACGAGCAGCCACTTCCATCCGTGGGGCAGCCGCGGGGGGCCTCAGCGCTGTCTTCTTCACCCTGCTCTTGGGCGTCTCGAACGGGTCGGGTTTATCCATTTCTGCGCGAATGGGCAAGAAAATTAGATGCGTGACCACCAAGCGTGGCTTAAATATTCGTGGCGCGAGGGGATTTTCGGTGTGTGTGTGAACCTTTACCCCTGTCAACCCCCGAAATAGCCGCGAATGACGCTTCAGATGTACGAAAGGCCACGCCTGTTCGCGAAAAGCCACGCCATCCCATGAAGAGGCGTGACCCTTCGCCCATTTTATGTGTGTCTGTCTGTCTAAACCACCCAGTGGTTACATCGCGCCCCCGACCATGCTCTTCTGCCCGGCGCCTGGCTCGGCCCCGTCGGGCTGCCCGACCGTGTACAGAATTGCGGTGCCCAGGGTTCCGACGCAGATGTAGAAGAGTCTGCAGTTGGCCACGGTGTCGATGGTGGCCTGCCGGTCGAAGGTGTGGCCGATCCCCAGGAAGTAGTCCAGGACCACGAGCAGCATCAGGGTGGTCCCCGAGTGCTGCCTGAGGTTGGTGAACTGGTACGCGGCCATCAGCACGCCGAGGCAGTACCCGACAATGTTCAGGTTCTCCTGGGTGAGATTCAGGATCTGGCTCTTGGGGGCGCAGGCGCGGTGCAGGAAGTAGGTCATGAAGCAGGTGGACGCTATCAGACCGAAGATATCCACGGGGTCCGCCACGACCAGCACGACAATCGCGTGCACCAGCAGGAGGTAGACCCAGAAGAGCAGGTCCCACATGGGGATCTGATCCAGGACCTCCTGCTGGAAGTCCTGCCCGGCTATCCCCGACTCGTACGTCCTGTACGTTATTGTGGAAAACACCGCGGCCAGCGTGGACGCCAGCAGAATGGGCATGCCGGTGTGCGCCCGTATCACAGCCTCGGGGGCGCCCTGCTCTGCCACGTCCTGACCGCTTGTGCTGTTGACCCGGATGTGCGCCAGAAACAGGCGAACCTCGACGCCGGGGAAGAAGAGTAGAACGCCCAAGGTCACGGCCACCTGCGCTAGGCCGATGCCGTACGCGGTCCCCCGCGAGACCTCCATGCTGCCCATACCGTGCCTGTCGCCCCTCGCACTGTATATACAAGGGGCGGGCGGATAGCATCAATTATCTCGCCGCCGTAGACCATGCTCCCTCGCATGCCCCCTACGCCGGCCGCGATCAAGAGAGAGAGAGAGGAGGGGACCCGCGCGCCGCCTGCGCCTGGCACCATCAAGACGGAGCGCGCGCCGCCTGGCACCATCAAGACGGAGCGCGAACCCGTGACGGTCGAGGTCAAGCGCGAGCCGGGTCGTGTCCGTCCGGCGCTTCCATCCTCGCCCCCACCCGCGCCCAAGATCATTCCGCCTTGGGCGGTGAAGCCGGAGCTCGTCGTCAAACGGGAGGCGGAGCCTGGCGGCCGGCCCGTCGAGATTGTCCGCATCGTCCCGGTTGTGCCCTCGAATGTCGCGCCGTGGTCCAGGCCCGAGGCTGTCCCCCCAGCTCCCTCCGAATCCAACAGGGCGGCGGGCGGGGCCAGTGTTGTCCTGCCCCCCGTGGCGCCCGCGGACCCCCCGTCTGATCATCCTGCGGCTGCCGAGGGCGATGAGGAGGAGGAGCAGTGGCTGAAGAGGCATTACGGAAACTACCATATCCATCACACGCGTGCCCTGCGCGAGATGCCCGGGAGTCGGCCCTTCCCCTCCAACGTGATGCTGCAGGCCAAGAACTACGCCGCGGTGGACCCGTCGCGCAAGGTGTACGGCCTCATCGACCGGGGGCGGGCCGACGCTGCGACGCGGCTCCTGATTATGCACGTCTGCAGTAAGCACAAGTCGTTCCCGGTCTTCCAGAATGTCCGGCCCGGGGAGCTGCTGCCGGCGGTGAGCAAGAGCAATCGCGGCGGCACGACCCTCCTCCGTGTGCGGTACATCACCCCCGCCCAGTACTACGCGCCCGGGGTCAAGGTGAGCAGCATGGCGGTGGGCGTGGACGAGGCAGACTGGCAGAGTTTGGTGGCAAAGGCTCATCGTATATAAGATGGGGCGGTGGCGGGCCAGCACTGATCCATCGCCCGAGTAATTTCGCCATGTCATCCAGCACTACTATCACGGGTACTTCGGGCAGCGGGTTGCCGTCGGCGCAGGACCTCTCCTCCATCCTCGCGCAGGTCAAGGGGCTTGAGGAGGAGAAGATCAGGCTGCTCCAGCTGCTGGAGACCGAGCGGGAGCGCCTGAAGGAGGTCCAGGCCAAGGCGGATCGGATGTCGGAGGGCAAGCGCAACGAGATGCGGCAGTCCCTGGAGACCGTCGTCACCAAGTGGCTCGAGGACGCCGTCAAGGACGAGAAGATCAGGGAGGAGTTCAAGGCCGGCATGAACAGGTTGGCGGAGGACGCCAAGGACGACGCCGGGGTGTGGCAGGTGGTCTGCTGTGCGTCTAACGTGCACGCGCAGCACTTGCAGGAGATGGAGCGCATGCGGGTGGAGAACGAGCAGCTCAAGACGAGGACGAGCGGGATCACGGGGGATTTCAGGGAGGAGTCGGCCCGCAAGCGCTCTCGCGACGAGGTCGAGGGTGGCGGGGGGAGCTCGGAGTCGGGCAACATCTGGCTGGAGTTCGAGAAGGAGATCAGCTCGGGCCGCACGTTCGGCACAGCCCTGTGATTGTGGCGAGTCGATACAGATCAGTTCCGGTCTCATTCTATTTCTCGTCACGGCATCGTATGGCACACTGAGTCTGTGATTGTGGCGAATAAACACAGGTCAGTTCCAGTCTCATTCCATTTCTCGTCACGGCATCGTATGCGCTCCAGGGGCCGCGGACAGCATGATCATGGGGGCCTGGCAGGGGTGAACCAGGTCCACCTCAATGACCCGCATGGCTGTTTTGCCGGCGGCGTCCCCTCCCCCCGCGGCGGGGACCTGGTTGTATCCCATGAGGTGCTTGGCGTAGTCCGAGTAAAACACCGCGGTCACGACCAGCACCACGATCAGGATGAAGAAGCCGCCCCCGATCATGACCCAGACCCACCAGCTGAGATGCGGGTCGTCCGAGCCGCTGGAGGTGTCCGTGGAATTTCCTGGCGCATCGGATTTCAGGCGTAAGTCCAACAAAAGCGTGCTGTTAGAGCCTAGAAAGGTGAGGTTTAGACCAGATTGGTTCGTGGTGGCATTGGGGGTGGAGGCGGGGGCATCTAGCACTTCTACCTCAACGGTCATACCTGCCTGAACCGTCGGGGTTATGTCCATGAGGAGGAGAAGGAGCAGGCACCATGCCAGCAGGACGGGGCGTGGGCTTGCTGCCGCTGGTGGTGATGCACGGACGGCTGTGTCTCGTGGCAGGCGCGTGTTGGTGGGCATGTTTTCTCAGGCGAGTGCGCGATGGCACGCAGGGGATTCCTGGTTTTATATAACACAGGCGACTGGCTTTTGATGGGATTCAAATTCACACACACACACACTGGCTCTATTATCACGAGTAACCGAGGCATGCTTCCTGCGTCGGGGCTGGAAGGGATTCAAATTCATTCGATCGTCTCAGATCAGCCGGTGTAGCGTGGGGGCCTGCCCGGCCGTCTTCTGCCCCTTCCCCGCGCGCACCGACGCCACGCCAGTGTAGTCCGGCCCGTGGTGCCCGCTCCCGTGGATCTCCTGCATGATGGTGCCGTTCTCCTTGATTTTCATGGACCCCTGGAACGCGAGGCTGTCCGTGTGCGTCTCCGCGTCGGCGCTGGACTGCCCCGCCGTCTTGCGCATCATGTGCATCTCGTGGAAGTGGGGCATCAGGGCCCTGTACTGGCTGTAGGACGTGGAGTACAGCGGGTTGTTGAAGACCCGGAACTCGTCCACGTCGATCACCTGCAGGTTGTCGTAGTCCACCGGCAGGGTCTCCTTGTCCGCCCCGTGCTGCGTCGCGCCCACCCGGCTGTCGTGGAACACGATCGGGGACGGCCAGTTGCGCCGGAAGTGGGTGTCGTACATCGAGTTCCCCTCCCTGTCCCGGCGCTCGCGGTTGTGCACGAACGCCATGACCATCATGGACGGCCCCCTGTAGTTCTTGGACACGTCCAGCGTCAACTCCTTGAAGGTCTGGTACCCGTTCGGCGTGTCGGGGTTCAGCCAGTCCACGTGCGTGTCGTCCTTGCCGCCGTTGTATCCGTCGTAGGCGATGTCCCAGAGCCTGATCAGGTTCTTCTCGTTGAACACGATCGCCCGCTCGTGGTACTTGTAGGACATGCCCCAGATACCGTGCATGGAGTCGTCGTACACGCTCAGCTCCGTCTGGCCCCACAGAGTGTTTCCCAGCGATTCCCCGCCGAGCCCCATAATGACTCCCAGCATGTTATGCTCGATGTTTGGCCTGATGATGACGATCTCAATGTCCTGCAGCTTGCTTATGTCGTCCTGTGCGATGGTGGACTCTGGCGGCATCACCGGGGGCGACGGCTCGAAAAACAGTCGGTCCAAATTTATGCTTACAGAGCCCAGGTTTTGATCTGATATGCGTGGGATCTTTGCAAAGTACTGGTTTTCTTGGATGTCTCGCATAGGATATAATTCTCGAACAGCGAAAGGCATGTTTTCCATGTAGCTTTGGGAATCAAGAATTCCTACACTCGCATGGGAATTTACTGGGTCAAGAAACAATCTATCACTTATCAAATCCCAAAATCGTGAGATTTGCTCGTCATCAGTTGCATTTGGCACTTGCCCGTTGGTTGTATCCAAAAGATTGTCTTGGATCCAGATGCAAGGAAAATTATCAGTATCAGCCAAATCGTTTATGGTCTTGATGGCTTCGATGTTCAAGTGTCCAAAGGAAGGTCTTGTTTTTGCTCTGATAGTTGCTATCATGTCGCGTATGTCTTCAGATGCAGGAAGGGAAAATAGAGGATGAAAAATATGGGATACTGAGGTAATCCCCAGAGGGAATGTGTTGATTCCTGCCTTTGCAAGCACAACTGCATCATGCATTGATCCATCCACCTCTTCCAGATCACGAAGGAAAAAGTCGATGCATCGTTTCAGAAATGGGTATACTGCCAAAGTGTTCAGTCGGATGTTTGCTTCGTTGTGGATACCACTTTGGAAAATTTCTCCCATGGCTTCTCTGAAATTGTCAGAAGGGTGCTGTGACAATGATTTCAAATATTCAATCCCTGTGACGGGAGCCCCCCTGATTTTGTATTTTCTGAGAAGTGGCCCCAAGATTTCATATGTTAGAAGGAAACGTCCTACGAATCCAGTCAATTCTGATTGAGCACGATTGTCGTGAAGCGGGGCTGCATCAATTTGAAGGAAAAAAGGGTGATTTACGCTTCCTTCGTCGCCGAAAACTCCTAGAATCTGTGTTGTTATATCCACGTCATTTCGTGCTGGAGCTGGATTTAACAGCCTCAGATTATCCCTGAGTATGTCATACGAATTGGCTCCATTCACAACACCAGAAGCGTCACCGGGTATAAGTAGATTTTCCTGCTCAAAGTATGCCATGGGAATTCCAGAGCGTTTGTATATGTTTGTGTAGAACGCAAAGGCCTCATACCATTCTGCAGTCCGGGGGATAGCCTGTTGCCCTGGGCTGAACGGGTCATTCAACGTGATACTCTTGAGATTGTTGTAGAGATCCTCCATTATTCTTAGTGGAAGTCTTGGATGTAGATTGACTGAGTTCATAACATAGCTCTGTGGGAAATTCTTGGGGATGTTACGAATTTTCTCGTTGTAAATCTCCATCCACCCCTTCCAGACTCTGTTTTTCTTGGGGTATACGTGCTTGATCCCGAGATCAAAGCAGGGATTCGTCACCATCCAGGCCGAGCTTTCAGTCATTGCAATTGCGTCTAAATTGAACAGTGTCATTATTATGTTGTTTCGCAGGCCGTCCATCATGGTTGATGCCGTTTGCAGCATGGTGGTTTCTGTCTCCTCAAGAGGCCCATCCTGCGGGCGGATGCCAAGGATTCCGGCCCCTTTGGCGCCCCCGCTCCATCTCGTTTGTGCGTGAAGATTGAGAGGCTGGCCCAGGATTTGGGGTTGAGGCCCACTCCCCGGGGCGGGTTTCTGTTTTGATGCAGGGTTGGACAGGATGTTGAACGCCCTGTCCACGGCGGCTGGATTGTCATCCCCGCCAGCCCCCTCGTGTGGGTACCTGGCATAGCGAAGCAATTCTTGGAACGTCAGGGTGAACCAGGTGTCGCGCTCCTCGTTGTAGAACTCAAACTCCCGTTTCACGTTGTTTTTATCCGGAAGGATCCGGTAATACTCGGCCGTTCGCACCCTCCTGCGAAGGATGTCGCGAGGGTGTTGCCCCACCTCCATGGCAAACGATCGCGAGTGTATGACGGAGAGCCCGCGATAGCTCCCCAGGTCGGGCCCCTGTCGGAGCCGTTTCACCCCGTCGGTCCCTTGCGTGATGTAGTTGGTTTTCTCGGGGGTCATGGTCATCTGGAACGTCAGCTTCGAGTTGCAGAGCAGAAAGTCTGGCATGGGCCCGCCCCACGTGCGCAGGATGGCCTTGCCTTCCTCGATGAGAATGTCCAGCGCGTTGACGTTTTTCTGCATCATGCCAAACAGATCGACGAATTCACGGCATATCTGGCTGGGGGATTTGTCCAGGGTGTAGTAGCGCTCGCGCATGGTCTTCTGGTAGGAGGGGGCCAGCACGAGCGCCATGTGCACGTCCAGGTCGTTCGTGTATTGGATGCTGCCGATCAGCTGGTTCAGCTGGTTCTTGAAGTTCTCCCTGCCCTTGGGTGTCATCATGAAGTTGTGCTCGAGCACGATGGCCATACCCTGCCGGACCATGTACCCGGCAAACGAGCGCTTCGACTGCTGCAGCGTGCGGGCGGCGGACTCGTACGGCACCCGCGAGGCCATGCCCTCGTCGAAGTTCCAGACATTCCACTTGAGCTTCCCGTCGACATCCTCCTTGTACCGGTATGGCAGGATTTTGGTGGTGAAAGGGGAGTTTGTGGCGTCCGTGATCAGCCCATCGATGCGATCCGTGAGCCAGGGGTTCGGTCCCTTGAGCACGTCGGGCAGGTGCCATCGGCCGTGCCGCTTGAACCGCTGCAAGTCCGTCTTGATGTCGCGCGCGGACGGCCCGAAAAAGTTCTCGTAGTCTTGGATGGTGGCCTCGGTGGCTTGACCCGAGTAAGTGTTCCCCCCGTGCCGTCCTGGGTCGGCGTCGGGGATGTAAGAAGTGTGATGACCTACCGCGTTGGCCCTCTGGACTTGATCCGAGCCCAACATGTTGGATGAGAATTGGGCATGGGCGTCGAGTGCTGTTTATATACGAACCACGCGCGTGTTTCTTGCTTCACGACCGCGTGCATTCGGGCGCACTCGCATCGACGGTTATGAGCCGATTCAAACATCAGACAGAGCGGGAAGGATTTATTTCTTGTTCTTTGCACTCGCTGCGGATTTCTCGCGCTCCTTCGCGGGAGGTGGGGTGGACGAGGGGCCGTCCTCATCGCCCGCATCGTCGCTGGCATGCTTGGCCGCGGGGGGCTCGGGTTGCGCGTCGCCCAGCTTGTACAGCGGGGGCTCGTCCACCTCCTGCACCTCCTCGATGATCTCGTCCGCGTGGCTGCTCTCCTCGCTGATCGTGGCTGGCGGCGCAGGGGGGGCCTCGAGCGTCTCCGGTGCGGCGTGCACGACGGTGCTGGAAAGCAGTGCTGCCATCGCGAGCATTAGCAGCGGTGTCCAAGCGGTAAGGGTTTGGAGTGATGTCTGGTGGGGTGTGTTCGGCATGTTTGGGGTTGAAAGGCGCGACTGGATCCTTTAAATACAGCCCCTACGACGGACTTTGGATCTCGTACTTGATTTGCAGGCGCGCCATGTATGTGTAGGGTGTGGTGAGGAAGCGCGTGGCCTCCTCGGGTGTGAGAGAGGGCAGGCTGTACGCGGCCTCGATGTCCGTCACGTCGTCCCAGTTCTCGGTGTTGAGGCGCTTGAGCTGCACCTGGAAAAGGTTGAGGTCATGCGACGTCACCTTGCTCAAGACCTTGGACCGGAGAGTCTGGCAGCATGCGCTCAGCACTTGGCGCGTGACCTTGTACCACTCGTGATCCACCTTGGGCTGCTCGTCGATCTTGCACCCGATGAGGCCCGCGTTGTGCCGCAGCAGCGCGATGACAGGATGGGTCTCGTGAACAAACACCCAGGGGTTGTTCTCCACGTTCAGAACCCCCTCCTTCTCCAGGTTCGCGGCCGTCCATTTCGGATAGTCCTTGCGCCACTGCAGGCCCTCCTCCGACCCCATGTCGCACTGGTAGATCGTCTGACCGACCGTGCTCTTCATGTTGGGCAGGACGGTGTAGGCGAAGCGCTCGCCCAGATCGGTCATCTCGTTGGGCGGGACGCAGTTGATGGATACGCCGAGGGGCACCGGGAAGGTCGACCTGTCCTGCAGTATCTTCAGCTCGTGGATCAGGGCGGTTCGCAGCTGGTTGGTGGCCACCTGCGCGTCCACCTCGGAGCCGAGGCCGAAGACCCCGATTTGCTTGCCGTCGACGAGCTTCCATGTGCCCCCCGAAGGCCCTGCCATGGCCAGATTCGCCAGCGTCCCGGTGATGTTGATGTGCAGAGTCCGCGTCAGCACGGTGCCATGAATCCCGTTCGGCTCCGCCTGGGCTGAACCCGGGGCCGAGGCGGAAGTGATTCCGGCCGAGTCGGGGCTTCCCCCGCCCGGGGCAGTCAGTTTTGATAACGGCGAGCTCATTCTTTGCGTAATGTAATGGCTTTACTTAAATACGTCCCGCGGATCCCTGAGTCAGGGGAAAAAAGGTATGACTTGGGCTGGCTCGCTCGCGACTGGCGTGGACCAGGGGGTGCTGGCCTTGCTCGGCAGCAAGAGCTCGCAAGCGCTGTTGCGCCTCATCCCCCACGCCGAACTGATTCTGGTCTGTGTCAGCCTGGGCGTGGCCATTCACTGCCACATCGCGCCCCTGCGCCTGCCCCTCGCCGGCCGTGTTTGCGGGATCATGGAACAGGTGCTGTTCACGATCGCCCTGAACACCCTCCTGTCCGGCGCGGCGGTGCGGCGGGACCCCATCCTGACGTGCGGCAACCTCCTCTCTGTATTCATCCTCACCAGCGTCTTTCTGCCCCACGGCGCGCTCCCGGAGACGGCCCAGTACCTGGTGGTCTTCAACCTGTCCACCGCGCTCCAGGGCTTCGGGTCGGCAGGCCTGGCCATCGCGTGGGCGTTCGCGTTCGCCCCCCGTGCCTTTCCCTTGGTCGGGCAGGATCTGGCTGCTCTGGCGCAGCTCGTGACCGTGGAGACGTGCGCGGCCTGGCTCCGCAGCTGGCTCCCCCACGGCCTGCTCCTGCCCACCACGCTGATCCTGCTCTACCTCTGTGCTCCGTTCATCCAGGTCTTCCCTCCGCTGCAGCGACTGTATCGGTTCGCTGTCTTTGCCGTGTCCAACGACCCGCAGCTGCTGCTGGTGCCCGCCTGGCTCCTCGCGTTCGCGTTGTGGGGTCTGTGGCAGCTCGAGGCCGATCAGGTGAGCAAGGCCTTCGCTGCTCTCGCCGGGGTCAACGTGGCCGTGCTGGCCCTGCTGGACGCCATGCGTTTCGCCATGGACAACGACCCGGCCCCGACCCTGCTCGCCCTGCTCATCGCCGTGAGGATCCTGGATGACGTCCCCTCTTGATCTGCGTGGCTGCTTACACCGCGAGGCCCTGTCCCGTGAAGTAAAAATTGGCTTGTTTTGTCTAGGGTGAATCCGGAGGGTCGCTCGAGGGGTAGAGCGCCCGGGGCAGCGCGAGGGAGGCATGTTCCCCGCCACCTGGGATCCCAGCTGTGCCGCCAAGCGCAGGAAGCGCACGTTCCTCGAGGAGACGGACGAGTCCGCGCAGCAGAGCATCGTCACGCACGTCAACTTCCAGTCCGATCTCCAGCAGACCATCATGCGGAAGCTGAACACGACCGACCCGTTCGAGGGCGAGCGGTCGGGGCACGGGGTCGAGCCGGGGCAGCTGAATCTGGACCACATCCTGTCGCGCGTCCCCTACAAGACCATGCTGGAGAACCTGTTCAGCAACGTGACCTCGCAGGGCGGCGAGGGCGACGACGTCCACGATGTGCCTATCCTCGGGCGCGCGTACGAGGAGTCCTTCATGCGGCAGGCGCACCCCGGGGAGCAGTCCTGCGTCATGGCCGAGCAGTGCGAGTGCATGTTCATCGACAAGAACGCCCCGTTCGTGGGGGTCGAGCTCCGGTTGCAGGGGGACCCCGACACGCCCCAGATGTGCGTCCTGTGCTCCCGCGCTACGACCCAGAAGTGCTTCTACGACATCTGCTTCCTGGGAAAGAATGTCAAGGGCGTGATACAGCGCTACGGCGGGATCTTCGGGCAGCCGGGGGAGTACGCGCAGGAGGTGATGATCATCCCGCCTCGCGCGATGGGGCTGGCCAGCATGCCTGTGCCGAGCGTGTCGCACCAGCGAAACCGGTACTCGGTCGTGGTGCACGGCGGGGTCAAGCATCTGAAGCAGCATCGCGTGGGGGTGGAGGATTTTCATCGCCCCTCGAGCAAGGAGGTAGTCTGAACGCAACAGCGACGATGATCCACAGACTACACGAGGGGGGTGCCATCCGCATCGTCACCCTGCCTCCCATGCTCGAGGGGGACCACATTATTCATGGACCATCTCTCTCCGACCCGAAGCTGGAGTACGTGCAGGGCTGCCAGGACCTCAACGCCGAGGTCAAGGCGCTGCACGACCTGGCGCGGGGCGGGTATATCGGAATGGAGGTCGCCGAACGGCAGCTCAACACGTATCTGCTGGCGGCCTCCCACACCAAGCTGCTTCGCTCCCTGCCCATGGAGCGGCGGCGCTGGCTGCTCCTGCCCATCGCGGACGCGCCCCACCACGGGCTGATCCCCGACCTGGGTCAGATCATTCATCGGGTGCTGTCCCGGGATCCCATTTACTCCGCCGTCTCGACTGTGATCGAGCAGTGCATCCCGTCCATGCGGCACGTGTGCCGCGCCGTGCAGTACACGGATTCGCAGGAGATCCTCCTCAACCTGATCGCCGCCTTGTTGCTGGGCCTCTGCCCGGGTGCCCCCAAGAAACCGAGCTTCCTGACGCGGGCCCGGCTGTGGGGGCGTGTGCACGCAATCCTCACCAGCACGAGGGAACTGCAGACTGCGTTTCTGGCCAGGCACCAGGATATTTTGCATCTGGCCAGCATGGAGTACATCGCGCGGGTCGTCCCCGTCTATCTGCCGGCGCAGGACGTCTTCCTGACGGGGAAGGACGCCGTATCCTCGCAGTTCTTCCGCCGGGTGCCGCCCGTCTGCGACGAGTTTCGCCAGTTCCTGGACGATTCGGTCTGTGCCGAGTCGAGCGCTCACGAGCCGTCTTGGCAGACCATCCAGGATCTGTGCGCCTCCCACGTGGAGCGCGTCTCCAGGCTCAAGCGCTCCCACCCATACCAGCAGCCTTCGGGCGAGACGGGGAAGCGCTTCATCGACGGGTGCAAGCAGCACGCAGAGCAGATCGCGGCGCACTGGGATGCCCCTAAGCTCATCAGCGAGCCCCCTTGCCCGGATGAGTACCGCCTCCTGGGGCTGAGCCTCGGGCTTCACGGCCCTCTGCTCATGCAGATCCAGAGGGATGTGCAGATCAGCCCGCTCCCGCGAAATCTGGCGCGTCTGCAGTACGCCAGATTGCTGGAAATGTCCCGTGGCGAGTCGCGGATAGCCCATCTGAGAACGCGCAGGCGAGCCCTTCCTCCCCCCCCTTGCCCCCCCCCCCTTTGTGTCTGTGCCCTGGCCCTGATGCGTTCCGCGCAGGTACATTTGCATGTGCTGCGCCCTCAGCCAGAAGACCCACCAGGCGCCGCGGCTCAGGCTGGACACCCTGCAGCAGAAGCTCGTGTGCGCGTCCTGCATGAAGGGGGATCTAATCCAGGTGGATCTCCTGGGCAGGGTGCTGCGATTCCGGAGCCAGCACTTCTACCTGTGTCCCATCTGCGTGTCGATCCAGATGTACATGGGGCAGGGGGAGCAGCCGTGGTGCCCCCCCTCCAAGGAGCCGTTCTGTCGCGAGGATGGGCTGATCCCTGAGCTGTGCCCCCACATGCCGGCGCGCGTCCTGGAGGCCCAGCTGCACGCCAAAAAGAAGATCGGCTGCTTCATCTGCGCGGAGCCGGCGATTTTGCATGCCATCGACAGGGTGGACCATCTGACTGGGAAGATGCAGCAGTTTTATTACTGCCCGAGGCACATGCCCAGGGCGGAGGTGCTCATCAACTGTGTCAACGCCCGCCAGCTCGCGGCCTTCAATCCTGTCTGGCGCCGTGGCCCGCCCTCGTGTGAAAAAATATAAAGTATTTAAGCGGGAGCCGCCCCAGACAGATGCCACGCGTTCACGTGCTATCCGGATGAGCAGAGGGGGGTTCAAGCCCTTTGTGGGGGTGGCGTTCCTCCGGGGAAACCCGGCCCATTTCGGGGATAATCTTATAATGCAGGGAACCGGGGGGCCGTTTGTGCACACCGAGTTTATTCTAGGCAAGGGGCGGGACATCCGCTGCTACACCGCATGCGGGGCCCCCGGGCGGCACGATGTGCGGGACGGGTTCGTGCCCACCCGGCGCATGACAGGCCTGCCGCCAGCCCCTGACTGGGACGTGATTACGTTTCCTGTCAATGGCGGGTTGATCGGGTACAGCCGGGCCTATGCTGTAATACTCCAGCTGATAGCCATGCAGATCCCTTACAATTACCTGGACCTGTGGCAGTGCTGCGTCAAGCTGATGCTCCCTTATGAAAAAGACATCCAGTGCGATGATCCCAGTTCCTGGCGGCTGCGAGGCGTGTTTTGCTCCCAGGCGTGCCTGCTCTTACTCAGGTGTCTGGCCATGAAGGGGGTCATTACACTGCGGCCTGGTGTGGAGACCGCGGTTGGCCGGACCAATAGCAGGGGTTGCTCCCCGAACGCGCTGCACAGGATTTTAGTCGTGAAATAGCCCGCGGCTGTGATGATGCAAAAAAAAATGCGATTCAAAGCGGGGACGCTTTCGTGCTCCCCCGACGGCCTGCGTGCCCCCGCGTGATTCCATGTCCCAGATGTCAGTAGAGATGTCAGCCGAGATGGCCCCTGCCCCAGAGCCGAAGCAGAAGCAGAAGCGTAGCAAAAGGGACCCCTCGAATCCCAAGCAGCCTGGTAAACGAGGGCAGCCTCGGCCCTATCGCAAGCTATCCGACGACCTCTTGACCATGCGCGTCACGAAGCTCACCTCCAGGCTTGAGCGGGTCAAGAAACAGGTGTGGCGGCGCGTCCACCCCATTATTATTATTCTTATTATTATCATGGTTGTTGTTAATGAAGCTGATCCCTCTTTCTTTCTGCAGCACGAGGATACCAAGCGCCTGCTGACCAAATACTCTTACGAAAAGACTTTCAGACTACGGGACACGTTAGCAGCAGTCCCCAATGATCTGGCCGGGCTGGGGGAAACGGTGGATGCTGCGGTGCCGGCGTGTTCCTGAGCGCCGTATTGAGATTCCTAAGTGATGGTGTCGTGGGACCGGGGTATATATGGCACACTTTTGCCTTTCGATTAAAGGGAGAATCCCGACTGGAACGGCGCCTCGCTAGATGTGTACCCTGCACGCCACCGATTACGTCCTTATGGAGGAGACTCCTGAAATGCACGGGAAAAAAAGCGTCGTCCGGTTCATAAAACAGGAGATCGCGCGACCGAGCAAACAGTGGATCTGCAACATTCTCGATGGCAGCCAGGAGAGGGAGGAGGTCATTATGCGCACCGCGGACTTTGTCCTGCTTCCCGACACGGAGCGGGTGAACAGATACTGGCGCTTTCAATCCAGGGCACCGTCGTCGGCGTTGACTGCTGTATCCTCCTCGACGTCTGCACCCGGGGGGCACTCCAGCTCTCGAAAGGCCACTGGTCATATGCGGCGCGTGCTGAACTGGCTGTCCATTGCACACGACCGGAGGCTTAGGACCATGCGCGACCTGCGGGGCGAGCACGTTCCCATGCTGAAGCGTATGCTTGAGCAGTGTATGCAAACGATGGAGAGCATCACGGGCATCTCGCGGAATCAGGTCATGGCCTACGTTCATTACCCCCCCAGCGTCTACCAGCTGCACGTGCATTTCGCGTTTCCGTATGGACAGCATTGCCATCGGGATACGTTCAGGGTGCACAGCCTCCCCGCCATCATCAACAACCTCGAGATCGACCCTGATTATTACGCCAAGGCCACGCTGCAGCTGGCGCTTTACAGGCAGTCCCTGCATTTTACCGCCCTGACCGCTGTTGACTCGGATGGGGATGACCAGGCAGAGAGGGCAGAAGAGTGCTCCCGTGATCATCCTGAAGCCATCACTGCGCAATAAAATCGTGCTTTTTACGACGGGATCGAGTTTCTTAGCCGACGTTCTGCTTGCATGGGCAGGGGGGATCCTGTGCATGTGCTCGTCCCGTTCCCGTGTGTTGTCTACAAGAGAGAAAGATCAAGCGTTCCTTATAGATTCAGTCATTTCTGTGACAGCCATGTACCTAAGAGATTCCCCGCCAGTCTATCCGTGACGGATCTGCTGGGGCACGACCCTCTCACCAACTGGAACGTGCTCAGGAAGGCCTGCTTCCTGGTGCTTGTGGCAGGGGACGTGGCCAGATGCATCAGCGTCTCATTGCCGCCGGAGAAATGCCCCCCGTTCTTGTTTCAAGGCTCGAGATATTCAAAAATCGGAAGTAACGTAAAGGATGAATATGTCACAGAATTTCACGAAGGCTATGCTCCCATCCTTCTCTTTGGCACTCTCTGCTCTTTTGATTCGAAAGGGCGGTATCGTTCCACGATTCCGCTCGAGTCTGCGGTGTGCTTGTTTCCGAAACGTATTGTCGAGTCAGATATCCCTAAACTTTCCAAGTGGATCGAATCTGCAATATTGAAATCGATTCATTCGAGCGTATGGATCACCGACAGTGGATCGAGTTACAATGAACACACCCTTCGTGAATCTACGCGGGTGAACGGGTGACAAAGCGCGACAGCTGTTTGAAATGAAGTGAACTTTACTGCTCAAACGCGCTAGACCGCTTTGAACGTAGTGGGTCGCTGGGGTAAATCTCTTGTTTCACCTCCTGAGCAGCTACGTTGTGCCACCGCTTCCTAGATTTTCTTATCTGGGTTTAACACCAGCTGGAAGAGCTTATGCGTCGAAGCCACGTCATACGCCTCCTGAACTGTGCTGTGACGCGTGATGGCCTGTGTGATTTCTTTGTTCGGAATTTTCTTTTGGGCCATGGCACATTGGATGTGTAGCATGGTCACGTCGTTGATAGCACGGTTTGAGTCGATTTGTTTCCGCGTGAAAAGGTCCATGTAGACTGCTATGTTCTTCCTTACAAGATATTCTGAACCGCGGCCGGGCTTCATCTGTGTATATCGAGTTGGCATAACCCGGTCAAAATTAGCAGTAGACATTTCAAAGAAACTCATGAGGTAAAACTCCACGATATTATCGTCGATATGTGATGGATGAATGGTATGTTCCGTGTGGGCCCAATTCGAAAAATCAATGGCTTTTGCCAGGGGGCTGAGAACATATCGAATGGTATTGTAGTTTTCATCTGCTGGATGTACATTCACATCAATGATTGTCTGCAGAAATCCCTTACTTTCAGTGGACAATTCCTGGTAATTAACCCCTGATCTGAACTCGTCAATCCTTGTAAATGCAGTGCGGTTAACCAGCGTTGTGCTGCTCCATTTCATGATCTCTGGATCATCGAGACGCTGTGATAACATTTTCAGCTTGGACTTCGTGTCAGTTGGTACTACTACCGACCGTGACGCGTTTATCTTATGCTGGGCCCTGGGCCTGTCAGGCAGAGAATCCTGAGATTTTGATGAGGTGGCTGATGCATAGGCCTGCCCACTCTGCGACTGAGCATTGGGCATGGAGGGAGGGGGTGCATATGCGCCCTGCCCTTGGTAGAAATTAGGAGGGGGTGCTTGCCCACCCTGCCCTTGGAAGAGGTTGGGAAACGGTGCATATGCGCCCTGCCCTTGGTAGACGTTAGAAGGCGGTGCGTAATTGCTTGGTCCAGGCACTGTCTTGGTAGCAAGGACTTGTGGAATACCTTTCACAGCGGCACCCATTCCAGCAGGAGCAGCAACTGCAGGACCACTTGAAAGAGGGGCTGATGGAGGAATGTGACCCAAAAGTTGAGCTAAACCAGCTAGGGCAGCTGCCAATCCTGTAGCCGCGGGAGCAGCCACAGGAGCAGCCACAGGAGCAGCCACAGGAGCACCAGCGGGAGCACCAGCGGGAGCACCAGCGGGAGCACCAGCGGGAGCACCAGCGGG
>JACCDZ011826851.1_pt1 | contig 62768 bp, 67 predicted proteins | sample 7449551 | NCBI WGS metagenome assembly JACCDZ01 (sample SAMN15323452, study PRJNA562643) | freshwater metagenome | isolation source: river surface water | place: USA:Blue River Watershed | collected 2017-08-18 | reverse complement strand
TTCTTGATCCAACTTTATAAACAAGTCTGTCAGTTGTAAAAAATCCAAGATTGCTTAATTTTTCTATTATCTCTGATTGTGCCATAGCTTTATTTCTAAGAACATTATATTTCTTTTCTCCAGCTTCTTTTTTGATTTCTTCTTCTTTCTTTACTACTAAACTTTCGATTTCTAGATTCAAGTTGATAAGTTTCAATGAAACCAAAGAAATCATACACATATACATTACTTGCATAGATGGAGTAAAGATATTCTTAGTATCTTCATCTGGACTTTGTAAAAATACTCTCTTTAAAAGAATTGAACTAACTTCATTTAACAATTCACCCATAGGTTCAAATACACCAGAATCTATTGAAGGTATAAATTGTTTCATGACCATAATTGCATCAGGTCCAACTACTCCGCTAGTAAGATTTATTGAAGTGTAATTCTTTCCAAATTTAGTTGAAAGTTGTTGACCATAAGGATACATATTTGTAACCATTTCATAAAAACCTGCCAAACGATCATATAAATCTACAGATTTAATAAGTTCATTAGGTTCTAACAAAGATCCTACTAAAAGTTTTGGATTAGATTGTGCTGTATCTGGTTCAATCTCTTCTAACTCCATACCGTCTACAACTGTGTATAATCCCTTTAAACCAACAGTTGATGCTGATTGTTCTAAACTAGTAAGCGTTTGTTTAATTATACTAGATATATCTAAATTATACAACGAAATAAAACTTTGCTTCAATGCTTCTGATTTGAAATCTATTGTGGTAGATTTCATAAAATTCTTTACGGCTTCATCAATTTTAGGTATAACTGATGATACTCCACTTGGATTTGTAATTTCTGAAATCTTTTTCTTTCTTTCAGCATAACTTGTTTTAGTAGCATCAATTACAGCCTGGAAACCAGCAGATAAATCCTTTTCTATAAAGAGGATTCTAGTATCCATATAACTGATTTGAGACCTAATTAATTCAAATGCACTCGTATTAGATGCCTTATCTTTCCCCATAACTGGAGCTAATGATGGCATATTAGATTTAATGAATGTGTGGAGTGCTTCAGATTTTTCTAAATCCAAACCTTCAAATAGTTTGTCAATTGTCAATTCAGACAGTCTAAATTTAGCATCTTGATCAAATAGACCAAACCAATCAGACGAAATAAAATTACTTTCATTCAATCTGAATTGATCATGGTTATTATAAAAGTTTTTAAAAAGCATTGTTTTTATAATTATTTTGTTCTTCTATATATCTGTATAATAAACTAGATATGCTCAATAAAGCAAAAAACTTTATTGAGCATATTTTAGTTTATTATTATTCTTCTAACAACTTGTAAATTTCTGTGAAATCAAATTTACCGTTTTGAGTATCAACAATATATCTTATTTCTTTCTTCTCTTCTTCCATGATAAGTTGATTACTTTCATTAATTACATCATTTGAAAGAAAATCGTTGAATTTTAGTATTTTCATTGTTTTTTATTATTTTTAAGCTTTATTATCACTTGTAGTATCTACACCCTTGACCGCCACTTTATCTTCTTCTGATTTACCCTCAAGTCTTTTTTGTAAATCTCCAACAAATGCGGACAATGCTAATCTAGTATTGCTACCAATTTTACCATCCGATTTAAGTGGCTTATCTTTAAAAATAACATATGATTGGAAATCTTTAACTGCTGCACCTAATATTTGAGAATCAAAACTTTTACGATTCATATATGCAGGAGATTCAGATATAAAACCCATTTCTTTAAAAAGTTTCTTTAATGGAATAATCATATCATTTTCTTGTTGAGAATAAGGTTTTATAGGCTTTTCGTAAAATACCTTTGTATTTTCAAAAAATCCTAACTTATTTAATTCATCATAAGAACTAATAATACCTTTAGCTTTAGCCTGTACTTTTTCGGATAAAAGAGATTGTTTCTCTTCTTTCTTCTCTTCTCCCTTAACTGCTTCTATTTCAGTTGAAGCAATAGCCTTTAATACCATAACTGTAATCATAGAAATGAAAAGTGATTGTAAAGAAGGAATAGTAATGTTTTTCTTATATTCTGCACCCAATAAACCATATTGTTCTTCTACAATTTCTTTACATATAGAATTCAAAAAATCTTTAAAATCATCTATCTTTGAAGAAATAACCTTATTCTTTAAATCAGCTGAAACGGAGATAGTACCTATGATTGATTCCAAATAATCATAAGAATTATTACTATATGATATAAATTTCAATCCATCAATATTCATTGATTTCAATACCATTTCCAATAACATAGAAACTCTCACAATAGGATTCTTACCCATAATATTCTTTTCTATAGTAGAATCAATTTCAGTTTCCTTTAACCATAGGAAAGAATCTAAAGCAAATGAATCAGGTTCAATTTCTTTCAAACCCATATCATCTACCTTTTGATATACAGTATCCTTTAATCCAGTTTGATTTCCTTTAATATTTGCGATTAAATCTTTAAAAAATATTTCTAAAATTGTATCTTGACCCTTCAAAGATCTAACATTAGAAACAAGTTTTTTAATATCTTGCTTGTTTTCTTTTAAAAATTCAGAAACTTTTTCTACAATATCTTTTTCAGCCTTCTTTACTGCTTCTTTAACATAATTCAGTTGTTCTTCAACAATTCTGTCAGCAGTTGTATCTTCAGCTGTACTTTCATTAAAGAGGTCTTTAGCTACTGGTAAATTTCCAGATAGCTTTGTATAAGTTTCAGAATCAGTATCAATTTCCAAACCTCTTAAAAGATGGTAAATACTAAGTTCTTTTAAGTATGGTTTAGCACTCGTTCTAAAAAGTCCACCTGAAAAACTTTCGTTGATGAAAACAGTTTTTGATTTCAAAGACTTTTTCAGTTCATCTACTCGTTTTTGATAAAAATTTTCGTCAATCATATAATTTAGTTTTTTTTATCTATTTGCTAATGCCGATTGCATTTGTTGTATATATCCCTGTGTCTGTTGTCTTTTTTGATATTCTTCTTGGGAAATTGTACCCTCTAATGAACTTTTAACTACTCCTGACAAATATTCTATTTGTTTTGCGATATAATTAAGTGTAGGAAGGTCTGCTTTACCATTCACTTCTATTTCAGTGCTCGTGGGTTTTGCATTTGTCTGAATAGAAGCTATAATTTTAGCAAGTTCTTCATCATATTTACCATCAACTTCGCCTGAATATATTCCAAGTTTTTTAAGACCTGTTTGTAACATTTTAATATCTTCTCCTTCATCACCTACTTGAATATACTTTCTTTCTTGACCTAAGCTATCCTTTCTACTTGCAATACCAACAGGTTTATCAAGATTTTTAGCATCAGCCGTTAGAGGTATTTTACCCTGATAGAATTCTTTTTCAAACAAATGAAAAGCAGAAGAATATGCAGATAAAAGTCCCATTGTAACTAACCCTAAAGATGGGAGTTCATCATGATTTTCCCATTCCCGCTCTAAACTGTTTACGAAGTCTGTAGATGCTGTAGAATTTGCTTTGATATAATAAGGGAAAGCCTCGCTATCTATTTGTTGTATACATTTTTGATAATCTGAATCAGACATAATTTTAGAATTATTCAAACTAGTACACCACGCTTTAATTTTATCAGTAATGTCCTGTGATTCTAATGATTTTTTAAACCTTTCTCCAGTTTCATCAAATGTAAAAAATGGTTCTAATTTTTGATTTGCTAAATCTTTTTCAAATACAGACATCAATTCTCGTATGGGTTCTTTTGCAGAATCGCTATCAGATTTTTCAAACCATTTTGCAATCCAATATATTCCATAAGCCATTCCTCCAAATTTTAATATACCCCAAGCCGCTGCTGGTATTTTAAAAATAAATCCACCTAATGTAAATACATTCACGATAGCCTTAATACTATCTGTTAAACCCTTTCGCAAATTTGTAAAGAATTTCCCCGTACCTTTACCACCCCTACCATCAGGTGTTTTGAGTTTTTTGTTTTTTAAATTTTCACTAAATTTTTCCCAAAATCCTTTTGCTTTATCGCCTTCGCTGGAATTAGCTGTTGGCATGCTTGGATCAGCTTTAGGTGTTGAATCTACTTTTGGAGGTGAATCTACATCTGGTGTTTTTGTATAAGGCTTACCTTGGGTGTGAGTTGGATCGACATTACCAAGATTTATATTGTCCGCGTCTTGTTTAATCTTGGTTGTAGTATTTTTTAAAGCTTCCTGTGCTTCTTTAGGTGCTTTGCCAATATTCTCTGCAACATCATCCGCAGCGTTAGCGATATTTTTAGTCGCATCATCAATAGAACTTGATGGAGTATAATGCATACTATAAGTTAAAGCCTTACCTGTTGATTGTGCCGCCCTCGCGGCATCATCAGAAGCTTTGGTTATACTACCGAGTTCTTCCCCACTTTTAAAAAATTTACTAAAAGCCTTCCTAAATGCATCAAATCTAGATTCATTTATATCTTCATATGATTCGGATGTGTTTTGATTTTTAGGTTCAATAACTGCTGTATTTAACGATTGTACTAGTTCATTTACTGGTTCTTTAGATAGATACCAATTAACTAGAGAATTTCTAATTATAGTACCTAAAGTAATTGGATTATCTTTAAGAATTTTGGAAGTTTCATCGTCTATACCTTCTGAATTAAATTTCAAATCAGAATTAGCAGATGAATTTAAGATATTAACAATATTAGCAATATAGTATTTAGCTGCAACCTCTACCATTAAGGAATCTTTCTTCAAGGGTTCTGTAAAATTTAATTGTTCAGCCCTATCCTCCTCCATAATACCCATAAGTTGAGCATAAATATTTGCAGGTATATTACCAATCGGAGTATTGTAAAGTTTTTTAATATTCTCATCTATTTCAATACCCTCTGAGCCAGGAATACTTAAAAAAGGTTTCCCATATTCAATAGCAGGTTTAATTATCTTCTCATCAATCCATGACGGGAGATCTTGTTCATTCAACTTATTTTCATATTCATTAAATCTCTTAATCATCAGATTTTCTTAATTTTGAGTCGCTACATCTTCTTCAGAGAAATCACTAATCAAATCATAAATGACTTCTCCCAATATCCAAAACGCATAGATATTTAAAAGGAACATTACAATAGGACCTGAACCTGGAATTATAATATTAGATATAGATGCTATAATTGTATCAATAAGAATATACTTTCCAAAATCTGATAAAGCATTTATTAAAATAGCAAATGTAGGTCCTAACATTTCAAACTTAAAGGGTCCATTTATTCCAAAATTTTCAGTTAAGAATTTTGAAGAATATTCAAGTGCTTCATTTGCATTTGCTTTAATATATTCTGAAAATTCCTTTATCCAACTAAATGGTGGCAAATTGTCTAATTTTTGTATACACCATTTATAAAAATCATCTATCATCTGTATAGATTCATCTAATCTTCTCATATCTTTGAAATTAGGAATCTTAATATTAATAATATTAAGTTTAGAGTGATTGTTTATATCTATTGCATTTTCTTTTATTGCATCTGGTATAAATGTCAATAAGTGTTCTTTTATGTTATTCTGAACAGAATTATTATTACCCGATTCATTAACGACTTTATTAATAGACATAGTAACCTTTGAAGCAAAAACATCACCATCTATAATTTTACCAATGGATTCAACAAACATATTACTTAATTGTCCAGTTTCTTTTGTTAATGACTCCCAAATAAATGCGTTTTTATCAAATGTATCTTCATTTAAAGATTCTTTAATTGAATTTATTTGTTGGTTAATAGATATGGTCATTTGTCTTTTCAATGATCTGTTTCCAGAAAACCACTTATTAGTCTCTATCTTTACACTATCCCATGCAGTTTGTATACCTTCCATAATTTTATCAACTACTGAACTTATGGCTGACATTAAATTCGTACCTAATTCAACTACCCAGTTAATAGCACCCTTCATAACTTTTTTAGAAGGTTCTATAATATTTTTTTGAATAAAGCTAATAGCATCAGAATATAAATCTTCTTTCAATAATCCCCATTTATCAATAGATAATTGTATCTCTGATATAAATTCTAGAACGAGTTTTTGTTCTCTTTCCAAATAAATATCTTCATTAGCCAATATACTTTCAGCGATTGGAATGTAAGAAGATGTTTTGAAACCAAAATTATGCAATCTTTGAGATTGAAAATACTGGTCAAAATTTAATATAGTTTCTCTTTTAGGTATATGCATAGACATCAATAATTTATAGTTCTATATATCTTTTTTCAAATATACTCTTTCAAGTTATTACCAACGAGATCTACCGCTTCCAATAGTATCTCTCACATCAACATGAACAAAATTTGAATATAATCCCAAACCACCTTGATGGAACGAATCAACATAATTATAAATCTCCTTTGGTGTAACTCCTGATATTGTTATATCAGCAGCATTCCCAAACATATGTTGAGATTTTTTTGCTACTTTTTTACTCTTTTTACTTAATCCAGCATTATATGATGGAGTTCTATATCCAGAATTTATGTTAATATCTTTTCCAAAATGTTCTCTTATCTTCTCAAGTAATTCTATTAGATAAGGATTTATTAAAATTACATCAGATCCGTCTTTACAAGCAAATTCAGATACTTTGAAATTAGGAGAAAGGTTCTTATCACCATCTTTACTGTTGCTATATTGTATAGATTTAGAAATGTATTGTTCAAATTCACTTGAAGGATAATCAACACCTCTATTTACACCTTCTCCCTTTGTAATAGATGGTGTAGGTGGTTGTATCTTCAAGTCTGGGGCTGGAGTGACAACAGAAGGTATTTTAGGTTCTTTAAGAACACCCTTTGTACTTTCTTCTTCACCTTCTTTAGATTCAAATTCCAATAAAAATTTTATGAATGATAAAGGTATCTGATTTTCAATTTGTATAGGTAAATTAAAATCCTTAGATATAGTTTTAGCAGCGTCTATTGTTGCTTGATCTAAAAGTCCGTCTGCATTATGGTTTTTAAGATACCCTAAACCAATCAAAATAGATTGTAAAACTGAAATATCTTGGCTTCTATCATTTATATTTAAGACTTTTAAACCATCTATAAGCTCTTGTGAGAAATATTCTCTAGTAATCTCTTTAACTAGGTCGCTCTTCTCTTTTTTATCAGATTTACTTGTAATCAAGCCAATAGCTTCTTGTGCATTTTGAATTTTTACTTCATTCAAAACAAATTCACCAAAACTGTATATTTTTTTTCTATTCATAAGTATTAAGCTATCATATTTTGAGAATCTACTCTTGATAATTCAAAGTGCATACCATCTTTTCTTCTATTAAAATGACCACCCCAAAAGAATCCAAGTTTTAACGCTGCTGGTACCAATTCCCTAACGCTACCCTTTTCATCAATAGCTGGAGGCATCTTACCTAAACCATTACTACGAGTGTTAATGTCAAATGCTATACCGAAAGCATGAGGACTTAAAGTACTTTGAGTTCCCCTAATTACTCTAGGGACAAAGCACCCTGCCCAGTTTTCTATTTTGCTCAAAAGTCCAAGGTTTTCCCATTCTTGCCAAAGTGCAAGAATTGGTTTTGCAGCAAGTCTATGACAACGAATTTTAGTAAGTTTAGGGGGATTTTGTATTTTAGACAATTGTGGTAAATCTATTGTAATAATATTTTCTTTTACAAAATTATTTTGAACGGTAATATAATCACCAGAAGCCTTTACCCATACAATCTTTCCGAATAAATTTTCCTTTTCAACTAAATTTAATGAATGTATATCAGTTGGTTTTGGTGGCCAGTTGTATTTGTCTCCTTTATATTTAGGATCAGTATAGGAATCTTTTTTTATATTAGTAGAAAGTTCGAGTTCACTTGATTGATAAGTTGTAAATAGATTTATAACCTCTTTGGTAATTGGTTTATTCACATCTACTGATATATTAGACTTGGATGCAAATTTTTTAATAGCATGCATAGTAGTTTGGTCTAACTGACCGCTCATTTGCGATGGAGATAAATAACCTAGCCCTAATAATAAAATCTGAATTATTTTTACATCCTGTGTAGTTTCATTAAAGTTAATATCTGAATTACCATTTCGTATATCCGAAGATATGAATTCTTTACTAACCTGTTGAACGATTTCAGATTTTTCCTTTGAACTCTTGGAATTCTTTAAGGCATCTATAATATCTCTAGGTGTCTCTAATTTCATTTCTTTGATCCTATTATTTTACTATAAACAAAAGGCAATATAGAAGGATCTTCACTTATTAAGTAATCTGAAAATATTTCAGATGCTTTTTCCAAATCATTAGAAATATAATAAGTACCTGGCTTATTTTTGAATTCAGAAAACACATTTCCTAATAGTTTCGCCCTTTTATCATCAGGGAATTTAGAGAAATTGTAAATGATTGTTTTTATTGTAGTAACAATATCATCTTCATTATCGGATGATGTTATTATCTCGGATATTTGAGGTGTAGTTTTAGCATCCACCTTGCTTTTTAATTTTTCTAAAACTAATTTTGAAAAATTAGCGGTTTGTATAGTATTTTGAATCTGTGTAGGTTCAGATTTTTTTTCAGTACCTTGTTTATCCTTTTCTTGATTTTTAATTTCAGATTCTATATTTGATAAATATTCACTAGAGACATCATTTGAATCTTTAGATAACTTTATCAGTTCCTGTAAAATAGTTTCATCTGTCCATATAAAATTAGATAATTTAGTAGCCAATGTCTCTAAACTTAAATCCGATTTTATTACTTTTTGATTATCTTTAACTTGAAATAGTTTATCAGAAAGATTAGATGATTTCAAATAGTCAAACTTATTTACAAGTATATCCTTTATGAAATTATTAAGTATTTTTCTACCATTTTCTTCATCAATAGTTTCAAAAATATTTAAAATCATTCTTTGTTTTACACTAGCAGAATCTTTTTTGGCTCTTTTGATAACTGCTTCTAAAAATGCCTCAGTTGTAAAATTAGAAATCTTTTCCACCAGATCACTACTTAAAGTAGGTTCAGTTTTCTTAATGTCTTCTAATTTTTCCTTTGAAGTATCCTTTATTTCTGGAGTAATTGGCTGAGTTGCAGATACCTTTTGTTCTTCTTCCCCTTTAACCTCTTCTTCAGCCTCAACGGAAGCATTAGCAATATCTTCAATCTGATCCTCAGTTTTACCTTGTAATTCTGCGTTCCAAGAATCCCATTGTGTCTTTCTGTCAACTGGAGGTTTTCCGAAAATAACAATAGGCCCCTCAATTGTATCTAATTTAAAATTGATTATTTCAGAATTTTCAAATCTATTATTCTTGAATAATTTAAGTAATGATTCATACGGAATTTGAACTGCATTAGCTAAAGTAGTTAAAAATATAAAGCCAGGTGTATTATTTTGTTGGTCGTAATCATATCCTGGATATTTTACAAGAAAATGAGTAACCTGAAAAATAGCATTATCATAGTTTATTTCTTCTGAATCTACATCACCGCCCTTTATCCAAGACATAAAATCTGAAAAAAATGATTCAGACACATAACTTTTATATTCTCTCCTATTACCATATCTGTCATAATAGTATTTAGATGAAGATCTTCTCCTTCTTCTTTTAGGATAATCTTCAAACCCTACTAAATAATCATGCAAACTATCAATATTAGGACTATATGACTTTGTAAATTTAGGATCTTTAGATTTAGTCGTAGGCATCAAAACTACAAGGTCACCATTCCATATATTCGAATTCACACGAAACATTTTCATAGTTTCATAATTTATAGACTTAATGAAATTCTTTAAGTACTTTTCACTAACTACTATTGATTCAGCCATTTTTTTGAGAGGACATAATCCAGGTAACATGTGTTTAGAATCAAATCCAAACTGTGGATTCATATCAAGAAAGTTTTGAATTCTAGAAACTACATTATCTATTTCTTTTTTCTTTCTGTTTTTCAAAAAATCAAAAAATGACTCGCTAACATTCGAATATCTCATAGTTTTAAATTATATTTCTTCGTGGCTTAATACCGCAAATTTTGATTCACCTACTTCTTCTATTGGCATATTTTCTTCTGAACTAATGTATCTAATAGTTGCATCTTGTAACAAATATTTTCCAGCGGGGAATGAATTGTTAAGATTGTTTTTTGTTGTATATTTAATCAAAAGCTCAATCTCTTTAGCATTAGATTTACCCGCTAAATTAGAAATAACAAGATTAATCTGAGCATATTCAATAGAGGGTCCAAATATGCCTAAACCTGTACCAGTAATTGGATTTGAAATGAAAGTCTGACTATCACCATAATCTCTATGCAAAGAAAGAATTTCAATCTTTACTTTGTATGGTTTCAAAACAACACTATTAATATGCTTTTTGATAGACTCTAAATCTTCTTTTAAAGGTTCACCTGCTACTGACTTAGCTTCATTGACCTTTTGTTCTCTGTATTCCTTAAAAATTCTCATAGAAATTTACAATTTTTTTATAGTTCTATATATCAAATTAAAACCCTATAAAATATAGGGTTTTTAATTTTATACTGCGGGTTCTTCTGTTGCTGCACCTGTATCTACAGGTTCATCACCAGGCTTATCTCCAGCCTTCTTTTCCTTTTCCTTAATCATTGATCTATTTTCTTGCAATTCTTCACGAGTTAAGTTCAAGAATGCTTCCATTGCAAAGTCCAAATCAAAGTAAGAATCGTCTTTTGTTTTAGGAATATTAAGAAGTTCATTGATTGCGGTTACACGCTTCTGCATAACCTCAACCTTTCTTTGTACCTCAAAACTATTATCACGATTAAACTTTATACCCACGCTTGATTTAAAAAGATGATCTCCTTCAAACTCTGGATATTTCATAATTAATTGTAAAACCAAAGGTTTTAACATAATTTCTTGGAATCCAGAACGAAGTCTATTGATAAAGTTACCGAATCTTACTTCATCCCTTTGAATACCATCTGCCCCTAATCCTAATGATGATCCACCATCCGCAAAACGACTTAGGGGTATTTTAGATGCTCTTCTAAGTTTTAACTCAAAATATTTTAAGAAATCTGGGTTTGACAAATCAACACCCTGTCCACCAATAACTTCAACATTTGGAGCATTTCCATCTTTTGAAGGAAACATAAAATGCTTGAAGAATGGGATAGAAGGCCTACCATTGATTGATAGAGTACCATCCGCATCGTTGAAAAAGATTTCTTCTTTATAGTTATTAAGAATTTCAGATAACTCTTGTTTTGCTTTTTGTGGGGAATTACTACCAATAGGAATAGTCATTTTCAAACGGAATTGTGCATACATAATATGCCACATAACTTTTGAGTTTTCGATCAATCTCAGTAGGTTTAAAGGCCTTACAAGGCGTTCTACATAACTTACACGATCCATCTGTAAGTTTTGAGCATAAGCGATGTAAATAACTGAAGAATCGTAAATAATCCGTGAGGATTCATTTCCAATCTTTTGAATCCAAACTATGTATTCTTCTCCATCTTCACCAACGATAGTAGACAGTTCTAATGTAGATGGGTCTAATTTATTCAAAGCTATAACTTCTTCCCCATCTTCATCTGTTACAATCTCAAATGCTAAAAATCCGTCTATTAAATACTGTCTAAATAAATTCCAGGCTTTAGTATTATTGTTAAATCCAAATTTTACATAAAGCTTACGGAATTCTTCATGTATAACATCGAGTATTTCTTCCTTTTTATCTTCACTTAGAAATGATTCTAAACCTTTTGTATCTGGATAACAAAACCAGTTTTTATCATCATATACAATTGCTTCATCTGCGATTGTATCTAATATTTCTACAACTTCATCATTCAAAGAAAATGAACGCAAAAAGTCTCTCTTACCAACATAGTTTGAATCATAAATTGCAAGTGCCTTTAAACCTCCGATATCTTGCATAGCCATAGCAGCAAGTAATCTTTGATCCCATTGAGAAGAACCATATCCACCGTAGACTGAATGCCCAAGTGCACCAGAACCGCCTGCGTTGGTTTCAGTTTCTCCAGCACCTTGTCTTCTTTGAATAATCAAATCATCGTAGTACATACCAAAAGAAGATAACTTTCTTACATTATCAGCTGGACCTGATGTAAAGTTATATGTTCTCATTCCATCTTTAGAAACAAAACCTGCCATAATATTCTCTTATTATTATCAATTTGATTGAATTTCGGAAATACTTTTTCCAACTACACCGAATGGTATCAAGAGGGGTATCCATTTCCAATCTTCATAATCTATTGGAATAACTGTACCGCTTCTTAATTTTGACCAAATGAAAGCATCTGATTTTTTACTTACATTTAATCCCATACTACTTATATATCCTTTTAAAAATTCGGTCATTCCTTCTACAGAAAATTGTGATAAATCACCTTTTTCTATTCTTTTATTGTTTTCTTCAATATATCTTCCAAAAAAAGTTATAGCACCATCAATGAATATAGCCCTCTGGGTAGAATTAAAATAATTCAGATTAATTCCGAATAGCATATTATCCACATTTTTATATGTAACTGTTTCAGTATGGAATACTATTGGAAATACATCATAGTAACCTCTTTTAGGTAAGTTTTTATTGTCATTTATTGCCATATAAATCTTACCAGATGGTATCATACTAGGTACCATATAGATTTTATCCTTTATAGGATGTTTCTGCATTAAATACTTCTGCCTAAACCATTCTTGTAGTTCTTCGCCTAGTACTTTACTAGCTCCAGATAAACCAGACTTTAGGGTTTCTATCGCTTCTGCTTTAATCATTTGAACGGCCAATTTTCTTCTGTCAATACAACATATTTCATATCTCTATCCATAGCCCATTTTATAGCAGCAACTTGTTTTGCTTTATTGACATTGTACATTTTTGTTAATTCGGCATGACGTATCAATTTCTTTTCAGTTATTCTACCTTCTAGAATAGGCTCTCTAGCTATCTGTGAGCTTGGTTTTATCTCTACGATATATTTATGCCTTTTATTATCATTATCAATAACTTCAATAAAAAAATCCACATTATAAATATGCTCTTTATGATCTATAGGGCTAATGTATTTAATCTTTACTGGTTCAGAACCCCATCTAATAATTTGAGGTGTTAAATCACACAATATCATAAATTTACGCTCCCAAGAAGAACGAAATATCACTACTCTAGGATCACCTGCATATTTTTCAGGATTATTAACTTTATAATAACCTTGAACAAATGGCCCATTAGAGTTCGGTTTTAATTTTTTAATGTCTTTCATGAACTAAATTATCTATTTACGATATATATTCATATTTTATATTACATTCCAATTAAATGATATGTCGGATAAAAAATTCATAAGACAAGCCAATAATGTATTCAAAGAAATACAAAAGGAGCTTATTAGTCCAGAAGAAGAAGAAGTCTTTAGAAAAGTAGCAGAAAGACTTAATGTTTCTTATGAAACTGAAAAGACAAGCGAAGATAAGGAAAATAAGGAAATAAAACCAATTAAAAGGAATATTCTTTTAGATAACGATACCTTGATCTTTGCAAATCAAGCTTTATTGTTAAGAGCCATACTGTCTAATGATATGGCTAGAAAAGAAAGTCTTTCAGAATTTGTGAAAAATCTCATTAAAGAAGAATGGAAAAGACTTTTTGTTACATATGAAAATATGAATAATGAGATAGAAAAAGAGAAAAACAAATAATTGAAGTAAATAAAAATGATATATAAAGTAAGCTTAAAATATAATATATTATGAAAACTTTTACACAAACAACAAATCAAATCAGAAAAAAACTATTTGAAATGGATAATGAAGCAGCTAGAGAAACATCTGCTAGAAATTATCTTCAAAAGTTATATGAGTTCAATATCAAGTCTATTACTGAATTGAATGAAGATGAATTAAAAGATTTTATCAAAAGTTTAAGAGTCATAGAGGGATAATATGCTAAAATTACTTAGGTCTTTATTTAATAAGCCAAAGCCTAAGAAAATAATAGAAATAATTGAACCTGAAGAATCTCTGAAAAGAGAAACGCATTACTTTAATAGTTCAAATGAAACAGTATATTGCTCTATTATTGGATATGAGAAGTCTTCGGTTGGACAAGGATTTCAAACTATTAAGATAGCTTGGAGGAATCCAAGAAGAATAAAAGTTGGAGATTTACTAATAATACATTCTAAAGATTTACAAAAAACATTGCGTTTAACAAAAGTTTTAAACGATAGTGGGGATGTCAAATTAGGGATTGCGAATATGCTCAAATAAAAAGCCCATCTAAGATGGGCTTTTTTATTATACGATATTTTCGTTTAAGTTTAAGCAATAGTAGCACCCAAGACATTTGTAATAATCCATGTTGTTCCTGTCCAACGGAATTGAGCAGATTGATAATCAAATGGGGAATTACTAAATTGTATAGTTTCAGTAGTCAATTGTGTCATATTAATATTATCAATAAATACACCAGTAATCGCACCTGTTTTAACAATAATTTCAAGCGTTTGACCAGTTGTATTTCCTACTGGTAATTCTACTGAAATAATGTTTTTACCACTAGGAACATTATAAGTTGTAAAATCCAAAAGGATTGAATGTACACCTGTAACCGCTAAAGTTGCCTGTGTACCACTTACAGTAGCATAAGATGCTGGATCGGCAGCTTCAATAAATGAATTTCCAAAGTCCTTATGAACAATCTCACCATCAAGCACCAACTTACCACTAATATCAAGTTTATTAGAAGCATTGGTTAACATTACATCACCACCAGTTACGGTGATTCCTGTTGAAGCTGTAATAGAAGTTGAAGTCAAACCGCTAGTTCCATTTACAGAAAGATTACCACCAAATACTCCAGATGCTTCACAAGTGAGAAGCGTTGTAGCAATTGGATTAGACCCCCTTTCAACATAAGTAGATGTTACATTGAGAGCACCTGTAGAAGAATTTAAATAACTATCTAAAGCATCGATTGATGTCTTTACTGCTGTAAAGTTATTATTTATAATTATTCTTGAAGCCGAAAACGAGTTCGTAGCTAAAATTGTTTGTAATGTGATAGCCATATTTTTATTGGATTTTTATATTTATACTATATATCTATTCTGAAAATAAATTATTTTTATTGTTGAGTAATGAAATAGCTATATCCTGAGTTTAAGTCTATATTTGAGCATTCTTCATAAAACCATTCAATACTCATACTTGAAGAATTAATTGCCCCCCAGCTTCTTTTTTCAACTAAAATACATTCATATGTATTATTTGTGATTATTTGAATAGGTAAAAACTTGTATTGAACATAAGGATCACTTTCATTATAAATGAAAATATCTTCGTTAAGTTTTATATTCATAGTTTCAGTAAATGTAAAATTATATGAAGATTCCCCATCATTTCTAGTAATACTTACCTTACTATGTGGCCTTTTATCATCTGAGGGTCTTTTATGTATGTGTTGGTTTGTAGCCGAATCCTCAAGCAAACACTTTAAGAGAACCAAGTAAATAATAGCATCATGTATTCTTTCTTCAATTGGTTCTGATGTCGTAGAAGGCATATTTGGATTCTTACCGATAGCATTCATAATTGACATTGCTTGTTTTCCAAAATATACGCCCCATTTTTGATAAGGGGTGAGACCTAATGCTTCTGCGTCCTGACCTTTAAAATTTGAAAGTGCATCTGAATCGGACGCATAATCTTTGGCTTTATCTATTTGTAAGTTATAACAAGAATCAAAGAGTTCTTTGAATACTTCGGTCTTTCTCTCATGTGTCATTTTTGTAATCTCAAAAAGTAAATAATTAAATAATAATCTTAATTGAAATCTCTCCATTTTTTAGAGATGGCAAAATTATTATGTTTTTTAATGTTTTTAACTGAATCTATGATATAATTAACTAAGATTTCCATCATACCAATAAGGGCAGCTCTTTTGGGTTCATCTAAAAATGTAGCACTTATTGATTTTGTAAATACATTATTTCTATAATCAAATCCTATATCTTTAATCTCATTCTTTCTAGATAAAGCATAATCTTTAAACGATGGTCTTAAATCACCATCGGTAGTTTTAATGTACTTTTCCCAGAACTCACCATTACTAATTTCGTCTCTCATAGATATGTGATTTAATTTAAACTTATATATCAGAATCTACATCTTGATCATTTGATGTATCTTCAGATTCAGCAGATTCATCCGTAATTTCTATTTCAATAGGAGGTATAGTTCCTATCACATTTTTACAAATAAATTCATATAGTTTTTGAGGTATTGTACTTTCAGCTAAGGCCTTAGGCTGACCATTCTCATCAATATTATCCGAACCTAAAAGTTTTTCAAGTTCTTCTCTATAATTTTCAGAGATTTGAAATAAAATAGTCCGCATAGCAGTTTGCTTGAGCATGAATTCAATTTGCTCTGGTAATATACCATCTTCAATATTAATTGATGCTAGTTGCTCATCATCTAATTGCATAATAACATTTGAAGGTAAATCTTTTGGTATTTCGTTTTCCATACTAATTATAATTAAGTTTGTAAAAATCGTATATAGAAGAATTCTGGTTTTTTTCCAACCTTTTGTATAGAATATTCTTTTGATAAAAGAAAATTAATAGTATCTTCCTTTGTGTCTTCAACTATATCTAATATAAGGTTTTTATAGATCATAACAATACCTGGTGTTAAATCATCTATAGTTTGCGAAGATGCTATAAGGCATAACGGATCAATAGTTTCTAAATATTCAGGTATTTCTTGATATGGTATTAGCTTGTGATTAATTTTTAGATTAGATTCATTTTTATACTCTTTTAATTTTTCCGATAGAAATTTAGATAGTATAATATGTTTCAAACCTATATTATTAAGTTCTTTTAACACTATATCGGAATATTCAAGTTTTCTTATTATTGAATCTGATGTAGTATCTTTAGAAATTGTAAAGGAACCTATGGATTCTTTGAATTGACCATAAACGCTAGTGGTAATCCTACCTAGTTCAGACATCGTAAATAATATCAACTTGTCAATAGATTCAATAATCTTATCTTCAAGGATAACTTTTACCTTATGAATAACATCTTCAATATTATTATCTTTTATGGAATCTTTTTTAATTGAAATAGACTCACTAAGTATCTTATCTACTTTTATTACTGTATAAAGGTCTTCCTTTTTGAAATTGATATGGTTCTTATACTTGTAAGGAATTATATCTTTAGTATGAATCCTAGCAGTATCTAAATTTTCCAAATCGTATTGAGCAATATTTTTGAAATTACTTATTAACGACTTAAATCTATAAGATTTTTCCAAAGAACTCTTTTCGGAAAATAATTTATCATATACAGATTTGATAACATCTATCATTCCGCTAGTGGATCCCATGTATAATTAACAAAATTCTCAACATCTGGTTTAGGAGTCCAAAGTGATGCCGACCAACCTAATTCATCAGACCAAGCGTCATCGTGAACACCCAATTCTACGAATCTATCATGGATTTGTCTATCGTAGCGTTCTCTGATAAATCTAACTAATCTTTGAATTTCTTGTCTTCTATAGTTTTGAGTATTATCTCCTCCAGCATTCATCCACTGGATATACCCCAACTGTGCAATTCTTACAAATTTAGTCTTTAAGAATGTTCTTATGATTATCTCATAATCATCACAAACGCCCAATAAAGCACTGTGACCGTTGATATCTCTATAGATGTCGGTTCTCCATGCTCTGATGTGATTAGGAACGCCTACGATGTGTCTAATAGTCCTTGGATTGATATTACAACTAATGTGAGTCAAATACGATCTATCTTTATACCAATCTACTTTGTATCTACCATATCCCATTGCAAAACCATCACCATATACAACGCATTTTCCATCTTCTTCATATACTTCTGTGCAATCGGTATAATAGAAACCTGCGTCTGGAAATTGTAAATACGCTTTACTAATCCAGCCTAATGCGTTTTCAGTCAATTCATCATCATGGTCTAGCTCAAGAACAATTTGTCCTTGACAAAGATTTGCAGCGTAGTATTTCATTTCTCCTACTCTACCACTATTTCTACGACCTCTGAAAATTTTAATACGATGATCAGACTTAGATAATTCAACTAGCATATTCCAGGTTTCGTTATTATCATCAGAATCATCAAAAATAACCCACTCCCAGTTGTTATAGGTACTATTTTTAAGGGAGTTATATGGACGCATTAGTTTATCACCCGTTCTATACACAGGTGTAAAAATACTAATAAGGGGGACTTTATCAACTCTGTCTACGGCAGCATTTATAAATACCCTATATGCTGCCTCACCTATATCTATAGGGTTGGCATCCTCTGGGTATGATATCCACTTCCTTCGATCTTCAAAAGGCAAACTTAACAAATTAACCCATTGAGCATCATCACCAATAGATATTATCACTTGAGGTCGAATTTCTGATAATATTTCGTAAATATTATCATCTGTGGTGTATCTGCGAATATCAAATTCAAGTGGCTCCCAAGCACCTACATCTCTTGTTTGTATCGGGAGCGTATCGCCATTTTTTTGAAAAAGGGCTAAAACAGGTAATCCTCTTTTTGAGTCCATAATGTAAGAATAGATATAAGAAACAATTTATTATTATACAATATACTAAAATTTTGTTTAGAAAATATCCTCAGATTGAGGGACACCCCATTCTCTTCTAGTTAATTTATATTTGGCTGTGATTCTACCTACAGATACATCATAAACTATTTTAAATCCTTCAACAACAAAAAAACCACTTAAGAATCTGTCAACAGTTGGATATAAACTCAATAACGGTAAATTCGTATTTTGCTTATTAGCAGTTATCTCATCTTTACTCATATAAACCGAAGAGTCTTGAAAATTATCAGTAATAAAAATTATTATAGGCACCCTTTCCATTTTTATAACAGCAGGATTCCATCCCCATAAATCTATATCAATATACATCTTTTCCAACTCTTTATTATTGGTAAAATTCTGATGAAATGCTAAAGCGTATTTTTGATGTACATTTCCATTAGGAATTGAATATTGTATACCATTCCAAATATTTTTTAAGTGTTCCTTTTCTATGGTCTCATCCTTTAATCCACGCAATCTGATTTTCGTATCTTCTGTTCCTGGTGTAGAAAGGGGATTGAACTCTATCATATTTTCTTCAGATATAGTCTTTAATGTATGGTCATAAAAATACATTTTTTTACCATATCCTTGAGAATAAGAGATAGCAGAAGAATTATTGACAAGTTCATAATTAGTAATCTTAAAATTATAGTTTACACCATATTCTAGATTTGAAAGGATTAAATCTTGTTTTTTATTCGGTTGATCAGCATCATCTATCGTTAAATTGGGATCTGCGACATCAAAAACATTTCTTTGGAAAATCGCAAGTGCCTCATCAAATTTTTTAGTTTGATCAAATTGTTTCTCTACTTCAATAAAATTTACATTATAATAAACATCTATGAATGAACGATAAAATGTGTTTTCATTTCTCCAAGAGTGATCCGTTATATGTAATATGAAATCTTTATAAGATTTCCAATCACATATCCATACCATTTCATCGTCCGTAGGATCTTCTATATTCGTTGCAAATCCTAATTGTAACTCACTAGCAACTTTTTTTATTACATCAATCGATGTCCCTTTAAATGCTTTATTCTGCTCAACCCATATTTTTTTTATATTTAATATTCCAGTAATATAAAATACTGTAGCTGGTTCCAAATCATTTAAATAATTAGTCTCAACGTGTGTAATCAAATAATCATTTCTTATAGGCTTATAAACATCATTATAACTTCTTAAATAAACTGATGCTATATCACCATCCTTTGGTAGTTTTTGTGCTATAAACTCATTATTTGAAACTATAAGTTTCATGTGTAGAATAGGTAAAAAATTAGAACAATCAATTTCAAATGATGTAAGTTCTACTCTTTTAATTCTATATTCATTAATCAAAATATATGGGAAATCAAATCCCATAACCTTACTACTTTTATATCCCGTGGCAAATGTAAGAGATAGCGCATCATCCTGTTCGGTATCCATATCTGCTAACACTATAGTAGCATTAGATACTGTTCTTATTTTGGTTTTTTCAAAAGCCATTATTGAGGACTATTCAGTTTATTTTTTAAAACTTGACTAATTAATTCAGCTTTACTTATAGGCTCCGTAGAACATTCTGAAGCATTTCGTCCTACTCCAGGTGCAAATCTTACTTTATTGTTAATAACCTCAACCTCGCCATCCCCAAATTCATTAAAGTTAGGAGGTAAGTTGTTAGGTGAAGGTGCTGGTGTATCTGCTCCAAGTTCTTGAAGTTTTTTAAATCTATTCGTTAGTTTTTGAATATTTTTATCTGGTGTAGCAGCTTTATCAGGATTTACATAATTATTACGAATATCTTCATCAGTATCAATTAACTTATCAGCAGGATTTATATTAAGAGAATTACCAGAACTTCTTAATAAAATAACATCGTCAGTATTTAAAGTAAAAGGGTTTGAAATATAATTTGTTTTGAGTATTTCTGCAAAATCCATAGAATTATCAATATCCATCATTAATAAATCTGGACGCATAATCATAGAATTATCCACATAATATCTTTTATCAAAAGTTTCATTCCCAAATGAACTTAATGATTTTGATGTTAAATCAATCTTAGTTTCATTATTTTCAGTAACTTCTAATTTATTTTCCAACGCATCTAATTTTATACTCATAACTCTATTAATATTTTATCACTTAAATACTGATCCTATTGGTTGAAAAATCTGAGCTTGTATTTTATTTTTCTTATTATCAACTTTTGTTAAATCTGATATCTTTCTACCAGAATTATCTACACTTGTCCTATTAAATGCACCAAGAGTATCCGTATCTTTATTTTGATACTCACTAAAACTGTTAAATGTGCTATACGATTGATCCACATTTACGGTTCCATCTTTATATGGATAATAAATTCTACCACCACCTCCGTTGAATATGGATTGAATATCACTTGCATCTCTAGCTCTGCCGTGTTCTAGTGTACAAGAATATTTAAATTCAGTTGGAAAATCATCTATAGACAGTTCTTCGTTGAATTCCATATCAGTTGTTGTACACCATAGATTACCCATCATCATAATTGGGGCAAATGGATTCCCAACCTGTAAATGCCATTCTCCAGTAGGAGCACCAGTTAATTCCGCTTTAGCTTGTTCCAATACTGTTCTCTGAAGTGATTTCATTTTATCATTATTAGCAAAAAGATATTGTGTCGCTATTTCTGTTAAAGAACCTGCACCTCCTGGTTTCGCTAATGCACTTAACCCTTCATTAATAAATGTTGAAAAAAATTGTTGAACTCTATCTGCTACTGCTTTTGCTCCACCACCAATTTGCTTACTTAAATCATCTTTTAATTTAGATGGATTATTTAATTCTGACAACAAAGAAAATACAAGTTCTGTTCTAACTAGTGGAAAGTTAGCACGATCTATAAGGAACCTATTTTCTCCACCCCAAAATAATGCATGGTTATAAGTTAATGCTAACATATTTGATAATATATCAAGCATAGCTGCCTTTTGATTAACATTTTCAATAGTTTTTGATGAATATTCAAAAGTTACTTTAAGATTATTCTGAGTAAATATAAGCCCCCTATCTCTAATTTTAGCACCAGTTATAACATTAACTGGACCATAAACTAAATCTTGAAGTGGACCTTGCTTCCAAGGATCATAAGCAGATGTCCAATTACGTAAAGCACCAATATCTGAACCAGTTCCCGATAAAATAGAAAGTAACTTGATACCAGTTTCTTCCAGACTTCCACTTTTTGTTCCAGATGCTGAAGTAAGAAAATTTTCGGCCTCATCTAATTTAATAACTTCATTACCTTGCCCAGCACCCTTTACATCCTTTGTATTAATTTTAATATTCATTTTAGTAAAATTACTCAACTTATTATTTGAAGCATCTAGATATGTTAGGGCTTGGGCGATTGGTTTTCTTAATGGCGATTCAGGTCCCTCGGATTTTATAGCAACTCTAAGTTCATCATATACAGGAGCCATAAATCTACGAAGTGTAATTAATCTGTTATTATTAAATGGATGATAATGTTTCATATACAGGAAATCACCATAAGAATATCTTCTTTCTGGTTGATTTGCTCCAGGTCCACCATCAGAATAATGACTAATTATAAGGCTTGTCGAAGGGTTTTTATATTGTGCGTAATCAGCCATTCCAAAATAATCAATGGATCCTTCTTCAGCATTTAAGTCAGTTATAGGATTTGAATTTTCATTAGTACCATCCATTATAGAATGGTATCTTACTAAATAATAAGGATTAATTAAACTTGGAAATCCTTGTAATTCTCTGGCGGATGATCCTTGCGGATTGTCTTGGTTTACTGAAGTACCCACAGGTTTAAGTGTTTTAATCTCTGGATCAGAAGTAATTCTCGTTAAATCAAGATTCGTATCTCCAACTTGACCACCTCCCCCCGAACCTGTAAATCCTGCGGTTCCATTTGAAGCTGAACCTGGATTACTTTGCTGTCTTGCACTATTTGCAGCGTTCAGTGCATCTTTTGCTTTATCTGTGGCACTACCAGATCCAGTATTACCAGTTAATGAATTATATAAATCAGTTACAAAACCAAACATTCCAATTAATTATGTTATATCATAAGAAGACCTACAACGAGATCTGCTTTAATATCGTTTTTCTTCAAAATTTCACTCACGGACTTTTTTATGTCTGAAGTATATTTTGGAACGATGTACACTATATCCTTCTCGGTTTCATATATTTTCTCAAGTAATAACCTTTCTAATTCTCTTGATAAAATAAAATATCCAGCATCAGATAAATTTCCATTTAAGTCATATCCTAAACCTTGAGCAACACTAAATACATCTAGATATTCGACATTCAACCCTCTAAAACGTTTTTTTATAACTTTCAAAGTGCCTTCTTCAATAGTTACAACGACATTTATATTATTATTGTCGAACTCTTTATCTAGCATCTTATTCTCCTTTTTCAACTTTCGTATGCATATTTAAAAGGAGTTTTAATCCTGATGCTGCCGCTATAGAATCACCCAAAGTCAGTAAAATACCAATCGGTAAAATCACGACATCATTACTAGAAAGTAATGAAGAACTATCACCAATAGATTCAATATCTAAACCCCATACACATTCTGAAGAGTCTAATATTTCATGACTTCTCCAGAATCCTAGGTGTATAAAATTTTCTTCTTTTACTTCCCATCCATTTGATTTACAGAAATCAATTGCTTCGTGTAATTGGTTTAGATTTTCCGTAGTATATTTAAATAAACCTTCTGAGTCTTTTGGAAGTAATACAGCTTCTACTATACCATTCTTTACTACAAATGGTAAAATTCTGCCATAGTTTTTCTTTAACCTAATTGTTTTAAAATTAGATTCATTATGAATAGAAAATTCTTCACATGAATAAACTACTTCGCTAATTGGGTTATCTGTATATTCTGTTTTTTTCATTAAAAGGATTATTGTGATTTTTCAAGTATAATTGTTTCAGGTTCTTTATATATCTGTTTATTTTCAAACTCCTGATTTATTACACTATTTTCTTCACTTTTATAATAAAGCATAAGTTTTTCTTTGATTGACTCTTTAACTTGATCAATTGTCAAATTATTCATAATATGTTCAATAACATAATCAATAGCATTATCATAAGATTCATCAATGATGTTAAAAAATTCCTTTTTAACTAAATCAATGTTAACATCAATCGTAATAGGCATAGGGTTTTTCTTTCTATATGCCAATAAATCTCTCAATGGGCTATTAGGGAGGCTCGAACTAGTATTTACTACCTGAACTGGCTTAGGTTCAGGTTTAGACGATCTAGGTTGATTTATAGGTTCTTTAGGTATTTCTGCTTCTTCAACAATTTCATCAATGATACCTATATCTGCAATAAACTGACTTTCAAGATCTTCTAATAAAATCTTGTAACCATCACTCATAGTTAACTGGATAGCACCATTATTCGTATCACATCCAACAACTTCTACGATATTACCGAAATTTTTACTAGTAATATACTTAAAAGATTTACCCACAATTTCACTTTTAACCGTTTCTAATATATCTTGTGGGTTTGTAGGTGTTGCTGGTTTATTAGCCGCTTGTAATTTCTTTCTTTTTTCCGCTTCTCTCTGTCTTTTTCTTTGCTCAATGATATGTCTATTTTCTTCAGTGAGCAAGTCAAATGGTGGTACCGACTCAACTTTTGTTAGAGGTCTACCATCTTGACCTATAATTACGGCTCGATCAACGCCTTGTGACTCATAATGACCAGTTCCACCGACTGGCACCATTCTTGCACTTATATCGGGCATACCGCCCATATTACTGTTTGAGGGTGTAAAGCTCATAAAAATCCTTATTGTTTATTATGAAATTATTCTTTCGCCAAATTTCTGTTTGTATTCTGCTTTCCAGTCGTCCGCATATCCTAATTCTTTATAGTTCTTGTAATGATATGCGAATCTTTCCAATGTCTTTAAAAAATGATCTCGAATATTATCTTTATGTATCTTCTCAAGAATATCTGCTTGAATCCTAAATATATGGTCAGTGCCTACAACTTTCCAAACTAAATATTCTATGTTCGTTTGAAGATTATAAGAATATTCAATATCCACAGGATACCAACCGTCAGGTTCTAATCCGTGCATAACCTTTTTAGTCAAAGGATTTACATTGTTCAAATCGTATAAAGTAACTATTCTTGACATATTGAATCTATAAATAATACAACATATCTTATATATCTAATATTAAATTATGTTGAAAAATTTTGTTATTATAGTAATAAATATTATTTTTGCTGAAATTATTATTAGGTCGTATTATGTCGTTTAAACCAAGTGTTTATCAAGAGGCAATTTTTAATCATATAAAAAATTCAAGCCAAAATGCAGTTATTGAGGCAGTAGCAGGTTCTGGAAAAACAACAACTTTAATAGAATCTCTTAAAATTGCAAATACTGATAGTGTAATATTTGTAGCATTTAATAAACATATAGCTGAAGAACTTAAACCTAAAGTCCCCAAAGGAGTTAGGGTTTCTACTATGCATTCCTTCGGCTATGAGCAAATATTACGCACTTATGGTAAAATACCTATAGATAATTCCAAAGTTAAAAAAATTATACAAGCTAAATTAAGGGATCTTTATTTACTATATTCAGAAAATAAAAATGAATATGCTGAAGATCTTAGTAGTCTTGTCGATTTATTACGATTAAACTTATGTTCTTCTGTAGATGAGGTTTTAGAAGTAGCATATAAACATTCTTTAAATAATATTTCTGATAATTTAGTAAATGACGCATTTATCATAATGAAAGAGATGAATAGAACACGAAATTCTATTGATTTCGTTGATATGATTTATATACCAGCTTCTGAAGACATAAAGATTAAACAGTTTGATTTGGTTTTAGTTGATGAATGTCAAGATTTATCAAAAAGTCAAATTCAACTTATGAAAAAAATGAAATCTGACGGAGGTAGAATTATTGCGGTTGGTGATAGAAATCAAGCCATCTATGGATTTGGTGGCGCAGATAGTCAATCATTTCAAGCTTTAACTCAAATGGAAAATACAATTCTACTACCTTTAAGTATATCGTATAGATGTAGTAAATCTGTTATTAGAGAAGCACAAAAAATAGTTCCTTCGATAGAATATTCAGAGAACTCTATTGAAGGTATGGTTAACCATAATGGATCAATGAGTAATATAAAAGATGGTGATTTTGTTCTATGTAGAATGAATGCGCCCCTAATATCAAACGCTTTAAGATGTTTGGCATCTGGGACTAAAGCTAGTGTAAAGGGTATTGATATTGGATCAAGAATCATTAGTAACCTTAAATCAACTAAAGGAAGTGATTTAAAGAAATCATTACATATTCTAAAGAATAAGTATTTTAAAGCAAAGGAAGAATTTGAAGATTCAAATGATAGAAAATCTAGAGTTAAATTGATGTCATTAGAAGATATGCTTAATGCAACTCAAATACTTTCAGTTGGATGTCATACGATTGACAATGTAAATCGTAAGATTAATGATTTATTCAATGATACCGAAACAAAGGGTATTATATTTTCATCTGTTCATAAATCAAAAGGACTTGAAGCAGATAATGTACACATAATTAAGCCCGAACTTATGCCACTTGAAAATGTAACATTAGAATGGGAAGAAGAGCAGGAGAATAATTTGCATTATGTTGCTATAACAAGGTCTAAGAATACCCTAAATTATATAAAAGATTCTATATGAGTTTTGATCCTTTGATGTCGGGATCGTCTGTTATAACAAATGCTTTGTTAGCATTCACAACAATTCCTAATCTTCTCATAAATGATCTATTTATCAAAATTGGAGTAGTTTTTGTTGATCTGTTTATTGGAGAAAATTTTACATTTTTAACCAAAACATCATTAAATACTATATCTATCTTAATTATGGGTCTTTCATGTATTACTTCCCCTACCTCAGTTTTTGAATATTCTACAATATCATTAACAAATGTTTTATCACCAATACTCCAAATTAATTTTCCATCTTTTTCTTCTATCTTATCTGCGTGAATACTACACGATTTTGAACTATTTCCAGTATCAAATTTAGCTACAAGTTCACCAACACCAGGTATCGTTATATTTTCAAGATACCCTACCTCTAAATTATAATACGACCAGTTTGATTTATTTGTCGCATAATCAATAATCTTTGTAACAATAGGTTCCCCTAAAACTTTAGATATACCTTCAGTTCCAGGAGATGAATTTACTTCTAAGATATAAGGTTTATTTGTTTTTTTATCAATCATTATATCAACCCCTGACCAATGACAACCAACCGCAGTAGTTGCCTCAAATGCTAGTTGTTCAAGTTCAGGTGTAATTTCAAAAGAATCTACTTTACCACCCAAAGAATAGTTTGTTCTAAAATCATCTTTTACTGATTCTCTTTTCATACAACCCAGTATTACTTTATTACCAGATTTTTCCTTCAATGGATTAAATTTTTTGACCAAAACTTGAATTCTAACATCAAAATCAGCGTCAATTTTTTCTTGAATTAAAATCTCACTCTCTGGATTCAATTTCTTGATTGTTTGATATACAGATTTCAAGGATGCGTAAGAATCAACTATTGATACACCTATACCTTGAGTTCCAGATATTAGTTTCACTATAAGTGGAAATTTATTACCTACTATTTCTAAAGCAGTATCTAAAAACTTTATATCAGGCACAAGAGAATATTTTGGAACAGGCAATCCATGTTCTTCAAGAATTTGAGAAGTAATATATTTGTTTTCACATGTTTTAATGGAATCCAAAGAATTTACTATAAAATATCTTGCCTTTTCTAACTGATAAAATAATCTACGAGTATGTGAATTTTCGATAACCCCTCTTCTTGGAATAATAACAGTAGTGTCTGGATCAATCAAAATTCTTTTAGAATTATAGATAATTAAATGTCCATTATAAACCTTTTCTAATAGTGCATTATTTATATCAATAACATGACATTCTAATCCCTTTTCTTTACAAACGGCTTCAAATGATTTAGTAGTTGGACTACCATTTGATTTTCCAGTAAATATAATTACTTTAATATCATCTTGTTTTGATTCATTCAGAAAAGAAGAATAGTCTAAAATGGTTTTGGTTTCCATATGGGGATAAATATAAATTTCTTATTTATATATCAAAAATTATTAAAAGAAAAAGCCCAGAAAATATCTGGGCTCCAAATTATTTAATTTTAATCTCAATTTCCTTTGTCTTTTCCTTCATTTTAGGAATCTTTAATTCAAGAACTCCATTTTCATACGATGCTTCAATATTATCACTATCCACACCAGAAGCTAACTTAAATTTGCGTTCATATACACCGTTCTTGATTTCCGATAAATGTTCTTTATCTTTAGATGTTTTTTTAAGTTCTCTTTTGGCATGAATCTTCAATATAGAACTTTCGAAAGAAATTGAGATGTCTTCTTTCTTAACACCTGGAATTTCAGACATAATATACCAAGCATCTTCACTTTCCGCAATGTCTGTGGTAGGTATATACGAATAACTACTCTTTGAATCTTGCATATACATGCGTTCTGCCAAATCCATTTGGCGCAGTAGGGATGAAAACGAATCTAACATAATATAATAAGGTTATTTTTAATTAGTTCTTATTGAACTACATACATATATGGCAAAAGTGTGCCAAAGTTCTATTTTTAGATATTTTAAGCCATTGAGTCATATAACATAAAAAAATTGTCAGAGGGTATGACAACTTTTCTCAATTAATTCCTAAAATGTCATAGGAGAAATATATGAAAAATACATATTCCGTAGGATTAATTACATATAATAATGTAAATAGATTTAGAGAATGCATCTCTTATATTCCTAATTTACATTCAACGCCCTTTATAGTCGTAAATGATGGAAATCCTTACGATTCTAAAGAGTATAGAGAAGATATGTTAGTTCTACAGAATAAAAATAATAAAAAAATTGCAAAAAGTAAAAATCATATCCTAAAATATCTTATGACCTTTGATACAGATTGGATTTTTATTATTGAAGATGATATGAAAATAAAGGATACTAAAGTATTTGATAGATATATTGAAATAGCTAATGATAGTGGTATATTACATTTTAATTATGCTTTACACGGAAAAGATAATTGGAATGAAGAAAAAACTAACCCTATCCCTAGATTAGTATATTCAAATGGCGTATCTCTTTATGAATATGCTGGGGGATGTTTTCAATTATACCATAGATCCGTAATTGAAAAAATAGGTCTATACGATGAGTTCTTTAAAAATGCTTGGGAACATCTAGATATGACATATAGAGCTACATTGTCTGGATTTCACACTCCATATTGGTTAGCATCAGATATTACAAATTCTCATGAATTTTTAGAGCAAATTGATGAAGAAGAAGAATCAAAAATAAGTTCAAATAAACATAATCCTTATTACTATGAAGGTTTATATTATTGGAAATTTAAATATGGTAAGTGGGTAAGTGATATTCCAGATTGGATTAATGGGCGATACCATCCAGATGAAATAATGAAGATGTTTTATTATAGACAATATGAAGATTTATCAAGATTGTTTTTCAATTATTATAAAGCTGATAAATGCTTATATTTTGATAAGGAATTTACAAATGGACATGTTTTTGAAAATGTCTGGGGATTCGTAGATAGAAATAACAAACCTATTCTTTACACAAAGTAGATTCTGTACACTTTGCAATCCAGTAAGAATCTGCTATATCATCTATAGGCTTAATCCAATTTTTCGTTTTCTTGAAATATGATATTTCACTATTTAGTTTATCATATAATTTCAAATTTAAACCAGTTAGTTCTACATCCAAAAACTTTTCAATCATTTGATTTTTATCAAATTTACCACTTCCTGCTTTAGCTTTAACAGTATTTGCAGCAAAGAAATAAACATTATTTGATCCATATTTATTAACTAGACGCTCCCTTAAAATATATTGATAACCTGCTATCTCTGCCAATCTATTAGAACTTGCCCCAAATGCTAAATTTTCTAGACCTATTACATCTATATCTGGAGGAAGATTTTGAACTAGACATTCTGATAATATAATTGCATTTGTTGTAGATACTCGCTCTCTGTCTGTTACACTTGTACCATTTTGAACATCCAAACGCTGTATATCAATAATAGAAACTTCTGTACCTTGAAGATTCTTATGACCTTTTGATTTTTCTTTAGGAAATACTAAGAATGAACATTCTTTAGTTAATGTATCATAAATACATACAGATGGGTGATTTATTGAAAAATCTATTCCTGCTATTTTCATTTGCTTTGTGATTCCAAAAGTTTATTAAATTCTCCAAACGATGAAACCGAAGATTCTGCTAATTTTATCATACTAGACGCATCTATCCTTACTCTTTTTCCATTATGTATAATGAATACTTTTTCTAGATTACCTTCATCACTCACTATGCTAACAATTCTACCTCGAATGGGTTTTTCATCCTCAAGCTGCTTCCCCGATACATAATCTCCAATTTGAAATCTAGTTAATATCCATTGTTGAGCTTTATCTTTTTGGAATTCTAATTGACCTCTATTATTAATTCTACCTAAATCAAATGCAGGATTCTCGTGACTTAAACGAGAATAGTTGGATCCCCATCTGTTCAAAATATCAGATGGTGTCCAGGTTGAACCCGCAGTTTTTAATGATGATGTTACTTGTGGCATAATTTATAGTATTTTATTATCCTGTTACTTGTACAATTCTTGCTGAAACCACCCAATTTATATTTGATCCTACCGCTCCAGTTGCTTGAAACAAAGGTCCACCGATAGATGTATCTGCTGTCACATTTATATCCCATCCATTTACATCTTCACCTATAATTTTTTTATCTACTGTACCTACTAAAGCTACACTTGAAACTAAAGAACCTCTATCCATAGTAAAATACATTTTATATCCAGCTGATTCTCCATCTGTATCAGTTCTCCTTGCTACTACTAAGCATTCTACTGTCCATGTTGTATCGGACGGAATAGATGCGTGAAGTGAACTACCGTCTAAATGAAGTTCTACTGGTGAACCATTAGTAGTTACGCCTCTATACATCAAATTCATCGTTTGTGCATCACCAGGAGTAGAAAATGATCCTGCAGAAAATGCTATTTCTCCATGATATATTGCTTTTGCTTCATAACCCATAGCAGTGCTATAATTACCCTGAGCACCATTATTTCTACCACCAACTATCGTAGAATAACTACCACTAGCTACCTGAACTGAGTTTGTTCTAGCCGATTGCAAATCAACTGCATTAGTTCCTCTTTTATCACCACCTGTAGAAGTACCATCAGCTAAATTCACAAGGAATGCACCAGTATTTTTTGGCTGTATAACCGCATCAATACTTGGACTAGCACCAGTTGCTATAAGTTGAGACGCATATATTGGTGTATTCGGTGATGTTGTGTTTAAACTTGGTGTAAAACCATCTAGATTCCCTTGGAATCCTTGGAATCCTTGGAATCCTTGAGTACCCTGTGTTCCCTGATTACCTTGGTTACCTTGAACTCCTGGATCACTTTGAGTTCCTTGTGTTCCTTGATTACCTTGAGCACCTTGTGTACCTTGACGACCTTGGTTACCCTGATTTCCCTGGTTACCCTGTGTTCCTTGATTACCCTGAATACCCAATGCTCCTTGGTTACCTTGATTACCTTGATTACCTTGAGTCCCTGCAATATTTTGAGGACCTTGAGTACCAACATTTCCTTGATTACCTTGACTACCTTGATTACCAGTAGTACCTTGATTACCTTGTGATCCTATATTTCCTTGATTACCTTGACTACCTTGAGCACCTTGTCTACCTAATAAACCTTGAGCACCAAGTCCACCTACATTTCCTTGACGACCTTGTGTACCTTGATTACCCTGATTACCTTGACGACCTTGAGCACCGACTTGACCTTGAATACCTTGAAATCCTTGTGTACCTCTATTACCTTGATATCCTTGTGTTCCACTTCCACCTTGTCTACCTTGCATACCTTGAATACCTCGGATACCTTGAGAGCCTTGGATACCTTGAATACCTTGAATACCCCTCAATCCTTGATTACCCTGTGATCCTTGATTTCCTTGAATACCTTGAACACCTTGTAGTCCTTGATTTCCAGTTATACCTTGAAGACCTTGAACTCCAATTATACCTTGAAGACCTATAAGACCTTGGGAACCTTGAACTCCTTGAGTTCCTTGTTGTCCTGGCGTTCCTTGAACTCCAATACCAATAGTTCCTTGGGTGCCTTGAACACCTTGTGTACCTTGTGCTCCGTCCATACTATGTTTTTATTATTATTATTCTACACTATATATCAAAAATTATTTCATCTTAATTACCTTTTCTAAAATATAGATATATAATGTATAAGTATTATTTTCAATTTTAAGGAAAACATTTTATGACAGAAGAAGAAGCAAAACAAATGCTATCTCAAAGAGATGCAGAATTTAATTCTGTAAAAGAAGTAGGAGAAGACATCAGATTGGGTTCACCCACTATTCCACCGCCTAAACCTAAACCAAAAGTGGAACAAACGGGAATATCTGAACCAGTAGTAGAGCAATTTATAAATGAACCTGCTATACGTACAGTTCATTCAAATTTTGATATTGGATGGTACGAAGTGCCAATGGAGTCATTACCCACAAAGGGTTTATTTTACCCTAACGAATCTCGTCTTTTGATTAAACCAGCATCAGTTTCAATCATTAGACATTTTTCTACGGTTGATGATACTAATCCTTTGGAACTAAACGATGCATTTGATTACATTCTAGAAAATCTTGTAAGATTCAATGTTCCAGGTATGCCACCTTCTTATAAGAACTTAAAAGATATTGACAAGTTATCAGTGATCCTGCATGTGAGAGATGCTACATTTAAAAATGGAGAATCAAAGATTGTTAGTGATATAACTTGTTCATGTGGTCATACTGATACTAAAACTTTAAAATGGTCAGATTTTGAATTTTTCAATTTTAATCCTGAATTAATGAAGTTTTATAATCCCGATAATAAAATATTTCAAGTTAATTTCAATGATCCTATGCAATCGGATGTCGGATTAACTTTACCTTCAATAGGTATGAGGAATTTTGTTCAACGATATGTTACTAATAAAATTAAACAAAAGAGAACTTATGATAAGTCATTTGCCAATATTGCTCCATTTATTATGGACGATTGGTCATCTATAAATGAAGCAATGTATGAGCAACAACTTGAAGCATCTTCTGATTGGACAACATATCAGTTTGCTGCATTTATTAGGATAGTTGATTTAGTAAAAAAATCTACAACCTCTAGAATAAAGCACAAGTGTACAAGTTGCGGTGCAGAGGTCACCGCCCCAAGTAGCTTTCGAGGAGGAATTAAATCTCTCTTTATTCCAGACTTACAAAGTATCACTCGATAGACTTGAGGATAATATCTTTACCTTATCTAGATTAGGTATAAGTTTGTTTGAAATGGAAGGATTACCTTATTGGAGATATGAAACTATCATAGAAAAAACAAATCAATGGTTTGAATCCTTGAAACAAGCAAAACAAAATCGAATGAATGATAAAGATAAACTCACGACTATTTTTGATATAAATGTAAATAAAAATCCGAATCTATGGACAACGAATTAATAGAAAAACTCATCAGTTCAGATGAGATGATAATTAAAACAATAGAAGAAAATTCTCAATCATTAAATGTTATTATTGATGGATTTTCTTCTATTATGTCCATGACTACTGTTGATGGCGATAAATTAGAAAAACAAATAGAAGAACAAAGTGAAAAGGAAGCGGAAAACATTAAAGGGACTTTAACAGAAAGTATAAACCAATCTTCTAATTTATCTCTTGAACAAGTTGCAGAAGCGGAAACATCTATTTCGGAAGGAACTATATTATCTGATGAAACTATCAATAGTCTTATAGATGTAATATCAAATGTGCAAACCGTTTTAGAAAATCTTAATACTGAAACTTTATCTAATATATCAACTGTAACTACACCTACTACAGAGCTTAATACGGAAAATATATCAACTGTAACTACACCTACCACAGAGGTTAATACGGAAAATATATCAACTGTAACTACACCTACCACAGAGGTTAATACAGAAAATATATCAACTTTAACTACACCTACCACAGAGGCTATAGGATTCAATACTGGAAATTTAACTCAAGTTATAGATGATTTTAAAACTCTTTCAAATTTAAATTGGTGTACAGATTGGTTAAAGTGCTTAGAAAAAATAATAGAACAGGCGGATGTGGTTAAAGAAGCACTAGGTTCTATACCTAGCGATAAAAAAGTTTCTTTAGGCATAAATGAAGACGACTTACAAAAAGTAGATCAATCAATTCAAAAAGTAAAAGAAGATATTTCAACAGATATAAATCTTTCTGTCGCTAAAACTGAAATGATTGAACAGGCCACTCAAGCCCCAGCATCATCAGAACTTTCAACTGGATTTTTAAATAATTTTTCAGATTTAACTGAAAAAATAAGTTCATTTACAGAAAAAGTTGAAAACAATACTGTATCTCAAGAATCTTTCGTTAATAAAGTAAATCAGTTTTCTGAAACAACTAGTAAAACAATAGAAAATACATTTACTACATTTAGCGATACTACAAAGACTATTCTTGAAAAACCTAATACCTTTGAGACACTTTTACAAAGTAGAGTAGTAACTGAGGCGAAACCTCAAACGGAAATAGGAGTTGGATTTGAGGAAATGACAAATATGCCTATGCCACCCTTCAATCAATCAGCAGTACCTATGCCCCCACCTCCACCTCCAACTATTTTAGGATCAGAGCAAGGTAATGTAATGCCTCCGTTGATTCAAGTGTTACCTATGCCACCTATGATAAATGAAATAGGTAAAAAATCAGTATTAGAAGAAACTACAACAAATACAGGTACAGTAAAACAAGAAGTGGTTAGCATACCGCCACCACCACCTCTAATTAGCCCAGAAATGTCATTTGAAGGCTTATTAGGTCAAGTTCCAATGCCTATGCCCCCTATTGCACCAAAAGTTGAATCTGGGGCATCTACGAGCGTTTCTGCATCATCAATTCCTTTAAATATTGAAGACTTCTTATCATTTAAGAGTCCAACGGTGGAGACAACTAATATTTCAACAGAAATTAGCAAAGAAGAAATAATCCCTTTGGATTTAGAAAAATTGTTTAATTTTGAGCCAAGTTTGATACCTAGTAATACAATCAAAGAAACAAATACAAATTTCATAGGATTACAAGAACCAGTAGGTTTTGAACAACTAAGTAATATGGGAAATAATATAATTCCGCCACAAACACAAAATATGGGATTTCAAATTGAAACAAGTCCAAAATCATTTGGAATGCAGATTAGTCCATTTGCTGAAACTACTGAAATCCCAAATAAAGAAAATGAAACAATAGTCCAGAATATTCAAAATATCCCACTATCAAGTTTCAATCCATTTGAAAATATGTTTCAAATGAAGAATCCAACAACTACGGCAGGATCAGTTATACCTGAATCTACATTAGAACAATCGACTAATTTAGCTTCAAGTATTGAAGAAATATTTATAAAAAATCAAGAATCTCCACAAATTAATTTAGGTAGTGCTATTTCAAAAATACAAAATGAAATGTCACAAGCACCTTCTGAAATAGCTGCTTCTACCGAAGTAATGATGAATGAAGTAAATCTTGAGCCTTTAGAATCTACACTATCATCATCTATAACATCGTTAGGAGAAAATTTAAAAACTCCAACAACTACTCAAGTGGCTCCAGTTACAACAGAAGGTGAACCTAATAATGTAATGAATGAAGTTTTAAATATGCTAACCAAACTTGATTCTACATTACAAGGACTTTCTTCTACACAAGGAAGAAACACATCCGTACCGTCTTTAGGAAATTCCTTAAGTGACGCTCAGGCTAGAATGATAGGAAGACAGATAGCAAATGAATTAAAAGATAGTTTTTCTAGATTGTATAATTAAAAAAAGGAAGAAATAGTGAATAATCAGATTAAATTCAAAAGTAATTCTAAAAAAGATGAGCCTAGAATAAATAACGATATCTCATCTGAAACAGTTAGAGTTCTTGATGAAATTGGAAGTCCAATTGGAATTATGAGTATCCAAGATGCTCTTAAGATAGCTGATGAAGAAAATAAAGATTTAATTGAAATTTCTCCAGAGGCTAATCCTCCTGTTGTAAAAGTTATTGAATATGGTAAATGGAAATATAATAAATTAAAAGCCATTCAAAAAAATAAAGATAAGAAAACTACAAAAGAAGTTAGATTCTCTATCAGTATAAGCGATAACGATCTGCAAACTAAAATAAAAATGATTGAAAAATTTTTAAAGCAAGGTGATAATGTTTTAGTTAAGGTTATAATGAGAGGTAGAGAAAAAGTAAGGGAGCAACTAGGTTCTGAAAAAATGCAAAAAATCGAAGGTTTAGTCAAACCACTTGCAAAAAGTGTAAGTGAAATAAAAATTGAAAAGAACGTGATTACATGTACGTTTTTCTCTTAAAACAAAAGCCGAGTCGTTCTCGGCTTTTTTAATGTAATAATTAAATGATTTTTGATCTTAATATATTCACTTGTTGTAATGAAAAGTATGTAGATTTCGTTCCTTTATTTATTATTTCTAATCTATTTCATAATGACTGTCATGTTGAAATAGGTATTGATAATAACTGTGAAATTGATTTATCAGAGTCACTAAATATTTTGGAAATACTATATCCGAATCAATTTTTAATAAGAAGTGTTGAATTCAATAAAGGATATTGCCCTAATATTGTAAGATTTTTAATTGAACCTATTATTAAATCAAAATTTGTTTATATTTCAGATATTGATATTATAACTTTAGATTCTGATATAATTGATAGGCATACCTCTATAATGAAAGATAATAATTTACCTTATAGTAATATAATTAGACCAAATTCTAGTAGATTATCTGGACTGCATTTTACTCCCTATGAAAATTATTATCCAATTAATGATTGGGACGATTTGAAAAATTATGTTCAGCATGATGAAGTTTTCCTTTATCATCTATTAGCTAAAAGATTTCCTAATTTGAAAAATGAATGTAACATTAGACCTGTGCATGGTATTCATGTATCTCCAAATAGAAAGCCAATATCAGACAAAGAAATAAGTTGGAATATGCATTTATCATGGAGGGATAAATGGTATGCTTTTCGTCAATCAAAAGAATTTTTAATACTTTATGATACTTTTAGCGAAAGAGTTAAAAATATCTTAAGCATTATAGATAATAGATATTCTAATTAATTTATCTATTTTTCTTATGTGGTATTTTTCGAAAACCCTCATATGCTGTTTGATAAAGTATATTTAGATTATACTTTTGAATCACAAAATTAAAAGAAAGCTGGTCTCTTATTGAATTATTTTTGACTTCATCCCACCATTCACAACAAAAATTTCTAACTTCTTCTGTATTCTTACGGATTAAATAAGCAGAACATAATAAACCATTATGATTAGGGTAGTTTTCTATTCTATATCTATGTAAAACATCAAAAACAATTTCTGGTTCTTCTTTTTTTAATCTTATACAAGCCATCCCTTCGTCATAGATACAGTCTCTTTCAGGATGCTTCCAGGTAACAATATCATAATTAAATTCAAATTTGGGTGAAACGATTTCTATATTTGAATCTATCCATATAGAATAATCATGTTCTGGTAAATATTTATGCGGATTTAATTTTATTTCTCTCGCCAATAGTCTTGGATTTTTACTATTACTTATATTTATACGATAAAAAGGATATTCTAAATTATTCATTTGAATATCATTATCATAATTACCGATATTTGCTGTATAAATAATTACTTTCATTTTAGTAAATGTTTTTTACTTTCTTTACTTCTAGAAAAATCTCCGCCTCTATACCAGTGATAAACATAAACTCCGTTCATCCTATATATTATCTGATTTTGTGATAATGCTTTGAAATAAAATTCGTTGTCAATACCTAACATCCCATTTTCATTAAATCCCCCTACCTTTAACCATAGTCTTTTGCTAATCAATATCAAAACACCACTCAAAGCATTTACGGGATCCTGAATCTGTGTTACTGAATCATAACTATTGTTGTAGAGTTCTAAACCTATTTGTCTGTGATAAGCAATATCATTTGTCTTTTGATCTCCATACAACTGCCATGGGCATCCTACTCTATTAGTATAACATGTAAAAAATTCAGATTCAGGATATTTTGTTACAATATCTTCTAATTGTTTTCCAAAAAAAGATGTTGTAAAACAAGCATCAGCATCTAAAAAGCAAACAAAATCATTTTCACCCACTATTTGCATAGAAGTATTATATGCAATCCCTATGTTTTTTTCAGTATTCCAAGGTATAATGTAATGTATCATATTCTTCAAAAGTGAATAGCCCAATTATTATAGAAATAATTGGGCTATTGTTTAGGTTTTTGAACTTATTTATTTCCCATATAATTCTTTTTATATCTTTCTATAAATTTCTTATATGATGTAGTAATCAACGGTGATTCAGATTTGATCAAATCTTCTTTAGCTTTAGTATATTCTTTTTCAGCAAATGGATACATAGTATCACCTTCATGTGGCTGTACAAGATACTTTGGAGGATCGTAACTTTCTGTTTCACCCTTTTTAGCTTGTGCTAAATTTTGCATGTCCTTAACTGTCTTAATATCCATGAGATTTATTTATTTTTATTATGAATTTTCATAATCTACACTATATATCCAAATTTAAATTGGATCTCTTAAAAATCCACCTCCATTTTTACCAGCTGCACACCATTTCCATAAAAATAATAATAATGGTATATTAATCAGACTCAACCTTTCCCATGTTGGAAGATCATCAATATATAGTGGCATAAGCTTAGTTATTTCTGGGTCTATTTCATTCTTAGCTGGTGTAGATGGCGAAGGTGGTGGTAAAGTCGCACATAATGTAAATCCTAAAGGCACACTAAAAACGTTAATCTTATTTTGTAATCCTATATTCTGCTGTTGAAGTATTAAATTTTGTTTTTGCTTTTCAATTAAGTCTCTTGATTCTTGCTCAATTTCTTGCTGATTTTTTTGAATAGAAAGTTCTAGATTTTGTTTACTAAATGTATTTTTTTTCAAATCACTCTCTTTATCAGCTATGTCTGATTTAAGTTTAGAGATATTATTATTTAAACTGGCATTTTGATTTAGTTTTGAAGTTATTTCAGATTGCTTATTTGAAATATCACCTTTAGCTTGCTGAATCTTTTGATTCGCATCAGGTGCTTGTTTATTTTGAATAGCCTTTATTTCATTTTGCTTTGCATCTATTTCTCCCTTTAATGAATTTATTTTATTTTGGTTTTCATTTATTTTACTTATGTTTTCTGATATTTTACTAGTATTATCTGCTATAGATTTTGATAATGTAGCAATTTTGTTTTGCGTATCATTTATCTTCTTTGTATTCTCTGTAATTTCAGATTTTCTTTTTTCTATATCTTTTTGTCTACGTTCAAGATCTTCTTGATTTCTTTTCATCCTTTCAATATTATCCGCTACTATTTTTTGAATATCTTTAATATGTTTATCTAAATCTGAAGGTTTCAAAAGAGGTATATTAATTTCAGGAGAAGCATCTAATCTTTTACTAGTAGGTTCTTCCTTTATTTTACACATTGGTCTAATAGCAACTGGAAACCAAGCACTTTTAGGTCCGATTGGACCTAATGGACAGTCTGAAGTATTAAGTATAAATACAAACGGAGAAGGTAAAACGCCACATTGACCTATTAAAACCACTATTAATGCAACTGGAGTATTTATAACTGTTAATGGTGTCCAGATTATTGGACATGGTATAAATAAAGGTTTAGGAAAAATAGGTAGTATTAGTCCAACTGGCCAATGTACTGGTACTAAATTCATTATTGTTGCTAATGAACAGAATTTTCTCCACCATCTTAAGTCAAATATAGTAGGACTTTTAGAAGCATCCATTGGAATCCCTTTATAATTAACATCACTACCTGCTGGTATATCTGGATCTTTTAAGTCTGGTAATTCGCAACCTTGTGCTAATAAACTATCTTTTATAGTTGTATTTAGTTCATCAAAATATTTTTGAATTTCTATTTCTTCTATAGAGAGTTCGTCCAACTCTTTAATTAAAGGATCATATGTTTCTTTAAGTTTAATTGCTAATTTATTATAATATGACTTAACAAAATCAAGCCTATCCCCGCCACTAGCTATTGTTTCTATTCCCCATGCGTAACCATATTTATCTACTATTTCAATTGCATTATTTATTTCTTTATCGAATTCCTCATCAGTTTTTTTTGAATTATTAATAATTTTATCAACACCACCGTCTATAGCTAAATCTATTTTACCAATAGATTCAACTAAAACATCTTGTAATAATTCTAATTTTTTATTACCATCTCTTGAGGTTTTATTCTTATCATATATAAAATTAGGAGTATTATACTTTTCGAACTTTATATCAATTTGTGATGCTAAATCTTTAATATTTTTATTTAAAATCTCTTTAAAAAATAATAAATCTAAAAATAGTCTTTCATCTACTAAACTTCTTATTATTTCATTCTGTTTTTTATTCAATGATTCTATCTCGGAGTTCAAAGCATTGATTTTAAAAATATTAAGAGCGAATGTATTATCCTTTTCTTTTTGCTTTTGATTTTTTTGATTAGCCAAATCCCCCAATACTTTAAATTTTGGTTTATTGAGAGTATCTATAACTGTGTCCCAAAACCTTACAAAAATTTTTCCGATTTTTGCTTCTTGTTTTATTTGAGATATTCTAGTTTTAACTTGGTTTAACCTCTCACCCTTTTTCTGTGATTCTTGAACTATAGGTTCAAGAACTTTTACACAATCTACAGCTACTTTATCTTTAGGTCTATCTGTAGCATCATTTAAAGTATTTATATCTGAACTAATTATATCATCTCTTAATGTGGAAATATCATTTCCATTTTTTAAAGATTCGTTAGCTATTAATAATAAATTACCTATATCCGTACGGCTTAATTCTTCCAATAAAATATCAGCAGGTGTTCCAAATGTATCTAAATTAGATAAAGCATTGATAGCTTCATTCATTTGTGCGTTTCTATCTTCTAATGAATTAGGATTATCTTCTGGTAAAGTTGTATCTAAATTTTTAAATGCATCTTCAATACTCGTAGGGGTATTTCCTTCCAATACCTTTGAGGGTTCACTAGGCGGAGCAACCGCTTCACATAATTTTTTAAAGTCCTCAAAAGTTACTTGGGGTGCTGGTGGTTCTTCTGGTTTACAAAAATTAACAGATGCTATATCTTCAAAGGTTATGGAAGGTAATTGATTCGTAACTTGAGGTGGAAGAACGCTACACATAGCTTGTAATAATTCTTCTGGTGTTATATTATCTAAATCATTCCTAATTTCTGGTACTCTAGCACCTTCAACTATTGGATTCAAATCATTTAGCGTGTCGCTAATTTGTTTGACTTGTAAATCTAATTTTGATAAAGAATCAATAGGATCCCCTGCATTGTTTGGGAGCAAATAATCGCCTACTTGAACTCCTTGTTCTATAACCTCTTTTTGAAATTCAATAGTGATGTCCAGTGAATTTTTCGCCAATTCACTGAGATCTTTGATATTCTGTTCTATTTCTGATTTATAGTCAAGAGACATATGATTACCTTAGTATAATACTCTATATATCTTAAAATAAAAAAAGCCGTCAAAGACGGCTTCTTAAATAGTCTTAATACATTATTTCAAACGCAACAAATAAACAAGTTTATGTGTCTCGTTAATCATATCTAAAACAATATCTTGAATTTCAATATTTGATGAGATATATTTATCAGATGACATTTCACAAAACATTTTTGCACATTCAGAGTAGTGTTCTACCAAATCAACATTCAAAATACCTTTAATTTCAATATTAGCGTTTTGAAGTTCTGGTGTCGCACCACTAGGATTTTTACCTTTTGTTGTTTCAACAAATCTGTCGGTCAATTCTTGAATTGCTTCATAGTAAGAACCTAATGCTACATGACTAGCATATGTATTTGTTTGCCAATGCCAAAGTTGAGTTTGAGCTTGAACTTTTAGTAAAAGTGGGATATACTTTTCCATATAAACGATTATTTTTATCTATATATCAAATTAGTTAAATGTTTTTACCCAAATGATACATTTGAATCTATCATTCTTTCTCTAAGTTCCATTTCAGATTCTCTTCTTAAATCTCTTAGAGATTCAATTTTAGCTTCTTCAAGTTCTAAAGAATTTTGTAGATTCAAAAGTTCATTTTCTAAACTATGAAATTCAGAAGATTCATTGATTGCTAATTTAAGGAATCTTTCTCTTTCTTCTGCATTCTTCCCATAATTTCCATCTGATTTATTAATAGCATCAATTTCAATAGTAAAACGAGTTTTTTCAATATTGTGTTTTAAAACACGAATAGAATTTCTTAATTCTGCTGTTCTCATTCTACTTTCAAAGAGTTCTTGAGTATTATATTCCATAATACAATTTCCTAAAATGAATAATTAATTGAGTTTTGATTTTACCAGTTCTATTCTAAGATCATCTAACTCTTCACTTGACATTTTATCCCATCCATTATTATGGATTGTATCTCTTATTTCATCCGTGTCTTGTGGCAGAGGATATTTTATGTATAATGCTAATATAATCATTTTTTCTTCTTTAGACAAATCTTCAAATGATTTATCAATTTGTATTTCGTTAATCATAGTAATAGGTTATGTTAATCATACATTATATAACCCTTTAACGAAACGAGAAACTGATGTTTTTTTAGGTTTGGAAATTAAATTTTATAATCTATACAATATTCTTTTAATGTTGGATTATAATTGTGGTTTATGCGTTTATAATTAAATTTAGCCATAACTTGATCAGTCATATCTAAAAGATTTTTACTAATGTCAGAGCATGGTAGGATTATTAAATATCTTTCTTTATTAGTATCAGTTGAAGATAAAAATCGTATAGAACTTAAGTTAGAATTACTATTTAAAAGTTCATTTGATAATGAAGTAAATAATCTGAACAGTTGATGTTCAATAGGCGGTTCATGCTGACGCATATAATTATTTATTTCATTGTCTATCTGATTTTTAATATTAAATCCGTGCGGTGTAAACATATCTATATTTTAAATGTTTCTAAAAAATTCATCATCAAGCGAAATAAAATCAGTTGATTTCTGCTCATGAATTATATTCCATGTTTTAGCCATACCATTTTTAATTACTTGAGAATAATAGGCAAACACATTTTCGGATTTTTCAGGATTAAAATTCCTCCAATGTCGCATAACATCTGCTATACCAGATGCAACACAGTCCTCTCTATCTTCTGGATATTTATATTTAAGAATCTTTGACATCTCATTAGACATTTTACAAATCAATTCAACAGCACGAGGTGTGAGTTCATCTCTCTTTTTTGATTCTATAATTTCTTTTAAAAGCTCTTTGTTATTAACATATTGTGCCATTATACATCCAGATTATTTTTATTACTCTACTATATATCAATTAAATAAAAAAAGTTCGTAAATGAGATATTTACGAACTTTAAGTAATAAAAATTATATGTTTAAACGCTAGCTTCTTTCTTTAATGCTTCCATATATTTCTCAAGACTTTCTGCTGCATTTTTTACTTTTGAACTATTCAAACTAGCTGATTCTAACTTTGTACCTAAATCTTTAAGATTATTTATGATTGTCGGTAATTGACTTATAGCTTGATTCATTATAGTAATCGCTTTCGCTTTATCTGGTGCAGCATAAATGCTATTAGCATCTTCCTGCTCTGTTATTGAAATACCTAAAAATTCAGAAAAAGATTTCATCTATACTTGTTAAATTAATCTTAAAGATGATTTAGGAACAAAATCGCGAATACCATTGATTTCTACCTCTACGGCTTCATCTAGCATAGCGTTCTCAAAAGCATCTTGGAATACTATAACTTTATGGTTTGCTAGTTCTCCCTCAAACTCTGGAGAAACAATAGCATACATTTGTGATCCTTCTAACTCTTCGTGGTCATAATGTTCTTCTGAATCATCTGATTTATAGAATGAATAAGAAACTCCCGAATCTTCAGACTCAAATTTTTCTAATTCCATATCATTCTCTGAACCAGTTCCCATAAATTTAGATGGTTCACTAGTTAAAGGATTGTATTCAGGATCCCATTCTTCATCTTCATCTTCTTCGGGTGAATATTTATATGGATCTTTGACAAATGTATCATCTAAATACTTTTTAAAACTATTTGGAACAGATTGCCATTTATTTGATATTTCAGCGTCTTCCACTTCCATTTCAATTCCCTTTCTAGAATAATTAGGGTTCTCATACATATCAACATCATCTATAATATCCATATCGTCTATTATTTCAGACATTTCAGATTCAAATGGCTGATCACCCATAGTAGGCTCACCACCCATTTCAATACCCATTTCATAATTATCCGCAGAATTCATCTCAATTTCATTTTCTTGAGATGATATATTAGAGAACTCTTCTTCTGTTTGTTGACCATTTTGTAGCATAATTATAGCAACGTGACGAATAGAATCAATCGCTGTAATTCTACCTAAGCCTTTACCAGATACCTTTACCATATCTCCAACTTGATAATCTCTTTGAGGTAACTCTTGAACATATGCGGTAGTACCTTTTTTCTTATAGTCTTCCAATTTTTCCATTTCTTCTGCATATTCTTCTTCATCTGAAACTTCTTCTTGAGAAGCAAGTCTCAATTCAGGAAATCTATAAGTTGATTGGGTACCATCTGAAAAAATAACTGTTGCTGTTTTTTGTGCAGAGTCAATACCTGTAATTCTACCTACTCCCTTTTCTGCTGCTTCAACATTATCTCCAATATTAAATAATCTTTCAGGGGCTTCTTGAACAAAAGCAGATGTTCCTTTAGAACCCTTTGTTTTTTTAGATTCATACATAGATGATCCTTCGGGCTTCAACTCTATTTCTGAAAAATCTAAACGCTGTAAATTTCCATCTTCTAAAGATACAGTAGCCATTTTTTGCACAGAATCCACAGAAACTATTCTACCTTCTTTTCCAGCATACATAACTAAATCACCTATGCCAAAATCCATATCTTCCATAAATTCTACATCTAACTCTGGATTTTCTTCAAAATCCGCCATATCAATATCATCTTCTTCAAAATTTTCATATTCATATGTTTTGAATGTCTTCAACTGAGCGGTCTTTTCGGCATATGAGTTTTTGAGTTTATTAATTTCAGAATATAATTCTCTTTTAACCGCTGAAATTTCATCAGAACTAGATAATAAAATATCTTGTTGAGCTTCTTCAATCTTGAAGATATTTCTTTCACATTCATCAATCTTATTTAGAATAACTCTTCTTTCATTCTCAATTTGTTGAATTGCTCTATTTTCTGAAGATAAAAAGTCAGAAAGACTTTCAGATATATCATAATTCAAAAATTCAAGAATAAAATCACGAGCCTGAGTTCCATTCATAGATGAATAAACTTTATTCTCATTCATAAACGGATTTGTTTTAACAACAGTTACAGATCCGCCTAATCTCAAGATACTCGCTTTGATAGATGGATGATTCTTAGAAATAATAGTTTTAGCAAAATCAATCTCACAAAGTGTTTCTATGTTCTCATAAATAGCATTGAAATTGTTGAGATCATCTTGTTGATTCCAACGGAAAATACCAGATTCAACAAGTTTATTATTTACTTCAGAAATATTTAATTTATTACCGTTAAGAATAATAGACTTATCTGCAACATTGACTTTCAAAACATTATTACCATATTCATAAGAAACAGTATTTCTATCAATTGTAACATTGTTTTGATTTAATATAGAATTCAAACGAACAAAATTTTCGTTGATTCTTCTCATTGAATCAATTTCAATAGGAGTAATCGTTTCATTTACTTTTTTGAAATAGTGGTTATCTATTGCAAAATAGTCTGAATTTTTTTCTACTAAAACGAAAGAAAATACTGGATTTACAATACATTCTGTTGAAGTTCTAGAAATATTAAATTTAGATTTTGCTTCAATTGATTCAAACGTTTTCAACTGATTTTGAAGATTTCTGATGATTGGTTCATATGAATAAATTTCCATTTCCGCAATCATAGCAGAACGCAAATCAGAGGATTTGTTTTCAATAAACTCTCGTAAATTAATTATTAAAGGCTTGTAAAATTTAGCAGATTTTGAATTTTCCAAAGTATGAATAGTTGTAGCTACTGATATTTCTTCTGCTAAATTGTTTTGTGCGTCCATTACAACTTTAACAGCTTCATTGATCGAAGGATCAAAACAGAAAGGCTTAAGTTGTGCTACGAACTGCTCAGATAACAAAAAGTCTGGGGTTTCCATGACTTTGCTTTTCTGATACCATTCAGTAACATATTGGATTCTTGGGTTATGATCCCATACTCCTGTATATCTAATTCTATCAAGAGCACGAGAAATTCCCATATCGTTAAGTTTATTAAGATTCTTTTCACTATCTAAGAATCGCTTTACATAAATATCTGAGCTCTTAATTTCACTCAGTTTTTCATGTACAAGTGTACTTAACTTTTGTTCTGATACATTGCCCGCTAATTCAAGGAGGCTTTCTAATACTTCACGAACAGCCGCATCAGAAGTGCTGTTCTTTAGTTTTTCTACTCTATTCTTTAAGAAGGACATGCCGAATCCTTTATTTTTAATATACATAAGTATAGTTTGTATTATCTATATATCAATAATTAAAATGTTTTTTACGCTTCATTGTCATTATTTTGCGTAATATTTTCTAATCCAACCTGATTTGCAAGGTTCAGATTGTTTAATTGTGCAGAATTTTTGACTTGAACATTTACTTTATCGCTTGTAAATGCAATATTTCCATTATCATCTCTAGTTATGGAATCACTTGAAATAAAGTCAATAATTGAATCTCCTTTGAAAAATTGTGTATTTTTATCAAATATAGGATAGTATGTTTCAAGATCAACCGTAAATTTCATATTTGTATTTACATTTTGACTAGTAACTGATCCGAAACTCCATTGAAACAATTTTTCTAAAGGCATATCCGCAGGAAATCCCATCTGAAAAGGTATTCTCACATAATTCCATCTAACTGATGATGCAACTGTTGGCCAAAATACTTCTATTACCTTTTCCCAGATTTTCCAAGAATCTTCTTGAGTATCTGCTTGTATTTCAATTTCAAAATTCATTTTTAAAGGAATGGAGTGCATTTTAGCACTATAAGTCAAAAGTTGGTTGTTTTCATCTTCTTTTACAAAATCCCCACGAACCAAATAGTTTGTTAAAGAAGCTGTATTTATATTGATATTATTCATTTTTACCATACCCCTTGGTAAAACATCAATATTTCCATCTACTTTTTTGGGCTGGATACAATCATTCCATTGTATATAGAAATCTTGTAATGTCCTTTCATCACCAGTAAGTGAATAGTAGAAAGGAACATAATGAGTCTTTTTTTCAGTATCGGATAAAATGTAATCTAAATAAACTCTATCATTCAGAATATTAATAACGCCCGCAATAACCGTACGAATAAATATATTATCATAATTAAATTTATGATGAACCCCATCTATGGCTTGAACAGGAGTTGGTGTACCGTTCATATTAAATCATTAATTTTTCATCCTAAAATCCGTCTTAGATTCACTTAATAAGATATTTAAGGATTTACTCTGATAGTCTACAACTATTTTATCTACTTTGAAGTATAATTTGTTATAAAGAATTATGTCTCCAATTCTAGGTAGAAAATCACTTTCTTTTATATATCCAGAAAGTTCTTTGTCATCTGAGTATGAAGCTTTTCCAAAATCATTTATATTCTTTAGAATATAAACTTCAATGTCAAATTTTGTCTTTTTATTGAACATATATTATACACATTTTTCTAATGTCAGATTAGAAAAATTATCTTTTAGTGATGTAGTGATAGTCCAGTCAAATAGTTCCAAAGGTAGCGGAGCGTGGTTGATAACCATAATATTCATATTATTATCTTTAGCAACCCTTCTTAGAATTTCAACAATTCTTGAAACATTATTTGGATCCAAAGAACTAAAAATCTCGTCTAGGAACAATATATTCAAAGATGGAAATTTAAGTTTAAGCATTTTTATAATAGCAATCAATACAGCAAAATCAAGCATCTTCAATTGACCTGTAGACAACTCTTCTATTGAAATTTCATAAGAAAGCTGTGTGAGTTTCGCTTCAAACTGACCATCAAATTGAACTTTAAACGGCAATTCCAATTCAGATAAAATAGAGTTGATCTGACTATTCATAGGCTTTACGATATGTTCCATAACGGATTTCTTTAACCCATTATCACCTAGAATTTCTTCAACTATTCTATTTATACCTTCCTTTTTCATCAACTCTTTTCTTTGAACTTGAATCTCTTCTAGTTTTTCTATATTCTGTTCAATAATTCTACGAATACCATCTGTCTGCTGATTAGTCTTTTGGGATTCTGTTTCTCTAATAATTGATTGGATACTTCTTGACTTTGAATCAATATCAAACAGACGAGACTCACATTCTTTTAGGGCTAACTTAGCTTTAGATAATCTTTCATCTAATTCTTTTGATTTCTCTTGTAGTTCAACAAGTTTTGCCTTATACGATTCTTCTTCTGTTAAAATTTCTTGAAACTTATGCTGATGTTCATCGCTATCCAAGGATGAACCGCAAGTTGGACATTTTGAAGATTCATATAATCTTTTTTGTTTAGAAATAACATCAAGATTTGAATTAATGTTTTGCTTATTCTTATAAATCTTTCTTTCGGCTTCTTCTAACTTTTCTTTCGCTTCATTAGCCTTTGCCTTCTTCTCTTGAATGCTATCTTTTTTAGAAATCAACTCTTCATAATTCTGTCTCAAAGCATTAATTTTTTCACTATTATCTTCTTCAACTTTACTTTCAACTAAAAGTAATTCTTCTTCTGCCTTTTTAATGCTATCTTCTACAAATCTAATATTATTTTCATAACTCGATAAAAGACTTTTAGTTTCGTTTATCTCTTGCCTAATGACCTTAATCATTTTATTGATAGATTCAAGTCCAAATATACGATCTACGATTTCTTTTTTATCACTAGGTGTCATTTTTAAAAATGATTTGAAGTCATTAATAGAAAGACTAATAGAATTGTTAAATATATTTTGAGGAATACCTATAAGATTATCCTCAAGATATTCTTGAACATTCTTTACGCCCGCCTCTTTATATTCAACCCCAGCTATCTTAAGGGTTAAACTATTTGGTAAAAATGTTCTGTTAATATCTATCGTACCTAAACGAGATTCAAAGGTGATATTTACTTCACCAGACTTATTTATTCTATTAACACATTTAGCAATAGTTTTACCTGCGACTTTACCATATAAGCCAAGTTTTAAAACCTGACTTATAGTGGATTTACCAGTTCCATTTTCTCCAAAGATTTGATATAGACCTGGGTTAGATGGATCAAAATTAATTGTCTGCCATCTGTTTCCATATGAATTTATGTTTCGGAATTTTACTTCTGTTAATTGCATTATTATTTTTAGAATAGTGTAACTTTCTTAAAATCAAATCCTAATCCAAACTCAGCTTGATGTCCTAATATAAATCCAGGCTGCGAGTTCTGTGCAAATTCAGTAATAGAATATGTATCAGCAGAACATACAGATGGTAGTGTTATGTTAAGGAAATTAGTACCTTCTTTACATTCTAAATGATGAAAGTGACCTTTTATAACTAAATGATAAAAACGTTTTCCATCACCGAATAAATTTACAAGTTCCTCGCCTTTCTTTTTAGCTAAATTTGCATCACCATGATGTGAAATTATACATATCTTTTCACGCTTCTGATTAATAATACCATCTTCCGCAAGTATAATATTAACCTTATCTTCCCATTCTCTTTGTAAAAATCTATAAACGACTTTAGCGGCTGTTCTGTTTTTATCGTCATGCCTTTGCGATCCAATTCTATCGTGGTTTCCTTCAAGACCTAACAATTCTATTGACTTAAAATTGGTATTCTCAATAATAGTAGAAAACAGGATATAAAATAAATCCAATGCATAGAATATCTGATCTTCTTGGAACATATCCATTTGTCTATGAATACCATGATGTAACCCATCTTCCATTATAGACTCTGTTATATCCCCACCGCAAAGAATAGTTAGATGCTCATATTTACTCGATTCTCTACAAATATGAAAAGCCATTTGTTCAAATCTCTCTTTGGCTATTTCCTTATTATATCCTCTGCCATAAATAGGATGCTCATAGCACTTACCGATATGAAGATCACTCATAAAACAAAATAATCTAGGGTATTGTGTGTTATCAGGTTCAGATTTTTTCTCAATTGTAGAAAACTTAATAGTTTCTCTTTGTACTGGTCTATTTTCATCAAAATATTTATTTAGGCATGTTTCAATCCATTGTTTTTCAGATTGAATTTCCAATAAATTCTTTTGAGTATCTTTAAACCTTTTCTCATAATATTCCGATTTCTTCTCAACCATCTTTTTCATACCAGCAGATTCTTTCGCTTTCAATGCAAACTCTGCTAGTTCCTCTTCGGTATTATTTTCAACGATATGCTGAGGGAATAGTTTATCCTTTGTTATATTAAAACAACGAATAATCTTTTTCAATTCCGTAAATGTCAAATATGGAAAGTCTTGGCTAATCGTGTTTTGAGTAACATACGGATATTTACGATAAATATCTTCCATTTGATGAAGGGACAAAGAACCCACGAGTGGATAACTGTCTCTAACTAAAATGTTGTAATGGTATCTAGTAATCTTCCCCTCTTCATCACGATCAACCCACCATTTTGAGCGATTATCAAATTCATCAGATGCGTCTTTAATCAAATTTTCATCTAATAGATGGTATAGTTCTTTAGATTTTTCCAATGGGTCATATAAACTAGATTGTCCATATTCTGAATCATAATCCGCATTATAAGTCCCACCAAGATCAAAAAATGTCTTAGTATAAGTTCTGGCGGTTCTCTGAGAAAATGGGAAATTAGATTCTATAAACTGAATATATGTGCCATCTGGTAATGTATTTTTAAGTATCAAAAGCAATTCACCAATTCTAGATGTATATTTCTTATCTGGATCAGTTTTGGTAAACTGAGAAAGATGTAGAATTTCATTTACAATAGGTTTAATCAAATCGTCATGATCAGATTCATAACCTTTATTTTTAGACAATGATCCCGATAAAAGAAATCTATATCGGTTATACTCATCCTCAGAAATTCTACCTTTGATATAAGCAGCTTCTATTTTAGATTGGATGTCATCCCACCATTCTTGATTATATCCTAAGTTGAATAATGCTTCAACTAAAGTCAATTTGTTTGAACGCGAAACTGTTTCTAGCGTTACTAATATTTGTTTAAATACGTTTAAGTCTAGCATACCTAAATTCTCTTAATTATTAATCTTCCTCTTTTATTGCATCAAACAGTAAAGTTATTTTATTTTCAACTTTACTCTTTGTTTCTTCATCATATTCCAAATTTTTAATTAGTTCTTTGGATAATGATATTATGTCAAATTTTGGGGTTGCTTCATTTTCAAAGTCAAATTCAAAATCACCTTCAAAATTAAGCAGTTCATCTTCCTCAATTTGAACAATCTCTATACTTCTTTGAGTATTTAATGATTGAACAAATCCTGGAATGTCTAATTCCTCAAGCCACTTTCGAGTTACTTTCAAATCTACAAATTTATTTTTAAATATTGCAGAAATATGTTCTCTACTTAATTCTAGCAAGGAATCAAAATTTGTAGTAATATACTCTGGCGAATAATCATTCTCTACAAATTGTTCGTCAAAACTTTCCAGATCTAACAAGTATATTCCCTTTTTATTCCCTATATCTGATCTAGTCATATGGTATGGGCATCCTATAAGGGTAATAAAGTTACTCACCTTTTGTCTGTAGTGTATGTGACCTCCGTAAACTTTTTTATGTTTTCTATAGGTTTCTGGATTATTACCATGTTCAATAGTTACCTTACCATTAAATCTAGCATCTTTTATATCAGTATGGACAAATAAAACATCAGATGAATTAGATTCTAAGAATTCTCTTTCTTCTTCCGAATTCATACCCCAAGGCATAAGTAATAGATTTCTACTTTCGGTCTTTATTGTTTCGGGATTATTATAAACATAAACATTCTCTAAGGCAGATATACATGATAGCGAATGAACTTGAGCCGAATCTTTAGTCCAGCAGTCATGATTACCTGTAATGACAAAAACTCCTGTATCTGAAAAGATTTGTCCTAAATCTCTAAAGATTTCAATACAAGAGTTCATTACAAGAATATTCAAGGATTGTCTTGAATCAAATATATCACCGAGAATAAAACAGGCATCCCCTTCTCGTTTATGTTCCTTTACAAAAGGTATAAAAAAGTTATAGAAATAGTCGGTTTGTATCTTTAACCACTCTGGATTATTGGATTTTATCCCAAAATGTAAATCCGATATTAAAAAAAGACGCTTAATATTCTTTTGATTAGAAATAGGCATAAAAAAGTTTACCTAAAGTATTAACGAATGGCTACATTAGTTACAAAATCTACACAACATCTATAAACTGATTCTAATCTTGAACCTCCATCGAACTGACAAAGTATATTAGGTTCTATTACATTATCTTCTTTTGGATGTAGTTCAGCTATAAAACAATGTGTACCCTTTATGACTATTTCAACTTTATCAATTTTTTCTATTTCATCAACAACTAACATAAGTTGATTCCAATCTCTTTCTGGAGACCAGGTTTCAGTCATAGGGACACCTTCAAATGCCAAGTAACAAATACCCGATACTTCTCTCGTAGGTAAATTAGTAAATTTGGCTAACCTATAATTTGATCGTTCTGCTACATAACCTATAGGTTTTAAATAAATATCATCTTTATACATAAATTTAGTCTTTATTTACAATTATATTCTGAAAGTATATTTTTTAAATCATTTGGGAATTCTTCAAAGGATATTATAGTATAATTATTACTATCCAAATCATTATCAAAAATCCATTGATCTATATCTTCACGAGATCCAAATACTTTGTTTTTGTCTGATTCTTTAATGATCTTTATGTCATAAAGATTACAATTTGTTTGTAAAACTATGAATTTCATGAAAATAATTATGTTAATATAATTGTTTTTTACTAATTATCCAAATTTTTATTATTATTTTCATCATCTGAATCTGATTCATCTTCATCTGATTTATTTTCATTATATTCTTCTATAAGATCATCAATATAATCCTCATCTTCTAATTCAAAATCCATATCCTCTATCTGAGAAACTGTATAAATCCCTTTATCAATACACTCTCTTGTAAAATCGTATTCAATTTGAGCCTCTGTTGGCTGATGCCAGCTAGTATTAGTAATAATAGCCATAGCTGCACTAATAGGAACTTCTAAATTTACATTCTCAAAGTTACTAATTGTTGATATTTTTTCAAACAAATCGACCAAGAAATTTTCAGCTGAGGATTTTAGTGTTGCTGAATATTTTGTTTTCAATATAACATCTCGATCTTTTAAAGATATGTCTTTGTCTGATAATAAGTTAGGTGTTTTTATTTTTTTAATGTTTCCTTCTAATTTCAAATTATTTTTAATTTTTGCTTCTGAACCTTCTTTCTTTTCGTTGTTTCCTTTATTCTCTTTCATAATAGTTCCATTATATTTGATTATTTGTATATATCAATTTCTCATAAATTAGTCAAAATGAAGTTTCAAAAAAAACAATATTAAATTACGATATATAAGAAAAAACAAGGATTTACGATGGCCAACAGAATTGTAAAAACATTTGAAGAATTTATTTCTTTTGAAATTGAAGATTCCGAAGTTCATATACATATTGAACCAAAAGAAACTGAAGAAATGTCTGAACCTGAAATTACAACAGGAGATGATGTAATTGTTGATGTTCCTTTGATGAACTTATCTCAACCTAATTCAGAAGAAGATATGGATTCAGAAGATTACGAAGAAGATGAAACGCCAGAAAGTGATACTGATGGTGAAGAAGACGAAGAATAGTAAAAAAGCCCTTATTTAAGGGCTTTCTTTTTACTCAAATGATTCTATAATTTCTTCCTTTGTCCTTAGACCAGTTATCCTATTAACCAATTCTCCATTCTTGAATATTAGCATAGTAGGTACACTTCGTATACCATATTCAATAGCTAACCCTTGATTAGAATCAACATCAACTTTAATCACTTTAATAAGAGTGGTAGATGATATTTCATCTAAGATTGGATTTAATGCTTTACAAGGTCCACACCAACTTGCACTAAAATCAACAATCACTCTTTCAAGTGATCTAAAGGACTCGGTATTAAAATTATCTTCCATAATTATTACTTGTTGTTATTTTTTTGAATAATTTTTTCTCTAATGACTCTATTAAAGAAAAATCCCAGCATTCATTTAGATATTCATCCATTTCTGAGGTGTAATTAAACCATTCACCTCTTATATGAAAGTTTGTAAACCTTTCATGTAATTTCTTTTCAGTTTTTCTATCTCCCCAAACCGCTCCAAGTATTTTAAGATCATTAGGGGTACCAACTTGTAAATTTTCTAATCTACGCTTTAAACCTTTAAGTGTAGTATATCCTATTTTAACAGCATTGGAATTTGTGTCTAAAATGAAGTATATTATGTCTTCATTCATTTTTATAGATTTATTTTCAAATCTATATATTCACTTAATTTTTAGTTTGTGATTTTCTTTTCCCAAACCATAAAGTTTACATCAAATCTTCTTGGATATGGATGCTCTGCAACAAGATTAAACTTATTTGAAATCATTTCATTGATATTAATATCATCATCTTCCCAATAAATAAGACCTGGATTTGTACTATCTATCCCAACTGGAATGAATCTCTTATTTTCATTAACAGTAATAAATTTACCATCATTCTTTAATGAATCGTGGATAAAATCAATATCTTCTTCAGGAGTTGGACTATGCTGTAAAACATAAATTGATAGAATTGTATCGAATTTTTGGAAAAAATTAACCTTTTCATCTTCTGTTAAAGGTGTTGAAACTGGTATAAACTTTTTACTTGCAACGAATTGAGTTGCTGCTTGGAGCATAGGCAAACTAAAATCAAAACCATAACAAGTACAGCCTAGAGAGCTTATAAGACCTTTAGATATTCTCCCTACTCCACAACCAAAATCTCCAATTACAGCATCATTGAACGCATACACATTATCTATGAAAAGTTTTACAGTTACTTTAGTTTCCATATCAAATTTGTAGGAAACTCCTGGTTCTGGTGAAAGACAAATTTCTTTAGCATGACCAATATCTCTTGGATAAAACGCTTCTTTAATGTAATTCATATAATTATCCTTTACTAAATTCTTCAGCTAAAAAAGTTAATTCTTCTCTAATTTTTTGAAAAGGAACATCCCATTCACCATATTTAACTTGTCTAAAGAGTTTTACAGAATCATACCATTTTGAAGTTTCTCCTGGAACCGCCCATGTATAATATGGCATAACTGGTGTAACAATCCATGTAGGAATTCCTATTGCTCCTGCCAAATGTGCTATTGAAGTACAAGAAGTTATCACTAAATCAAGACTAGCTATTATATTTACTGTATCTTCCCAAGATTTTAAAGAATCCTTTAAATCTGAAAATGGCAAACCATCTATACAATTTTCATCTCTTTGAAGAGAATAAAATGTTGTATTTGGAACATCGTGTAAATTAATCATTAATTCTGGGGGAAATCTTCTATGTTGCTCATCTTCAAATTTAGGATTACCACTCCAACGTATTCCAACCTTTAAGGTATTTGTTTTTGCATAGAGTTTTGTTGGGCTTTGGGGGATTATAAAAGGTGATCCATCTAAATCATCATATTCCATATCTAAAAGAAAAGGAGCAGACATAGCAGGTATCCAATAATCATAATGAGTACCCATAACAATCTCATTATCTACACAAATATACCCATGTCTTGAAAATAATTCTTTTAGTTCAGGGGCACACGATACAAGAACTCTTGCTCCCATATCTACAAATTGTTTAGCAAATCTAAAATTTGCTATTTGATCTCCAAATCCACCTTCACATCTAAAAAGAAGGGTTTTATCTTTTAAATCCTCATCTTTCCAAATCATTCCTGGTACTGCTGGTAAACCGAATACATCAATATATCTACCATAATTAAAATGTTCAAATGCCTTTTTCATATTTCTATGACGCATTTCATGCCAACCTAAATTAAAAAGGACTCTTAAATCATCTTGAGGTTGATTACGAAGTATTTCTTCGCTAATTTCTGGAAATCCATTTTTTGAGGCATCTAGTGCCATATCTAATGGATGTATAGTTTGTTTTTGCATATTAATTTTATATTAAAATATTGATAATGTAAATTATATTGAATTATTTTAATTTGTTCTTTTATGCGTTTGAAATAAAAATACTATGACTTCCACCGACCGAAACACTTGCCCAGTTTGTAAGTGTTCCAATTTGAACTGGAGATGAATAACTGGTTAAATTACCTGTACCAAGTTGACCTGAACTGTTATTTCCCCAACCCCATAACGTACCATCAGTTTTGACTGACATTGTAGTAAAATCATAATTTGATACACTTGCCCAGTTTGTAAGCGTTCCAATTTGCACGGGAGATGATACATTTGTCGTATTACCCGTGCCAAGTTGACCTGAATTATTTCGTCCCCAACCCCATAACGTACCATCAGTTTTGACTGACATTGTATGACTTTGACTACTTGTAACACTTGCCCAGTTTGTAAGTGTTCCGATTTGAACGGGAGATGATACGCTTGTCGTATTACCCGTGCCAAGTTGCCCAATAATATTAAATCCCCAACCCCAAAGTGTCCCATTAGTTCTTATTGCCATTGTATGATTCTCACCAGACGAAACTTTTGCCCAGTTTGTAAGTGTTCCGATCTGAACAGGGGATGATACGCTTGTCGTATTGCCTCTACCTAGTTGACCTGAACTATTATTTCCCCATCCCCAAAGAGTTCCATCAGTTTTAACTGCCATTGTATGAAACCGACCAGCAGAAACACTTGCCCAGTCAGTAAGTGTTCCAATTTGTACGGGAGATGATACATTTGTCGTATTACCCGTGCCAAGTTGACCTGAACTATTTGTCCCCCATCCCCATAGAGTACCATTAGTTTTGACTGACATTGTATGACTTTCAAAAGTTGATACACTTGCCCAGTTTGAAAGTGTTCCGATTTGAACAGGAGAAGGAATGGTTATTGTATTACTTGTACCGAGTTGACCTGAAATATTATCTCCCCAACCCCAAAGAGTTCCATCAGTTTTAACTGACATTGTGTGACTTCTACCTGCCGAAACACTTGCCCAGTTCGTAAGCGTTCCAACTTGAATTGGAGATGAAAATGAGAGTGGTCTACCAACCACAAGAACATTATTACCAGCACTGTAAATTTTGTAATTATTATCAATAGCAACACTATGACTAAAACCAATATCTGCATCTGTCCAGTTCGTGAGCGTACCTACTTGAACGGGGGATGAATAATTGAGTAAATTACCTGTACCAAGCTCACCCACGCTGTTTATCCCCCAACTCCACAGAGTCCCGTCTGTTTTAATTGCCATTGTTTGACTAAAACCCGATGAAACTTTAGACCAGTTTGTGAGTGTACCTACTTGAACAGGAGAACTCCTAGCGGTGGAATCTCCTAAACCGAGTATTCCTCCCGCATTACTCCCCCAACCCCAAAGAGTTCCATCGGTTTTGACTGCCATTGTATGACTCAATAAACTTGCTGAAACACTTGACCAGTCCGTAAGTGTTCCGATTTGAACGGGAGATGAAATATTTAGTCCTCTACCTACAAGAAGTTCATTACTACCTGCACTATAAATTTGATTAGTATTATTGATAACAACATTATGTTGTGATACACCAGTTGAAACACTTGCCCAGTTTGTGAGTGTTCCAATTTGAACTGGAGATGATACGCTTGTTGTATTACCTGTGCCAAGGTGACCCGTATTGTTCAATCCCCAGCCCCAAAGTGTTCCATCTGTTTTGACTGCCATTGTATGATTACCACCAGCCGAAACACTTGCCCAGTCTGTAAGTGTTCCGATTTGAACTGGAGATAATACATTTATCGTATTGCCTATGCCAAGCTGACCTTGATTATTACTTCCCCAACCCCAAAGTGTTCCATTAGTTCTTATTGCCATTGTATGACTCCAACCTGCTTCAACACTCGCCCAATCTGTAAGTGCTCCGATTTGAGTGGGAGATGAAAAAGAAAGAGGCCTCCCTAAAACTAATGGTGGACTTCCTACACTATAAATTTTATTGTTATTATCAATAGCAACACTATGTGATACACCTACTGTAACACTTGCCCAGTTTGTAAGCGTTCCAATTTGCACGGGAGATGATACATTTGTCGTATTACCCGTGCCAAGTTGACCTGAATTATTAAATCCCCAACCCCAAAGAGTACCATCAGTTTTGACTGACATTGTATGACTAAAACTACTTGTAACTTTTGCCCAGTCTGTAAGTGTTCCGATTTGAACTGGAGATGAATAACTAGTTGTATTATTTGTACCGAGTTGACCTGTATTATTTTCTCCCCATCCCCAAAGAGTTCCATCTGTTTTTACCGCCATTGTTTGAAACCATCCAGCAGAAACACTTGCCCAGTTTGTTAGTGTTCCGATTTGAACTGGAGATGATACGTTTGTCGTATTGTTCGTGCCAAGGCGACCTGAACTATTAAATCCCCAACCCCAAAGTGTCCCATTAGTTCTTATTGCCATTGTGTGATTATCAGCAGAAGAAACACTTGCCCAAACTGTAAGTGTTCCGATTTGAACTGGAGATGAATAGCTAGTTACATTACCTATACCAAGCTGACCAATATTATTTCTTCCAAAACCCCATAAAGTACCATTAGTTTTGACTGCAAGTGTATTATAACCTGTGGTTGAAACACTTGCCCAGTCAGTAAGTGTTCCGATTTGAACTGGAGATGATACAGATGTTGTATTTCCTGTACCGAGTTGACCAAAAGAATTATCTCCCCAACCCCAAAGAGTTCCATCGGTTTTGACTGCCATTGTTTGGAATGCACCAGACGAAACTTTTGCCCAGTTTGTTAGTGTTCCGATTTGAACTGGAGATGATATAGGTGTTCTGTTTCCTATACCGAGTTGACCTGAATTATTATCTCCCCATCCCCAAAGAGTTCCATCGGTTTTGACTGCCATTGTAGTTGAATTATAGCTCGATACACTTGACCAGTTTGTGAGTTGTCCAATTTGTAAGAAATTTCTTGTTGAATTCAAACCCAACTCTCCAAAATTATCAGAACCCCAACCCCAAAGTGTCCCATTAGTTCTTATTGCCATTGTATGCCCCGCACCAGCCGAAACACTTGACCAAACTGTAAGTGTTCCGATTTGAACGGGAGATGATACTGTTGTTGTATTATCCGTGCCAAGCTCACCAGAAGTATTATTTCCCCAACCCCATAGAGTACCATTAGTTTTGACTGACATTGTATGAAATCTTCCAGCTGAAACACTTGCCCAGTTTGTGAGTGTTCCAATTTGTATAGGTGAGGAACGATTTGTAAAACCTGAACCCAACTGACCACTTGTTCCTGTTCCCCAACCCCAAAGTGTTCCGTTAGTTTTTATTGCCATTGTATAAAATGAACCAGCAGAAACACTTGCCCAGTCAGTAAGTGTTCCAATTTGAACTGGAGATGATACGCTTGTCGTATTACCACTGCCAAGCTCACCAGAAGTATTATTTCCCCAACCCCATAGAGTACCATTAGTTTTGACTGACATTGTATGACTTTCAAAAGTTGATACACTTGCCCAATTTGAAAGTGTTCCGATTTGAATAAAAATGGCACTTAATTGTAAACCAAGTTGACCTGAATTATTTGCTCCCCAAGCCCATAGAGTATTATTAGTTTTTATTGCCATTGTATAAGATCCACCAGCCGAAACACTTGACCAATCTGTAAGTGTTCCAATTTGAACTGGAGAAAATATATTTAATGTATTACCTGTGCCAAGTTGACCAATAGCATTTGACCCCCAACCCCAAAGAGTTCCATCGGTTTTAATTGCCATTGTATGACTTCTTCCAGCTGAAACTTTTGCCCAGTTTGTAAGTGTTCCGATTTGAATGGGAGATGATATATTAATTGTATTGTTATTACCAAGATTACCATTTCCCCCTGCCCCCCAAGCCCAAAGAGTACCATTAGTTCTTATTGCCATTGTAAAACTAAATCCAGCAGAAACACTTGACCAACCTGTAAGTGTACCTACTTGAATAGGAGAACTCCTAGCGGTGGTATCCCCTACACCTAGTGGACCTCCAGAATTATCTCCCCAACCCCAAAGAGTTCCATCGGTTTTAACTGACATTGTGTGTATCGCACCAACTGAAATACTTGACCAGTTTGTAAGTGTGCCGATTTGCGTGAATGCCGATGACATAATACCATTACCTATTTGACCAGAAAATGTGTTGCCTGTACCCCAAATATATTTTTTTATTTCAGGTAATGTTTTCCTTGCTAGAACTATAATATCCTTTATCATAATTAAGTAACTTTAGATTTATAATGGTTCATTTGGCCATATAACATGATCAGGTGAATCATAATTAGTTATATCCCTCAGTTCTTGTCTATATGCTCTCCACCCTTCTCTTTTTTCTTCACTAAAAGGAGAATCTGGTATTTGAGTCCAATCACATTCAAATAACAAGCGATTACGCTTTTCTCTGATTTCTCTCCATTTCTGCTCAGTCTCCTCTTGTATTTCTTCTTCTGTTTTTGGTATTCTTGTCTGATATTCAACAACTTCATCATCTCCAATTTCAAAATATGAACCACTAATTACGGAATTTTCCATGCTTGGAGCTTCAACAAATCTAAATGGTAACCATCCATATTCCTTTAAAGATTCATCATCAAGTAAATAAAAATTAGAAATATTTTGCCAATTTACTGGCAACGCTCTATTATGATCTACTACCTGATTATTTTCTATTCTTGCATATTTCATACTACATTATATATTTTGACCACCAACAAAACCATACCAGTTTGTTCCACCATCTGTTGTTACAAAAGAAAATACATCTCTTTTTCCAACCGTACTTGTTAAAGTAGGGGCAGTAACACTTGGCCATTTAATACTTATAGGCCAGGCAACTGTTCTTGGTGTGCCATCTGGTGTAAAAATAAGGGTAAAATTTACAGCAAAAGAACTTGATGGTACATTAGAAATTGTAATTAAAGTTATTGAAGCATTTAAACTAACATTAAAAATATTTCCATTATTAAGATTTAGAGTTAGTTGTCCACCAGATATAGTAGGAGAACTATAAATCTCTTTATAATTCTTTAATGTTCCTTTATCTATTGTTCCTAAAATTTCCATTTTAAATTTTTATTTTAAGTAAATGTTCCAATAAGTCCTATTATATGGACAATATAAAATTTATCTGCTGCTGGTACAACTGCAAAAGCCACATCTAATGCGTCTACAGATGTTATATCAATATCTACTGCAACTTGTTCATATGTACTTTCGTCCCACACTTGTACAATTAATTCTTGCCAACCTAAATTATGAGTAACGGTAAAAACATTATTAATACCATCGCAATCAATTTTGAATCTATTATGACTCATCCCACTACTTGATATTACTGTTCCTGCCATATAATTTTATTTATTTTATACTACATTGAATTGACCATGTGAAGTAACTACAACCCATGATGTATCAGCAATGATACAAATCACCTCAATAGCTGCATATGCGGTTCCAGTTGAATAATTAACCGATTCTATATATCCGCCCGTCCCAGTTGTTGTTGTGATTGATAAAAACGATATAGATTGACTTGAATTTTGAGCGATTTTATAACCATTGGTACTTCTACTAACAATTCTAAATGAATCACCAACAGATGCCGTTGATGGAAGAGTAAATGTCAATTGACTAACTCCATTTGAAATATAATTAGAATTATTTACTATAGATGTATTTGAAGTAATTGTTGTCCATGCACTGCTTCCTCCAGATGGACCTTGAGTACCTTGAACACCTAATATACCTTGAATACCTTGAACTCCTTGGGTACCTTGATTGCCTTGATTTCCTTGATTACCTTGATTACCTTGAGCACCCTGTGTACCTTGAACTCCTTGAGTTCCTTGATTACCCTGTGTGCCTTGAGTTCCTTGGTTACCTTGATTACCTTGAGCACCCTGAGTACCTTGAACGCCTTGGGTTCCTTGATTGCCTTGTACACCCTGAGTACCTTGAACACCTTGCGTTCCTTGGTTTCCTTGATTACCTTGGTTACCTTGAGTTCCTTGTATACCTTGAACTCCTTGAGTTCCTTGGGTTCCTTGGTTACCTTGATTACCTTGATTACCCTGAGCACCTTGAGTTCCTTGTGTACCTTGAACTCCTTGAGTTCCTTGGTTACCTTGATTACCTTGATTACCCTGAGCACCTTGAGTTCCTTGTGTACCTTGAATCCCTTGAGTTCCTTGGTTTCCTTGGTTTCCCTGAGCACCTTGAGTTCCTTGGTTA
>JACCDZ010670088.1_pt1 | contig 63166 bp, 61 predicted proteins | sample 7449551 | NCBI WGS metagenome assembly JACCDZ01 (sample SAMN15323452, study PRJNA562643) | freshwater metagenome | isolation source: river surface water | place: USA:Blue River Watershed | collected 2017-08-18 | reverse complement strand
CTTTTTTCAGGGGAGGGGCTGGAATGATTGGAGATGCCACTCGTCCCTTGAGAAATATCAGTGGAGATTTGACTATTAAAAATCTAATGGCCAAAAAATATACATTTTATGGGCCTATAGATGCCACAACTCGCCAGATGGCTATTAAAGAATATACTTTGTCAGACATCTTGGAAATGACTGCTAACAGTGGAAGATTTACTCCACAAGCTGGGTACAATGCTGGACCAGGTATGAGTGAAAGGGTAGCAAGAGACTTTAATACCCTTATAAAAAGAACTGAAATTGCTCAATCTGGGATGAAAGATCCCAGATTATTATCAGGGATAAGTATTTTAGCTGCATTGTTTACAGCAAATTTATCCTCGCCTTACTGGCTCCCTCTTGTTGCGGGCATTCCATCAATGACAAAAAGATTTACAGACAGTGATGGTAATGTAAAAGAGCAAGAAGCAGCAAATGAAAAATTATTTAGAGACAATAATACAACTGAAAATAATGATTTAGATCAAGCTTTAAAAGAACAAATCAACAACGACATTCAGTACTATCAAAATAAAATGAGTACAGAGACAAATCCAATTTTTTCTCGACAGTACCAATTAGAATTGGGCAGATTAAATAGAAAGCTTGAAAGACTCAACTCGGGTGGCAGATAATGGATGATAAACAATTACAAAGTACAATTGATTCTATGAAAATCAAGTCATTAGAATTAATTAATTCTGATGTGAATCAAGCAGCTGATATCAAGGCACAGCTTGATAGTTTAATCCCAGTGATACAACAAATGGAAAGTGGCAAAATTGCATTTGATCCACAAATTATAAAAAATTATTATTTTTTGTCAGGTTCTTTTTTGAAGGCAATAAATGGTATACTTTCTCATTTGCCTAGCCCCCAATTATTACAAGAATAATTTTAAATAGCTTTCAATAATCTTATAATTTTCATTTTTAAGAAGATCAAGTTTTATAAAATTTGAATATTTAGACACTTCCTTTATAACAGGAAGTGTTTCTTTTTTATAAACTTTGAATCTTTTTGCAAAAAATTCTGGATTATCATCCCATCGTTGCTCCCAATTATTTTCAGATTTGATTGCACAAAAATCTGACATAAAATCATTGCAATTTGGCAAATCTTTTGTGGAAAAAACTTTACTACATGTTTTGCAAATTCTTCTACAAGAAACCATCTTTCTTAAAGTCATCCAATGTGTTGAAGCATAAACAAACAAGCCAACATCATAATTTTCATTTAGAAAAAGTAATTGTTCTTCAGTTCTTGGAAATCCATCTAATGTAATTGATTTAGCTCCATTGGAAATTAAGTTTTCTGCTTCTTTTAAAACAACTTGATTTGTAATCCAATCAGGACATAGTCCTCCATCTTTAGTAGATTCAATTACTAACTTTGCTAAATCTGAATTTTCAGATCTTATTTTTTTAAAGATGTTTCCAGGGCTTACAGACTCTATTTTGTGTTTGTCTTTTAAATAAGATGCAGCAGTGCCTTTTCCAGAAGCTGGCGGTCCTAAGAAAACTACAGATACAGGAATTTTTCTATCTTGACGAATCATATTGAGCTTTTTTTCTATCATAATCTATTAAGCATTGAGGTGGAACAATTCTAATTCTGCACGATGGACAATTTGTAGCAATGTGTTCTACCCAATCAGTCCATGAAGTTAGAATTTTTTTAGTATTTAATTTACCATTATGCGCAAATTTCATGTTAGGGAGAAGTTTAGTCTCTTCCTTGAACAAAGAATATGTACAGCCGCATTTTGCACATTGGCATCTAGAATTTAAACTCATTAAAAATTATCGACCCCTAGTTTTTCTAAAATAAAAGTATCTAAATCATTTGAATTTTGAAATGTTGTAATGATGTTTTGCCTTGAAACTAAAACACACATTTTTGGAAAAATAGAAATTGAATTAAAATTATCAACACCTACAAATTCTAAATCTGGTTTGCTTTCAAAGCACTTTTTCATTTCATCAATAAGATAAGCAAAATTCACATTGTTTGTTTTTTTAATCCAAATTTTTACATCATCGCCAGGTTCGCCATCCCCAATCCAAACTACATAATTTTCTGATTCATTGGAAAAAGTTTTGAATGTATTAATTTTAGAATTTATTTTTTCAAATCTAGGACCGGCTCCCATAATTACAACATCTGTTAAATCCATGTTTGCCACTTCCAAAATTCAACAACAACATGAGTGCACAAATGATTTAAAACATCATGTTGGGGCGATGTTTGTAAATTACTCAAATCAAGTTTATCATCAAGAATTAAAATGTGATTATGCATCAAATCAAGAATTTGTGAGTCTGTAAGTAAATTAAGAACTTCATTATCAAATTTATTAGGTAAGTATTTTCCTGCTGCTAAGACTTGATTACAAAAATCATATTCAACAAAAAATCTTGCAACATTTGGTTCATTTACTAAATTGATCTTATCATTTTTATGTGAAAAAGCAAGTGTATTGTAGAACTTTTTCATTTGGTAAATGTTTTGTTTGATAAAGTTTTTAGATAAGAATTGATTTCTATTTTCTAAAACATAATCCCACCATTCGCTTGTGATTTGAGGGTCTTCAAAAAGTAATTTGATTGATGTAGGATCTCCATTGAGAGCTCTCATAAACCATTTTTTGATACTCAATTCTGGGCCACTGTGAGTAAAAATACCAATTGAATAAGATGGAGATGGGACAAAAATGGCAAGATTTTTTTGACTTACCATAATTACACTATTTTTGATGTGCTCTTGATTCATAATGTTCTATTCCTTTAAAGAACATTATAAAGTTATTTTTTGACATTCCAGACAATTGAAAACACACCCATTTGATTGAGCCATGCCATTGCCCCCAAAATAAAACCTGATGCAGCTGCAAATGCTGATATCCAGACTTTAACTTGTGCCCAAGTTATTTTCTTTTTATAGATTGCAGAATGTGAATCAATAAGTTCTTTAATTTGAGAGCTCAATGTTTGAATTTTATCAGTTTCTATTTTGAGTAAGTTTTGAGTTTTGTAGATGGATTCTAACTTATCTTCAATAGATTGAATTTTTTCAGTTTCAATTTTTAAGTTAGTTTGTTCTTTTGAAAGGTCATCAATGTGATGAGAAATTTCATCTTGCTTTTCAATGATTTCTTTTAAAGTAGTCATTATCTTGATGAAAGATTTTAAATGAAAAACTTTTTGTTTTTCTGCATCGCTACCATTAGATTGGTCAGCAAAAGTATCAGCCAAGAGATTTAAATAAAGATTATCTTTGTCCATTTTAATTCACCACATTTATTTTAGGAATTTTGGACAAAACAATCTGCTTCTGGGGGAAGTAAGCAGATTGTTTAAAATAGGGGGCTGAATTAAATTTTAATTGTATTGGATTTTCTTTTGTTTAAAGCTTCTTCTAAGTCGTCAATTGATTTTTGTAATTGAGAATAAATTTCATCTTGGTCTTTTAGTTCGTGTAAATAACAATTTGTACCATGATTAAGCTCTTGGCAAACATACTTGTAATTTTTATTATTAATTTTAATCACTGATTCATTTAAATCTATTTCATCTAAATTACAGTCGTGTGCTTTCAAATTTGAAGCAACTACTGTGCCAAGCTGATCAGTAATCCATGTTGGGTGGTCATGAGTAGTGTCTAAACATGCCCCCAATACTTTTGTTAAAAAATCCATGTAAATCTTCCCCCAGGGTCTTAAAATTATTCTCCAAAGATCCTATCAAATTTTTCGTTGAATATATCCAAGGTCACCTTGTCAGATTTAGTAGTAATGATAAAAATGTTTTTGATATTTTTAGTTGGGACAGTTTCTAAGAAATTGTAAATGGCCATTAACTGTGCATTTGCTGTTTGGTGTAAATCAAAGTTACCACAGTCCATAGGCAATAGAGCAATTGTGGCACAGCCATCTGTATCAGCCTGAGTGAGTGCTTTGATAGTAGATTTTGTAATAGCCCCTTCGTTTACAAGTCTAGTTTGCGTAGCTACAACGGCATGATAAATAATGGGGGCGACAATACCGCCTTTGTGTGATCCACCATTTGTAGTTTTATAAACAGAACCCATAGGAGCTGGTGGTGAAATTAAATTCAATTCATTTTGAACTTTATCATGGCTTCTGTAATTCAATTCTTCATCATCTATAATCAGCATCTGATTATTTGCATAAACTATAGCATCAACTTTTACAGAATACACATTGTCAACACCAACAATTTTTACAAAGACTAGATCTTCTTCTTTGACTTCTGGCTTTGGTTCTTCCGCAGGTGATTCTTCAGTTTCTTCCTCGAATGGATCATAATCAGAATAATCTTCATCTTGGGGTAAATCAAGAACTGTTTCTTTTTGATATAAAAGATCAATAAAGCAGCAATTTTCAAATTGCCCATCACAATCTTTAGTCCAATTGTCAGAAGAAAAATCTGGATTTTCTACATTAAAAGCAGCTTGCCCATACGACATGTTTAATTTCATAAAGCAAGTTCTGGATTTTCCTTGCTTTACATAGAAAGGACAGTCAGAAGCATCGTTCAAAGTTTGTAATTGAATTTTCATAGTTTAATAATTGTAAGTTTTTAATATTTATACAATTATCTATATGTTGCCATTGGAATGTCTGGTCTAATTCCCATCTTTTGATAGAAAGAGAATATTTTGTTCTGATCATTAGTAATTTTTGTTACATCAGCCAAGTAGTTTGAAAAAATAACCATTCTTCTTCTGTTTTCCATAATGTTTTCATTCGAAGTTTGTGGTAGTCTTTCAAAGAAAGCTCGCCCGTATAAAGAAACGTAATTATCGTAGATTGACTCCAAAGCCCTTGCTTCCTGAGGAGTAAGTTGGCCATAAGGCCCTAAATCAGCTGGATGATATTGAGGCTGCATAGCAATTGACTCGGTCATGCCTACGGCGGGATTATTTTTAAATGCTTGTTCGGCATTTGAATTACTGGTTTGAGCAATCTTTACATTTTCAAAATTAGAATTTGAAAAAACTGCATTTATTAATTGAGCAGCATCCTCTGAGCTTGGTGATAAACCAGCTGATTGTAAAGCTTTTGCAATTTCATTAGCCATAACATCTACTGATGATTCAATAAAATCAGCATTTTGTTCAGGATCTTCTGGTTGGTTTATTTCTGTTTGAGGGGTTTCTGTCTGTGGTTCTTCACTAACAGATTCTAAATTTTGTTCTTCTTCCGCAAACCTTATAAGATTCTTGTTTCCAAAAATAGATGCAAAAATTGCATGCTCAAGATCTTCGCTTTCTGCTAATCTAAATTCATTTAATTTTGATTCTGCAGATTTGATTGCGCTAAAAACTGGCTCTGATTTGACAAAGTCTTGTTGGTGCTTTCTGCACCCCGGGCACTTCTTGTTTTGACCAATAGAGGGCTCCATGTGACTTCTACAGAAAAATCTATTACACGATGAACATTGAGATAAAGCCCACTTTTTAATTTTTCTGCTACAGTGCGGGCAAATGTGATCGTCATTTTCCTTTTTAGTGAAATTATAATAGTTAGTCAAAGCTAATTTTTTCATAAGAATCCTCAATTCTATTTTACACTTCACGGAGGTGCTGTACCTGCATTTGAATTTTACAATTTGGCCTTAATATGGCAAAGATTTGCCTGTGACTATTATTATCGATTTGATACGATAATTATTAATGCTCAGGCAAAGGCTGTGCGCGCTCTATTCGCGAATCTCAACGCACAGCGACGGAAAGGGGAACGGATGAAAGCATTACTTTATGTATTGTGTGCATTCATGCTGGGGATTTGGAACATAATCGCTCAGCCCGTTAAAAACGATGAGCGCCCTTTGCCCATCGTATCCGCTCAAGCAGCTTTGGCTAGTATGCCAAAACAACCTGTAAAAAAGGAAGATTCATCTTCCAATAACGCCAAAAAGGTTGTTAAGCCTACTGTTAAAAAGCCAGCTGACAATAGCGGGGTAAAGCAGAAGATCGCGGGACTTATCAAATTGGTACAGCCCCGTAAAGGTCAGGCGTATGCGGACCATGTAGCTGAAGTTATGGTCAAGGAAGCCAAGAGGTATAATCTTGATCCTTACATTGTTGCTTCAACTGGTTACATTGAATCTGAGTTTTCCATGGTCTCAAAGCCTTGTATGGGAATCATGCAAGTGGAGAGAAGAACATACAATTGGAAATACCGTAAAAGTGGTTTAAATCCAATGGATTTGGAAGACAACATACGTCTCGGAGCGTGGGAATTGGCTGACAAAGCAAAAATGTCTAATAGAATGAAATCTCGAACAATTGCTTTAGCCAGCCGTGGCGGACTCTCACGCATGTGGGGTAGGTATAATGGCGCTGGACCTAACTCAGGTTATGTCAGAAGAGCACATTTAACCTACGCAAGAATCAAATCTAAAAGTATACCTGAAATTCAGAAACACTTAAAGACAAGAGGCCCACTGTGGAAACTATAACTTGGTAAAAACGCCATGGTTTCTATAACAATTAAACTAATAAACCCTTCTAATTATCTTAGAAGGGTTCTTTTTTATCATTTAATCAACGATTAATCTAATAACGGAGAACAAAATGGAAATTGTTGATTTATCATACTATAAGATTTTACCACAACAGATTGGCTCAAACCCCAAGATACTTGTGAGCGAAATTACCAATGAAATAGAATACCTTGTATGCACAGATACATACACAACAACTATTGATTATGTTGGTAGTAAAATAATGGAAGTTTCAGGAATTAATCATGAACCAGTAATGTGGGGCAGTGATTTAAAATTCTGTGAATCTAATTATGTCACACTAACTAAATTTGATCTTACCAAAGAGTGGATTTATTTTGGAGATGAAGATAAATTAAATGAACTTAAGAATAACATTGAAATTGACTATGTTTTCTTAATGACTAATTTATTAGGGGGCGGATTGTGGTCTGAAGATCTAGCTGGCTTTTCTGATAATAATTATTTTAAAAAAGCATTTCATTTCAACATGATGTTTGAAGTGGAATTAGCAATGTACGCATCTGGGCACACAAGAGCTTCTGCAATGCTTGAAAAGATTGGTTCTAATTTAGATGAAATCTTTGATCCAGAAGATAAAGAAATTTATCAAGACATGTGGCCTATTGTAGAAAAGTTTTTATCTGTTAATAAATCTGATTGGTTTGATATCTTACAATTTCCAAAAAACTCTAAATACGAAAAATGTAAGTTTTGGGCAATTAAAAAAATTACTGATGCTCAAAAAGTACTTAGGAAGTATTATCAATAAATAAGGGGGCTTTCGCCCCCTTATTTATTTTGAACCTTTTATTTGAAAAGAATGTCAGATTATACTGTCCATCCTCTATTCCATCCAGATGGATAGCGGCTACCAGAAGTAGCGGAATAAACTGGAGCATGATTGGTCACAATGTGATTCATGAGAGCTGTGTATCTCTTGAGTCTGTATGCTTCCAAGAGGAATTGGTTTCTCATCTTCAAGATCTTGCCTGAATTTAAGTTAGCAAGGTATGATCTATCATAACCTTCCTGAGTATCACCGAGGGCAACGAGAGCAGTGTAAGCTGTGTTGTAGTCTGTGATTTCTTTATTGATGTGAGCAAGCGCAGTTTGGAAATCTCTGAGTGTATGTGTTGGGTTTACGATGTCACCGACACCAACATTTGAGTCAGTTGGATAGTTTGCAGCGCTTAAGTAATCTACTGCAGTTGGAGCAGCTGTGAATGTAAGAGCAGTGGTTCCTACAACGATTGGCTCATCTGTTGAAAGGTAGAACTTGAGGCCACCGTTTGTTGAACCGCCAGCAGCTACAGTTACGAGAATGTTATGAAGAACTTCAGAATCTTCATTAAATCCTGTAACACGGGTCCATGAACCACCACTATTGTAGAGGTAGATACCGTTGTTTGCAGCAGTACTTTGATTCTTAACGAGAACAGTTGACACACCATTTGTCAAAGTCACACTGTCGATAGTTTGTGAGCCTGACAAAGTAATGTTTGCAGTAGTTGCAGCTGTTACAGTGAATTGTGAAACTGATGCGACACTAACTGTGCGATCAATTCTGAGTTCCCAGCGATCACTGATGTTGTTCTTAGACTGAACACCAGGAGCTGAACCACTGATAAAGTTTGATGGATAATTTGGCATTAACTTATCTCCTTAAATATACTATCAATCCAGGCCTCGTAGGAGTTATGGCCCTTCTTTTTGTGAATGCTCTCTGTATAAACAGATTTTATTAGGATTTACACCTAGTCGTTACATTCCCAGCGACATGTTTCAAGATCGTATGATCAATTAATTTTGAATTACAGATAATTTTCCTCAGCACCTTGCCTATGCTTAGGTGATCAATCCTGCTTCACAAGTTCATAGTTATAGATTTCTAAGCTTGATTCCTACAGATGGCAGGGTTAAGTGTTCAAAAACTGTAAAATTACATTTAATAAAAAGAGCCCTTTTGGAGTTTATAATGGCTGATACTTTGAGCGCACAAAACAATTCAAATCAAACAAAAATTTGGACAGATAAAAACATATTCGCCAAAGGCATCACTTTTGCTCCAGATCAAATTTTTCCTGTAGAGTGTTTGAGCTATAATAATTATTCAGCAGGATCAATTTTATTTGCAAATGGCAATGGATGGGACGTTTTAAGGCCCTCTAAAAATAATCAAGTATTAACTTTCAACGCCCGGGGACTTAATTGGCAAACTCCCACATTTTCTAACATTGAAGGTGTGTTACCAGTAAGCAAGGGCGGTACAGGATGGTCTTTATTTCCAGAAAGCGGAATTTTGATCAATACTGGAAAAGAAATGTTAGATTTGATGCCAATCCCAAATGATAAAAAAATCTTGGTTGGCAATCAAAAAAATTTACAATGGTTTAGTTTTGCAGAAGTTGCAAATGAAATTTCAAATAGCATCAAAACAATTGCTGTAAATGGTAACGATGCAATTTTTGAAGAATACAATCCATGCTTTAAATTAAAAGAACAACAAATTTCTGCTGGATTATTGTTGTCACAAAAAGATAATAATTTTTTTATTGGTGTAAATAAAAATAGCTTAAGAACATTTAACAGCAATTTCAATAATGCTGGTTTGAATTTTGATTTCAAAAATAATTTGATTTCTTTTGAAATTAATAATAAAAAAGTATTTGAGCTTGATGAAAATAACAATTTAAATAATGTTTCTATTGACATCAGTCAAGTAAATGGTATTTTGCCCCTAAATCAAGGCGGCTTAGGTGAACTTAGATTTTTAAGGGGCGATATTATCTTCGCAGATTCTTCAAAAGAATTAAAATTATTATCTACCGATAAGTGTGAAGGCTTTTATCTTCAGGTTAAAGATGGCATACCTGTTTACGCCCCCTTAGATAAATCTGGATTTGACGGAAGATTTGAAGTACCATTAATTTTACCAAGCTCAAAAAATGAAATAGCCCCACTAAGATTTACAAGATCAAAATTAATTGATAAAACTTTTGAAGGCGCTTTGGAATTTGATGGAAAGTATTTATACTTGACAAATTCTGAGGGAAGAAAGGCTTTATCTTTTTTATCTTCTAACATCACAGGCACTGCTTCAAATGTAACAGGTGTAGTAAGTATAGAAAATGGGGGTACAGGGCAAAGCCTAAAAGATTTAGCAGTTGGACAAATCTTAATCAAAAATAATGACATAGTTAGTTCTTTTGATCAAGGAAGCTTTGGTCAAGTATTAATGTCACAAGGCGCAGGCAGTTTCCCAGCATGGAGAGACGCAATCCTTGACATTGACACAGAAATAAATTCAGGTCTTATTCTTGATCGCAAAGAGGGCTTAATCAAAGCTTTAATAGATCAAAGCATTAATTTCAATCCAGCATGGCAGGGAATTCATACATTTATTAGGCCCCTTAATTTAAAATCAAAATTAAATGTATCTGATGAAAAATCAGCCCCCTTAAATTTTGGAATAAACCAAAGTGTTTCAGATAAAACTATTGGTGATATTTGGTTTGATGGCGAGTATTTAAATTTCTTCAATGGCGCTCAAGTTATTAATTTAAGTAAGCCTCAAAATGTACAGACTCAAACAAATGATTTTATTCAATCTCATTATTTGACATTAGCAGCAGGCGCAGATGTATCTGAAAACAGAAAAATAAGAATGAAAACCCCAGTGCCGCATTTAACAACAAAAGGAAGCTTGGCAAATAGTAATTGGAAATTAAGAAAATTAGAAATTTTATTAGATGAATCAGCTTTTGAAGAAAACGCAATTTTCAAGTTGAAATGTGGTAATAAGACATTAATAGATCAAGGGATAATTACAGTTGGCACTGAACAGGCATCATTTGAAAATTTCAATGAAGTAGTAGTTTCAACAGGCGAAATTCTTCAACTTGAATGTTTAAAAACAGGGGGCAGTAATTATTGGTCTGCTTTCTTATTAATTGATTTGTTATAAATTGGATAAAAAATAAATGTCGTCATTTTACATAGTATCTCCCCGAAAAGTAGCAGCTGGTGTAACAGGGCAAGATTTCGTCACCTCTCTTAGAATTGGTGGCGATATTCTTATCAATGACATTTATTTTCAATCTGGCAATGGCACTTTACAAATTACCACCTCAGGTAATTACATAGATTTTAGTGTAGACACAAATCAATTTGTTTCCAAAACTGGCGATGTATTCACCGGAAACCTTATTTTTCAGCCTACAGCAGGAAATGTTGGCTTAGTATTACATCATTCTACTACAAATCCAGCTTCAACCGAAGTAGGCGGTTTGTATTTTAACTCCTTTTCAAATACAATCAAGATTTACAATGGCGCGGCTTGGGTTGATGTAGCTCAAGTTGGCGCTTTAACTATTTCTGAAGCTAATAGTACTTTCCTTAAATTAACAGGTGGTACTCTTACTGGAAATTTAGTTCTTAATAATTCTAAATTAAAATTAGGAAATTATGTAACAGACCCTAGTGGTACTGTTGGTGACTTAATTTTTAGATCTGACCTTAACGCAATCAAAGTTTATACTTCTTCAGGTTGGTCAGAGTTAGCGATTGGGAACCTGTCTGTTCGTGGTGGTTCAGGTATCAAGGCAAATGGTGTAACAGGTGGTTCATACATTCCAACTGGGCAAGTCACATTTGCTATAGACTTTACCTCTAATTACACATGGACAGGTAATCAAACTTTTAACGGAAGTTCAATACAATTTGGAAATGCTGTAAGCTTTGCAACATCACAAACATTTGAAATTTCACAATTAAATGATGCCTCAGAAACCAATGGAGCTTTAATTTATTATAATGGCTCTTCAAGCACATGGACTGTATTAGGACCTGGTACAGCAAATCAAGTTTTAAAAGTTGACCCAACCACTTCTAGACCTGCATGGGGAACAAATACAGGGGGCACAATAGGCACTCCTACTGATACTGATTACACTGATGGATACTTTGAAACTTGGACATCCTCAACATCAGTTGCAGATGCATTTGATGATGTAAGTGAATTATTGAAATTGATTGCGCCCGATAAGCCTGGCCTTCTTACATCAACTAGTTTAAATAAAACAAGTGGGTCTACAACTTATTCTGCTAAACTTTCTTCAGGTCTTACAAATTATTGGTATTACACTAATTCAGGAACATCATCTGCAGGGGCTACAATTACCAATTACATAATTAATGGGGGCCCTCTTAGATTAGATACAGCTGATAATTCTACTAGATTTTATGCTGGAAAAGCTAATACAACTTCAACATATGGAACATCCTACCATAAGCTCTATTCTTATAATCCAACTTCTGCTACAGTAGTAGCAACAACAAATGCTACTTATTCATTGTCTGCTGGCACTGGCTCTTCTGGAAGTTTAACTATTAGTTCTTTGGCAGTTTATAATAGTATTTGGGAAAAAGCAAACGCTTACATTACTTACACTCACACTGATGATGGCTGGAAAGGTCACTCAATAAACCATACTCTTTCTGGCGAAACTAATGTAAGTGGGTTTTATTTTGACACCTATTCTTCAACATCTTCCACCCCTTCGTTTAGTACAAGCCCAAGCATAACAGAAGACACTCCTGTAACAAAATGGCTTTCAGGAATTAAATACTATGGCAATGGATCAACATTTACTTTAGGATATAAGGGGGCTTCTGGCATCTTTAATAGATGTTATCACGCCACTTCTGTTTCTATTATCCATGGTGTTGGCATGAATAATTTGACTGTCAATCCATCATCTACTCCTGCATACACTGATGTATTCGATGTTACAGCTACGGGCATAGGTCCAGCTGCAGTTACTTTAAATTCTGCAAATCAAGTTTCAAATGATAGAGAATTATCTGTAACATTATTTAAGGCTCACGGAACTTCCATTGGATCTAGTGGAACTTACACTGAGACTGTTGCTTTAATAAGAGGCGTTAATACTTACACTTCTGATCCTGCAACAAATACTATTGAATACTTCAAAGGCGAAACATACAGATTGCAAGAAAACAGTAACAGTTCATTCAATTCTCAAACTGGGATGGCAGATGGATACTTACAAGTAAGAAATGGAGTTTTGACCTACCCAGTGGCTGCCGACTACGACTCACCTAGTACATTGCCTTACAACACTTCTCCAAGACTTACTTTTGCGGGATCTCAAAAGTATGAGAGATTTTTCTACAATGAATTTGCCAGCAGTATTCTTTTAACAATTTCTGGGCTGAGTAATGTAGCCACTGACATAGAAGCTTATCAAACTGGTTCAGTCAATTTAATAGCACAAATTTATGATTTAGATAATCCTGGTACTGCTCATTATTATGATTTAGGTCAGAATTTTCAATCAACTCCATTGGTGCAAACTTTTGAAGGAAACGCTCTTTACGGAGCAAGGGTTTCATCTACCTCCAATAGTATCACATTCTCATTTGGAGTGCAAAACACTCAATCATCAGGAGTGTCTCCAAATTATGGAAAATACAGATTGATTGCAATTTTCAATGATGATACTAAGACAATAACTCAAATTACGAGTGCTACGGGAGCGTAAGATGAGCTGGACACAAACCGATCTGACATTCAAAAAGCTTTTCAATAAAAGAGTAACATCTTCTACTAAAAGAATTTATGAGGAAATTGGCGATTATACCCTAAACATCCATGCAGATGAAATTTGGGCCGAAGCAATTCCATCAACCCCACCTGGCTCTACTACCGCTGTCGTAGAGGTAAGAACTTTACTTACACTTACACAAGATACAACAGTGGCTGGTCTTCAAGCATGGTATGCTGATGATGGAATGGGTAATCGTTTAAAGGATTGGATTCCTGATAAATTTGATACAAGCCCATCTACAACCTATGCAGTTAAATTATTTGACCAAGATGACAATCAAATACCAGCTACCGACCCTTCAAATTGGCTTTTTGATTACCAAACAGGAATCCTTATTTTACAAAACACCCATGCTTCAGCTACAGGGTTTAAAATTACTGGTTATAGATATGTTGGAACCAAGGGCGTTGCGGGTGCAGCTGGTGTAATAGATGGCACTGGTACTGCTAATAACATTCCAATTTGGACTGATGCAGATACATTATCAGATTCTATAATTAGCCAAACAGGGACATCTGTTATAACAATCAATGGTGTATTAAGGGCTACATCAAAAAGTTTTGATATTCCACATCCAATAAAAGAGGGCTACAGATTGGTCTATGGATGTTTGGAAGGACCAGAAAATGGCGTTTATCATAGAGGCAAAGTTTCTGGTAAAGGTGATGTCTACGTTGAGTTACCAGACTATTGGAGTGAGTTGGTTGAAGATTATACTATTAATCTTACAGCCTATGGAAATTATTCGATTTTTGTGTCCTCGCAATCACAAAAAGGGTTTTATGTTAGAAGGTGCGGAACTTTTTTAAACAGAAGTAAAACTATTGAATTCAGTTATGAAGTTATTGGAAATCGTACTGATGCACCTTTAATCACAGAGTACAAGATCAGATAAATTTGATTTATACCAGGAGTTAAAATATGGCAGATAATCGTGATGAATTTAGCGAAAAAGTATTAGCTAAACTTAAAGAAAAAAATAGAGCTGTTGATTTAACAGAAGAATCTGTTGATCCTGAGCCTGGCACTGAGCTTGAAGTTTTAGCTCAAAGCGAGCCAGTATTTGATCAAAATTTTACAGCATTTGACGCTACTGGAACAGCACCAACAAGTGGTGGCAATAAAGACATCTTAATTATTCCTGGTTACGGTGGAACTACAGCAGCATCAGCTTCTCAAGTAAACTTTTACTGGGTAGCTTCAACTACTTCAATAGCTACAGATAACACAGATGCAACTGGAACAATTAGACGCTCCACTATTTTTAACTATTCTGATGATGCTAATAACCCAGCACTTGTTATTGGTGGTTATAATGGAACAACCAGCCTTGCTCCTGCTTTAACCTATGGTGCCGTAACTACAAATACAATCGCAAAAATTTGGATTCACCCTTTCACCGGTACAATTGATGTTGATTATTTAGATTTAGGTACAAATAATCCAACTGCTTCAACAGGTGCAGGTATTTTGTCTTGGGTTGGTAGTGCAACAAACCGTTTATCTGTTGGTGACGGTTCTACTGCTAGACAACTTGCTTACACTACTGACGTTACATCCGCAAACCAACTTACTGCAAGTCTTGACACTTCTGATACTGATCTCTTCCCATTGTTTGTAAACTTAGTGGGAGATGGTACAACAAACCAAGTTGTAAAGACTGCTGGAACTGGCACATCATTTCTTCTTAATGCAACAAACGGTAACCTTACCATACAAGGTGATGTTGCTTTAAATGGTGGAGACTTAACATCTACTGCTACAACATTCAATATGTTGACTAGCACATCGACCACTGTCAGCGCATTTACTGCAGCTACATCATTAACATTAGGTGCTACTACTGGAACTGGCACAATCAGAAATGCTACTATTGATTTACCTAATGCTACTACAATTAGTGGATCATCTGGTTTAGCTACAGTATTTTCTAGTGCTAATCCTTCATCTTTAGCAGTATTCGGAGCAGCTACAACAGCAACAATTTTTGGTTCAGCTACATCATTAACAATGGGTGCTACTTCTGGAACTGGTACAATCAGAAATGCTACTATTGATTTCCCTAACGCCACTACAATTAGTGGTTCGTCTGGTTTAGCTACAGTTTTCTCATCTGCCAATCCTTCTTCTTTAGCAGTATTTGGAGCGGCAACCACAGCAACAGCATATGCTTCAGCTACATCATTAACGTTAGGTGCTACTTCTGGAACTGGTACAATCAGAAATGCTACTATTAGTTTTCCTAATGCTACTACAATTAGTGGTTCGTCTGGTTTAGCTACAGTTTTCTCATCTGCCAACCCTTCTTCTTTGGCTGTATTTGGAGCGGCCACTACAGCTACAATTTTTGGCGCAGCTACCACTTTAGGAATTGGTTCTTCAACTGGTACAGCTTCAATTAATAACACAACTGTGTCATTCCCAAATGCTACTACAATTAGTGGCTCATCTGCTCTTGCCTCTGTGTTTGCTACAGCCAATCCTTCTTCTTTAGCAGTGTTTGGTGCAGCTACTACTTTTAGTTTGGGTTCTTCAACTGGTACAGCTTCAATTAATAATACAACTGTATCATTCCCTAATGCTACTACAATTAGTGGATCATCTGCTTTAGCATCTGTGTTTGCTACAGCCAACCCTTCTTCTTTAGCAGTGTTTGGTGCAGCCACTACTTTCAGTTTGGGTTCTTCAACTGGTACAGCTTCAATTAATAATACAACTGTATCGTTCCCTAATGCTACTACAATTAGTGGATCATCTGCTTTAGCCACTGTTTTCTCAGCTGCCAACCCATCTTCTTTAGCTGTATTTGGCGCAGCCACTACAGCTACAATTTTTGGTTCAGCTACATCATTGACAATGGGTGCTACTTCTGGAACTGGTACAATCAGAAATGCTACTATCGATTTCCCGAATGCCACTACAATTAGTGGATCATCTGGTTTAGCCACTGTTTTCTCATCTGCTAACCCTTCATCTTTAGCGGTATTCGGAGCAGCTACAACAGCTACAATTTTAGGCGCAGCTACATCATTAACATTAGGTGCTGCATCTGGAACTGGTACGATCAGAAATGCTACTATTGATTTCCCTAACGCTACTACAATTAGTGGTTCATCTGGTTTAGCTACAGTATTTTCTTCTGCAAACCCTTCTTCTCTAGCAGTATTTGGAGCAGCTACAACAGCTACAATTTTGGGAGCAGCGTCAGCATTGACAATTGGCCAGACAAGCGGCACCGCCACAATCAGAAACACCACGATTTCATTTACAAATGCAACCAACATTACTGCAACGTCCGGTACACTGGCATTATTTGCTGAAGCAACAACAGTTACAGAATTTGCTGCAGCCACTAACGTTACAATGTTTGGTACTACAGGTACTGCAACATTTAACATTGGCGCAGGTTCTTCTGCAAGTGGCGCAACAAAAACTGTAAACATAGGTACGGGTGGTGTTGCCACAAGTACAACTAATATTACTATTGGTGCCACATCCAATACTTCAAACAGTACTATTAGCTTTGCTGGAAATAGAATACAAAATGTTGCTACTCCTACAGCTGCTACAGATGCTGCAAACAAACAATATGTTGATAGTGCAAGAGCTGGAATTGATGTTCATGAATCTGTAAGATGTATTGGAACATCACAGCTAGCGGCAAATTATGTACAAACTGAAGCTGCTGGTTCAACAACTGCAATTACTGCAACAATTACTTTTACTTCTAATGGTGCTCAATCATTCGATGGAGTAACACCAACGAGTGGTCAGTCAGTTTTGATTACTGGAGGAATCTCTGGTTCTGTAACTGCAAACTCTGTAACAATCAGTAATGGTAGTGATGCAAATAAATTTACAGCTAATGGTATTTATACTGTTACAAGAGAAGGTACAGCAGGTACTACTTGTGTACTTACAAGACGTACAGATACAGATGACAATTTAGAACTTGAGGGTGGCACATTTACATTTATTCAGGAAGGTTCAAACTATGCAGATAGTGCTTGGATTTGTACAAATGATACCGCAACAAATGCTATAACTTTTGCGCCATCAACTGGAACAACTGGTGTAATTACATTTGTTCAGTTCTCAGGTGCTGGACAAATTACTGCTGGTGCTGGTTTAACAAAATCTGGTAACACTATTGATGTTGGACAAGGCACAGGCATTACTGTAAATGCTGACTCAATACAAATTTCGGCTACTTATGTAGGTCAAACAAGTATTAATACTCTTGGCACAGTAACTACAGGAACTTGGAATGCAAGCACAATAGCATTGGCGTATGGTGGTTTGGGCACTACTCAATTTACACAAAATGGTGTACTTTATGGAAATGCAGCAACATCTATACTTGTTACAGCACAATCTGGCGCTGCCGGGGCTATTTTACAAACTACAACTTCTGGTGGCGCCCCAACATTTGCTACAACATTGCGTGGTGATTATACTTTTGGTACCACTGCTTCTGGTTCATTAACAATAGATAGCCCTTCTATAGTCACAGGTACTTCAAACCTTACATTGTTTGGCACAAATGCAACAACATTGACAGCATTTGGAGCTGCTACCACTTTAGGCATTGGTTCTTCAGCTGGAACAATGCAATTAAGAAATGCTACTGTAGACTTCACCAATGCTACCACAATTAGTGGTAATGCTGCATTAGCCACTGTATTTTCTAGTGCTAATCCTTCATCTTTAGCGGTATTCGGAGCAGCTACAACAGCCACAATTTTTGGTTCAGCTACATCATTAACAATGGGTGCTACTTCTGGAACTGGTACAATCAGAAATGCTACTATTGATTTCCCGAATGCTACCACAATCAGTGGTTCATCTGGTTTAGCTACAGTATTCTCTTCTGCCAATCCTTCTTCTTTATCTGTATTCGGAGCAGCTACAACAGCAACAGCATATGCTTCAGCTACATCATTAACGTTAGGTGCTACTTCTGGAACTGGCACAATCAGAAATGCTACTATTAGTTTCCCTAATGCTACTACAATTAGTGGTTCATCTGGTTTAGCTACTGTTTTCTCATCTGCTAACCCTTCTTCTTTGGCAGTATTTGGAGCAGCAACAACAGCCACAATTTTTGGAGCTGCTACCACTTTAGGCATTGGTTCATCAACTGGCACAACTTCGATTAATAATACAACTGTATCATTCCCTAATGCTACTACAATAAGTGGTTCGTCTGCATTGGCCTCTGTGTTTGCTACAGCTAACCCTTCTTCTTTAGCAGTATTTGGAGCGGCTACTACTTTCAGTTTGGGTTCTTCAACTGGTACAGCTTCAATTAATAATACAACTGTATCATTCCCTAATGCTACTGTAGTTAGTGGTTCGTCTGCTCTTGCTACTGTTTTCTCATCTGCTAACCCTTCTTCTTTAGCTGTATTTGGCGCAGCCACTACAGCCACAATTTTCGGAGCTGCAACAACATTGGGTCTTGGCTCTACCTCTGGTACTGTGACTATAGCAAATGCTACAGCAACATTCAGTGGTACAACTGCAAACTTCTCTGCAAATACAAACTTTAACTTGGGCACATCAGTAACTGCAGCCAGCACAGTCAACATTGGTACTGGTGCAGTTGCAGGTGCAATTAAAGCAATAAACATTGGTACAGGTGGATCTGGCACTGGCACAAGTACAATTATAATTGGTACTACTTCAGGCACAAGCACAATTACATTAAATGGTGTCACTTCATTGTCAACTGCTTTAGCTGTGGGCTCTGGAGGTACTGGTACTTCATCAGCTCCAACTCAATGGGGAGTAATTTTTGCCACATCTACATCTGCATACAATTCAACAGCCGCAGGTTCTACAAACCAATGGCTAAGGGCAGTTACGAGTGGCGCCCCTGCTTGGTCAACTGCAACTCTGGCTACAACTTATACACAATATGATTTAGTATACGCCAGTGCTTCAAATACAGTTCAAGGCTTAGCCAATACAAATACTTCTGTATTAGTATCACAAACTGCTGGACCTGTATGGTTGCAAGGTGCTACTGGAAACAGATTGCTTAAAACAAATGGTTCTGCTATTTCTTGGTCTCAAGTTGATCTTGCTTCTGGTGATGTAACAGGCACGTTGGCAGTTGGAAACGGTGGTACAGGTTTATCATCGTATACAGTTGATGGTGTTCTGTACGCAACTGCTTCTACAACTGTAGCAAGCAGTGGAAACTTAAAGTACAATGCGAGTACAACTGCTGGGTCTGTTACAACATCAGCTTTCTATGTAAATACTGCAGTTACAACAGGTACTGCAATGCATCTTGCTGCAGCTAGTATGACAACTGGAAATGCATTAGTTATTAATGCAGGTAATGGTTCATTTACATCTGGCAAAATTATTGATGCTCAAAATAATGGTTCTTCAAAATTCTCCATTGACTTCAATGGAAACTTGAGAGCAACAACCAAGAGCTTTGATATTGAGCACCCGACAAAACCAGGCAAAAGACTTGTATACGGCGTACTTGAAGGCCCTGAACATGGTGTTTATCATAGAGGCACTGTTGAAGGCAAGGGACTTATCAAAGTCGAATTACCAGAATACTGGCATGCACTCGTTGGTGAAAATTATTCAGTACAGATTACTCCATGGGGTAATTATTCAGTACACATTGTTGAAAAGACTGAGAATTACTTTATAATTCAATTGTCAGGAAACATAATTTTGCAGAAATTCAAAAACATCAAAGTGGACTACATCATTCATGGAAGCAGAACAGATGCACCACTTGAAATTGAACAAGACTAATGCATGTATTTAGAATTTTTAGAGAAGCAAACCCAAACATTGCTTGGATTCAGTTAGAAGAGGGTAACATTAATATTGAGTCGGGGATCAGGATGTATTTTTCCTTCCTCGACTACAATAAAAATGTAATGGAAAAGAATCTTTTCTCTATAGCTGGTGAGGATTTTGCTCAACTTGGCAAGAATTCTACTGATATTAGAATAGCAATAATCGAAAAGTTATTGGAATATACAGGTTCTATTATAGTTAAGGAATAAGGAATGGCCGTTGATGTTATCATTGATCCGCTAACAGGACAAATTTATTGGAATGATAGTCAAGGAACCGCTCAATCAATAGCAATATCAGGAAACGGCTCAGATTTAATAAAAACTGTAGGATATTCTTTACAATTTTCCGCAGCTCCAGCAGGCACAATAACTTCAGGTTCAGCTACTACAGCTGTAACAGGAAGTGGCACTAACTTTTTAACTCTATTTGGAAGTGGTGCAGCCGGGTCTGGAGCTGTTTTGTATACTCTCCAGGGAACTAGTATTGGAACTGTAAGCACTGTCGCATCAGATACATCCCTTACTTTATCATCAAATGCATCTGGAAGTTATACAGGCATAAACTTCCGTTACAGTCCACCAGCTGGTACAGACAGATTAATACTTTCTGATTCTGCAACTCCTATTTACCCAGCTACAACTGGTGCAAATTTAGGTACATCTTCTTATAGATGGTCGCTTTATGCATCTACAGGAGACATTACCAATGCTGGTACAACAACAGTAAACTTGATGCTAGATAAAAGCGGAATTGGTTCAACTGAATCTCCTGCTCTTCAATTCATTAATACAACTGCAGCTACCAGTGGTTCACAATATCAATTTGCACCATGGTCTGAATTCAGAGGTAAAGCCTGGAACACCACCTCGTCGGCGTCTAATGATGTTAGAATGCGCGTGGGAATGGCAGCTCTTTCAGGGACTGCACCTACGTCCGAATTTGTTGTTGCTTCTTCAGTTGATACTGGAACAGCGTCTTGGTATTATCCTCTTACCTTAAATGCAACAGCAAATGATGCTGTAATGTATTTGAATAATGCTGTTCTTTCCATTGGTAAGTTGCTAACCAATGGAAATACTTCGTCTTATGGATTGGAATTATATAATTATAATTTAGCCACAAGTGGACAAACTGCAAACTGGTCCCCAGCATTTGAAATGAATGGGTCGGCATGGAACACTTCTACTGCTACTTCTAACATTTTAAGATTTAGATCAGAAGTTCAAACCACAAGTGGTAACCCAATAAGTGGTTCCATTGTTTGGAAATCTGCTATAACAACTTCTTATTCTGCGACACCATCATTTAGTAATAATTTATCTTTAAGTAATACTAATGGCCTTGGCTTGTGGAATGCAAACACTGCAGCTTCTTATTTAAAGGCAAGTGGAAGTCAAGCATCCGACATTGTTTATACATTCCCAGCATCTGCACCAACTGCAAACCAGGTACTTTCTGCTTCTTCAGTTTCTGGGTCAAGTATTACACTTACATGGGCTACTTCTGCAAGTGGATCTGGTACAGTAAACTCTGGCTCATCAGGGAAGGTTGCTTACTACCCTTCCGCTGGTACAACAGTAGATGATGCTACTGCTTTAGATTATTCTACTACTAGCCCCCATTTATCTATTACTGCTCAGGCTACTACCGCTATTCCGCTTAAGTTGATTGGTATTGCTAGCCAATCAGTAGATTTATTCCAAGTGGCAACAAGTGGAGCAAACGTATTCACAGTTGGATCTGCTGGTATTTCTACTTTTGCCAACAGTACTGCAGCAACAAATACCACAAGTGGTGCGTTGATAATTACAGGTGGAATTGGTGTTGGCTCTACTTCTTACTTATCTACTACTAACATTATAACACTTACCTTGACTAATGCGCTTGCTGTTGGACAAGGTGGTACTGGGACTTCATCTGCGCCAACTCAATGGGGAGTTATTTTTGCAACTTCAACCTCTCAGTACAATTCAACAGCTGCAGGTTCTGCCGATCAAGTTTTAAAATCAGGGGGCGGATCTGGCGCACCTTCGTTTGGTTCTGTCAATTTAGCCTCATCAAATGCAGTAAATGGAACTCTACCACTTGCTAACGGTGGCTTAGGAACAACTACATTTACTCAGAATGGTGTGCTTTATGGCAATTTAGCTACTTCTATTTTAGTTACAGCTGCCTCGGGTGCTGCTGGAGCAATTTTACAAACAACAACTTCTGGAGGAGTTCCTTCATTTAGTACCACACTTCCAGGAACATATTCATTTAGTAGTTCTACTGCTGCATCTTCTACAACTGTAGCAGCAGTAGTATTTTCTGGGGGCATTGGTGTTGGCTCTACTTCTTACCTGTCTGATTTATTTACAGTAGGTACAACTTTAAGTGCCACTTCTGCAACAACAATAAATTTAGGAACATCAGCTGCTACAAAAACAATTAACATAGGTACTGGTGGGACTTCTACTCATACAACTACTATTACTATAGGTACCACTGCTGGCACTAGCACATTAACCATTGAAAGTCCTACTGTTGCAACAAATACAACATCATTAACATTATTTAATGCTAATGCCGCCACGGTGAATGCTTTTGGTGCTGCAACAGCACTAACTTTGGGCGCCACAACAGGCACCGCAACGATAAGAAATACAACTGTAACCCTTACTAACGCTACATCAATAACAGGCACTTCAGCTGCCATAACAATGTTTGGTGAATCAACATCATTCACCTTAATGGGCACAACTGCTGCTTCTACAATAAATATTGCTACAGGCAATAATGGTGCAAACGCTAAAACATTAAACTTAGCGACTGGTGGCACTGGTGCTGGTGCATCCAACGTCAATGTAGGTGTTGCTACTGGAACATTTACAGTTAATTCAGCTACTTCTAACATAGGTACAACAGCAGTTAGTGGTACAGTTGCTATTTTAAGCTCATCATTTACAGCCAATAATGCAACTACTTTTAGTGCAACATCAGCTACGACTTTAAGTTTGGGTGCTTCAACTGGCACTGCGACTATTGGCAATACTACATTTACATTAACTAATGCGACATCTATCACGGGTACTTCAGCTGCCATAACAATGTTTGGTGAATCAACATCATTCACCTTAATGGCTACAACTGCCGCTTCTACTACTAACATTGCCACAGGCAATAATGGTGCAAATGCCAAAACGTTAAACTTGGCAACTGGTGGTACTGGTGCTGGTGCGGTTAATGTGAACGTTGGTGTTGCAACTGGCACATTCACAGTTAATTCTGCTACGTCCAACATAGGTACAACAGCAGTTAGTGGCACAGTAGCTGTTTTAAGTTCAACCTTTACTGCCAATAATGCAACTACTTTTAGTGCTACATCGGCTACGACTTTAAGTTTGGGTGCTTCAACTGGTACTGCAACTATTGGTAATACTACATTTACATTGACCAATGCAACATCCATAACAGGTACTTCAGCTGCTATAACAATGTTTGGCGAATCAACGTCATTCACCTTGATGGCAACTACGGCTGCTTCTACAACAAACATTGCATCAGGTAACAATGGCGCTAATGCAAAAACTGTAAACATAGCAACTGGTGGAACAGGCGCAGGTAATAGCAACATAAATATTGGTGTTTCAACAGGTACAACAAGTGTAAAATCAAGCACATTTGACCTTGCAAATGCAACTTCTATCACAGGGTCAGCTTCTCTTGCAACTGTATTTGCTACAGCTAATCCTGCTTCATTGGCTTTATTCGGCGCGGCTACTACAGTAACTATTTTTGGTGCAGCAACAACATTAAGTATAGGTTCTACCTCTGGCACTGTTACAATTGCCAATTCTACAGCAACATTTAGTGGTACAACTGTTAACTTCTCTGGAAATACAACATTCAATTTAGGCACTTCGGTAACTGGTGCTTCAACCCTTAATATTGGTACTGGAGCAGTTGCGGGTGCTATCAAAGCAATTAACATTGGCACAGGTGGATCTGGTACTGGCACAAGTACAATCATAATTGGTACTACATCAGGTACTAGCACAATAACTCTTAATGGAGTTACAACCCTATCTAGTGCCCTGGCAGTTGGTTCTGGAGGTACGGGCACCTCTACTGCTCCAACTCAATGGGGAATTATATTCGCTACCTCTACTTCACAATATAGTTCAACTGCCGCAGGTACGAATAATCAATGGTTAAGGGCAGTATCATCAGGCGCTCCAACTTGGTCTACTGCTACTCTGGCGACTACATTTACTCAATATGATCTATTGTATGCAAGTGGGTCAAATGCCGTCACTGGTTTAGCAAATACCAACACTTCTGTTTTAGTCTCTCAAACAGCAGGTCCAGTATGGCTTCAAGGGGCTACTGGAAATAGATTACTTAAAACAAATGGTTCTACTATCTCTTGGTCTCAAGTTGATCTTGCCTCTGGTGATGTAACTGGTGTATTGCCTATAGCAAATGGAGGAACGCAAACTTCATCAATAACTGCAGGTGGCGTTGTTTACATGGGGTCTACAGCAGCCACAGGTTTGCAAGCTTTATCTCCTGCAACAGCTAATAAATTTTTAGTTTCTACTGGAACTGCCACAACTAATTATCCTGCATGGTCAACAGCAACACTTGCAACAACATATGCTTCGGGAGATTTACTATACGCTAGTAGCTCAAACACAGTAGGCGGCTTAACATCTACAGCAACATCTGTATTAATAACACAGGGGGCTGCTTCCCCATCATGGTTGCAGGGTGCCACAGGCAACAGACTTCTTAAAACATCAGGTTCTGCTATTTCATGGGGTCAAGTTGATCTTGGTACTGGAGACATAACTGGAACTTTGCCTGTTGCAAATGGTGGCACGGGATCCACAACAGCTACAAGTGCCATAAACGCTTTATTGCCTTCCCAAACAGGTAATAATGGTAAGTATTTAACTACAGATGGCACAAGTTCTTCTTGGGGCACTGTAGCTGCTTCACCTGGCGGTTCAAATGGGCAAATCCAATTTAATAACAGTAGTGCCTTCGGAGGAGCTGCAGCATTAATTTATGCCAGTGGAACAACATCTTCACATTTAACTATTACAGCACAAGCTGTAGGAAATACACCTTTGCTTTTGAAAGGTTTTGCTTCTCAGACGGCAAATCTTTTCGAAGTTCAAAATTCATCGGGTACAAGTTTAATTTCAATACAATCAGTGGGCAGCGGAGTCGGCGCAAAATTTCAAATAACAGGCACATCATCAAACCAAGAAGATTTGATGAGAATTGAAAATGGTGGTACTTTAACATTTGCAGGTGGCTATGCGGGCTCAAGAGGTTTACGAACAGTTTATAGAACTAATGGAAATGCAACTGCAGATAGATATTTCTGGTCTATAGGCAGAGGCTTTGATGGGTTTGGTTACTTTGGATTTGGTTGTGACGAGGCTACTGGAGTTGGACTTAACATTTTAAGTGCCACAGAAGGCTTTCCTTTAAGTGTAAAATTCATAGAAGATGCAACGACCGATACCGTCAAAGACGTTATTAACATTGAAAGAACTACATCTGGCACTGCTGCTGCTGGAATTGGTTCAAGGATCTCTTACAGACAAGAGCATGCGGGTGGCACTCTTGTAAATACTATAGGTATAGATGGTATTCTTTCTAATGCTGGTAGCACAACTTATGTTGGGGCATTGAGCATAAAAACAAATAGTGCTGGCACAACAACTCTAACTGAAAGAGCAAGATTTGACAATAGTGCTTTATCATTGTATCCTTTAGGAACTTCTGCTGGCAACACTTATGAATTAAGATTCTTAGAATTAGCTGCAAATGGCTCTGGCTACATAGGATTTAAAGGACCAGATTCTATAGCAACTAATTACACTTATGTTTGGCCAGACGCCGCCCCATCTGCTGGGCAATTGCTTTCTGCTTCAGCCCCTTCTGCTGGGGTTGTAACTCTATCTTGGGCTACAGATCAATTAGGCACTTCTGGTGGTGGCATAACATCCCTTAATGGACTTGCAGCAGCTTCGCAATCATTTGCGAATGACACTAATGTTACTATAACATCTGCTACAGCCACACATACTCTTGGATGGACAGGCGAATTGGCAATAAGCAGAGGAGGTACTGGTACTTCTACTGCCGCTACGCAATATGGCTTAGCTTATGGTTTAACTACTACTTCGCTTGCTTACACATCTGCAGGATCTACTGATCAAGTTTTAAAATCAGGTGCAGGATCGGGAGCCCCCTCTTTTGGTTCTATTAATTTAGCTTCATCAAATGCAGTAGCTGGAATACTTGCAGTGTCTAATGGCGGCACAGGAACATCAACTGCTCCAACTCAATGGGGAATTGTTTTTGCAACATCAACAGCAGCTTATAATTCCACAGCAGCAGGTACAAACAACCAATGGTTAAGAGCAGTTACGAGTGGTGCCCCTACTTGGTCAACTGCTTCCTTAGCTACTACTTATGCTGCAGGCGATCTTCTTTATGCAAGCGCATCAAATACAGTTAGCGGTTTAACATCTACAGCAACATCTGTATTAATAACACAGGGGGCAGCTGCACCTTCTTGGTTACAGGGTGCCACAGGCAACAGACTTCTAAAAACTTCTGGTAGTGCAATTTCTTGGGGTCAAGTTGACCTTGCTTCCGGGGACGTAACAGGCACACTTGCTATAGGAAGTGGCGGTACTGGTACTTCAACTGCACCTACCCAATGGGGAGTGATGTTTGCTACATCAGCATCAGCTATTAGATCAACTGCTGCTGGCACAAATAATCAATGGTTGGCAGCTGTTACTGGAGGAGCACCTGTTTGGAGCACTGCAACATTAGCAACAACATTTAGTATTGGACAATTTTTGTATGCTTCTGGCGCAAATGCTGTAACAGGTTTAGCCACAACTACATTAAGCGTAGATACAACAAACATAAGAATAGGAATTGGAACTTCGGCTGCAAGCACTCCGTTGCACGTACTTAGTAACGCTTCTGCAACTAATACAGTAGTAGTAATGGATACTTTAGATGTTCAATCATCTGCAACTCCTGCTAATGGATTTGGCGGATCAATTCTATTTGATTTAGAGAGCTCAACTACCGTAGGGCAGGATGCCGCATCAATTGAGACAGTTTGGGCAACTGCAACACATGCATCGCGTTTGGCAGAATTAAATTTTAAAACTAATGACGCTAATACATCAACTCTTGCAGAAAGAATGTCTATTTCCAACATTACAACTGGCCAATCTTCTACAAGTGCTACTGTTGTAATCACAGGAACTTTGGGGGTCAATTCTACCTCATACCTGAGTTCATTAAGTTTAAATACTGCTTTAGGTATCACTAGTGGTGGAACAAATACTTCATCATTCGCTACATCAAATGGTTTAGTATATTATAATGGAACAAACTTATTAACCACTAATGCTGCTGCTTCTGGAGTTTTAGTCACAAATGGCTCAAATGTACCATCAATTGGAACAGACATTCCATCTGCAGTTACAATTGGTGGAGGTTACATTTATAGAGCAAGTGGAACTGATGTTCCATTGGCAGACGGTGGAACAAATGCATCTTTAACTGCAGTTGCTGGTGGAGTTGTTTATTCAACTACTTCGGCTATGGCAATTACCACAGCAGGTTCATCTGGTCAGCCGTTATTATCAGGAGGAAGTGGAGCCCCCTCTTTTGGTACTCTAGGTATGGGCGCTGGTGGAACAGGCTTAACAACTACCACTCCAGGTGCAAACTACGTTTTGGGTATGAATGCTTCGAATAATGGCTTAGAGTATAAGCAATTATTCGCGGGCTCTAACATTACAATTACTCATGCTGCAAATCAAGTAACAATTACAGCATCTGGTGGAAGTGCAACTGCTGGTGGATCAGATACACAAATTCAATATAATAACGCAACTGCTTTAGCTGGTATTGCAAACTTTACATTTGCTTCTAACTTAGTAAGTTTAACGAATGCTACTAACTTTGCCAATACTTCTACTCCAGGTATGCAGCTTAAGTACAATACTGCAGCTGGTACAACCACGGTGAATAATAACTCACCAGCTCTTGATTTTATTGGTAGAATTTATGCCTCTGCTGCTGACAGACATGCAAGAATAAGAGAAGAAATACAAACAACTGCTACAACACCTGCACATGCTTTGGTTTGGTCTAGTAGTTATGACACTGGCACTGCTTCTTATACTAAAGTTCTTTCTTTACATTCTGTAGATGGTTTAGGATTTTGGAATTACGCAGGAACGCCTGGTTCATTTGCAAACTATTTCAAGACAGGAAACCAAGCTTCGGACATTCGTTATACATGGCCAACATCTGCACCAACAACAAACCAAGTATTGAGTGCAACTGGTGTATCGGGTTCTGATATCACTCTTGGTTGGGCAACTGCTGGTGGTAGTGGCTCTGGTACAGTTGGATCAGGCACAGCAAATCAATTAGCTTATTATTCTGGAGCAACAACAACAGCATCAGATGCTTCTTTAGTGCGCTCTGCTACAGGAACTCATTTAACAATTACCGCACAAGGGGCAGCCACTTCTCCACTTAAGGTTGTTGGTGCTGCAGGGCAGTCGGCTGCATTATTTACTGTAGCAACTTCTGGTGCTGATGTTTTGGTAGTAGGTTCAGCGGGTGCAATCACCACTGGTACATGGAATGCTACCGCAATAGGTGTGCTCTACGGAGGCACTGGTCAAACAACTTATACTGATGGTCAATTATTAATTGGCAACTCCACTGGTAACACTTTAACAAAGGCCACTCTTACTGCCGGTAATGGCATAGCAGTCACGAATGGTTCAGGTTCTATTTCAGTTAGAACCAAGAGAGTGATGAACATTCAGTTGGCTTCTGGCTTTAATCCTCCAGTTGGAGCTGACACTGCTGTAATTAGAATTCCAGAAAGTCCAACAGACGGTTCAACATCTGTTACTTATAATGTAAGAAGACTGACATGTAGAGTAGAAACACCATCTGCAGGAACCTCTACTTTACAGGTTGAGTACTACACAGGCACAAGTGCATTTAGTGCAACAAACCTTCTTTCATCAGCATTATCAGTCACAGGTGTAACAACATACGAATTTAGTTCTACGGGCTTTTCTACATCAACTCTTGCAACAGGTGCTAAAATTAGATTAAATTTTTCAGCAGTGGATTCAACTCATGCAAACTTTAGTATAAATCTATTATTAGAGGAAAACTAAATTGAATAAAGCAGACGAACAAGTTCATAATACAGAAGTAGAAATTTTTAGCGGAGCAGCAGGTTCTGGAGGTGGAGTAGGTTTTATTCCTTTAAGAAATGGAATTTTTGAAACTTTCTACACAATGCAATTTGGAAATTCAAATACTGCACTTACTGCTGACAACAGAGGTGCTTTTTCAGCTGTTAATAATTACATAGCTCTGCCTTTTAAATTAAGTGAAAGCTTAACTTTAAATAGATTTTTGATTAGAATTAGTGGTGCAACTAGCCCTGTAATGACTGTTCGGGGTGGTGTTTGTCAATTTGATACAACCACAGGTTTCCCAACTCAAGTTAGTAGTCAAATTACGTTTGTTACCAACGCTTTCCAAGATTTGACAACTGGATTTACGGCTGGAGCATTCACAACATTTAATTTTGCTGCAGATGTCACTCTATCAGCTAATACATGGTATTGTGCAGCATTACAGGTTAGATCTTTTACTTCAGGAAGTCTTACTCCAAATACAGGTTTGTCAAACTCTTTATTTTCTGCCTATCGATGGCCAACACAAAAAGCTAGAATTGGAGCTGCTGCACAAACAGACGCAGCTGGAGCAATTGGAGCATGTGTGTTAGGTTATGATAATGGGGCGACTACCAAATATTATATTGGTCATCCAAATGATGGCTCGAGCAACATAAACTTATTTACAGCGGCAACTACTAATACACAAGCTGGTTGTAAATTAGAATTAAATTTGCCTGTAGATGAAATTTTGATTAATAAAATTGTTTTACATCAAAGCGCACAAAATTCAGGTCACGCACTTAGGTGCAAAATTTTCTCTGATTTAGCAGGTTCCATAACTATTGGAACCTCAGTAACCTTAGGTACAACCACTCTAGTAACTGCCACTTCTGCAAGGACTAAAGCGTTTTATTTTGCTCCTCCAGTAAGAATAAAACCATATAAAACTTATTATGTAATGTGGGAAGTTGCTTCTGGAACTGCTACTGGTACCAACCCTACATTTATAGGTAGAATAGGAATTGAGAATGTAGGTTATGACAGCTATGATTCATTAAATCAATTTTATTTTAGAGCTAATTCTGCTGACGCAAATTTTACTCAATCTAGTGGTTTTGTAGCACCTATATCTATTTATTATGACACTGTAAGAAATACACCACGACCCCATATAGGAAATTTATAAATATGAAACTTGGATGGCCTCATGAACACATTATAAATTTGTCAAGCCCCTGGTGGTCTCATAGCGGCGCGACTGTAGCACTGACATCAAATGCATTGAGTGCAGCAAACAATTACATTGCAGGATTATTTTTACCGCAATATGATTTACAAGTAAATAGAGTAGCATTTTTAGTAACAGCTACAGGTAGTGCTATTTTTACTGGTGGAATGACAACTGTGAATGCTTCCGGTCTTCCTAATGGAGATGGTGGAGCTCTTACATATATAAATAGTGGTACAACCTCTACTTTTGCAGCAAACACTTATTCTCAAATTTCTTTTACGAATACAACTTTAACTGCTGGAACAGAATATTATATGGCGGCGCACATTTCTACTTTTACTAGTACTGTGACAGTAGGCTCGACTATGAACAATGCTTGTCCTGCCGGACTTTTAGAATATCCATTCAATTCAAGAAGGGTAGTAACAACTTCATCAAAACAGCCAGGATTTCCTTTAATGTGTTGTGGATATAATGATGGCACTACAACACAGTGGTATGGTTGTCCAGCTAGCGTTGCTAGTGCGAACCAAGCTTTGAACACTTCAGGTACCGCTGTGGCTTCTACCGGTTGTAAATTCAAAATACCTTCTAATTTTGATAATTTTTATGTAAAAGCGGTAGCAATAGTTGGCACAAAGGCTGCAGGGCATAATTTGACATGTCAAATTCTTGAATCCGACAATTCGACACAAGTAACTAATGCAACATCCACAATTACTGCTGCATGGTCAACTAACACTGCTCTCGGGCATTTTTGTTTTCATTTTGATAATGGTGTTACAATCAAATCAAACAAACATTATTATTTGAAAATTTCAGCTTCAGGAACTGCAGCTGCTGGAACAAATATTCAATACATAAGAGTCAATGGAAGTGCCTTGAGCACAAGCACTCCCGCAAATGCAGAATTTATGAATGCTTATGACATTGTTAATAACTTTTCTACAACATCTACAGGTGCAGTTTATACTGAATATGACAATGCAAGACTTCATGCTTACTTAATTTGCGAATCTTTAGTTTCTTCTTATAGAGGTACTAAAGAAAATGGATACTCAGGATACTAATAGGTATTGATGTTGTTTTTTGTTAAAATTAAAATATAAATAATTAAAAAGGAAAAATTATGTCCGCTTTCACAATTAACATTCCAATTAGAGTTGCAGACGCAAATGATGTCAAAAATGCTTTTGCATTTTCTTATGGATATTCAGAAACAATTTTGGTTGGTGGCGTAACAGTTCCAAACCCAATTTCAAAAGAAGAGTTTGTAAAACAAAAATGTATCAATTTCTTGCTTGAAATAACAAAAGCACACATAGTAACTTCTGAAGAAATTTTTGCAAGAGAAGCTGCAAATCAAATTGCCGGTCAGAGAGCTGTAGAAGTAACTCAATGGTTTGATAGTAGAAGATTAGAGTCAATAGGAGGAATTTCTATTTATCAAAACTTTCCTTCTGTTGATGATTTATCATTTACAACAAATAAAAACGAGCCAGTAAATTTCACTTTAACAGGAACAGACCCAGACAATTTACCACTAGTTTTTACAATTACTGCCAATCCTGCACACGGGACGATTTCTGGTTCGAGTCCTAATTTTATTTTTACACCAACTAATAGATACTTTGGAAATGACACCTTTAAAGTTAAAGCAAATAATGGATCAAAATTTAGCATGGAAGGTACTGTAAATGTTCAAATTAATAGAACGCTTACATCAGCAGATGCTTATTATTCATTAAGAAAAAATCAAAGTTTGATTATCAATTTATCAGCACTTGATAATGTTGGTGAAGTAGCATTTAGTATTGTTGATTCATCAACAAATGGTTCCTTGAGTGGCACAAATCCAATTACATACACTCCTAACAATGATTACATTGGATTCGAAACTTTTACCTTTACTTGTGAAGATGATACACTCTCAGGAAGCTTAGGTACTATAACAATTGATGTAAATACAATTGCAGGTGAAGATCAAAATTATTTCTTAAACAAAAATGAATCTGTAAATGTCTATTTGAATGCAATAAATGCAATAGGCTCTTTTCAGTTTAACATTGTAGATCAACCTGCAAATGGTGTAATTACTGGTTCTACCGATTTAATCTATACTCCTAATACAGACTTTGTTGGTACAGACACATTCACATTCACTGTAACAGACGATTTAAATACAAGTGAATTAGCAACAGTGACATTTGAAGTAACTGAGCCATAAGGAAAACAACATGCCAGATAATACAATTGATTTCACAGTAAGTATTCCAGTCAGAGAAGAAGACGCAGAAGCTGTCATTAATGCTTTTTTGAGTGCTAAGCCTTACAATACAGAATACCAAAGTACAGTTTTAGATTTAGCCGGTAATTTGATTGAAAATCCAATAACTCCAGCTATGTATGTTGAAGATTGTATAGCTTTTTATTTGATGGACATTACAAGTAATTATTTAATCAGACAAGCTTCAGAATCTGCAACTCAAATAGCATCTGAGCAAGCTGATCAAATGATTAATGATTTGAAAAGTTGGATTGATTCTTTATAAATTCATTAAGAATTAACAATCCCTGACAATACATTATTAATTGATGCTCTTCATTTTCATAATGCCTGGAGCACATAGAAATAAACAAAAGGCCCTCTATTAATTTAGATTTTCTAAATAAAAGGGGGTCAATTTTATTTAGAAGCAATGATTTTAAATATGAAAAATCATTTTCAAACGAATAATTTAATTCTCTAGAATTAGTTATTTCTAATTTGTATTTGTCATAAATAATTTGTTCGTAATTTCCGCTTAATGAATGAAGCAATTTCGCATAATCATAAGCTTTATCTCCGAAGCAGCCTCTTTTATGATAAGAGCCCCTTGGGTCTATAAAAATGAAATCATCATTGTTTAGGTCGTGTAAAATGTTCGCAAAGCAAAAATCACCATGGATAAAACTTGGTTCAAAAAAAAGATAATTTTGGATGATTATTTTTTTAATTTGTGGCCAAATTACTTCAAAATGCAAACATTTAGAACCATTTATGGTGATTGTTTCTGCAAAACGCAAATTATCAAGAAATGAGTTTGGGCTTTTTATGAATTTTAAAAACTCTGTTTCTGTTTTATGAATTAAAATTTTTTCATTGCTACAAACATTTTGTTCATTGCATTCAAAATTGGTTTGAATTTTGTAATTATGTAATAAGTTTAATTTATTGATCAATAAAGATAGTGATTTTTCTTTATCAAATGTTTTGCTCAATAAATTTTCATAAAAATTCAAATGATTATAATTTTTTAATTTGAGGGCATAAGTATTGCTAGTAGAAACATCGCCTCGAAATTCTGCAAATAAAGATTTCACATCGTGTTGCTGCAAGAAATTATAGTAGTAAATTTCATCAGCTAATCTTTCAGTTGAACTGATTTTAATAAATTCATCATTGCAGATTAAAGATTTATTGAATGGTCTGTGAATCATTTGCCTTTGATTGATTGCTTCCCAACAGTTTGAACATCTTTAGTTTGCATGTCATCAGTAGAAATTGTATCTTCCACAATTAAGCTTTCAATGTTATCTAGAAATGATAAAACATCTAAACATTCTGGGCCTTCAGTTCCATTTACTTTAACTTTGACAGATTCGCCATCTTCTGAAATTTCAATTTGTAAATTAATTTCTTTTGCCATGAATTTCTCCTAGATGTATTTTTTACCAACAATTTGAACTTTAATGTTCTTTTTGATTTTCAAATTATCAATGTTAGATTCAACTGAAAAATACTGTTTTTCTAAAGCTTCTTCAATTACACATTTAGTGTAAGCTTGCTTGATAATGTTCGCAACATTTGACTTTTCATCATACTCTGAGCAAATCATGTCAAATTGTTGAGTTTCTTCATTCCAATTGAATCCTAAATCATTGCTTGCTTTTGTATACAATTTATTGATTTGTTCTTTTTTGATGATAATAGTTGCCATCTCAGATCTTACATCATTAAGATAGCCTCTTAAAGGCTGAGGAGTTTCATTGATTGATGGCTCAAAACCTAAATCTGTTAAAGCCTTTAATAAAATTTCTTTGTCTTTAATGGAACATTTAATTAATTTATAAGCAGACATTTTCAACTCCTGATAATTTGCATAGTATCATATTTCGGCAAGTAATCAAAAATCCATCTATTGCAATTGGGGCAAATCCAAATGTTATTAGCTAAATCTTGGGCGACAGCATTCCCTATTTTAAAATTTTTATCTATTGACAAATTTTTATAGTTTAATAGGACAATGTCTCCTATTGCAATGTCGCCCTCTTCAGTTTGCCAATGATTTCCACTAATACACGGAATGCAACCAAGAGGTTTGTAACTATCGTTAATTTTAATTACAAATGAATTGTTTTCAGAATTAAATAAAACATCTAATAAATTTACATCTTTATTAATTTGAATAAATTTATCTTTAAAATTCTGATCGAAAATTTTCCAATCAACTTTAGAGATCTTCATTGGATGCGTCTAAAATTAAATCATCTTCCATGTTTTGCATTTTTGTTTTAATCCAATGTTCAACTAAAGCAAGAGTTTCTGAACAACGACATAAATTCTTGAACGCTAAAACATCATTGGGCGTTAACACACTTGCATCAGTGTATCCTTCAATAATAGTTTCAGTTTTGGCTATAGTATCATTTATGAATAAATAGATCCTCTCAGCATCAAATTGCTCAACACTTCTCATAGATAAATTGAAAATTTCATTATGATCCATGTTCTCCAAGTCTTCTTCTTTAAATTCAAAAAAATTCATTTTGCAAACCCCCCATTTTATCTTGATTATACAAAAAAGGGGGCTTCACATGAAGCCCCCTTTTAATTAGAAAGATACTTTATTATCTTACTGGCAAGATGCCAACTAATTTCAAATCGCTCGGAGTTATTGAAGCAAACTTCATTCTTAGCCAGTAGCGTGTAGGATAATAGAAGAATCCACCAGGTCTTGGTATGTTTTGTGTAAAATCTTCATAATCATTATAAAGTTCATCAAGTGGGTCAAAGTCTAATCTAGAAGGAACCGCGCCAGTCCATGATGTCACTTTAATTACCCCAGAATAAGACAATGATGACGCTGTATTCATAGCAGCAGAAGTATTATCTTGAATAGATGTGGTTGTATTAAAAGCAGAGCCATCGTAAGTTGCAAATGTTACTGCAGTTGAGTTTTGTGAACCACTTGGCACAAGGAATAAAGCATTTGACCAAGGTCTTACAGATCCAATATACAAATAGTCAGAAGATGTATCAAACGACAAAAAGCTTTCAGAGTTTTCTAATGTTGATCCTATTCCATAAGGATTTCCATTTCTCATTAATTTTTGTGTAAGATCAGTTATGTTGTTGCTTGCATCTCTTCTGAGAATTCTCCAAGAATTGTCTCCCAAGAATGGAGTTGTTTCTGTGTGATCAATTTTATAGGGGGCCATTTCAATGCCCTCAACTGTTACTGTGAATGTATCACCATTAGCAAATGAGCTGTTGCTAAAGTTCAAGTAAAGGCAATTAGTTCTGTATGCGTCTTCATAATAAAGACCACCAGTAAAAGTGAATGTGGCAATGTTAGCAGCCATTGTTGAAGAACCTGTGCCAACTATAAATGGTGCTTTAGCTGAGTTTCCAGAAGCTGCTCTCCATCCAGCGCCATCATTTAAAACACTAAGGTTTATTGTGCCTGAACCAGGAGCTGCAGACGAAATTAATGTAATTTTGCAAATTTTGCAAAAAGATGGAATGGGATGTACAGTAACCATCCAGTTGGTGGTTGAAGTTTGAAAAGCTGGTACTGTTACAGTTTTAACAAACTTGGTGTTTTGATTAGATAAATACGAATAAGCACTGCTCATTTAATTGCTCCATTGATAAAAAACTCTATCCAAATTAATTTCTTAATTCCCTGCTTAGAGGTCCCCTACCTACTTTGTATAATCTAAAGAGCTGATTTGCAGCAAAACAAACAATAATAAATTAACCGAGACTCCCTGGTTAAACATCCTCTATTAAAAGGTATGAGGGGCTCTGTTCAGGGATCTTGGTTTAATTTTGTCTGAGGATTTATCATGAAAGTACAATATGTCTCGATTTCGCCCACAGAAAAAGCAGAAGAATTAGGTTGCCATTCTCTCACACCCGAACTTCTAGCCGCTACAGGAGCAAGGTATAGTAGAAACAATGAGGGGCTTGAAGCAATCGTTTCTAAGATAGATTTTGATAATAAAGATAAATCTGTAGATGGTATTTTCAAGATGATTGATTACGGTCATCAGTCTATTGCAGACATGACTCCAATCGCCCTCTTTATTGATGAAATTTCTCAATTTGCTGCTTATTATCTTTGGACTTTATCTCCAACCGCTGGAGGCCAAGAATGCTCAACCAGATACATCAAAATGGATCCATCTGGCTTGGTTGATGCTGATACTTTAGGCATCCCTGAACATCTTCGAGAAAGTTTTGATACTTATAATAAGAGGGCTTTTGAAAATTATAAATTAGCCCTAGAATTATGGACTGAAATTGCCAGTACAAACCCTGAAGCCACAAAGATTCCTCAGAGTTTATTAGATTCTGATTCTGAAAAAGATAAAAAAGCTGTTTCAAGAATGCAGCGGAATTTTGCGTTTGATCGTGCAAGAGTTTACATTCCTGTAGCTGCATCCACAGGTGTTATGATGGTGCAATCGGCTAGAGCTTGGGCAAATGTTGCTGCTACTTTAAGGTCACACCAACTCAAAGAACTAAATTTAATTGGTGAGCAAATTGCTGAACAATTATCTATTGGCGCCCCCAGATTGGTAAAACATTCTGTAGCAAACCAATCTATCAAAGATTATTTAAATTTTGAAAGACAAGCATCTATTGACAACATTGATAATAATGCAAAACTTTTAGATAATGAAACTTTAACTTTTCTTGCTGTTGAAAACATTGATTTCCCCGGCAACATCATGCAACAAGTTTGTGAATTTAGAACAAACAGATACTCACCGTTTGCTTCAGTGATTTCTAGAATTGCTGTTAAGTTTGCATGGCATGGAATTAGCTTTGGTGAAATCAGAGATCTTAACAGGCACAGAACTGGCAATAAATATTGCCCACTTACACCAATTGGCTTCTATGGATCAACTGATCAAATACCTGATTCTGATAACATTAACACCATGGGTAAGATTTATGAGATTTATAAAAATTTCAAATCTACAACAACTTATGCTAGAGATTTGATGAAAGAAAATCCTGAATACATCTACTTTACAAGCCTGGGTCACAAGTACTATTTTGAGCATACAACAACTGCTGATAAGTTTTTGTATGAAATGGAACTCCGCACTGGAGTCGGTGCTCATTTCAAGTACGCAGAACACTGCCGTGAAGCTTTGAAGCTTTGGTATGAAAAATACCCAGAGCTCAAGGGAGTTATTTTTGAAGGCTCTGCTGAGCCAGAATAAAAAAGGGGGCTATTAGCCCCCTTTTGTAAATATCTTTATGTAAAATTCATTATTACAATTGAATCTTTTGTATTCTTGAGCATTGTAATCTTTATTATTTTCATCCAACACAGCAATCATAGTTCTTGAACCAATTTGATTCAAAAGCATTTTAAAGCCTTCATTGGAAATTTCTGGTGAAATAAAAATAACTCCAGGTTCTTCTGATACTATTGAGAATTTATCAGTCATCTTTTCAATAAATTCTGCAGCTTTTGATTTATAGTTTGGCATGTTTCCTTGCAAGATCATACCATCGGTATTTGCTACTTCAATAAAAGCTTCTACTGTAGCCTGAAAGCTCGCTGGTTCGCCTCTCAAAGATTTGACTATCTCAAGTTCATTTTTAATTTGCTCTTCGTCATTTGGCAATACACCTGATCCTAAAATCTTACCTAAGCCAAAAAGTAATAGGTGTTCTTTTGAAACCGCCCAGCATTTTGCACTTTGAATAAAGCCTTGATTCAAATCAATAGAAGTTTTGACATCTTGTAGTTCTTTAATCATTGGTAAATCATGTGCATAACAAAAAACTAAATGCCACCAATTAGAAATGTATAGAATTGCAGCCCTAATACAAATCTCAGCACTGTTTCCCAATTCAGAAGCTTTGCCTAGAGAAATGTAATCATCATTAGATCCCATCCAATTTAAATTTGGTGAAGCGCCAGCATCAAAGTTAAGTACATAGAACTTATTTAAATCTTTATAAGTGGGCAGTGTGATTGCTGCATTTTTTGCTTCTTCCATGTTATTGCAAAGTATTACTAAGTGTTGTTTCATAATTTACCTCTAATAGAATATTACAGGTTTTCGTTTTCAAAAAATGTAATTCTTAACTATGCCTCACAAGCATAATAGGTCTGTTCGGAGAAAAATAAAATGTTTGAAAAATTATCCGTTGAACACAGTGCTTATCTCAGTGAGATTCTTGAGTCTCATGTTTATTATTATCAAGAATCTTATGAAACTGAACCTTTATGTATATTTATGCACCCTGAAGCTTATAAACAGTTGGAAGACGAATGGGGCAGAGAGCCGATGAATTTTATGGGAGTAAGAATAGAAATTCTAGACGACATTGACAATAATTCTGTATTTATTATTTAATTGTAGAGCGATAATTTATAATCTTTCAACTGGGCCCCTTATTTTATACTAAAAATAAAAAGGGGTCCTTTAATGTCAGAGGACTAATATGAACGCTTTAATTAACCAATACAACTTTACCAACTATGACATTCACGGCACCAATGCCGCTTCTCGCCCCCTTTCTTTAAATGATTATATCGGCCAAGATCTCATCAAGGATCAAGCTAGGTTAAAGATCAATTTAGCTCGCAAGAACAAGATTGCAATGGGTCACACTTTGCTTTTGGGTTTTGCTGGTGCTGGCAAAACAACCCTTGCTAAGATTATCGCATCTGAAATTGGCTCCAACTTCCATGAATGTATGGCAGCAAACATCAAATCGCCCGAAGATTTATTTGACCTCATTGATCGTAACGTCAAGCTAAATACAGTATTATTTATTGATGAGATTCATGCTCTGAAGAAAGATGTTCAAGAAGCTCTTTACACTATCATGGAAGACTTCAAGTACTTCAGGAAGGGTGCAAACGGAACTACAGATGTCAAGTATCTTTACACCTTTACAGTTATTGGTGCTACCACACATGCTGGTAATTTGAATCAACCATTCTTGGAAAGATTCGGATGGAAGCCAACCTTGCAACCTTATTCAAATGATGAAATGACTTTGCTTATAACTAAGGCTTGTCGTGCAAAATTTAACATGGACATTTCAGTTGATGTTGCACAATCCTTGGCTAAGATTAGTCAAAATACTCCTCGCAAGGCTATGCACCTATTGCAAAATCTTTATGACCATGCAGATGGTTCTATCTTCGATAGTCGCAGAGTTTGTTCTGATGATTTGAATTTGGTAAATCTTGAAAGGACAATCAAGAGCCTTGAATTAGACCCTATTATTGGTCTTGATAGGTCTTCTAGACACTATTTGAATGTTCTCTATGGGGAAAAGGGCAAGCCTATTGGTTCGCGTTCTTTAGCTTCGATGATCAATCAACAAGAGATCAATCTTATTAACATGATTGAGCCTTTCTTGACCCAACCAGAAATTGAAATACCAAGCCTTGTATCTGATGATACTTTGATTGGCCCCCTTGTTAAAGTAACTAGGGGTGGTCGTATTCCAACTGAATCTGCTGTAGCCTATCTTAAAATCTGCAAGAACCTACAGAAGAATCATGGTTGGTTCCCAGGTGAAAGATTTAATGTAGACTAATTAATAGCCTCCTTCTGGAGGTTATTTTTATTTATAATTGTAAAATTATCATGAGGACTCATAATGGCAACTTTTACCGTAGATGTAGATTACATCATAAATTCAACTGAAATTTCCCAAGACCAAGTGGCTGTAACTTTTACTCTCACTTGTACTGAAGCATCTTTAGACAGAGAATACACTGAAGTGTATCCACAAGCTATGTATTATCAAAACATCGATCCAACTATGGATGAATTTGATTTACAAACACAAATGAGGGCTAACTTTTTAATTCTTGCTAGAATGACAATTGAAGACTTTGCCAGCGAGGCGAAAGCTATTGTTCAAAAAGATCAGGGCTCTACAGTCGATGTTGATTTGTCTGGCACAATTGCATTAAATGCAACTAATGTTTATGTAACTTTTGGCCTCAATCCCAGTTCATTCACTGTCGTTTGGAGCTAAAATGATTACAATAAAAAATAAAATAGAAGATAATTATTTTTTGCCAGATGATTCCAAAGAAGCAAAAGTAAGATTGCTTGAGTTTATGGCTATACCAGAAGAAACTTTTATCAGCTGCTTTGGATTTACATTGCAAGAGGCTTATGATGTAATTCTAGATTTAGATTCCAAAGGTGTAAAACAATCTTTGCTTCTTGATTATTCACAAGGCAGCGGACCAAGTGCTAGACCTAAAATTAAAAATCTTATTCAAAAATGCTCTAACACTAAAGTGGTTCTTACAGCTGCAGGACCAAAATCAAATAGGCCTACTTCTGCATTTTTTCACATAAAAGGTATGGTAAAAATTCCAAGCGATAAACGTAAATCCCCCTTTTGTATGGAAGGCTCCACTAATGTGACAATCTCAGGATTTAGTCAAACAAATACTATGAGATTTTTTGCTAATAAAGTTTGGTCTGACAAATTTGTTGAACAACATACAGAAGTGAGAGAATGGGCGTTGAAATTTTTACCCCATTATCAGCCTTCTATTTTGGCTGACAATTCTGATGCAGTTGATTATTTCTTTGATAATTTAGAATACTTTAATTCTGATTTATTAATTTAAAAAGGGGGCATTTGCCCCCTTTTTATGATTTATTAGACTTGCCACCGGCTCCAGGTGAATACTTAGTAGTATTTGGTTTTTTGTCTGGATTTGGCTCTTTTTCTTTTTTGGCTTTTTCTCTTAGCCTTTGGCTTCTTTGTTTTTTATCTATGTTTTTAGCTTTATTAGCTGGAGTACATACTGGCTTTTTGCCCTTACTAGTATCTCCTCTCCCGCAAGCTTCGTAACCGCCACCCTTTTTTGGCCTTCTTAAGTCAACCCACTTTTCATTATGAAACCAATCAGACAAGCCTCCATGATTTTTGGCAGCTTCTCTTATTATAGAAGCTAAATTATCAGCTTCTTTATAAAGGCATTGTTCTTCTAAACTTTTAAGTGTTTCGGCGAGTTTTACAAAGTAGTTCATAATTATTCTCTATAGATTATACTTCAATTACTATTTTTATATTTAGTTCAAACATCTCATAAACCTTTTGAACGATAATGAAGTATAATGATCAATCCCTATGAAATAACAAATTACTCACGAAATGAAGCAGAGCTACAAGAGCTCTTGATGTTCTGTATTCTAGTTGCTGGTAAGACAGCTTACATTCAAGCGCAAAAGCTAGAAAGCTTTTTGAATACGAGTAGAGAACATTGTGGCTTAGACGAAAAAGCTTCTCCTTTTGAGATTCTAAAAGCCTTGGACGATGAATCTTATCTATTGCACATGATTCACGAGGCAAAGCTTGGTCAATACAATAAAATATATAATGCATTCAATTATTTAATTAAAAATAAAATTGATTTATTTGAATGTGGACCAATTGAGTTAGAAAAAATTCCAGGTGTTGGAATGAAGACTAGCAGATTCTTTATTTTACATTCTCGCGACAATGTAAATCTTGCAGTGCTAGATGTTCACATTTTGAAGTTTCTTGGTACTCTTGGTCATAAAGTTCCAAAAACAACCCCAAATAAAAAACAATACTACTATTTGGAACAGAAGTTTCTTGATCATTGCAGGAGTGTCGAAAAGCATCCAGCAGAAGTTGATCTTGAAATTTGGAATTTCTACGCTAAAAAAGAGAAGGAAGTAGATATCAATGTGTGAAAAGCAAGCTTTAATAGATTTTGATCTAATGGCTTTAAAACTATCAAGAAAATACAGCTGTCAAGGTGAGTTTGATGATTTGTATCAAATGGCTAAAATTTCTATAATTGAAGCTATTAGAACTTACGATTCAAGTAAAGGTACAAAATTATCAACTTATGTATTTTCATCAATCATTTTCAATTTAAAAAATTACAATGCTAAAAACAAAAGCATTATTTACCAACCATCTTATGCGTTGCAGAAAGCAGAGAGAGTTGATTTTGAAGTTGTAGATTCGTTGAGTTCTGATAATAATTTTTCTAAAGTTGATTTTAAATTACTTTTGGATCACGCAATGAGTACTCTTACTGAAAAACAAAGAAAGATTTTAAAATTAAAATACTTAGAAGGTTTTACTATTTCTGAAATTGCAAGTTTAATGGATTGCTCTCATCAAAACATTAGTAAAATAAATTCTTCTGCAATAAGTACAATTCAAAAAACTTTACAGCTTTAAAATCACAGGAAATTGCAAACTCTTTTATAATTTGTTTTATATGAGAACTATGGTTTATAGTCCTGATCCTATTCTGGAAAAAGCCAGTCTTCTGGTTGATCAGTTTGATTGTAGTTTGCTTGAACTTGTCGAAGACATGATTAACATCATGTTTAAACACCAAGGTGTGGGAATTACTGCACCTCAGGTAGGCGAACTTCAACGAATAATTGTCTTCATGCCTATAGATACAATTTCTGATTATCCAAAGCCCCCTAGAATTTTAATTAATCCAATCATTTATGATTATTCTAAAAACTTTATAGAAGAGTGGGAAGGCTGCTTGTCGTTGCCTGGTTTGTCTGTTAAAATTTCAAGACCTATTTGGGTTGATGTTCATTATCAAGATGAGTATGGAAACGAGCATGATGAAAGATTTGATTTTTTACAATCAAGAATAATTCAGCACGGCATTAATCATCTTGATGGAATACTTATTTCACGCTATCAGACCTATAATAATATTAAATTATTAATTAGTTGATAGAGGTGCTCAAATGGCTAAGATAGCCGATTTACAACCTGGCGACATTATGAACATGGTCGCTTTTGTAACATTCTCAGAATTTCGTCAAAACAACGGAAATAGCTGGATCAAATTGATGGTCAAAGACATCACAGGCGAAATTTCAGTTATGTTATTTGATTTCAATGAGCAAACATGTAAGCAGATTTTAGCAGATTTAGAAAACAATAAATGGGTTAAAGTTCAAGGCAAAGTTGAATCATTTAAGGGGGCAATTAATGTCAAAGCTAAAGACATTGAATTTGTAAGCATTCCTGAAAATCTTTCTGATTATTTTATCGCTTGCCCAAGAAGTTTGAAGTCTATGGAAGCTGAGCTTGCTGATTTTATTAGTATGGTTCAAGATCCAGGCTGCCAAGAAGCTTTGAATTTTGCAATTGGCCCCAAAGGTTATTTGAGAGATGAATTTATGGTTTGGCCAGCTGCCAAGGCAAAGCATCACGCTTACACATTTGGTCTTTTAGAGCATACTCTTGAAGTTACCAAGTTTGCAATTAGTGATTTGGAAATGTATCCAAGTATAAATAAAGATGTTCTTATTACCGCAGCTCTACTGCATGATGTGGGAAAGATCAATGAGTATTCAACTCAAAATTCTCATGAGATTGTTATTACTCAAAATGGATCATTAATTCCACACCTTCCTCATGGAGGCATGGTTGCTTATCACTCATTTAGAAATGTTTCTTCTACAGAGTTGGAGACACAAGTTTTGCACTGTATCTTAACTCATCATGGAAGAATTGAATGGGGAAATTCTTTTGAGTTCAAAACTAAAGAGGCTGAATTGCTTTATCTTGCAGACCATAAAAGCTGTGTATTAAACAGGATACAATCTCCTGCCAAAAACTAGTTCACTCACTTTATTATAAACGTACTCTGGCTCATCATCGTATTCACAGAATGCTAATGTGGGCCAGTTAAGTACTCTTCTAAAAATGTAATTGGGTCTAGAGCTCTTTCTATTACAAATTACCATGCATGGCAAGTCATCTATTTGACACCAATGGGCTAAACTATTACTTGTTGTAATAGTTCCAGCTGCGTATCTTGCTAAAGCGAAAATGTGCATCATGCTCGGTACTTGATTATATAATGAAATAACTCTAGGTCCTAAAATAGTCGGGGAGTATTCTTCCGCCCTCTTATACCAATTGTGCCCAATAATAACAATCTTCTTATTAGTTCTATCTGTAATTAATTTAGCCAATAAATCCCAATAAGGCCAATGGTCAAATGGGCTATTTGAATTGAAGCTATAAGGTTGAAATAGGTAGAATTCTTTTGGCAATTGTGATGCCATGTCTTTAGCCCATTCTTGCACATGCTTAGGCAATTTAACCCCATGCCACTGGTAAATTGGTCTATCTATCCTCGCATCATCATTTGTAATGTGCGTGACCATAAAATCATTGTACCCAGCCTTCACAAAAGGCTCTCTGGGCGTTGTTTTGTAGTCAGGTAATCTATTTACCATAGTCTGTGGAAAAACAGTGTATAGCCAGTAATTTTGCCATTCATCTTCTTCAATAGGTACTTTAATTACATCCTTGACATTGGGCTGGCACTTAAGAAACTCAACAATTTGATTGTTGTTTCCAAGATAAAGTAATTTACCCTCTTTTATTCGTTCTAAGAAGTAACCGTAATTTACAATTACATCTCCCCAGACTCCACATGTTGTACCCCAAGTTTTTGACATAATAATTCTCCACCTTGAAAGATTGTACAACCACAAAATGGAGAAGAAAAATGAAGAGTTTGAAATTTGGTGTTGATTTTGACGATACTATAACTGCAGACAAAAACGCATTTGGTAAAATGTTTAAAGTTTTACAAAATGAGGGCCATGAAGTAGTAGTAGTGACAGGGCGATCACCCATAGACCATTGGAAACTTGAAGCAGAAAAAACTATTAGAGATTTATGCTTGATTTACGATTTAAATCCAATTGAAATAGTTTTTGCTGGCCCTTATTGGAAGAAAGAAGCTGCAAATGAACAAGGGCATGAAATTGACATTTGGATAGATAATTCTCCTGAATACATTGGTAAGCAATGGTTATTAAAAGATTTTGAAATCACCCCAGATAATTTATTTAGCCCAGAAACAAGCGGAAGAGTAAGAAGAGAATTAGAAGAAGCTCTCAAGATCGCTTGGTTAAATAAAATGAATGAATTAAAAATTTATCCTAAAAGAGTGAATGATCCCGAAGTTAAAGACAAACTATGGTCTAGGATTGATAACGAAGCACAGGTATTTATCCAAAAACTATTGAAAGAATTATCAGAGATCGAATAAAAGGGGTTTCAATTTTTTAAATGGACAACAATTTATTTTTAGAACTAGCTAGAGTTGCTAAAAACTTAGATAAAAAAGGGCTTTATGCTCAATCAGATAAATTAAATGAAATCATAAGATTATCTGCTAAAGATGAAAATGAAAATTTAGTTGATAAAATTTTAAATTTACTCAGCAAAGAAGACATCAAATGCCCAGATTGTGGTGGCAAAATGGACATGGAAGATGGCCTTTGCAACTTTGGCGATGAAGAATGCGACTGCACCATAGATTTCAAAGATGAAATTGATGATTTTCTTCACAGAATCGGCATAGGAAACATTGATTGTCCTGAATGTGGCGACACTTTAGAAATGAAGGGCATGCATTGTGTTTGTAAAAATGGCAAATGTTCATGTAGGCAAAAGGTTGCTAAAACATTATTGTCCGACCTTTTTGGCAATGCGAAGTTTGATAAAAAATTCTCAGATAAGAGAATAGCATCTTATAAAGATCATGAATTTGGAATGGCAAGAAAGCAATTAGCTGCTGCTCATGAAGCTATCGAAAAAATCATGCACAAGCTCGGTAATGAAGAGGGCGACATGATGGCTTGGGTTCAAGCATACATCACTATGGCATCTGATTATCTACAGAGCGTTGCAAATAATGCAGAGTTTGGCGATGACTTCGATTTGTCTGATGATGATGAAGACTACGGTTCTGTAGAAGAAATTGGCCCAGATGATATGGACAATGATAATGAAAAATTTGCATCATCTGAAAAGAAAACAAAAAAGCCATTGAACAAGCCCTTTAGAACACCTGGTGGTCCAAAGAAATTTGCAGTTTATGTAAAAAATAAAAAGGGCAACATTGTCAAAGTTACATTTGGCGATCCTGCACGTTCAATTAAAAGAGACAATCCAGAGCGCAGAAAGAATTTTAGAGCGCGACATAATTGTGATTCAGATCCAAGAGCCAAAGATAGAACCACTGCTAAGTATTGGTCATGCAAATTCTGGAGCAATCCATCTGTGACCAGTTTGTTAAAAGGTAAAAAGAAATGAGTAGATTTAAAAAAGCAAGTGATGACTATTTATTCGATCCAAGGCAAAAAGGATCTGATTTAGATAATTACATGGCAGCTAATCAGCATGGCAAGGTAGATCATGATGATCAAGATGATGACCCTATTTTTGATCCAAGACAAAAAGGTTCAAATTTAGATGATTACATGGCAGCTAACCAACATCTTATGCCAATGAAATTTAAGAAAAAGACCCCTTTTAAAATTAAAAGAATTAAATAAATTTAAGCCCGATTGATTCGGGCTTTTTTATTTTTATACCATAATTAACCTGAGGAGATAATTATGGTAGAACTTACTAATGAAAATTTTGAAGAAGTTGTAAAAAATTCAGATAAGCCCGTGGTAGTTGATTTTTATGCTGCTTGGTGTGGTCCTTGTAAGCGACTAGCACCAAACTTTGAAGAATTTGCTACATCTAATGATTCTGTTGTTGCTGTGAAGGCTGATGTAGACGCTATCCGCGACCTGCTTGAAGAAGTTGACATCCAATCAGTTCCAACAGTGGTATTGTACTCTGGCGGTAAAGAAGTAAAGCGAAAGAGTGGTTTCATGACATTGGATGAATTAAATGCATTCGTTCAAATTTCCTAAAATACTTGATAAATCAGAAATAGATAATTTTAAATTGATTTGTAGTAAAGAATTAAGAGGATATCATGCAAATTGGTGTCATTTTACCTATAAAGAAGTTGAATCTCTTTTGATGACAATTGATTATCTTGAAGAAGAAATTAATAAATTAAAAAATGTTTCAAAATCACATTAAAATTACTGCATCAGCAGAAAATTTAAATAGTTTAAAAAAAGCACTTAAATCAATTATTGATAAGTTGGATTGTGAAGAAATTTCTACTGTAATTCATGATGATTATAATTTTACTTATGAAACATTTGATAATAAAACATTAGAAACATTTGAAATTGATCCAAATGAATTTATGTTTCTTGATTTACCAAGTAATTTATAAAAGGGGGCATTTTGCCCCCTTTTATTTTGAAAGGTTTATAACTATTTAATTTTGTAATATTAATATTAACTTTAATGTAAGGAATTAACAATATGATTGGATCACTTATAGCAATGCAAAGCCAAATGAGAGTATTTCATTGGCAAACCGAATCTTTCGCTCAACATAAAGCCTTTGGTGAGGCTTATGAGGCTTTAGACGGCTTAATAGATAACTTTGTTGAGATTTATCAAGGTAAGAATGGAATACAAAATCCTGCTGAAGGTTTGAAAATCAAATTAGAAAACTTAGATGATAATCCAGTAGACATGATTGATGTTTTTATTGATTATCTTAAAGATGATTTACCATCAATGCTTGATAAATCAGATACAGATTTACTCAACATTCGCGATGAAATGCTTGGCACTCTTAACCAGACAAAGTACTTATTACTACTCAAATAATGTATAATAAGACTATGAAACCTATAGTCTTTGATGTCGGCACAAACACTGGTGACGAATTATACGCAGCAATAACTTCGGGCTACGATGCAGAGTATTATGCATTTGAACCCGTACCAGAGATTTATAATAATTTACTCGAAAGATTTAAAGAACATGAAAATGTCAAATTCTTTCAATTGGCAGTAAGCAATTACAAAGGTCAATCTTCTTTTAATGTATCAAATGAGCAAAGCTTGGGAGAAGTTTCAAGTTTGCTTGAAATGGTCGATAACGTAAAAAATAATTGGGGCCATGTTGCTGGTTGTTTTGAATACAGTCATAAAATTGATGTTGATGTAATTACTTTGGAAAGTTTTATCGAAGAGCATAATATTCCTTACATTACTTATTTACATGTTGATGCTCAAGGTAGCGATTTGAATGTCTTGAAAGGACTTGGTAGCAAGCTGCATTTAGTCCAGGAAGGTACAGTAGAAGCTGCTATTAAATACAATGTAATTTACAAAAACCAATGTATGATTGATGAAGTTGTAAACTTTTTAGAACAAAACAATTTTGAAATTGTTAGAATTGATCCTAACGATCAGTGGAACAATGAAGCAAACATTAGATTTAAAAACAAAAACTTTTATGTTACAGACAAATAGTTAAAAAGTGTGACATTTTAAATTCTAAATAATTATCAAGCAAGCTTGGATGTATTTTTTTGATTGTATCTGTAAGTTCGAAATCATCAAAATCATTCAAGCTTGTTTCATATTTATCAAAAAAGTAATTTACTAAATGATCTATCGCTTCAAAACACAATTCAGCATGATAAATTGATTTGACTATTAATTCAAACATGGATTCTGAAGTTTTTGGGTTTTTATTAACATTAGCATAATGCACTGTTGAATTCAAAGTTTGATTATGCGTGTTACATGGCTTGTAAGTGTAGCTTTGGTTTAAAAAAATGTGGTAGCTTGTTAATGCTATTTTTAAATCATTAATAGAAATGTTCAAGCCCCTCAATAATTCTATACTAATTACAATTTGGGGTTCGTCTTTGACAGCTCCCAAAATTGATAATGAATTATTTATTTTAAGATACTCCCTCATGTATTTATAAGCATGAGATAAATAAAATTCACAAGCAAAAGCATTTGTAATACATGCTTCAAGAGTTTCTAAGCAATTGTCAAGCTCGTAATACTCAAGAGTATTGCAATCTTTTTGATAAAAAATGTTTTCAATCTCTTTATTAAATTTTTCTTGTTCATCAATGAACATTTTTTCTATTTTGCGATTGATTTTCATATCTCAATTGTACAAATTACTGCATGAGTAAAATCGGATTATACATTGGTAATTCCTCATTTATGGAGGATGATGAAGAAGATTATTTTGTAAACATACACTATAATGACCTTCGTAATTTTTATACTTTAGATGCAGATTTATTTGATGTAATTGTAATTGATAATTGTTTGCAAAAAATTGAAAATTTCTATGCTATAATTGATAATACTAAAAGAGTTTTAAAAAATGGGGGCGAATTTATTATAATTTTGCCTGATTACAGACTTTATGAAAAGTGCATCTGGCCCTCAAAATTTAATTCTAAACACATTCATTCTTTTTCTTTGAACCTAAATCGCGATGTTGTCAAAAGAGAATCGCATTGGCACATTGAAAATAATTTAATTCCATTTGTTAAAAATTTCGGCTTTGATGAGTTTGAGCATTTTTTAGACGATAATAGTTATGACTATGATAAACCTGTTTTAGTTGATCAAACAAAAGACGGGGCTTCCTGCTTTATCATGTTGAAAAGCATATTAAAAACAAAGGAATAAAAAATGAATAAATTAATTATCGCACTAGCAACAGTGCTAGTTGTAGCGAGCATGTCTTTTGCTCAAGGCGGCGGTCAAGGACGTGGTCAGGGAGCTGGTCGTGGACAGGGTGGCGGACAACAAGGCCGCACACAAGCTGTATCTGTACCTGTAAGTGTACTCCGTGGCATGCTTCCTCTTACTACTGAGAAGCTTGATTCTCTCGAAGCAGATCTTAAGGTTCTTCAGGCAGTTCAGTTGCCAGCCGAGGCAGTTGTAGAATTGAAGCTTACAGCTGATCAAAAGAAATCTCTTACTGATCTTGGCAAGCAATCTCAAGAAAAGGCTCGCGAAGCAATGCAAGCTGGTGATCGTGAGGGAGCAATGGCAGTTCGTGAAGCTACTGCAACCAAGGTTGATGCTATCTTGACAGCTGATCAAAAGAAAGTTGTTGCCAAGTATCCAACTCGCATGGGTGGTGGCCGTGGACAAGGCGGTGGTCGTCCAGGCGGACCTCCTCCAACCAAGTAAATACTCAAAGGGGGCTTCATTCGAAGCCCCCTTTTTTGATGTCAAAGTTACGAAATTTTCGCAACTTTTATGTACAAATTTTGTTAAATAAAACAGATAATCTATTATCAAAAAATTATTTTAGGAGTATTTAATGTCTAAAACAGTTGGTATTGACCTTGGAACTACAAATTCGGTTGTTTGTGTGCTTGAGGGTGGTGAACCAATAGTTGTTGCCAATGCTGAGGGTGCCAGAACAACTCCGTCTGTTGTTGGTTTTTCTAAAACTGGTGAAAAAATGGTTGGAGCTCCAGCAAAGCGTCAGGCTGTAATCAATCCTGATCGAACCTTAATTTCCATTAAGCGCCACATGGGTACGGATTATCGTACAAACCTTGATGGCCAGGATTATTCTCCAGAGCAAATTTCAGCAATGATTCTTCAAAAGCTCAAAGCAGATGCTGAGGCTTACCTTGGCTCACCTGTCACTTCTGCTGTAATCACTGTCCCTGCTTATTTCAATGACGCTCAGCGCACTGCTACTAAGAATGCAGGTGAAATTGCTGGATTGGAAGTTTTACGCATCATTAATGAGCCTACAGCAGCAGCTCTTGCTTACGGTCTTGACAAGAAAGAGAATCAAACCATTCTTGTTTTCGACCTCGGTGGTGGAACATTTGATGTAAGTATTCTCGAAGTTGGTGATGGTATTTTTGAAGTTAAGTCTACAGCTGGTGATACTAATCTTGGTGGTGATGATTTTGACCACGCATTAATGCAATACCTTGCTGATGAATTCCAAAAGACAAATGGAATCGATCTTCGTAAAGATAAGCAAGCATTACAGCGCTTGAAGGAAGCAGCAGAAAAGGCTAAGATTGAACTTTCAAGTAGTGTATCAACTAATGTGAATTTGCCCTTTATCACTGCAAATCAGGACGGTCCAGCACACTTGGACATGAACATCAGTCGTGCTAAATTTGATGAGCTCACAAGACATTTAGTAGATAAGACATTAGAAGCTGTTAATCAAGCTATGTCTGACGCTAAGTTGTCTGCAAGCGATCTAGATGAAGTTATTCTCGTTGGTGGTTCAACAAGAATTCCAGCTGTTCAACAAATTGTTAAAACCATCACAGGTAAGGAACCTAATCGTTCTGTCAATCCTGATGAAGTTGTGGCCCTTGGAGCATGTATTCAGGCAGGTGTTTTAGCGGGTGATGTCAAGGGAGTTTTGCTTCTTGATGTAACTCCTCTTTCACTTGGCATTGAAACCATGGGCGGAATTATGACAAAGCTTATTGAGCGTAATACAACCATTCCATGTAAGAAGGAAGAAGTATTTTCAACAGCTGCGGATAATCAGCCTTCTGTACAAATTAAGATTTGCCAAGGCGAGAGAGAACTTGCTTCACAGAATAAAGGACTTGGCGATTTTGAATTAGCTGGCATTCCACCTGCTCCTCGTGGTGTTCCAAAGATTAAGGTTGTTTTCGACATTGATGCTAATGGTATTTTGTCTGTAACAGCAATTGACCAGGGCACAAACAAGGAAGCTAAAATCACTGTTACTGGATCATCTAACCTTTCTAAGGAAGAGATCGAAAGAATGGTACAGGAAGCTGCAGCAAATGCAGAAGCTGACAAGAAGCAAAAGGAAATGATTGAGAAGCGCAATAATGCTGACAATTTGATCTACAACACAGAAAAAACAATTAAGGATCTTGGTGATAAGATTGATGAAACTGAGAAAAATGATATTGAAGCAAAAGTCACTTCGCTCAGAGAAACTCTCACTAACGAAGACTCAGAAGCGCTTGATAAAGCATATGAAGATTTGCAAGAGGCCTCTTTCGCTTTGGCTCAAAAATTATATCAAAGCCAGCAAGCAGAAGAACCTACGGCTGCAAATTCTTCGGATGAAATCATAGACGCTGAAGTAGTAAACAATTAATAAAAAAGAGGGCTTGAAAGAGCCCTCTTTTTTATACTAAAAGATAAGGTTGTCATCTTTAACACTATAATAATATTATCATGAGCAAAAAGATGAAAACGCCATTAGCTTTATTTACTATACTTTTAATTTCTGGCCAATCTGTTGCCCAAAACACCCCCTTGTTTCAACAGGTAAATTCTCGCCCGAAAGGCTTGAGTAATTTAGCCGAACCAACAGAAAATATAGATAGTTTTCTTGGTCAAGATAAAAGAGGGCCATACATTCTCACTTGGAAAAACATAGTTTTTTCAACAAGCATGCCTGTCATTGTAACTTTAGATGGGAATGTTTTAAAATCTTCTGATTATTCCCTGAGCATTGATAAAGGCGAAATTACATTTGTTAATCTGATTAAAAGAACTCAGATTATCAATGTTAAATATGGTTACTATCCTGAAACAGCATCTAAAAATGCAAACCCTTCACTCACTGCACCATTGACATTCAAATTAGCTTCTAATTCTTTTAGTGGCTTAACTCTTACAGCAGTGAATTCACAAACTGCAGCTACTGCACCATCAATGGTTTTTGGTCACACATTAAAATCTCGTGGTTTTACATCAAGTTATTATGCCAATCCTAATGGTAAAGGTTTTGGTGTGCAAGACGCAATTAAACTTGGTTATTCCACTGGTAGCAAAAATTCTTTGATTGCAAATTATGAAAAAACTGATAAAGAATTCTCTTCAATGGTCAAAAACTTTGGTGTTGTAGACTCTGCTGAAAAATCAAATTTAGGGGGCAAATACTCTATTTCTAATAATGCGAATTTATCATTTAATAATTCAAATTTCAAGAGTTTAAATAGCCCTGTCGAAAACAACAACAATGGTGTGCAATTCAATTTGACTGGTAATAAAAATCAGCCCTCTTTTAATTATTCGATAAATGAAAATTCAGGCACTGATGCTAAAAACATCAAAACTTCCAATGTAATAGAAACTTCAAGCTTTAATTCAAAGCTTGCAAATGGTAATTTATCTTACAAAAATAATCAAAATGAATCAATTACTAATGGCTCAAGACTTGTAAACAACCAAGAGTCAATTTCATTCAAAACTGATCAAATTTCTATTACAAGAAACAATGATGACAAATTTGATCCTAAAGCTGGGGCAACATCAAGCACTCTAGATTCTTTGAATTATAATAGAAAATTATTTGGGGGAGCTTTGAGCTTTTCTGCTAATGAAAATAACTTAGTTGTAAATAATAAAGAAACCAAAAATGACCAACTTTATTATGGAATGACTTTCAAGGGTGACAAAAGCGGATTCACTGGCTTAACATTTTCAAGAAATGAGAATAGCACTCTGTCTGGTTCAAAAGAAACTAATTCAATAAATAATAAAGTTTCTTTTGGTTTCAAAACATTTAATTATTCAAGCAATTCTATCAATACAGAGTCTGGAAATACAAATAGAAAAGAACTTACTGATGACAGTTTGACTTTTGCATTGCCAGTTAGGAAAAATTCTCCATTATTATCGTTTTCGTCTATTGATTCAATAAAGAGAAATGACAAGGGTGTATTGGTTGGTTCCAGTAATGATGTCACAACATTCAAACATCAATTTTCTGGATTGCAAGTTGCCTACAAATTTGGCAAAAACACCAATTATACTCCTGATGGTAAAATCTTATCAACTGATAATACCACTGGCAATTTATCTACTAAGATAGGTAGAGGTATTTTTACATCTGAAAGTATTGGCAATCAAATTGTCAATGGCGATAATAAGCAAATTGATCAAGAAATAAATAAATTTAATTACTCTTTGATTGCCAATAAAAACATGCCAGGAATTGAGCTAGAAAGAATTGATACAAACTTAAGTCAAGATGTAAATAATTCATCTACTGTAAGTGACAAAATTAAATTAACATCCAAAATAGGTTCTGCATCTTTAAACGCATCTTCTTCATTGTCACAAACTGAAAATAATGCAACCAAGCAAAACGAAACGTCTTCTAATAATGTAAATCTTACTACTCCAATTTGGGGTACAAGTTCCAATCTTAGCATAAATTTGAATTCGAATTTATTGTCTTCACCATTGGGCGATGAAACTAGAAATGGCTATGGATTGAGTTTTACCCCCAATAAAAAATTAGTATTTTCTACAGAACAAATAGGAAGCAAGTTTACTAATAACAGTCAAACAATTAATTATGCAAATAATAACAAATACAGTTTAAATTTGAATCTTGTCAATGGTGCTATTTTGCAAACAGCAATAAATTCTATGGAGACTAATACAAGTCAGTCTGAGATTATTGATTATAGAGCAGTAGTAGGCAATAATAAAACTTTATTTCAAGTTGATTCAATTGTAAGAATGAGAGAATCAACTGATACAAACGTAAACTTGAATAAAGACACCACGCAAACTTTAGTTAATGTAAACACATCCAAGAATTTTAAACTCTCGGGTTCTTACACTTTGAACCCTGATGACATTGCGAAACCTGGTAGCACTGTTCCTGTAGAGAGAAGAACTCTTGGGCTCACAGCCAAGCTAGGGAACATGGACTTAAACGGAACTTACACTTCTACTGAACATCTTCCAGGCACACAAGCCGAAGTATTAGCAAAAGCTGGCGGATTTAATTTATACGGTGAAAGCGGTATAAAATTAGGATACAAAAGAGGGTCCACAAGTTTTTATAGTGAAATGAGAGATCAATTTTTCTATAATAGTAATTTTAAAGGTATTAACACATACTCTATCGGTTTGATAAAATCAGGCGATACTTTCAACTTTTCTTTAAGTGGAACATTAATACAAAATAGAAATAACAACTTGAACTCACAAGACTATAGAGCAGAAGCCAAATTTGGTTTCAAATTTTAAGAGGCACGGTATGAATAAAGAAAAAATAATATTGTGGTGGAAAATTTACTTTCGGCCTGAGCCCATTTCTTATGGCAAATTTTATGAATTTTTCAACAAAATGGTCAAGAAGTATGGTTTTTCTAAAAAAGATTTATGTACTTATAGATTAACTCAAGTTTATGATCATGAGAATAGACCGACAGATGAATTTTATTATAGTAATAAATCTTTGGGGGCAAATACTACATACAAACAAACTTACATGAAAGAGTTTATGAGTTCTTACAATTTAGAATTTGCTGGCAGAGATAAAAACAATGGTTTATTCACAAAAAATAGTAAAACAAAAGTATTTTGGTTTTTAGGTAGAAATAAATTAATTATCAATTCGCCATACATGGTGCAGATTAAGTTTGGTGACTTTATTGCAATTTCAAACGACTTATTAATGGTTATTCCGATCAAAGAATTCATGAAGTTATTTAAATAATGGGTTAATATTATGATAGACAGAAGAACAGTTCTAAAGGGTTTTGGTGCAGCCTTGGCTTTGCCTTATTTGGAATCCCTTTCCACAATCTCTTATGCTTCAGCGCCTAAGGTTCCCCTTAGAACTGCGTTTATTTTTGTGCCCAATGGTATAAACATGGACTTCTGGACCCCTAAAAATTCTACCTATGAATTGAATGGGATTTTATCTCCTTTAGCACATTTAAAAAATAGCGTTAATGTAATTAGTGGCCTTGCACAACAAAATGCATTTCCTTTGGGAGATGGACCAGGCGATCATGCTAGATCTGCTGCAGCATGGCTCACAGGATGTCATCCAAAGAAAACTAATGGGGCAAACATAAAGAATGGAATTTCTTTTGACCAAATTTTAGCTAACCATTACACAAATAGCACTAAGTTTTCATCTATTGAATTAGGTTGTGAAAGAGGTGGATTGGCAGGAGACTGTGATTCTGGCTATTCATGTGCCTATTCTAATTCTATTTCTTGGAGATCAGAAACAACTCCAGCTGCCAAAGAAACAGATCCACGTTTGGCATTTGAAAGATTATTTAAATCTGAATACGCTGATGAAGATAAAATTTCCCGTGAAATTAGAATTGCAGAAAATAAATCTATTCTTGACTTTCTGAATGAAGATGCAAAAAGATTGCATAAAAAGCTAGGCAAAACAGACCAAACAAAATTGGATGAATACCTTACAGGCATTAGGGAAATTGAAAGAAGAATTTCATTCAATGAAAAAGAGAATAATAATCTTGGCCCATTAAATAAGTTTTTAAATTTACAACAAGCTCCTAGTGATTACACAGAACACATTAGATTAATGGGTGATCTAATGGTTCTAGCTTTCCAAAATGACAATACAAGAGTTGCTACATTTATGTTTGCTAATGAAGGCTCAAATAGATCTTATAAAATGATTGGTGTTAATGACGGACATCATGAAATGTCTCATCATCAAAGGAATGCTGAAAAACTTGAAGCCCTCTTAAAAATTAATAAGTATCATGTAGAACAATTAGCATACATTCTTGATAAAATGAATTCAATAAAAGAGGGCGATAAAACCCTTCTTGAAAATTCTATGATTGTTTATGGCGCAGGTATTTGTGACGGCGACAGACATAATCACGATGATCTGCCCATTTTATTAGCTGGAAATGCTGGAGGCAAATTAGGAAAAGGCAAACACATAACAGTTCCTAAAAACACCCCAATGACTAACCTTTTTCTTTCAATGGCTGACAAGCACAACATTGACATAGAAAAAATTGGTGATTCTACTGGAAAGCTTCTTCAAGTTATCTAATTAGTTCCCACTGCGTTGTATAATTATACTCGTGCACACGACTTCCTTGTAACCCACAAGGGGGACGGAGAAGGGCGAGCAGAGTATTAAACAACTCAAAGAGTGGTACTCATAAAACGCCGTGGGTAAAAGCCCACTCGCCCTTCTCTAAATTAAAATCATGATTCTCTTCATAAATGTTTTCATACAAGAAAATTCTCCAAGCCCTTTGGGACAACCTAATTTAAGATATAATCTCAAAGATTATGATAAGCTTGAAGTTTTTTTCTATACTCTTCACAGCTACAAAGTAATTGAATGGTCTGATGTTTTTATTTATTGTGGTTTAGATGAGAACATAAGCAATCATGATGCCGTGTATGATAAGATCTTAGAAATTTTTCCAAATGCTAATCTATTTAAATTTAGAAATGCTTATCAATCGGAATGGCAAGAGGCTGTAAATCTTATTTGTGAAAGTAGTGATGATCTTATCTGGTATGCTGGAAATCATGACCATCCTTATTTAGCCCCCAATAATAATCAATTGAATAAGATTTTAAATGCTCTTGACAATTGCGATGAGGTTTACAAAGCAGCAGTTTACAGCCACCATCCAGACAATTTATCATGGATAATGAATTCTAATTTCTTTGGGTGGAATTATGAATCAAATGGAGTCTGTAGTTTCAGAGCTTGTAGAGCCGAAGGTATTATGATTTTAAATCAAGCCTTGCTTAAAAATTGGTGGTTTGATTTTCACTATGGTGATGCTTTCATACCAAGGGCTGATTGGCTTGAAAGATCTTGCTCCTCATCTGAATCAAAGATTTTTATGCCTGTAAAAGTTTTGTGTCACCATTTTGACGGGTACACTTTTGGATCTTATGAATACGATGCAAGAGATGTGCCTCCTCTTGAAATACCTGAAGGCTTTTGGACAAACAACATCATAATAGATTATTGTGCTGAGACTAGAACTGAAGGAAACACATTAGTAAATCCTTCTTTGTTATACAAAGCAAAAGACGTTGATGGCGCTGATTTGAAATGCATGCTTGAAGATCTGCCTTTGTTTTGGAAAGAGAGAATAAGTAAAATCAATTATTTCAAACCTAATTTTAATTTAAAGAGGGCCCGAAATAGAGCATTATACGAAGCGGCTACAGCTAGGAGATTAGAATCTAATAGAATGCTCCAAAAAGGTGTAAATTGGGGTGAAATAAAAGAGTATAGACCCCCAGTATCATTCAAGTATTTAAAAGATTTGCTTTCTTTTGATTGAGCTTGATAGGTTTTGAGAATTTAAATTTTAATTACTAAATTATGTGGTACAGAATTGCAAAAGAAATTGATAGAGTTTCTCGCCCCCTTTTTATTTTTGATATCGATGATACACTCGTTACTACAGGCGCTGAAATTTTAGTTAAAAGAGACAATAGAGTTGTTGCCTCTTTAAAACCTGCCGAGTATAATACTTTTGACATTGAGAACAATCCAATTATTTTAGCAGACCAACAAAAGTATGGCCCAGGTGACTATACTTTTGATTACACACAATTTATGGATTCGCTTTTATTCGAAAAAACAAGCAAACCAATTGCACCTATGATCAGAAAAGTCAAAGCTTTGATGAAGCGTAATCCAAATGGTGTTGTTATTTTCAATACAGCTCGCAGTGACTTTGACGCAAAAGAACCTGTTTTGAGAGCTTTTGAAAAAGAGGGACTACCTATGGATCCTTCTATGGAAAATTACATACACATTAATAGATCAGGTAACATTACAGGAAAAATGCCTACATCTGAAAAGAAAAATGAACTTTTATTGAATAGGTATTTAACTCCTGGTCATAATTTCACATCTGTCCATTTTTGGGATGATGATGCTAAAAATCTAGACGCATTTAAAAATTTACCTAACAGAGAAGATGCACAGCATTTACGCGATCTCAAATTGCAAGCTTATCGTGTAAAGCATGATGGGTCTACTGAAGTTTGGAATGACCAAGCTAAACAAAGGTACGAAGAAGAAATTAAGAAGAAGACTCAATCGGCTGCAGAAAACTTGGATGTACCAGCATTGCCTCAAGAACCAATTCAATAATTCTATACTAAAACCTCTAGTAACAACTATAATACTGAGGTAAATTATGCAAAATCAAACAGCTAACAAGATTGTCATTACTGGTGCAGATTATGAGAAATTCTTATCTGATAATGTCAAAGATAATAAGCTTGACTTTTCTTTCTTGGCCCCTGTGCCAAGTGAATTTGAAGAAAAGTATGAAATACTAAACTTCAAACACATTGATAATGATGATTTATTTTTATCATTTGAAATGCATGATAAGGGTTTTCATTTTAAGCCTTCCCACGGCTTCTGGAGATTGTCCAACAAATTTGCTTATCAAAGTTTTCATTATTGGGCACTAGATAATTGGGGCACATGCATAAATTATCCTGAAGTCAATTTAGAGTTCATTGATAATGGCGTGATTATTAGATTCTTGTCATTTTATGGTAGCCCAATGTCTTGGATTTTGGGTTTGAAAAAAGCCTATCCTGGTCTCGATTTTGACTGCTATAGTCTCAGTTCTAGAGGTGTGTTGGGTCGTGAATATTGCCAAGATAACGAGATGCGAATCTTTGTGAATGATTATCTTAAGGCTAGTGATTTAGAACTTTTAGATTGTTCATTGCAAAATGTTTGAAGTTCAAAAAATTTATTCAATTCTAATAGTAATTACACTATAATAAATTTATGAGGGCCCGATTGGAGTAGATTGCGGGCAAGGAGATTAAGCTGCAAGTCGAGGTGTTCGGTGGCCTCGTTAAACCCGAAGAAAACAATAAATGCAAACAATAACTTTGCAACAGCTCGCAACGCTTCTGCGTTTGCGATCGCAGCCTGAGTTTTTAATTCAGCCGTGGAATGAAGTTCTCAGTTAGACTGAAATTCTGCGTTATTTATAACTGACTAATAAAGGTTTGCTGTTCTAAGACTTTTATTTTGTATAGCAGAACTTGCTAATAAGAATCCAGTATAAAGGGGGCTTATTAGTGAAATTAAATTTTATACTAAGCTTGTAGATGCTTTTTTAATGTGCACGTAAGACGTGAGTTCGAGTCTCACCGGGTCCGCTTCAGCCCCCAGATTTATTTCTGGGGGCTTTATTTTTAACTCATTCAAGCATTTACGCCCCATAATATTTTATGGAAAACTCAATTGACGTTAAAAATTTATTATCAATGATTGTAGATGGCGCTAATCCTAAAGATTACACACTTCAAGAATTAGACATGCTTTCGGATTATGTAACAACTGAAGGTATCAAATATGAAACTTTACCAGATTCTCTTAAATTCAACACTGCTTTTGCTGCAAGTTGTAAACAGCGTGGCACTATTCTGCCTGACATTGTAATGTATTACTGTTTCAATTAATTTTGCAACCCGGTCATAAAAAATAATCATTATAGCGAGATTTTCATCTCGCTATAATTTTTTCTTAACATAAGAGCAATAATAATACTGAGATTAAAATCTCTAGCTTAAATTTTAAGGAAAAAATAAAAATGGTTAAGATTGAAGCTGTGATTCGCCCCCAAAGATTAGATGAAGTAAAAACTTCTTTGGATGATTTGGGTGTAACAGGAATGACAGTTACTGAGGTCAGGGGATCTGGTAAACAAAAGGGTTACACTCAACATTACAGGGGTGCTGAATACACTGTAAATTTAATTCAAAAGCTCAAGCTTGAAATTGTATGTGATGAATCAATGAAAGATCAAATTGTTAAAACAATTTCAGATGCTGCTCGAACTGGCGAAATTGGTGATGGTAAGATTTTTGTAACTCCTGTTTTTGATGTTATAAGAATCCGAACAGAGGAGCGTGGCAAAGATGCAATCTAGTATTAATGCAGCTGACACAGCTTGGGTTCTTGTATCCACTGCTCTAGTTCTTCTTATGATTCCTGGGCTTGCGTTATTCTATGCAGGTATGACAAGATCAAAGAATGTGCTTAACGTACTTATGCAATCATTCGTATCAATGTCTGTAGTTTCAGTACTTTGGTTCGTAGTTGGATACTCGCTATCATTTTCAAAGGGGTCTTCTCCTTTCATTGGTGGATTTGACTATCTTTTGTTGAAGAATGTTGATCAAGCCCCCTTTGTATTAAATGGGACAACAATTACAGTACCTCATTTATTGTTTATGGCTTTCCAGTTAATGTTTGCAATAATCACTCCAGCGCTTATTTCTGGAGCCATTGTAGACAGGATGAAGTTTTCTTCCTACGTCATTTTCATTGCAATGTGGAGCTTGTTGGTTTATGCACCTTTAGCACACTTTGTCTGGGGTGAAGGTGGATTATTTGTAGGCAAGGCATTAGACTTTGCTGGTGGAACAGTGGTTCACATTTCCTCTGGTTTCTCAGCATTAGCTCTTGCATTGTTGCTTGGAAAGCGCAAGCTCGCTCATAACGAAGATGCTCGCCCACACAATCTTCCTATGACTTTAATTGGAACAGGTCTATTGTGGTTTGGTTGGTTCGGTTTCAATGCTGGATCTTCTCTAGCTGCCAACGGCCTTGCTGCCAGTGCCCTTGTCACAACTCATTTAGCAGCTGCTACAGCTGGCCTTATCTGGCTATTAATTGAATGGGTAACAGTAAAGAAGCCAACTGCTTTAGGTTTTGCTTCTGGAGCTGTTGCAGGACTTGTAGCTATCACTCCAGGAGCTGGCTTTGTAACTCCATTAGCTGCTATTGCGATTGGTGCAGTTGTTCCATTCGTCTCATACGGCATGATTAAGCTCAAATCAAAGTTTGGCTATGATGATACCCTTGATGTGTTCGCAGTACATGGCTGTGGAGGCTTGTGGGGTGCTATAGCAACAGGTATCTTTGCTAATAAAGCTGTTAACTCCGCTGGCTTTGATGGGCTTATTCATGGGAATCCTGGCTTGTTAACAGGTCAAATTACATCTGCTCTTGTTGCTGCTGGATTAGGCTTAGTTGGGACTACAGTCATTTATTACGCAATTAAGATTGCCACCAAGACTCTTAGGGCTAAACCCCAAGATGAAGAAGCTGGACTCGATGTTACACAACATGGTGAAACAGCTTACGTCACAGAAAATTAGTTTGTTTAATACCCCCTTATTAATTTAAGGGGGTATTTTTGTGCCAAGGCCAAGCATCTATGTGTTTAAATAAATCATTAATGTTATCAATTTTAATGATTTTTTCGTATTCACGGTAACTGGAATTATCTTTTGAAAAATACCATAAATTTTCAGATCCTCGTGAATGAAATAAATGATAACAAAAATAATCAGAATAAATTATTTCAAAGCCAAATTTGTAGAATCTTAACAATCTTTCATGATCTTCACAGGAATGTTTATTGAAATTTTGATTTTCAAAACCAATTGTTTGAAATGTTTTTTTATCAAACATGTACGCATATCCTGGATGTCGATTGTGAATTGCTTTTATATCAAATAATTTATTATCTGCATCACAAAAAAAAGTTTTATCAATGTTTTGTCTTATACCAAAGAAATCATTCCAAATTTCTGGCAAAAGATTGTTTTCGGTATAATTATTTGTACTATTTTTATTTAACCAAACAGGAAAACCATTATGTGGTATGCAGATTGTGTTTTTTCTTTCTTTAATTTTATGATAAGATTCCGCTATTGATTTTGGGTTTAGTATCACATCTGAGTCTAAGTTTAAAATTACTTTTTTATCTGTTTTTTCATATATCAAATTTGCCAGTAAGTTTCTGTTGAATTCGTCTTCATTTAAATTAAATAATTCAACTTTATAAT
>JACCDZ010251091.1_pt1 | contig 63342 bp, 53 predicted proteins | sample 7449551 | NCBI WGS metagenome assembly JACCDZ01 (sample SAMN15323452, study PRJNA562643) | freshwater metagenome | isolation source: river surface water | place: USA:Blue River Watershed | collected 2017-08-18 | reverse complement strand
ATATCGAAACGGATGGTTCTATCCACCCAGAAGATGCATTGAAAGGTGCTGCGTATATCTTGATCCAACACTTTATGTTGTTCTCTGATCAAACAATGACGTTCGAAACACCAAAAGCGGAAGAAGACAATGTTGTTGATGAGGAAATGCTTCACATGCGCAAGTTATTGAAGACTTCATTAGCTGACTTAGACCTTTCTGTTCGTGCTTACAACTGCTTAAAATCAGCAGATGTTCGTACACTTGGAGAATTGGCGAAATTAGAGATTTCAGATATGATGAAATTCCGTAACTTTGGTAAAAAGTCTTTGACCGAGTTAGAACAATTGATCGAAGAAAAAGGTCTTACGTTCGGAATGGATGTATCTAAGTATCGCTTAGACGAAGATTAATTAATTAAACAAAAGTAATAGGTGGTTTACAGGTCGTAAACTAACCGCAGCTCGAAAGAGCTTTTAACTTACGAAATACAACAATGAGACACGGTAAAAAATTCAATCACCTAGGAAGAACAGCTTCCCACAGAGCAGCCTTATTATCTAATATGGCCTCTTCATTAATCTTGCACAAACGTATCGAAACAACTGTTGCGAAAGCAAAAGAATTGCGTAAATACATTGAGCCAATGATTACGAAGTCAAAAACAGATAGCACTAACAATCGTCGTGTGGTTTTCTCTTATTTACAAAATAAGGATGCCATCAAAGAATTGTTCAGCATCGTTTCTGAAAAAGTTGCAAACCGTCCAGGTGGTTATACACGTATTATCAAATTAGGTAATCGTCTTGGTGATAACGCAGAAATGTGCTTCATTGAATTAGTTGACTTCAACGAAACAATGTTAGCTGCTTCTGCAGAGAAAGCTGGTAAGACTCGTCGTAGTCGCCGTGCTGGAGCTAAGAAAGAAGAAACAGCTGCAGCTGCTCCAGTTGCTGAAGTTCCTTCTGCTGAAGTTGTAGAAGATGCTCCTGAAGCACCTGCAACTGAGGAGCCTACAGAAGAAAAAGGAGAAGACGCTTAAGATTCTTTTCTTACATTTTTTTGAAGGGCTTCAACGTATAGTTGAAGCCCTTTTTTTAGGATTTTTACATTTTTGATTAATATTTATGAAAGTTTCAGAGTCAACACCTGCAGTACTCTTACTTCAAGACGGAACCTTATTTCATGGAAAAGCCCTAGGTAAAATCGGAACCCATGGGGGTGAGATTTGTTTCAATACCGGAATGACGGGTTATCAAGAAATTTATACCGATCCTTCTTACAGTGGCCAAGTGATCATTAATACAACGGCACACATTGGTAATTACGGTGTTATTAGCCAAGATGAAGCGGAATCCAATCAAGTGCAAATCGCAGGTATGGTTTGTAATGAATTTGCAAGTTTGCACTCACGTGCTACCGCGGATGGTTCATTGCAAGATTATTTGGCTGATGCAGGTATCGTCGGTATTTCGGGTATTGATACACGCGCATTAGTACGTCATATTCGTACGCAAGGCGTTATGAATTGCTTAATCTCTTCTGAGATTTCTGATATCAAAACTTTGCAAGCTGAATTGGCAAAGATTCCTTCCATGGAGGGACTTGAATTATCTTCACAGGTATGTACGAAACAAGCCTACTTCCTAGGTAATCCTTCTGCAACCTATAAAATTGCTGTATTGGATCTAGGCGTGAAGAAAAGCATTTTGACAAACTTCACAGATCGTGATTGTTACCTTCAAGTATTTCCTGCCAAAACGCCTTTCGCGGAGATTGCAGCTTGGAACCCTGATGGATATTTTGTCTCTAATGGACCAGGTGACCCGGCAACCATGCCTTATGCCGTAGAAACGGTCTCACAATTCCTTGCGTCGGATAAACCGGTATTTGGGATTTGCCTAGGACATCAAATTTTGGCCCAAGTATGTGGCTTGTCTACGTATAAAATGCACAACGGACACCGTGGTTTAAATCATCCGGTTAAGAACCTTGTCACGGGGCTTTCAGAAATCACATCGCAAAACCATGGCTTTGCCGTGAAAATGGATGAGTTGAAAGCTTCAGAGAAAGCGGAGTTAACACACATTAACCTGAACGACCAGACAGTTGAAGGTCTTCGCGTTATAGGGCGCAAAGCATTCTCGGTGCAACATCACCCAGAAGCTTCTCCGGGACCGCACGATTCTCGCTACTTATTTGATCAATTTGTTGATTTATTGAAGTAGAAACTGATAAAATAAAAGCCCATCCGTCAATTGAAGGATGGGCTTTTTTATGTGATTAAACCGCTAGCTTTGGCAATCCCTAAAGGATTTCTAAACCTTAGGCATTGTTATTTTGTAGGAAACCCAAACAAGGCATTCTCCTTAATCATGGCTGCAACCGAACTAGGAACCAATTGTTCCCAATCGCCCGGCCCTTGTTGTATCATATCCAATACTTGGTCGGTCCGGATATTCATCAATTTCTCGTCGGATTTCTTGATGTCGACCAACTTCGTGTTATCCATCAAATATTGATATAAGCCTTTCAGGTGTGGTTCTGGTTTAAATGATTTCAAATTCAATACCGATCCTTGATCATCGATCGTCGGGTACAAGTATAATTTGATATTATGGCCAAATAGATTCGCGAAAGCACTCAATATGCCTCCCTCTAAGTGTGTATAATGCTTCTCATCGAAGATATATTCGAGGTTGGGCATTCCCATGATTAAAGCCATTTTAAGTTTTGAGAACTGGCTTAAAAAGGCAACTAATTTGAAATATTCATGGAAATTAGAAATCAAAACGGTTTGGCCTAACGAACATAGAATGTCGACACGATCAAGGAAATCCTTTTCATTGATGTTATGTGTTCCGTCTTCTAAACTCCGCAACGTTAACTCCGATAAGACACAAACCTTATCATCATCCACATCTGCCTCTTGCTCAAATTGCGATTGGCCCTTCTTCAACATGTCTAAAAAGATGTTGGTTACCGGTCTAAACCGACCGCGAATCGCCACAATATGTTTTTTGGCTAATGCATCATAAGGTTGCATAACATTGCCATCAGGTCCAAAAACAGCTGCCTGTGTGTACCCATGTTTCACCAGATACAAGGACATCAATCGGTTGTCAACTTCCTTGAAATCCGCTCCTTCAAAACGGATCATATCGATTTCGATACGATCACGGGATAAATCATCTAACAACGAAAGCAATAGTTTCTCCGGATCTTCGTGATAGAAGTAGCAACCATAAAGTAAATTTACGCCGATAATTCCGAGTGCTTGTTGCTGTAAAATATTGTCATTGTCCAACATGTTCACGTGGATGACAACACTATTAACCGGGCCGTTCGGTCGTAATTGAAAACGAAGACCAATCCAACCGTGTGCATCATTGGTCTTCTGATAATTTAGGGCAGAGACCGTATCTGCAAAGGCAAAGAACCTTTTTTCTGCGGCACTTTCCGTCAAACGAACTTGAAGTAGTTTGTATTCCCGGTTTAACATTTTCATTAAACGCGGCTCACAAACGTATTTACCGGACTCTTCTTCCCCATAAATGGCATCAGAAAAGGCCATGTCATAGGCTGAGATGGTTTTGGCGATGGTGCCAGAGGCTCCACCTGCTTTAAAAAAGTTAGCTGCTACTTCTTGGCCGGCACCGATTTCGGCAAATGAGCCGTAAATGCTACGATCTAAATTGATCTTCAGTGCTTTTTGTTTCGTTCCAATGGATTTCAATGCTGCGGTCATCGGCGAATAGGTTTGTTGATTCATTGCTTAGGCATAAGCAAGTTAAAAAATATTCGCAAGCTATGGTAGTGCTTCTTGAAAAAATCCTAAAATAGGTCGCGGTGCAATTCCTTGTAATACATCGTCAAGCCTGCCATCGGCCCTTCACTGATGATCCCGACCCGCAATTGGTTTGCTTTCAACACACGTTGCAGGATGTCGGCATAATAAAATGCGACTGAACCCGTGAAATGGATCGGAACACCTGCTGCTTGCGGGTATTTTAGTAGGTATAATTCACAGAATGATTGAAAGGATTTTTCAATCAATTGATAACAGAATGGGTGTTTCCGGTGGTCAAATAAGAATTTAGAAAAAGTAGCAAACCACCGATTCGGGAATTCGCCTTTGTAAGCATGCTGCAGTATCGTTAATCGGTCGAGCTCACCGAAGCGTTTGGTAAATATTGTCCGCAAATCCGCGGGTAATTCATGATGCAAATAGGCTAATACAAGGCTTTTGCCTAGGTGTCCTCCACTTCCCTCATCACCTAGCCAAAATCCAAGTGGAGGTACCTGATGTTCGATTTCACCTTCCTCAAAATAGCCTGAATTTGAACCGGTGCCTAATATGCAAGCGATCCCTTTCGCTTTTCCACACAGCGATAGGCCCGCGGCGATCAAATCATTTTGAATGCTTAGTTCAGCGTTCCCGATATGGGGAACGAATACCTCCCGAATTATATCCTTTTTTGACTCATCGGTAATTCCGGTACCAAAATAATAGACATACCGAAGCTTCATCCCTTGGATTTTTTGAAGGACATCGGCTTGCGCATCGCAAATCTGTTCAACGGTTTGGTAATAGGGGTTTATGCCTGCCGATTGAAAACTTTCAAATGCTTCATTTGCCTGCGTGATGTAACGCCAAGCTGTTTTGGTAGACCCACTTTCTATGAGTAATATCATTGTAATAGTCCTATCGGGGTGAATTTTTCGAAAACCTTTTCACTATGTGGCGCATCGGCTAATTCCGTCGTGAGGTCTTGACCTGCCCAATGTTCATAGTGTTTCCCATTCTTCCACAACTTTGAATTGGTCATATCGTAAATATATCCACGAAACGCCACCCAAATCTCGGGTCGGTCTTGTCCATTGCGGAGCGCTAATTGGGAACGGGTATATGAATTTAATGCTGCTGACAAGTCCGATATTATTATTTTACGAAGCTAAATAAAAAGGATTAAAGACCATTTTATTAGCAAAGATTTTTAAATTTACATCACGAAAATCGAGCGAATTTTATGAAAATCTTACAAGGCTTACTCATTTGTTTATTAAGCGTTCAATTGCTCTCTTGTGGCTCATCTGCAGGTTCTGATCCAGCACCTACTCCTCAGCCCACCGTAGCACAATTAGTTAGCAAATCTTGGAGTGCAAGTTCTGCCTCTTGGGATGGAGTGACACAGTATTCCAAAGGAGCTACGAGCAACTTGGTTTCTGGATATTCACAATTCAAATTGGATTTAACAAGTTCTACAGCTGCATCTCTAACAGAGTTTGACGGGCGTAAATTTACGGGGACCTATACGTTGTCTTCCGACAATAAAAAAATCACGTTAAATGGCCTAACGAGTTCTGAAGGAGCGCCATCGGGGACAAACGGAACCTTGGAATTTAATATTGTAGGAACACCATCGGCATCTGCATTAAGTTTGGAAACAAGCACAACCTACATCAAAGCAAGCAATAAAAAAGTTAGCTTGGCTTTAGTAAACCCATAATCAACAAGACATTGTGAAAGCCGTCCCCCGTGGCGGCTTTTTTTATTATATGGAAAATAGAACAGAAATAGGCACCTTAGGGGAATTTGGGTTGATCAAGCGTTTGGCGGCTCCTTTTGCCCAACATCAAGGTTGGACAAAATTGGGCATTGGTGACGATGCGGCACTTTTGGATACGTCAAATCAATTGACCGTAACCTCAACCGAATTGTTGATCGAAGGAGTCCATTTTGATTTATCCTATACGCCATTGCAACATTTAGGCTATAAAATCGTGACACTCGCCGTGTCTGATATCGCCGCGATGAATGCCATTCCTACGCAAGTGTTGATCGGAATCGGACTCAGCAATCGCTTTTCCGTTGAGGCTGTAGACGAATTATATGCAGGTATCAAAAGTGCTTGTGAAGATTATCAAATCGACCTGGTAGGCGGAGATACCACCGCATCCCCGCAAGGTTTAATTATTTCAGTTACCGCAAATGGAGTGGTAGACTCGACCCAAGTGGTTACGCGATCCAATGCAAAGCCAAATGATGTTATCTGTGTCAGTGGTGATTTTGGGGGTGCATTGATGGGCCTTCAATCTTTGGAACGCGAAAAGCAAGTGTTTTTGGCGAATCCGGATATGCAACCTGAGTTGGACAACAAGAGTTATGTGGTATTACGCCAATTAAAACCATCTGCACGATTTGATATCATTCATGAATTGCGCGAATTGGGCGTTGTCCCTACATCGATGATTGATAGTTCTGATGGTTTGGCGGCTGAAATTTTGCATCTCTGCGAGGCCTCAGGTACAGGTGCTCGTATATTTGAGAAGAACATCCCGATTGATGATGAGACGTATTTGGCCGCTACGGAGTTTAATTTAAGCCCCTTGACGGCTGCTTTAAATGGTGGGGAAGATTATGAATTAGTCTTTACCGTTTCGCAAGCAGACTTTGAAAAAGTGGAGAAAATCGCAGATGTGACCGCGATTGGTTACATGACAGACCTGAAAAACGAAAAGGTCATGGTCATGAAATCCGACCAAATTGTCAATTTGACGGCACCTGGATTTAACTAAATTCCCATGTCTGTAGCCATCATGCAACCTTATTTCTTCCCTTACTTGGGCTACTTTCAGTTGGTCCAAGCCGTGGATGATTTTGTGTTTTACGATGATGTGATGTTTATCAAAAAGGGGTGGATAAATCGGAATCGGATTCTTATGCAAGGCAAGGAGTTCTTGTTCACGATTCCCCTGGAAAAGCAAAGTCAAAATAAAACGATTCGCGACTCAAACGTTGCTTGGGGGCCAGAGTTCCCCGGTAAATTTATTGTGCAATTGGAGTCCGCCTATAAAAAAGCCCCCCAATTCAATCAAGTTATGCCCTTAATTCAGGGAATTTTTGCAGAGCAACCCACGAGCATGGCTGAATTAGCCGGAAAAAGTATTGAACTTGTTTGGCAATATTTAGGGCTGAAAAAACGTTTTCACTATAGTTCTCAGTTAGCCGATAACCAAGCTGACGGAAGGGCAGAGCGATTAATTCACTTGACGAAAAGTTTAGGTTCAACGCAATACATCAATGCGCTTAATGGTCAAAGTCTTTATGAAAAGGATTTTTTTGCTTCTCAAGGAGTTGAATTGTTTTTCATTAAACCATCGCTTCAGCCCTATGCGCAAGGAAAGTTAGCAAGCTTTGAACCAGGACTTTCGATGATTGATGTATTAATGTGGAATGAGCCAAAAGTCGTTGTTGATATGTTGAAGAACTTCAGCTTAGAATAATTCACCATTTACTAAGTATCTCGTCGTTCGAATTGCTTTATTTGTAAATTTGTTTGTAGTATTAACCATTGGAGCAATTAATGACACAATCCCTTTTCATTCGCAGGTATTCGAATCGCTTTCTATCCAGATGGCTTGTCCTTGCTATTGATTTGCTGATTGTCATGTTTTCTTTTTCGCTTTCTTCCCTCTTGCGGATGAATTTTCATTACAGCGAAATCGATTTATATAGTTTCCAATTCCATTTTGTCTTCTTATTTGTTATTCGATTGTCTGTGTTTCTGTGGTTTAAGTCTTACACGGGGATCATTCGACATACGAGTATCGAAGATGCCGTATTGATTTTAAAAGCGGTATTTACGGGAACTGCCATGGCGGGTTTGTTTTCTTTGAGTCTTCGATACTACACGGGAATAAATACCCTATTGTATGTGCCACTTTCCATATTAGCGATTGATTTTTTCATCTGTTTATTTTTGATGGTTTCCCTTCGCTTTTTTGTCAAGTCCTTCTATGAATCATTCATTAATGAATTTAAGCCGGCTGTAGGGGTATTGATTTATGGCGCAGGCTATTCTGGGATGTTGACCAAAAACGTTATCCAAAATGACCGGGGAGTAAATTATCAAGTACTAGGTTTTATTGATGACAACGCTGCCAAAATTGATAAGACGATTGAAGGCGTTCGTGTTTATAGCTTATCAGAAGCCATGGAAAAATTTGTAGACCATTACGAGGGTTTACAAGTCATTATGGCCATTAACAACATCGGACTACAAGCGAAACGTAAAATCTCCGATGTATTTCTTGATCGGGGCGTGGTGGTTAAAATCCTTCCGCCCGTAGACAAATGGGTGAATGGAGAATTTGCACTGAATCAAATTCACAATGTCAAAATTGAAGACTTGTTGGGGCGAGAAGAAATTCAAATGAACAACAAACAAATCAGTCAAGAGATTAATTCGAAATCAATCTTGGTTACAGGTGCCGCAGGGTCAATTGGAAGTGAGATTGTTCGACAATTAGTTACGTATTTCCCCGCTAAAATCATCTTGATTGATCAGTCGGAATCAGGCTTGTTTGATTTGGAATATGAGTTATCGGGGGTTATTCCTGCCAATACCGAGCTGGTAGTGAAGGTTGCTGACGTGACGGATAAAAATCGTTTGTCTGCCATATTCAAAGCACACAAGCCTGCCTTAGTTTTTCATGCGGCGGCCTATAAGCATGTTCCTCTGATGGAGAAAAATCCCTATGAGGCGGTTAAAGTTAATATTTTAGGGACGCAGATTCTTGCTGATTTGTCTGCGGAACATGGCGTCGAGAAGTTTGTGATGGTCTCCACAGATAAAGCTGTTAATCCTACGAATGTGATGGGAGCAACCAAACGTTTTGCCGAGATGTACACACAATCGTTGAATGAGGTAGCGGAAATTCGGACAAAATTTATTGCTACGCGTTTTGGGAATGTTTTAGGTTCCAGTGGTTCCGTAATACCCTTATTTAAAAAACAGATTGAGCGCGGGGGGCCTGTAACGGTTACTCATCCAGAAATCACACGCTATTTCATGACGATTCCTGAAGCTTGCGAGCTGGTGCTAGAAGCAGCGACGATGGGTGAAGGGGGTGAAGTTTTTGTTTTTGACATGGGAGAATCCGTCAAGATTGTCAACCTGGCTAAAAAAATGATTACGCTAAGTGGGCTTCGCGTAGATCGTGATATTGAAATTAAATATACTGGACTTCGTCCAGGGGAAAAGTTATATGAGGAGCTGTTGAACACCGATGAAAATACACTGCCCACGCATCATCCTAAGATTTTAATTGCAAAAGTAAATTCACCTACATTCGCATGCATGGAATCTCAAATGCACGCAATTAGTCATTTGTTGAATGCTGGGGATACGAACAACTTGGTTTCGAAAATCAAAGAAGTTATACCCGAATACATTTCGAATAATTCAGTATTTGAAAAGTTAGATGTGAAATCAGGTTCGTTGATACAATCTCAATCAGCGAAGTAATCGTTTCGCGATTTGAATCGCCACCAAGGTTGCAATTGGAGCCGCAAGAATATCCAAACTATAATGTACATGTTGGACAAGCAGTAAGATGACAAGTATACTTGTTAATGCTATGGCTATTATTCGCTCCTTTGCATGCGGTAGGTAATAACATACGAATACCATCGTTGCGGTGTGGCCTGAGAAAAATAAATCTTTTGTTATTACTAGGTTCTCCCCATAGATGAATAATTCCGCGATAGGGTCATGTAAATCAACCAAACCTTCCGGCGGATTGAGCGCTACCCAATAAATACTTACAAAGCGCATGATTGTTTCTATGTTAAACGCCCAAGCAAACCATAAGAATTGCTTAGGTTGGCGAATGATTCGTACAATTAGGTAAACAACACTTAAATAGATAATGGCGAAAATTGGAATAGAGACATTTCTTGCTGGGATATTGGCTAAGATGATATCCCGCATGACGATTCCTTCCCGCAGTTGAATCCATTGAAAATAATCATCGGCCTTCCAAGGGAAGATAGTAAATACAGCAAGAGCTAGTATCAATTGCCAACGAAATCGGCTATCTTGCCAGGCGGCAGTCCAATTTAGTTCGATGGATTGTTCAAAACCTTTCATGTATTTTTTGCGTTATACCCTTGAAAACGGAGCGCAAAACTACGCTAAATTTAAAATGAAATGAATAAGCTGCTAAAAAATATTGCACTCATTGGTCTTATTTCCATCACGCTTGCCCATATTTCATGCGGAAGTTCTTCAAAACCAACCGCCTCATCATCAAATTTGAATACAACTAAAATGGATACAATTACGTTCGGCGCAGGATGCTTTTGGTGTGTTGAAGCTGTTTATCAGCGGTTAAAAGGCGTTCACTCGGTAACTTCTGGCTACATGGGAGGTAAATTGAAAAAACCAACCTACCGTGAAGTATGTTCGGGCTTAACAGGCCATGCAGAGGTATGTCAGATCACCTATGATCCCAAGGTAATCTCTTTTCAAACGCTCTTGGAGGTCTTTTGGCAAACGCATGATCCGACTACCTTAAACCGTCAAGGGGCTGATGTGGGAACACAATATCGCTCTGCTATTTTCGCGCATTCCGATGAGCAATTACGCCTAGCGCAGGAGTGGAAAACAAATCTTAATGCAAAACAGGTATTCCCTAATCCGATTGTCACCCAAATTGTGGAGGCTTCGGATTTTTATCCCGCGGAAGATTATCACCAAGATTACTACCAACTAAATGGGACAGAGCCTTATTGCCAGATTGTAATCAAACCCAAAATGGATAAATTCCTAAAAGTCTTTAAAGATAAATTGAATTAAAATCCGCCTTTATCATAGAAGCTTCTCCGACGAGATATTTTTAAATCTTGCAGTAAACTGGATTTTACCCGTAGGTCAAAAGAGTAATTACTTGCCCGGCCGTAAAACGGACTTGCAATAGGAGTCCAATTGAAATTCATTTCCCAGCAATGCAAGTCACGGTGTACGGACATATTGGTATAGGTCAAGCCACTGTATTTAAAGTCATAACCTGAACTCACGGAAAACTTCCATTTTTCACTAATGCTTAAATCGCCTTGAAAGGTTAATCCACTGATTTTTTGTGGATCTGCTAAGCCCATCCGATTATAACTAAACTGATAAGAGAACGAAAAGGTCCAAGGTACATTCCAGTCGACATAATCATCCATGTTCCGGTTGATTTGTTTCAGTTGGGCATCCGAGCCCATATCGCTCGTCTTCGTCTTTTTCGCTGTGCTAGGAGCAAAGCGGCGGCCAACCGATAGATTGAAGGATTGTAACCTGCCCAGACCTTCCCCTTTACTGAACATGTATTCATTCGTCCGGCGGCCCATGTCAAAGAATGCCGCATCTTGTACATATGAATACGGGTCGATGCTACCCCCTATGTTAATGTCGAACTCCTTTACACGTGAATTGGCATTAAACCCAATGTTGGATAAAGGATATTCTTTTGCCAAAAAGTTATAGCTACCATTAATTCCAAAATTATCAATCAAACTGATTTTTTCATTTTGCTTGGTCGCTGTATCCGACTTGGTTTTTAGTTTCGCCTCGAGTGTGTTCTGAATTCCAAAGCTAATCGCTCCCGATGCTCCTCCATAAGACAAAATGCGCGGGTCAAAGGTGCTGATTCGGCGAATATCTCCCACTTGTTCCACACCATCGGCATTAATAAATTTTCGGTTATTGATTCGCACATCCTGGAAATATCCGTAGGCTGGATTCGAATAATCTGGGGTATAACTTGCACTAATGGATGGAACCATTGTATGTCTTAACGCTTCTAAACGCCCTTTTTTAAACCGTGCCGTCCCGAATAAACGGGTATTCATGCTTGCGGAAAATGAGATTTGCGAATTGAATTTGGGTAGACCACCCACCGTATCAATGCGGACTGTTGAGTCCGACTTCATGTAGGTATATTTGTAGGAGCGGGTGTACATATTTCCCGACCAAGATATCCCTGGCGTAATGTTGATGTACCGATTCAACTTAATGTTAGGCAAGGAAATAGGTAAGCTGTAATTGAATTTCGTTTGCGCTTTTTCCCAAAGCATTGGAATCGTGCTCGCATTCACGGCTACTACCCCTGGAGGAAGGTCATTCGCATTGGTTGGGATAAAAGGTTTTTGAATGATTCCTCGTTGGCTATTTGTTTCGCGTGGATACACATCAAATTCATAGCGCGTGTAGGGGTCTGCAATTTGATTGGTCATCGAGATTCCACCTGAAAAGTCAAGTCCTAGGCGAAATTGATCCATGAATCGGTCTCCTACACTTGATTTGCGCTTGAAGGGCTGAAATTGATTTAGGCCTACACTGAATTCCGTCCCGGCATCAAAAATACGTGTGGTTGTATTTTGATTGATACGCAAGCTAATGCTGCTTCGAAAGATTTGGCCTACGTTCTTCGTGTATTGTACAGATGAACCAATGGTATTGGACAAATATTGTTGGGTATTGAAATTGTTGTATTGATTATACGAATTGGAAGCGATGTTCACAGACGCGGAGAAACTGGAATTGCCCAAACTGCGTGGCGTATGTGACCATTGTAAAGCGAAGTCTGTCCGTTTTGTAGGATTAAACTCGTCCCCATTTGAATTTCGATTGAATGCTAGGTTAAAGCTTCCCGCATAGCGATAGCGTTTGTTGTATTGCGAATTCGCACCTAATCCCCATCCGCCTTTCGAATAAATCTGACCCGTAAATCGAATGCCAATATGCTCACTTGCTGCCCAGTAATAGCCGCCTTCTCGTAAATAAAACCCTCTTCCGGTTGGCTCTTCCCCATAGGTGGGTACGAGGATGCCGGATTTCCCAGCCTCTTTCGGTTGTGAATAGGGAAAGAAGCCAAAGGGCAATCCAACTGGAAGTGGAATGTCATTTAACTCGAAATGAAAAGGACCCGAAATGATTTCTTTTTTCCCTACAACTTTGATTTTGCTGGCTTTGATGTGAAAGTGGGGATGGCTTAAATTACACGTTGTATAAATGGCGTTTCGAATGTACAGGTTATCCTCTTCGTCTTTTTTGACTGTTTTCCCCTGTACAAATCCTTCTCCCTGCTGCGTTACAATTCCTTTGATAGCAGCCCGTTTCGTCTTGAAATTATAACGTATTTCATCAGAATCGTATTTGTCGCCCCCTTGTGTAAATACGGGTAACCCTTCCATTTTATGTGACGTAGAGTCGTATTGTCCAATGGCATATACTTCGTTTTTCTCCCAATCCAAGCGGATATAGCTGGATTCAAGGCTAATTTCGCCATATTTTACTTTGGCATTACCATAAAGATGTACAACTTGCTTAGAGGCGTCTAATACAGTTGAGTCCGTCGCTGAATAAAACACAGTCGTTTGGAGCTCCTGTTGCTTCGCAAGGCTATCCGATTTAACGAGACCTTTTTGCGTGGAATCCGCCAAGATTACCCGCTGGGCATGTACCGTCGGGAGGACGCACCACAAACCGAAGCATAGAAAAAGGTAATATGTGGATTTCTTTATCAAATGGAATTTAAAAATTATATTTGTCCTCTGTAATCAATTTGCAAAATTACATCATTGCGTGGTACCTAAGTGTAATAATCTAAAAATAATGTTTTCATCCATCCGAGTTATTTTTGTTATTGGGCTTGCGTTGTCAATTATTTCGGCGACCATGCCGACGGTTGAGCCCACTCGAACAGTTAAAAAGAATCTCATCAAAACGGTGTGCCTCGATGCAGGGCATGGAGGTAAAGATCCAGGCTGTTTAGGGCCTGCGGGCGCAAGAGAAGGGAAAGTTACCTTGAAAATCATTTTGGAATTAGGTAAACGTTTGAAGGCGGAATATCCTGACATGAAGGTAATTTATACACGCGATACGGATGAATTTATCGAATTGTTTGAGCGTGCTGATATCGCTAATCGAAATAAAGCGGATTTATTTATTTCTGTACATTGCAACGCTGCGCTCAATAAATCAGCATATGGAACAGAAACCTATACAATGGGTCTCCACAAAACAGATGGTAATCTGAACGTAGCTAAGCGTGAAAACTCCGTAATCTTACAAGAGAAGGATTATCAAACCTCCTATAACGGGTTTGATCCAAGCTCTCCTTTAGCTCATATCATGATGGCGAATTACCAAAGTGCCTTTATGGCCAATTCGGTTAAGTTTGCATCACATGTCGAAAATGAGTTTTCCAAGACATTCAAGCGGAAGAGTTTTGGGGTAAAGCAGGCGGGTTTTTTGGTTATTTGGCGGACAGCTATGCCAAGTGTTTTAGTTGAAACGGGATTTTTAACCAATCCGACTGAAGAAGAATATTTGAATTCTGAAAAAGGCCAATCCGAAGTTGCTGATGCGATTACGGCAGCGTTCAAGAAATATAAAGACGAAATCGAAAAATAACCCATTATGTTTCAAAGCAACGAATTAAAGGTTGGTTTTTTGGCATTACTTGCCTTTCTAATCCTGTATTTTGGGTTCAACTTCCTAAAGGGGAATGACGTGTTTTCTTCCTCCAACATATATTATGTGACCTATGACAATGTCGATGGCTTAACGTCATCGAATCAAGTTTTGTTAAATGGTATCGAGGTAGGCAAGGTAAAAAAGGTGGAACTGATGCCAGAACAAGGGAATAAAATCAAGGTTACTTTACGAATCAATAAAGACTTAATCCTTCCTGATAAAACACTAATCGTCTTGTCAGATGGAGCTTTATTGGGTGGAAAAGTTATGCGTCTTGAATTGTTAGGCAAAGGCTCCTTGCCTACAGAAAGCGTTATTCAAGGGACAACTGAAAAAGGTCTTTCTGCTTTGTTGAAGGAGCGCGCATTGCCCGTTCTTTCGAATGCAGATTCATTGCTCGTTTCATTCCGTAAAATCAGCGTTAAGTTTGAACATACAGGCTCTCATTTAAATGAATTAATTAAGAATTCGAATTCTGCGGTGACTAACATCAACGGTTCCGTCACGGAGCTTGTAAGCGATAACAAAGCAAATGTGAAGCAAATTACTGCGAATATGAAATCCCTTACGCAAAGCCTAACAGAAACAGAAAAGCAATTGAAACCTTTGTTGGTGAAATTCAATACAGTCGCAGATTCCTTGCAAGCGGTCCGCATTGGCCAGACCTTACAAGAAGCGGGGAAGGCGATTCATTCCCTTCAAAAAATCGTTACAAAGCTGGAGCAAGGGCAAGGAAGCGCGGGGAAATTATTGACGAATGACTCCCTTTACAATGGATTAAATAAGTCTTTGTTGGATTTAGATAAACTATTGATCGACTTCCGCATGCAGCCGAAGCGCTACATTCATTTCTCCGTTTTCGGTAAAAAAGACTTGAAAGCAGTAACGCAATAACCCAAACCATCACATGGCAACTAAGCAATTAACGATTTCGGCAGATGTCGAAATAACGGATATTTTAATGGCAGAGCTGAGTGAAATCGGTTTTGATATTTTTGAAGATAGCGATTCAGGAATTAATGCCTATTGCCCGATGGACGTCTATGATGCTTCAGCTGCGCATGCTATTATTGATCGTTATCGGTTTTTAGGTTCGATCGATGTTGTGGAAGCGGAAATTGAAAAGCAAAATTGGAATGCTGTATGGGAAACCAATTATGATCCCATTCGCATTTCCGATCAAGTCAATATCCGTGCGAGCTTTCATGCGCCGGATCCGACAGCGGCCATGGATATTGTGATTAATCCCAAAATGTCTTTTGGAACGGGTCATCATGAAACAACAACCTTGATGGTTCAAGCGATGTTTGAAATAGCATTGGCTGGCAAATCGGTGCTCGATGTGGGAACAGGAACGGGTATTTTGGCATTCATTGCACTAAAATTAGGTGCGTCTCGCGTACATGGCTTTGATATTGACCCTTGGTCTGTGGAGAACTCCAAGGAGAATGCGGTGCTGAATGATTGTGCCGCTGTGACATTTCAAGAAGGAACCATTCGAAATGAGCCTTCAACGGTTTACGATGTGGTAATCGCTAATATTAATCGGAATATCTTGTTGGACGAATTAGCCGAGTATGCCTTACGCCTAGCTTCGGGGGGCTACTTGTTATTGAGCGGTTTTTATGCGGAGGATATTCCGTATTTAACGGAAGCAGCTCAACCTTTAGGCTTACAGTTAGAGGCCGAAACAAATCTGCGTAATTGGGCTTGTCTCCGACTTCGTAAGAACTAATCGTTTATTTTCTTCTATTTAGGTGTTAATTCGTGAAAAAACCTTATTTTTGAAGGTTTTACTCATAGAACTCGCGAAATCGAGTTGTTATTAGCTACATGAAGATCTCTCCAAACAAACCTTTTCAGGTTGTTTATTCCTTGTTGTCTCACGAATGCCTCGGTTATTTGTTCGAGGTTTTTGTTGTTCAATTGAATGACAAAGGTCAATTGACTTGGGAGTATCAAACATTGACAACACGTAATTTTCATGAATTTGCACATGGCCTAGATGAGCGCGATGAGACAGCCGTAAAATTGGTTGAGGGAATGAAGCCGGCTGCTATTTTTGAAAAGTTCAACACGTCCAAGCGTAAAACGATGGAGGAGTTCTTTTTGAAAACCTTCGATGCCGAAAAAGGGGAGAAGGAGATTCAGGAAGCCGTGCATGCGGTGGTTGAAAAACGTCGTGCTCAGATTTTCGAATTGATTTGTCCAGATAAGACACTTTTCATCATGGGAAATGATGGAAATCCGATGCGTCAGTCTGTCGAGATTCAAGCGGAGGCAGTCGAGGTTCTTTTCCATTTCATGCGGAACGAGGAGAATACGCATTACTTTCCCACGCTAAAATACAAGGGCAATAAGCTTGAATTCCAATACAAAGACGCACTCATTCTATGTGATGAGCCCGCGTGGATGCTGTTGAATCAGAAGCTTTATCATTTCAAACCGCAGTTGGAGGGGAAGAAATTGCGCGCCTTTTTGAATAAAAAATTCGTAGTCATTCCACGCAACATGGAAGAAGATTACTTCCGCAAGTTCGTTAAAGCCATGGTGGCACGCTATCCTGTGCATGCCAAAGGATTCGAAATCACGAACACGGAGAAAAATTGCCAGTATTTGTTGTCTTATGGGCCGATTGCCCCCAAGGTAGATGAAGACGAAAAGGTTTCAGCTAAGAAAGCCTTGGAAGCTGCAGACAAATGGCAATTTGTGCTTTCCTTTCAATATGGGAACAACCGTTTTCCTTGGGATGGCTTGTCAGCGGAGGCCAATGTCCTTTTCGAAAAGAAGGGTGATAGCTATGCCTTTCAAAAAATCATGCGTTCGCTAACAAAGGAGAAACGGGCATTTCAAGCCTTAAAGTCGATGGGTTTACCCATGGAAGCTGATGGCCGTGCCACGATTTCACGTTCTGATGCGGTTCAGTGGCTAACCGCACATAAGCAGGATTTAGATCAAGGAACATTTTCGGTTCAGTTTAAAGGTGATGGATCTGCGCCAAGGTACTTCCTAGGAAAGCCTGAAATTAAGATTCGTATTGGTGAAAAATTGGATTGGTTCGATGTACAGGCTGTGATTTCGTTTGGTACATTCCAAATTCCGTTCTTGAAAATTCGCCAATTAATTTTACAGAAAAAGAAGGAATTTCATCTTCCTGATGGTTCCATTGCCATTATTCCAGATAACTGGTTCCACGATTACCAAGATCTATTCTATTTCTCGGAAACTCGCCCGGGCGAAGATGGAGTTTTCTTAAGACGCCAACATTTTCAATTGATTCAAGAGTGGGAAAATCAGGAATTAGTCAAAACCAATCTGCGGACTAAAACGCTGAATGATTTAAAATTAGAAACCAAAGAATTTCCCGTTCCGAAAAATTTCAAAGGGACTTTGCGTCCTTACCAGTTGGAAGGATACCGCTGGATGCGTACGCGTCAAGCAGCGGGTCTTGGAGCTTGTTTAGCCGATGATATGGGTCTAGGTAAAACGGTTCAAACGCTTTGCCTATTACAGAGCTTAAAAGAGCAAGGAGAGACTTTGCCATCTTTGTTGGTTATGCCGACCTCCTTGTTGTATAACTGGGAGATGGAGGCGAAGAAATTTACGCCTCAATTACGTGTGTTGGTTTACAGTGGGCCTCAGCGAGAGAAATTACAGGCGCAAATCGGGAAAGTTGATTTGATCCTTTGTTCTTTTGGTATGGTTCGTTCGGATATTGATTGGTTCGAAAAGCAAGCCTTTAGTTATGTGATTTTGGATGAGTCGCAGGCAATTAAAAACCCATTAGCGAATATCACAAAGGCCGTTCAAAAACTGAATGCCAAATTCCGTTTGGTGATGACCGGAACGCCATTAGAGAACTCCACAATGGACTTGTGGTCACAAATGAATTTTGTGAATACAGGTTTACTGGGTACGCAGCGCTACTTCAAGGATCACTTCCAGATTCCAATCGAAAAGAAGGCAGATGGAGATCAGAAAAAACGCCTATACTTCCTAATTAAGCCTTATTTGTTGCGTCGTGAGAAAAGACAAGTGGCGGCGGATTTGCCTGAAAAAATGGAGTCCATCACCTATTGCACCATGTCCGATGAACAGGAACGTTTATACGATAAAACGAAGTCCTTCTACCGCGACGTTTTATTGAAGCAAATCAAGGACGAGGGCTTACAGAAATCGAGATTCTCTGTCTTGCAAGGCTTAACTAAATTACGCCAATTGGCCAACCATCCAGCCCTCTGTGAAGATGGATACGAAGGGGATTCCGGTAAAATGGAGGCTGTTTTAGAGAAATTGGAAACGGTTCTAGAGCAACATCACAAAGTATTGATATTCAGTCAGTTTGTGCAGCATTTGGGCTTGATTCGTAAAGCATTGGATGAACGAGGAATCGATTATGCCTATTTGGATGGAAGTACATCTGACCGAAAAGGGCAGGTGGAAAGTTTCCAAAAGGATGACGGACAGTCGGTATTCTTAATCTCCTTGAAAGCGGGTGGTGTCGGCTTGAATTTAACGGCAGCGGATTACGTCTTTTTGTTGGATCCTTGGTGGAATCCGGCGGCGGAGGCGCAAGCGATTGACCGAGCACATCGTATTGGTCAAAAGAAAACGGTGTTTACTTATAAGTTCATTTCGAAAGAAACGGTTGAAGAGAAAATTCTATCCTTGCAACAGCGTAAATTAGATCTTGCCAATGAGTTGGTTACGTCTGATGAAAGCATCTTACGCAATTTAAGTGAAGACGAAGTCTTGGATTTATTAAGCTAATTTGACTAAGATATTCTTAGCCACTTCGTGGCTTATGAATGCCGCCGGAGCATTGTCAATCGATACCGAGATTGAACGATCAAACGCGTTAACTTCTTGGACATGTAATGCCGAACCCAGGCTCAATTGCATTTTGTTCAATAGTTGAAGAAATACAGCTGAATCCTTCGCGACGCCCATCAGTACGCAACGTTTTCCCGCTTTCATATCCGATAGATGTAGATAGCCTAAATCAGGCATCACCCCATTTTTTGTAGGGATTGGATCTCCGTGGGGATCCGTTTTGGGGTATTCAAGAAAGGCGTCTAGTTTTTCGATGAGCGAATCAGATTCGATGTGCTCGAGTTGTTCGGCGATTTCATGGACTTCGTCCCAATTAAAACCCATTTTTTCAACGAGGAATACCTCCCAAAGGCGATGTTTACGGACAATCCCCAAAGCAATTTTTTCTCCTTCCGGACTTAAACGCACGCCTTGGTATTTTTGATAATGAACCCAGCCTTTTTCGGCAAGTTTCCGTAACATATCCGTTACGGAAGCGGCTTTGGTTTGGGTTAATTCGGCAACAGCATTGGTCGAAATATCATCTTCATGCCCTTCGGATAGGCGGTAAATGATTTTTAAATAGTTTTCCTCTGCAAATGATGTTGACATCTTGTGACATTTAGAATTCAAAAGTAAGAATTTATTTGTGTTAATTAATTTTTTAGGCTCAACTAAAAAATATTTTTGAATCATCATAATTCTTGTATATTTGGGTGTTAATCATAACTCGATGTCAAATCATTGGCGTAAATCTCATCAGGAAAATTCACTTAGCGAGGTGTTTGCTTCCATTCCCGTCCCGAAAGGTGCAGGGTTTTGGAGGAACCTGCGTGCATTTATTGGACCAGGGTTTATGGTGGCCGTAGGCTATATGGATCCGGGCAATTGGGCGACTGATCTTGCAGGTGGTGCGCAATTTGGGTACACGCTATTATCTGTTATCTTGGTATCAAGCCTTTTTGCAATTCTTTTGCAACACCTAGCATTGAAGTTAGGCGTTGCTACGGGACGCGATTTGGCACAAGCCTGTGGAGATACTTTTTCGAAGCCGGTTGCCTATTTCCTTTGGGTAATCTGTGAATTAGCCATTGCCGCCTGTGATTTAGCCGAAGTGATTGGTTCTGCACTTGCCCTTCATTTACTGTTTGATATCCCTATTTTGGCGGGTATTCTCATCACCATTTTAGATGTCTTCTTAATTCTATATTTCCAGAATCGGGGATTTCGTGTGCTTGAGTCGATTGTTATGGCCCTACTAGCTGTCATAACACTTTGCTTTGCCTATGAAATGTGGGTGGCAGAACCTGTCATAACGCAAGTCTTACAAGGCTTAGTTCCAAGTACAAGTATCGTCATGGATGAGCATCAATTGTATGTTGCGATCGGTATATTAGGTGCAACTGTGATGCCTCATAATTTATATTTGCATTCGAGCATTGTACAAACTCGTGCATTTGAACAGAATGATGAAGACCGAGGAAAGGCAATTAAATATGCAACCTGGGATTCCACGATTTCATTAAGTTTTGCCTTCTTTATTAATGCGAGTATCTTGATTTTAGCCGCGGCAGCCTTTCATTGGAATGGACGGCAAGATGTGGCGGATATTCAAGACGCATTCTTATTGCTTGATCCTGTCATGGGCACTAAATGGGCCAGTATATTATTCGCGGTAGCCCTATTAGCATCGGGTCAGAATGCGACGGTTACGGGAACGCTTGCAGGCCAAATCGTCATGGAAGGCTTCATTGATCTGAAATTGAAACCTTATCTTCGCCGACTCATTACGCGGCTTATCGCCATCGTACCCGCTTTTTTTGTTACTTGGCTTTGGGGAGAATCGCACATCAATGAATTGTTAATCCTTTCTCAGGTGGTGCTTTCCATGCAATTGAGCTTTGCCGTGATTCCTTTGGTTTGGTTCACAAGTGATGTCAAACGGATGGGTAAATTTGTTAATCCAACCTGGATGACTTGGTTGGCTTGGATAGTTTCAGCGATTATCCTTTCGTTGAATTGTTACTTACTAGGCCAAATTCTATTTTCCTAGCCTAATTTTCCATTTATTGTCAACCCCGAGTGTAAATTGTTTTGCATCATTTTCATCGAGTACCGGTGCCGAAATGCCTTTGCCTAGTGCTTCGTTTGATTCAATGTGAATGATCTCTTGAACTTCAACTTCTCGTATAAATGCTTCAATTGTCTTTGTTCCACCCTCTACTAAAATGGATTGGATAGATTTTTCACGGCAATAGTCCAGGAAGTTCATTAAATAATTTTCGGCTCCTAACGCAACCCATGCTTTGTTACCTGCTGTTTTTGTCACCGCTTGGGTGAAAATGATGGTTGGGAATTCATCCTGCAACAAATCAAGATTTTCCTGCATCCGCGCTTGGGGATCTAACACGAATCGTAAGGGGGAATTTCCTGGCCAGGATCGCGTTGTTAAGCTCGGATTATCAGCGTTGGCCGTATTCACCCCTATCAAGATCGCCTGATGTTCTGCACGTAATCGATGTACGAGTTGGTGACTCATGGGATTGGAGAAAACGTGAGCATCTCCATTCGCATGCGCGATATATTGGTCTGAAGAACTTGCGTACTTAACCGTAATGTAGGGTCTTTGATTTCGGTGATAATAGAAAAAACGGCGATTAATTTGTTCTCCTTTTTCCGACAAAACGCCTATTTGGACGTCTATTCCTGCAGCGTGTAATTTTGCTACCCCTTGACCCGCTACCAGTGGATTAGGGTCTAAATTACAGATGACAACACGCTGAACTTGGTGCTTAATGAGTAGGTCTGCGCAGGGAGGTGTTTTCCCCGTGTGGCTACAAGGTTCCAGGCTCACATAAGCCGTTGCTCCGCGGGCATCGGGTATACCCGCAAATGCTTGTACCTCCGCATGGGGACCACCATATTGAGCATGATAGCCTTCCCCTAGAACAATTCCATTTCGAACTATTACACAACCAACCCAAGGATTAGGAACAACAAACCCTCCACCCAGTTGTGCTAGGTCGAGGGCTCGTTGCATCCAAATTTCATCAGTTAACATGCCTTGATTTTAAGTTACGTGACATATAGCTATATATCGCCGGGATAACATAGAGTGTTAATGTTGTGGAGAATAACATACCTCCCACAACAGCAATACCCATGGAAACGCGGCTTGTAGAGCCAGATCCTAGCGCTAATGCGATTGGTAAAATTCCTAAGATGGTACACAAGGAGGTCATGATAATAGGTCTAAAACGAGCGGTCGCTGCTGCTTTTACCGCATCGAGTTTCCCTAATCCTGATTCTTTCTTTTGATTAGCAAATTCGACAATTAGGATTCCATTTTTAGTTACGAGCCCAATCAGCACAATGATCCCGATTTGCGAGAAAATGTTCAAGGTTTGGCTAAAATCCCATAGGGATAACAGGGCTCCCGCCACGGCCAAAGGTACCGTAAATAAGATGATAAATGGATCGATGAAACTCTCGAACTGCGCGGAAAGTATCAAGTAGATCAACAAAATAGCTAAAGCAAACGCAAACAATAAAGAAGAACTCGATTCCTTAAATTGTTTACTTTGGCCATCATATGCGGTCGAGAATGACTCATCAAAAGTCTCTTTCGCTAGTTTATCCATTTCATCCAAGGCTTCACCTAATGTTACCCCTTTGGCCATTTGTGCCGTGACTGTCGCGGCTGAATAGCGGTTGAAACGGAATAATTGTGGTGGTGTACTTTGCTCCGTAATCTTAACCATGTTGTCTAATTGAATCAAATCACCCCGGTTGTTTTTCACATACAGGGATTTCAAGTCATTCACGTCATTCCGAAGTGAACGGTTAATCTGTCCAATGACTTGGTACTGCTTTCCATCCATGATGAAGTACCCGAAGCGTCTACCTGAAAGACCTAACTGCAAAGTTTGTGCAACATCCTGTATCGATACGCCTAAGTTTTGCGCTTTTGCACGATCAATCTCCAAACGCAATTCCGGCTTCGTGAATTTTAAATTGATATCAGACACCTCGAATTTTGGAGAATCGCGCACTTTTGCCATGAACTGCGGCATCATTTTCTTTAATTTTTCGAAGTTGGGGGCCTGTATTACAAAGGCTACTGGTAAACCTCCTCCGCCACGTTGGCCGGTTTGTAACGTAGGTTCCTGAATTACAATTGATTTTGCCCCTGAGAATTTTTTGACTTTAGGTTGAAGTTCATCCACTATGGCTTGTTGGCTCCTACGGGCATTCGAATCACTCAATAAAACGCGAATCATTCCAGAGTTTGAACCTGCATTTCCAAACCCCGGCGATGTAATCGTATATATCGCACTTCGTTCTTCAGCTGGAATATCTTTCATGATGAATTTGGTGAATTCATCCGTGAAATTCAACATATAATCAAAGGTCGCGCCTTCGGGTGCAGTGGCACTAATACGCAATTGCCCACGATCTTCCAGCGGAGCCAATTCCGATGGGATTGCTCCTGTTTTGAATAAGCCATAAATCACACCGACCAGGCTAATCATAATGACCCAGGCAACCCAACGGATTTTCAAAAAGGATTGCAATGAATTCTCATAAGCACTTGTTAACCAAACGAAAAAGGGTTCTGTAACGTTGTAAAACCAAGGCTTGCTATGTCCACCTTTAAGAAGCTTAGAACTCAACATAGGGGTTAAGGTCAGCGAAACAAAGGCTGAGATAATAACGGATCCGGCCACTACAATTCCAAACTCGCGGAATAATTGTCCGGTGATTCCTTGCAAGAAAATAACGGGTAAAAATACCGCAGCGAGGGTAACAGTCGTCGAAATAACAGCAAAGTAAATTTCTTTTGACCCCGCTAAAGCGGCTTCCCATGGAGTTAGCCCCTCTTCGATTTTGGTATATATATTTTCAAGCACCACAATGGCATCATCTACGACAAGACCGATGGAAAGCACAATGCCCAGCAAGGTTAATACATTGATTGAGAAACCGGCCAAATACATAAAGAAGAACACCCCAATCAAGGAAACCGGAATGGCTGTCAATGGGATGATTGTTGAACGCCAATCGCGCAAGAACAAGAAGATGACTATCGTTACCAATAATATGGCCGTTAGGATTGTTTCCTCAACTTCTTCAATGGATTTTCGAACATATTTTGTGTTATCGAATCCTTCTTTTAGAATAACATCACCAGGAATGGTCGACTGAATTTGAGTTAACTTTTTATGAATTTGATCGACAATTTCAATTTGATTAGAACCTGGTTGCGGAACCACAGCGATGGAAATCATGGGAACCATGTCGCGCTTAAAGAATGTCTTTTCATTTTCAGGTGCGAGTTCTGCATTTCCTACATCGGAAAATTTAACAGAACGATCCCCTTCCTCCCGGATAATCAAGTTGTTAAAGTCTTCCACAGAAGTCATGCGGCCTTGTGTTCGAACCGTTAATTCCGTGTTATTCCCTTCGATGCTTCCTGAAGGTAATTCGATATTTTGTTTCGTTAAGGCATTAACGATATCGGGCGCCGTTAATCGGAAAGATGCCAAACGCTCCGGGTCAATGTGCAAACGCATCGCATATTTCTTCTCACCCCACATTTGTACCGAACTTACACCGGGGATGGTTTGAAGTTTTTCCTTCACATTTCGTGTTGCAATTTCATTTAAACTCAACAGATCCCGCGTTTTGGAATAGATGTTTAAGTTATAAATAGGATTGGAATCTGCATCTGCTTTAGAAACGACAGGAGGGTCTACATCTTTGGGCAATACGGCCATCGAGCGTGAAACGCGGTCACGTACGTCATTCGCAGCATCCTCAATATTAATTGCTAAGTCGAATTCGACCGTGATGTTCGAACGGCCATCTCGACTTGAACTCGAGAGCGATTTAATCCCCGCGATGCCGTTGATGGATTCCTCTAAGGGCTCTGTAATTTGGGATTCAATAATGTCGGCGTTAGCACCGGTATAACTGGTTTGTACAGTAACAACGGGTGGGTCAACCGATGGATATTCTCGAATTCCAAGGTAGGAATACCCGATTAACCCAAATACGATAATTGTCACGGACATGACAATAGAAAGTACGGGTCGTTTAATGCTGATGTCTGATAAAGATGCCATAGGTTGAATAGGTTTAAGCCAATTGCGTTTCTGGAATTGGTTTTATGTTACTTAGTTGGTGCCAAACGGTTTCCAATGGAATTTCAGCCGACGAACCATCTGGATTATGGTAAATCATCGCGCGACCTTGTTCGTAAGAGCCTGAGTAAGGCATGTGATTTTTAAAGTTTTTATATTCGCCAAGCAATATTAGGCCTGGAATTTCGAAGGCATTAGCAATATGCGCGGGTCCAGAATCGATTCCGATAAAAAACTCAGCGGAAGAAATGATGCTTGCCATGTCGGTAACACTTGTCTTTCCAACCATCGAAATGAATTTTGGATGATTCATGGACAAGCCTTCTGAAGCGCCAACTTCTACAATCGAAATATGATAGGTTTCTAGCACCTGATGAACAAAGGATACCCAATGTTGATCTTGCCATTCACGGTCGGCGCCATTCGATTTCCGATGCATCACCCAATACTTCGCGGGTAAATCAAACTTCTTTGTATTGCCTAAATACAGCTTTGGCTGCTTTGAATCTAAATAGGGGATATCGCACAAATCGTAAATCCCCTTCAAGAGGTTACCGCGTTGATAATAATTGTGTTTTGTTAAGTCAATTTTTTCTGCCTGAGCATTGTATAACACGCGCTTGAAAAAAGGATCCATACGCAAATCATTCATGTGTAAATTATAGAAATGCGTAAACGGAGATCTCCGGGTTAACCATATACTAGCTAAAATCGAATTTTCCTTAACGACTTGGTCAAGGAGTGGATGATTTTCCAAAAGACTTTTATACATATCCTTCACCATCCATACAAGACGTGCATTTGGATGTTTGATCCGTAGAGCTTTGACAATTGGCTCGGCTGCAACAATATCGCCTAAGTGTTCCGCTAGTAAAATTCCGACAACAGGCTGAGCAATGCGTGCAAGGCGTACGCGTACGTATAGTTGGGCAAAGGAAATACAAGCCGAAAACCAATAGTTTAGTTTTCGAAATTTGTATTCCCATAAGGACCGACTCGCATAGATGGACGCCATAAATCCTTTATTCTACAACTTCTTTGATTTCAACTTCGCCATCGGGTTTAACTTGGATGACGCCGTTTGTAATGAGGGTATCGCCGATGGAAAGTCCAGATAAAATCTCGACATTTTTTTCACCGCGATTGCCAAGTTTCACTTTTACTGGAACCGATTTCCCTTGTTTCACAATAAATACTTTATTGCCAGACGCTTCCGGTATTACAGCTTCTGTTGGGATGAGAATTGCACTTCCTTTTGATTTTAATATTAAGTTGACTTTAGCGAAAGCACCGGGAACTAATTGGTTACCAGGGTTTGCCGCTAGCGCACGAATTTGAAGAGTTCGAGTTAAAGGGTCGATTTTAGGGTCGACTGCATATACCTTACCGATAAAGGTTTTGTCTTCATTTTCTGTTTGAAATTCAACTGTGCTTCCTTTGCGGATTGCCGTAGCATATTTTGCTGGGATGGAGAATTCAATTTTAGCTGGGTTAGTATTTGTTAGGGTTGCAATTTTTGTCGTCGGGGAAATATAACTTCCTAAACTGACATACCGGAAACCAATGGTTCCTGAGAATGGGGCTTTTACAGTTGTCTTAATAATTTGCGCTCTTAAATCCTCAATATCTGCTTCGATTGTATTGACTGAATTGACAGCAATGTCATACTCCCGTTGCGAAATTGCTTCCTTTTGTAAAAGGATTTTTTGGCGCGCTTCATTGTCTTCCGCGAGCTTTTTATTAAAACCTAATTTGCGTAAACGTGCTTGCAAATCATCGTCATTGATTCGAAATAGTACAGTTCCTTTTTGAACCACATCGCCTTCTTTGATATTGAGTAGTATGATACGACCAGCAATTTCTGAGCGAATTTCAACTTCTTCGTTGGCCAAAATACTTCCTGTGGAATTCACCATGTCATCAAGGCGCGTCGATTTTACGATGGAGACAATGACAGCAGTTTTGCCACCCCCTTTGCCTCCTGAGCCGCCTTTCTCCTTTTTGGCCTCCTCTTCAGGATTTTTTGAAATAGCTTGTTTGATTTTTGGGTAAAATGCGAGTCCAAGAACTAAGGCAATGGATGCAAGCGATACGATTGTTTTGGTTACTTTATTCATTGTTTTTATAGTCGGTTTAGGAGGAAAGTCAAATTACATATTTTCCAATGGTTGGCTGTCCTAAATTGTAGGTTTATTCGGCTGTTTTATAGGTTAACCAAGGTAAAATTTGTTCGTTTTGAATTTGATTCATAACAAAGTGGCTCTGGGCATTCCCGATGTTTTTGATGCTAGCCAATTTATGTAAGATAAAATTGCGGTACTCATCCATGTCTGATACGACAATCTTCAGAAGAAAATCACTATGACCCGATACGCAATAACATTCTTGAACTTCCACGAGCGACATCACATCCGTTTCAAATTGATTTAAATATTCTGCGGCATGTTCTTTGAGGGAAATATCACAGAAAACGGTTAAAGATTTGCCGAGTTTATTGGGGTTAATCGTTGCTTTGTATCCGGTAATAACACCCTCTTTTTCCATCCGCTTAATTCGTTCGTGCACAGGTGTTGCACTTAAACCAAGCCTTGAGGCCATTTCCTTATTTGACATGAAAGCATCCTCATGTAAAAAGGCTAAAATTTGCTTATCAATATTATCAATTTTGGCCATCGTTTGCTGTGGTTTCAATGATGGATGCTCCCGCTGAAATAATGCCCTTCAGCGTATCTGTACGCATATATTGTTCCAAACTAACTTGGTGCTTACCTAAACGCGTGAATCGAAGCCCTTTGAAAAGCGTATATTGATGGCTGTACATGTCACCTAATCCACTTCCTTTTGGTTTACCTGTCTTTATATCATATAAAAAGGCCTCTGCAAAGGCACGTTTTATGACTTTTCCTTCGGGGTTGATGATTTTAGGAACGAAATATAAATTATAATACGGATATTCATTTGACTGCCGCAAAGCAATGCGGACATCATACGCTTTACTTGTATCCGTTACTTGAAAATCGATGAGGATCTTGTTTTTTTGAAGCCAACCGTGTTCCGACAGGGATACCGTTTGGTCTACCAGCGTGTCGTTTTGGCAAGCAAAAGCGAACAAAATCATCATGAAAAGGATAATGCGCTTGATATACATGACTTATTGAGCTGCAGGTGCCTCAGAAGAACCTCCTTCACGCGGTGGGCGTGGTTTGAATTTCTTCTTAAACTTCTTTTTGAACGGTTTCGGTGTTGCATTTTCTCCGTCGGCAATAGGTGTAACGCCTTCCGGTTTAGGTCCTTGCTCGGGTCTTGGTTTTCGCTCTTGTTGCGGTCGTGGCCCCCGGTTTGCTTCGCCTTCTTTTCCAGGTGTCGCGGGTTTTGGTCCCCGATTATCCGGTCTTGGTCCACGTGGGTTATCACGTCCCTCCGGTCTTGGTCCACGGTTTTCGAAACGATCGCGTCCTCCTCGATTATTACCCGATTTGTTCGCCGGTTTCTTTCCACCGTATTTCTTATCCATGCGCTCCAAATCAGAATTTAATTCGGAAAGCGAAGGTTTTTCTACAACAGGAGCGTCTGGATTTAAATCCGAGAAGGATTCCGGAATAATTCCTTGTTTATTTAGTTCAATAATTTCCGCTACGCGGTCACAACTAACCGGTATCCAAATCGCCTCTTCGCCTACAATTCCAAACCACATCATGCGTTTGAAAATGTCGGTCTTTTGAAGAATCGCATCGCCCTTCTTCGTTTTCAATCGCCCTTCAATCGTAGGAATGCCTTTTAACGCATCCATGTAGGTTTCTAATTCATAGTTCAAGCAGCATTTCAAGCGCCCACATTGGCCACTTAATTTGACAGGATTCAACGATAAATTTTGATAGCGTGCAGCAGAAGTGGTGACGTTTTTGAAATCCGTTAACCAGGTAGAACAACATAATTCGCGTCCACAAACCCCAATACCACCCAAACGGCCCGCTTCTTGGCGCAGGGAAATTTGTTTCATTTCTACGCGCACTTTGAATTCGGTTGCCAAGAGTTTAATCAATTCGCGGAAATCGACCCGGTCGTCTGAAGAATAGTAGAAAACGGCCTTGGTCCCATCGGATTGAAACTCGACATCAGATAATTTCATGTTTAGCTTTAAATCACCGATGATTTGACGGCCACGGTACATGGTCGGCATATCACGCGCAATCATTTGCTCATGTTTATCTATGTCTTTATCTGTTGCAATACGAACGATGGACTTTAAATTGTCATCGTCTTTGATGCCTTTTTTCAATAATTGCAAACGAACTAATTCGCCTTGCAGCGAGACGATTCCGAGGTGAATGCCGGTGCTCGATTCAATCATCACGGCATCGCCTGTGTGCAATTCAAGTTTGTTTGAATTGCGGAAGTATTCTTTACGTCCCCCCTTGAATTTAACTTCCACAACGTGAAAACGCTGGAATTGAGGTACATCCAAGTCGGAAAGCCAATCAAAGACGTTCATTTTGTTGCAGCCTCCTGAGCCACAACCTCCGTTGCTTTGACATCCTGCGACTTCGCCTGTTACGCCTTTGGATCCACAAGATCCTGTTGAACACGATTTACATGCCATAATATATGCTTGATTGGCAAATTATCCTTTATACCGGAGAACGTCTAAGCCAATATCTCTTCTAAAATTTTTACCTTCGAACTGGATCGCAAGCGCAGCCTTTTGAGACTTCTGAATTGCTTTTTCCAGGGTATTCGAAGTTCCTGTTAATGCGATCACTCGACCGCCATTTGTTAGCAGTTGACCTGCTTCCTCACGCGTTCCTGCTTGGAAAATGTGCGCTTCGGTCACTTGATCTAAGCCCGTGATCACATCTCCTTTTCGGTAATCTTCCGGGTAACCACCGGCAACCACCATCGTTGTCACGGCATATTGTTCAGAGATTTCAATTTTTTCTTTGTCCAATGTGCCTTTGGCAGCCGCAAGAAGCAAAGATAAGAAATCTGATTCGATTCTAGGTAATACAACTTCGGTTTCGGGGTCTCCCATCCGGGCATTGTATTCAATGACATAAGGCTCGCCCTCATGGTTCATCAACCCGATGAAGATAAAGCCTTGGTATTTAATTCCATCAGCTTTTAATCCCGCTAGTGTAGGCTTAATGACTTTGTTATCTACATGTTCCATGAAGGACGCTGTCGCAAATGGAACAGGAGAAACGGCACCCATACCGCCTGTATTAAGTCCTTCATCGTTATCTCCAATACGCTTATAGTCTTTCGCTTCTGGCAAGACAACATAGTTTTCGCCATCAGTTAAAACGAAAACCGACAATTCAATTCCGCGTAAAAATTGTTCGATCACGACCTTATCAGACGCCGCACCAAATTTCGAATCTAACAGCATTTCACGCAAAGACGCCTTCGCTTCCTCCAAGGTTAATGCGATAATTACACCTTTTCCAGCGGCTAAGCCATCGGCCTTCAAGACAATCGGCAAGGATTGTGAATCGAGGTACGCTAATCCAGCATCGATACTTTCCTTTGTGAAGGTTTGCGATGCCGCTGTCGGTACTCCATGGCGATGCATGAAATTTTTTGAAAAGTCCTTACTCCCTTCTAACTGCGCTCCCTCTGCTCCAGGGCCTACGATGCCCACGTGCTTTAAATCGTCTTGCGACTCAATGTAATCTCGAACACCTTTTACCAAAGGTTCTTCGGGCCCTACAACGACTAACTCAATTTGATGTTCCCGAATCGCTTGTGCAATTCCGGCTAAATCAGCTACTCCGATGGGTAAATTTGTACCTATACGCGCTGTCCCTGGATTTCCTGGGGCAATAAATAAACTACTTAGTTGTGGGCTTTGGGCTATTTTCCATGCAAAAGCATGTTCACGACCCCCAGACCCGATAATTAATACATTCATCTGTTTTATTAATTGGCTAATTCACTCAAAAACTTTATGCGCATCAAACGCAACTCTTCTTCACTCACATCCTCAATGTTACATTCATCCAGGGCTTGTGCAATGTTGTCAGTATCCGCAGACATAAAATAATCAAAGATTTCTTCTTGTTTATCTGGTTCAATTACCTGGTTAATAAAGTAATCTAAATTCAATTTAGTTCCCGAATAACAAATGGTTTCGATTTCCTCAATCAACTCGGCCATCGATAATTCCTTCTGTTCAGCTATTAAGTCTAAATCGATCTTGCGATCCACCTGCTGGATAATGTAAATCTTGATTTTAGACTTGTTGACTGTGGATTTGACGACAACTTCCTTCGCTGTTTCAATTTCATTTTCCTCCACATAACGAATAATCGCATCTAGGAATTGCTTCCCAAATTTGACTACTTTTCCCATCCCCACGCCATTAATCTGCGCCATTTCTTCTTGCGTCGTCGGATAGGTCGTTGCCATCTCTTCCAAAGATGGATCCTGGAAAATGACATAAGGAGGAAGGTTTTTCTCCTTAGCTACCTTTTTGCGCAGGTTTTTTAAGATTTCAAATAAGGCATCGTCATAGGCTTTTGCGCCTACGGCTGCATTTTCTTCCTCATTTTCTGCGGTAATGGCTTCTTGTTCGTAGTCATGGTCGCGCGAAAAGGTCAACGGATGTGAATCTTTTAAAAATGCCTCACCTTTTTCACTAACATGCAAAACACCGTAATTTTCGATGTCTTTGGTCAGCAAATCATAAATAAGGACCTGCTTGATGAACGATATCCAAGGTGATTTTTCGTCTTCGGGATTAACTTCTTTCTTCTTTTTGCGCAGTTTTTGCTTTTTAGGTGCTTGCTCTTCGCCATCTGTGTCATCATCATCCTCATCATCATCCTCATCTTCGTCAGAAATTGCCCAGGAAATGGTTTTCCCCTTTCCGAATACAGCTAGCTTTTCATGTTCATAGCTTTGCGTGTATTGATTGGTTTTGCCCTCTAAAACATCTGCAATATGCTCTGCATCGAATTTTTCCCCCGTTTGTTTGATAGCTTCCAGAACTAAAGAAACCTCTTGTTCGGCTTTATATGTCGCTGTTGGATGCATGCAATTGTCGCAAAAACCACAATTTTCGGCCATATGCTCACCAAAATAGCTTAATAATTGCTTTCTGCGGCACACGCCTAAATTCGCATAATAGACCATTTCGCTCAGTAAAATCTTCGCATTTTCCTTCTCAGAAACGGCTTTATCTTTATTGAACTTGTCTAATTTTAAAATATCATCGTAGGTATAGAACAAGATACAGGTACCGTCTAAACCATCGCGACCGGCGCGTCCGGTTTCTTGATAATAACCTTCCAGGGATTTGGGAGCATCATAATGTATAACAAAACGAACATCCGGTTTGTCAATGCCCATCCCAAACGCGATGGTTGCCACCATCACCTCAACCTCCTCATTCAAAAACGCCTCTTGGTTCGACATGCGTACTTGTGGATCTAGTCCTGCATGGTAGGGAAGGGCTTTGATGCCATTAACGCCCAAAAGTTCCGAAACCTCTTCTACGCGTTTTCTACTTAAGCAATATATAATCCCTGCTTTACCTGTATGGCTTTTGATGTAGCGAATCAATTGCTTATCAATGTCCTTCTTCGAACGGATTTCATAATACAAGTTCTTCCGATTGAAAGATGATTTGAAAACCGTCGCGTCCTCTAAGTTTAACGTCTTTTGTATATCCTGCTGCACTTTGGGTGTCGCAGTCGCTGTTAACGCGATGATCGGCAATTTAGCATCAATCGATTCGATGATGTTGCGAATTTTACGGTACTCAGGTCGGAAATCATGCCCCCACTCCGAGATACAGTGCGCCTCATCGATGGCCACGAACGAGATGTTCGCTTGCTGTAAGAAATTAAGGTTCTCTTGTTTATTCAGCGATTCCGGAGCAATGTAGAGTAACTTAACACTACCACTAATTACCTCCGCTTTCACGCGATTAATTTCCGCCCGACTCAATGAAGAGTTTAGGAATTGCGCATTGATGCCAAAAGCAAGCATTTGGTCAACCTGATTCTTCATTAAGGCAATCAAAGGCGAAATGACAATGGCTGTCCCAGGCATTACAATCGCAGGCAATTGATAACAAAGCGATTTGCCGGCACCGGTCGGCATTAATACGAAACTATTACGGCCATCAATCGTATTCCGAATGATTGCTTCTTGCTCTCCCCTGAACTGGCTAAAGCCAAAGGTTTTTTTGAGCTGGTCCTTCAATACCTCACTAGAAATGGAAGTCGGCATAATTTATATCGTGGCGTAAGTGTTTCAGTTATTGCATAAGAATTGGTTATCTTTGTGGGTCCCCAAAATCTTACTAACATTGAAATTAAGCAAAAATATCCAAAGCACAGCAAAAAAAGTTTTAAGCCAAGAAGCTGAGGCTATACTCCGTGTAAGCAATGGAATTGATTCAGAATTCGAAGCTTGCGTCGAACATTTGTTGGCAAGCAAAGGTCGCATCGTCTTTACGGGAATTGGGAAGTCGGCGATTATCGCCCAAAAGATTGTGGCGACGATGAACTCGACGGGAACGCCTGCTTTGTTTATGCATGCTGCGGATGCGATTCACGGGGATTTGGGGATGATTCAAGCTGGCGATTCGGTTATCTGTATTTCAAAATCAGGCGATACGCCGGAAATCAAGGTTTTGGTGCCACTGATTAAGCGCACGGGTGTTTCATTGATTGCGATGGTGTCGAATAAACAGTCGTATTTAGGCCAACAAGCGGATTTTATCTTGCACGCATTGGCAGAAGAAGAGGCGGATTTGATGAATTTAGCGCCAACGACTTCGACGACTGTAGCCTTAGCATTAGGAGATGCCTTAGCTGTATGCTTGTTGGAATGCAAAGGTTTTACCGCCCAAGATTTTGCTAAATACCACCCCGGTGGAGCCTTGGGAAAACGCATGTATTTGAAAGTTAGTGATATATATCCTCAGCACGAATTTCCGGTGATTACGCCGGCAGCAAGTATTCAAGAAGCTATTCACGAAATCAGCTCGAAACGCCTGGGTGCCACGGCGATTGTAGGAGAAAATAATCAACTTGTTGGTATCATTACCGATGGCGACGTTCGTCGGATGTTGGAGCAGCATTCGAATTGGTCAGAAATTCAATTGGCCGACATGATGAATCGTACGCCCAAAACGATCGAAGCAGATGCCTTTGCGACAGAGGCTTTAGCCATCATGCAATCGCTGAACATCACGCAATTGGTTGTGACGGAAAATAAAAAGGCCGTGGGATTTGTACATCTCCACGACCTATTGAAAGAGGGCATCGTTTAAATTAGCGCATGCGGTTCGACGACTGCACTAACATCTCGTCCTTTCGTACCAAACGATTTGCAATCATATTGGCTAATAATGCTACCACCATGGCATAGAATCCGTAGCCATATTTGCCTTGTGCCTCCGGTTCGAATGCTGGCATCGCCTCTTTGAAAATTACCCAGAATGCATAGGCCATCGCGCCAGCCAATAAAAGGGAATTAATTAATCCCAGCATCATTTGGCGAATTCGGTTTTTGAAAGAGAAAATCGTGATCAAGGTAACGATTGTCGATAAGGTCAATAAAATAACAATGGCAATGGCGCTTGTTTCGGTGGTCTTTCCTGCAAAAGTTAGTGTCCATTCGTTGAAAAATAATTCAGCTCTTTGGCCTGCTTGCCCAACTTTAGCCCAGATGCTCCAGCCTGCAGAAACAAGGCTGTTGGCGATGATTACCAAGCATAAAAAAATTGTTTGTGGTCTTTGAATCATGTTTATTAAATTTTCATGCGAAATTAAGCATTTTCTTGAAAAAGCTTGGCGGCAATTTTTGCCGAACTCAAACAGAGCGGAATTCCTCCGCCGGGATGTACACTCCCTCCAATCCAATACATATTTTTAATGGCAGATCGGTAATTGGGATGACGCAGGAACGCAGCAAATTTATTATTGGAAGAGTTGCCGTACAAGGCACCTCCAGCTGATGACGTTCGGGATTCGATGCGCCGCGGGTCTAAATAGTCTTCTGCCACAATGTGATCTTCCAATTGAACGCCCAAGACCCGGCTGATTTTCTGAATGACATTCGTTCGGCATGACTGAATCAGCGTATCCCAATCTTGGCCAGAATTTGCGGGGGCATTGATTAAAATAAACCAGTTTTCACAGCCTTTAGGTGCGTCTTCTTTTGCCACTTTACTTGAAATATGCACGTAAACAGTCGGGTCATCAAACAAGGATTCTTGTTCAAATATGGCCTTAAATTCGGCTTGGTAATCTTTGGAAAAAAAGATGTTATGAACACCTAATTCTTCAAATACGCGGTTAATTCCCCAGTAAAAAATGATACCCGAACTGGATTTGGGTTGGTTGAGTAATTTGTTGGGTCGAATGGATTCCGGCAATAACTGATTGTAGCTAGGGCGGATATCCGCATTGCTAGCTACAATGTCAAAATCATACAATCCTTTTTTCGTTTGAATGCCGTCGGCCACATTGCCTTTCGTACGAATTTTCTCTACAGCTTCGTTCAAACGGAACTGAACGCCTAACTCCTTGGCTAATCGAACCAAGGCATTCGGGATTTCAATCATGCCTCCTTTGGGAAAATAGGCGCCCAAATTATACTCAAGGTGCGGAATGATCGAAAGGGTAGCAGGTGTCTGATAAGGGTCTGAGCCGTTGTATGTGGCATATCGGTCGAACAATTGCACCGTCTTCGGGTTTTTAAACTTCGATGTATGTGCTTGATGCATGGTCTGAAACAGCCCTAGTTTATGCAAATTGGCATAACCATGCATCGCTTTTTTACTTGTCCACGTGCTGAATTTATGCAAGGAGTCGTCCAGGAATAAATCGCTCACGATGTTGTATTTTTCGCCCGCTTCTTTGATATATCGGTATATCGTTGCCGCATCTTCATCGAGCGCTTCAGCCATCAATGAGGCCGTTTCAGCAGGATCCTCAAGCGTTTTTAAGCGCGTTTGGTCATCCCAAAAATAGCTGCAGATCTCAGGTAAGCGTTCGTAATTAAAATAGTCTCGCGGATTCTTGCCCGCGAGTAGGAATAATTCATCCACCAATTGCGGCATGGTAAACAGCGAGGGTCCCGTGTCAAAGCGGTAACCTTGCATTTCTAAAAGGCCCAACTTCCCGCCTGCACGTTCATTCGCTTCAAAAACCGTGACAGTATGACCCAGTAATTGCATGCGAATCGCGAATGCAATTCCTCCGATACCTGATCCGACAATTCCGACTGTTGACATGGTGATTTATTTTCCCGTAAAATTAACTAAATAAGAATAAACGGGTAAATGTTTTACACTACATACTCTTTTCCGTAATTTTGCACGAATTTTTATAATAAACTATGTTACGTACACACACGAACGGCGAATTGAGAATGGAGCACGTGGGCCAAACAGTCACTTTATGTGGTTGGGTTCAAAAAACACGTGATAAGGGAGGTATGTTATGGATCGACTTGCGCGATCGTTATGGCATTACCCAATTAATGTTGGAAGAAGGGAAATCAGACGCGTCGGCTTTGGCTTTAGCGCGTAGCCTAGGCCGCGAGTTCGTTGTGGCAGCAGAGGGTTTAGTTGTGGAACGTTTGGCAAAGAATGATAAATTGCCAACAGGCGATGTGGAGATTAAGGTGACGAATTTACGCGTCTTAAATCCAGCGAAATTGCCACCATTTTTGATCGAAGATGAGACGGATGGCGGGGACGATATTCGGATGAAGTACCGTTATTTGGATTTACGTCGTAACCCGATTCGCGAGAGTCTTCGTTTACGTCACCAAGTAGGTCGAGAGGTGCGTAATTATTTAGATAAGCAAGATTTTATTGAGGTGGAAACGCCTGTGTTGATTAAATCAACGCCGGAAGGGGCACGTGATTTCGTGGTACCTTCTCGGATGAATCCCGGTGAATTTTATGCCTTGCCGCAATCACCACAAACTTTCAAGCAATTATTGATGGTTTCAGGATTTGATCGTTACTATCAAATCGTGAAATGTTTCCGCGATGAAGATTTACGCGCAGATCGCCAACCTGAGTTTACACAGATCGACTGTGAAATGTCGTTTGTGGAGCAAGAGGATATTCTGAATATGTTTGAGGGCTTGATTCGTCATTTATTCGCTTCCGTGAAGGGCTTGGATATTGGCGAAGTTCCCCGCATGACCTATGCCGATGCAATGAAATATTATGGTTCCGATAAGCCTGATATTCGTTTCGACATGAAGTTCGTCGAGTTGAAAGGAGAGGGCATTGATTTGACTTCGGGAAAAGATTTCCAAGTATTTGATTCCGCGAATACCGTTGTCGGTATTTGTGTGAAAGGAGCTGCGGAATATACGCGAAAGCAATTGGATGAATTGACTGACTTCGTTCGCCGACCACAAATTGGCGCAAAAGGCTTGATTTATGCACGCGTTCAGCCGGACGGTGTGGTTAAATCATCGGTAGATAAATTTTATTCAGAAGCTGATTTAGCCACTTGGGCTTCGGCTTTCCAGGCAGAACCGGGCGATTTAATCTTGGTATTGTCGGGTGACGGGGATAAAGTTCGCAAGCAATTGAATGAGCTTCGCCTAGAAATGGGCACTCGGATGGGCTTGCGTGACCCGAACAACTATAAAGTGCATTGGGTTGTCGATTTCCCATTATTGGAATACGGTGAGGAAGAGGACCGTTGGTTCGCGATGCACCATCCATTCACAAGTCCTAAACCGGAAGATATCGCATTGATGGAAGCAGGAGAATTAGGTAAAGTACGGGCGAATGCCTACGATTTAGTCGTGAATGGCGTGGAAGTGGGCGGAGGTTCGATCCGTATATTCCAAAAGGAATTGCAATCGAAAATGTTTGAAGTGTTAGGATTTAGTGAGGAGGAGGCGAAAGCGCAATTTGGCTTCTTGTTAGATGCTTTTGAATATGGTGCGCCACCACATGGTGGGTTGGCATTTGGATTTGATCGCCTTTGCTCGTTGTTCGGTGGCACGGAATCGATTCGTGATTACATCGCATTCCCTAAAAACAATGCGGGTCGCGACGTCATGATTGATTCGCCCTCTCCATTGGCTCAAGCCCAATTGGATGAGTTGAAAATTAAAACGAATTTATAAGTTTTCTGAGGCGTTTAGCCTTTTTTTTCCGCTAGCTTTGGCAAACCTTCAAGGATTGCCAAAGCTTAACGGGAGGGATGATTAAAAGTCGTAATGAAAGACGGGACTCGTCCATTCGCCGGCATTGATATTCAATACTTCTTTGATTTGTCCATGGTGGATATCGAAAACCCAGCCATGTAGATGTGGAAATTGGCGTTTTTGCCAGGCCTTTTGTACAATAGTTGTTTTGGCAAGATTTTGAATTTGTTCAGACACATTAAGTTCCACAAGCCTGTCGAAGCGTTTATCTTCATTTTCAATTTCGTGTAATTCTTTATAGTGTTTCGCATACACTTCTTTAATATTTCGTAGCCATTTGTTAATCAATCCAAAGTCATGATTTGTCATGGCCGCTTTTACCCCGCCGCAATTGTAGTGGCCGCAAACAATAATATGTTTGACTTCTAATACCTCAACGGCATACTGCAATACCGACAATAAATTGATGTCTGTATGGACAACCATGTTGGCCACATTGCGGTGGACAAAAATATCACCTGGATCAGCATGAGTGATTTCTTCGGCAGGTACCCGACTATCGGCACAACCGATCCAAAGAAACAAGGGGTTTTGATCTTTTGATAAGTTATCAAAATAGGTTTCATCTAACTCGAGGCGTTCTGCCGCCCAGGCCTTATTACTTAATAAGAGTTTTTTATATTCTTTCATGTTATTTTTTCTTTAGGTCGGCTTCGATACCTCTTGCTTTTGCAGTAGATAAGAAATCGTTGATTAGCTCATTGACATCATGGTCAATAAAGTGAACTTTTGAGATGTCAATATACACTTCGCTTCCTTCAGGAATTTTTCGTAAAGCTTCCTGTATAGCCATTTTGTGAAGGAATGTGACGTCTTTTTGGAATTTGATTAAAACTTCATTCCCATTGATAAACACGGTGAACACTGCGGAGTAATTCGTCATGATGACAAACACCAAACCCACTGCGGTTCCAATAAAAATGCCCCATAATAAATCAACGCTGACAACAACAATGATGGTAACAAAAAAGGGAACATACTGTTTCCAACCTTCTTTGATGATTTTTTTGAATTGGTCCGGGTGCGCTAATTTATACCCTGTGTAAAGTAAAATACTCGCCAAGCAGGCCAAAGGGATTTTGTTTAAATATAAAGGCAAAAGCAAAATCGCAACCAATAGAAGGATGCCATGCATAAAGCCTGACATTCTTGTTTTACCGCCCGCATAAATGTTGGTCGATGACCGAACAATAACGGAGGTAATGGGGAGTCCCCCAATAAGCCCACTGGTTACATTTCCAATCCCTTGCGCAAGTAATTCGCGGTCAGGAGATGAAATGCGTTTAAGGGGATCCAAGGAATCCGTTGCCTCAAGGGACAAGAGTGATTCCAACGAAGCAACAATAGCCAATGTAAATGCAATTTGCCAAATTTTAGGATTGGAAATGAATGACCAATCGGGCGTTACGATGCTCGCGGCAATCGCCCCGATGTCACTAAAAATAGGGAGATTTACCATGTGATCTTTTGAATCTCCCAAATAGAGACTCGGGAAGTATTGACCAAACACGCTGTTTAGCAATACACCCATCAATACAACAAACAAGGAAGCAGGAAGCGCATTTAATAGTTTAATGGTCTTCCCCAATGCGGTCCAGGCAAATAATAATACCAAGCCTGCTAGGGAAATAATGATGGACCCTAGCTTGAACTCCGCGATGGATGCGAGAATTTCGGAAAACGTATTTTTCCCGTCTGATGTTTGGTCAAATTCGAATTCTCCTATAAAATCAAGGTCATCTCCCAGTGCATGGGGAATTTGTTTCAAGATTATGACAACACCGATGGCGACCAACATGCCTCGGATGACAGAGCTCGGGAAAAATCCACCAATCTTGCCTAGTTTCAACAAGCCCAATATGATTTGGATGATCCCTGCTAATATTACGGCAACCAAGAAACCATTAAATGATCCCAGGCTGGAAATGGCTTGTGCAACGATAATGGTCAAGCCCGCTGCTGGGCCACTGACGGACAATTCTGATCCAGAAAGCAAGGACACTAGTAATCCTCCCACAATTCCGGCAATGAGACCCGCCATGAGAGGGGCTCCTGATGCCAAGGCAATGCCTAGGCAGAGGGGTAAAGCGACTAAAAATACAGCTATACCCGATTTCCAATCATTGGAAAAAAAAGATTTAATATACGTTTGAGTATTCATCATGAAATTTTAATGCGTGATTTAATCTAAATAAAACGGGCATCGTTATCTGGGGGACTCAATATGGGGGGTAAATAAGCTGGACTTAATTCACCAACATAGCTGACGTATTTTTTTTGAGATGTGCTAAAGTTTTTCTCAGCATGATCGCTGTAAATTTTCAAAAAATCCAATGGATTAAATTCGTCATCAGCGTCATCAGAGTCGGATTTAGAATCCTCTTCCTCTGCGAAAGCACGCTCAGTCGTTCGGCTATACGAATAACCAGGTTCGCTCCTGGTATGAAGAACAAATCCATCCATCGGATTACTAAAGGCCGTTTGGGATGGTGTAGGTTGGCCACCCCAAAGCATGTTAAGGAAGAAAAAAAGTACCTTGATCATTCGCCTGCCTTATTTTGTATTTGGAAAATTATCTTTCCCTGCGCATCCCGTTCTTGAATTAACTCAGGTTCCTGCACATCAAATTTATCTTTCCCATAACGCCACTCTTTTTTAAGTCGCCCACCAGAACCAAATTCATAATATTCCCGCCATCGACCTATGCGTACATTGTCGTCTAATTGACCTTCCTCTTTAACATTTCCGCCTGCATAAAACGCGCGGTATTGTCCACGGATTTTTCCGAAAACCACAGGAATAATTTCTTTAATTTTCTTTTGTTCAGCATCGTAATAGCTGATGTTTGACTCGACAGGAAATCCGCGATGAAAATATTGTTTGTTGATTAATTCGCCCTCAGGTCCATAGGTTTCCCAGCGCCCATCTTTGGCGCCCATAAAGAAAAAGCCTTGTTCGGTGATATTTTGATTGACCACTCGGCGGAAAGGCCCATGGCATATTTGGGCGGATTTATTGTCTTTTAAGGAGCCCGTGACGATACGAGATTGCGCCGGGTCAAACCACCAAATTTCCGTTACATAAGGGCTTACTGCCTCATCCTCTACATATTTGACCACATTGATTTCCTCCAGGGTATTTCGCGCGCCGCTACCATAATTTCCCAAACGGCGTTCTGTTTTTACGCCTGCATATTCATCTTTGGGAGGAGATTTTTTGCTTGCTCTACGCGCGAGCATGCTGGCTTTGATGCCAAGGGTCTTTATGCCCAAATCTTCTATAATGGCTTTACTTTCTGATTTGATTTTTTTCGCCCCCTCTAATGGCTCTTCCAGTCCCGTACTTAAACGTCCTCCCAGAAAGCCCTTTTGCGCAGTGGTGTCTGTCAAAGGCTTTTTATTGGAAATCACGGCTTTCGTTTGGCCATAAGTTGTTAAGACAGCTAGAAATGCACAACAAAAAATTAAGACCTTGATTTTCATGGATTCTTAGAACGCTTCGCGCCCAAAAAAATTTCCCAAAAATAGGAATTTAAATGATTAGCTTGGGTAGTTTATGTATTTTTGCAAGGTTTTTTACGAGTTAAATCTTTCAGAACGTTCAATCATTGAAAAAGGAAGCTAAAATATATGTAGCAGGACACCGTGGTATGGTGGGCTCTGCGATCGTCCGCCAATTGAAATCCAATGGGTTTCATAACATTGTCGTTCGTACATCGAAGGAGTTGGATTTGCGAAACCAACAGGCAGTGTTGGATTTTTTCCAACAAGAAAAGCCGGAATATGTGTTTTTAGCCGCGGCGAAAGTAGGCGGCATCATTGCGAATAATACGTATCGTGCCGACTTTTTATATGAAAACCTGGCGATTCAGAATCATGTCATTCATGCGGCTTACTTACACCAAGTTACGAAATTGATGTTCTTGGGGTCGTCTTGTATCTATCCCAAAATGGCTCCTCAGCCTTTGAAAGAGTCTTATTTATTGACAGGTGTATTAGAGCCAACGAACGAGCCATACGCGATCGCTAAAATAGCTGGCATAAAAATGTGTGAGGCCTATCGTGCGCAATATGGGTGTGATTTTATTTCGGTGATGCCTACTAACCTTTATGGCCCGAACGACAATTATGACTTGCAAAATTCCCACGTATTGCCTGCGATGATTCGTAAGTTTCATGAGGCCAAGGAGCGTGGCGATCAAACCATGGAATTGTGGGGAACGGGATCACCGATGCGGGAATTTCTTTATGCGGATGATCTCGCAGAAGCTTGCTTATTTTTGATGGAAAATTACAGTGAAGTAGAGCTTGTTAATATTGGCACCGGTGTCGATGTGACAATCAAAGAACTGGCTGAAACGGTTCAACAAATTGTTGGCTTTGAAGGTGAAATTCGATGGGATGTTTCAAAGCCTGATGGGACACCTCGTAAGCTGATGGATGTTTCAAAACTACATGAACTAGGCTGGAAACACCATATCGAGTTAATGGATGGGATACGTTTAGCCTACCAAGATTTTTTACAAAATGTCGCTTTACGTAAATAATGGGAAAAGTTACTTGGTTCAGTACTTGGTTTGATTCCCCTTATTATCATCTACTGTATGCCAGTCGGGATGATCAAGAAGCCAAACGTTTTATCGATGTCCTTCAAGGTTATTTAACTATTCCCAAAGGGGCTTTGGTATTGGATGCGGCTTGTGGAAAAGGTCGACACGCCAAAATGCTTCAGCAACATGGGATGCACGTGGAGGGATTTGATTTATCTCCTAGTAGCATTGCGGAAGCGAATCGTTTGGCAAATGAATTCTTACATTTTTTTGTTCACGATCTTCGGGAGCCACTTCTTAAGCAAGAGCAGTACGATGTCGTATTTAATTTCTTTACGAGTTTTGGGTATTTTGATCATCCAACAGACAATGCTCGAGCGTTTCAAACATTCGCCGGGGGGCTGAAACATGAGGGTATTTTAGTGATGGACTTTCTGAATCCAACCTATATTCTCGCGCATTTAGTCCCTGAGGAAACAGTCAACAGAGGGTCTATCCAATTCCATATTAAACGCTGGGCAGCAGGGGGGTATCTCTACAAATCGATTGATTTTGAAGACCAAGGGCAATCTTTTGCCTTTGAAGAGAAAGTTGAATTGATTTCAAAAGAAGCCTTTTTGACTTATGCGGAACAAGCAGGTTTGACTTTTTTAAATTTGGCGGGGGATTATACTTTAGCTAAGTTTGACGAACAAACATCCCCAAGAATGATCTTTTTCTGGGAAAAGAAATAAGACCTATGCAATCTTTTCGTGCGCTCGTGACGGAAATTAGTTCAGATGGCAATGCCTCGACAGAACTACAAAATTTACCGTTGACCTTTTTACCTGCAGCTGAAGTGCTTATGAAGGTTGAGTATTCATCCTTGAATTATAAAGACGCTTTGTCGGCCAGTGGCCATAAAGGTATTACACGCAATTTTCCGCACATACCGGGTATTGATGCTGCTGGAGTTGTTGTCTCTGATACGAGTGGAGCGTTCAAAGCAGGCATGCGTGTGTTGGTAACGGGTTTTGATTTAGGTATGAATGCGCACGGAGGCCTTTCTGAATTTATTGCTGTACCTGCCCATTGGGTTATTGAAATTCCGAATGGTTTATCTACTCGCACGGCCATGCAGTGGGGGACAGCGGGATTAACCGCCGCCATGGCTGTTGACGCGTTGATTGCTAATCAAGTGACCCCTGAGAAAGGAGAGGTGTTAGTTACGGGTGCCAGCGGAGGCGTGGGAATGATAGGGATTCGCTTGTTGAGTCAATTAGGCTATTCGGTCATTGCCCTTAGCGCTAAGCCTGAACTTGCGGAAACGCTGAAAGGATTAGGGGCCTCCCGAGTGATTGCTCGACAGCAATTTGCAGACGAACCCATTCGTGCCTTATATGCGATGGAATATGCGGGGGCGATTGACACGCTGGGTGGGGACTACCTTGTTCAAGTAGTCAAGCGATTGAAATTCGGCGGTGCAGTTGCTGTTTGTGGAATGGCGTCAGGCGTTGAATTACCTTTGCAGGTGTACCCTTTTATTTTGCGCGGGGCTCGGATGCTTGGGATTTATTCGGCAGATTCTCCGCTGGCCTACAAACAACAATTGTGGTCTAAAATCGCAGGAGATTGGTCCAAAAATTTGGCGGATTTTTGTCAAGAAATAACACTTGATCAAGCCCCTAGTGTATTATCATCCATGCTAGCAGGGACAAGTAGCGGTCGTTATCTTGTTAAAATTTGACAAATTTGATGCCTTGTTGATTCGTTAATTCCGGAAATGCAATGAGGTAATTTCCAACAGGTAAAGCGTGTACGTCTACCCGAATTTTGCGATTCTCGGTAGGTAGTCTTTCTGCTCGAATCAGCTGCCCTGAATTCGTGTACAATTGGATTGTCATTTCATTTGCTGGCAGGAGCTGCTCAGGCAGGCCTATGACAATTTCATTTTGTGTAGGGTTGGGGAAAGCTGTCATTTGAGTGAATGGATTCTGCTCTTCTGAAGCTAAAATACTTACATTGTAATTATCAGATTCCACCGTGCAACCATTGATATCTGTTACCTTAATGGTATAGCTACCCGATTCTTTTGGAAAAAAATCGGCTGTGGTCGCACCCGGTATACTTATGCCATTCAAATACCATTGTGGATTTGTGCCTCCAATCGTTTTTAAAATACCGTTTGAAAAAGTTAATGAGGGCGCGACGGGTTTTGTATATATCAGATTAAAGCTTGTGCTTAAACTCGTACAGCTACTCAAATTACTTGCTTGTGCTTGATATACCCCTGCTTTATTGGCCCTGTAGGTTGCCTGTGTAGCTCCAGAAATAGGAATCCCGTTCAATAGCCACTGAATACTTGTATTTTCACTGGCACTGGCTGTCAGGTCTTTTATCTCATTTGGACAAAGTGTAAGTGATCCTGCCGAATTTAAAATGATATTTGGATTAGGACTTGTGGAAACCACTACTTGACTTCTCGGTGTAGGGCAGCCAATCGATCGAAATGACATATCATAAAAATAATAATAGCCTCCGGTGATCGCTGAACCATTAAATTTTGCACCAGATAACGTGAGTATATTCGGGATACTGTAAGGATATCCAATGTTAGTAGGTGCGTTTATTGTGTCTGAAAGGCTTTTATTACTCCGGAAAATACTAGCTCCGTTGGAACAGGATTGTGATAAAAGATAACGTCCGGCTTTCGGGAATGGAAGGTTTAAATAAACGAGTTGCCCTGGATCATTTTTGTCATCAATTAGTTGCCCATCTTTTGTTCGCGTTAGGTTACTTTGAGTACGGGTGGCAATGACATCTTTGGTGACCGTCTCCACGAGCTCCCCGGTATCTTGGTTGAAAACACTGAAGGTTATTGTTCCCGAGGTACCAACATATATACGCGCACTTTCTAACACAATGGGGCTTTTGACTTCAATGATGGGCTCAGGGCCGAAATTGTTATAATAAGTGCCTGTGCCAAATTCCGACTTGCTACTTGGCTTTAGGTTACCAGAAAAATCAGCTTGCGATACGCTGTATTTTTCGGATGCAGGAAGGCTAATACGTGCTCCAGCCCCCACAAGCGTATTGTTGGAATACCACAATGCGGCATCATTTGAAGTAATTAAGTTTACCAATGTGCCTGGAACGCATTGCGTGCCTGTCGCAAGGGGGGATTTAGGGCTTTCAATTATTTTTTCAACCCTTATGCGATTATTTTGGCCAAATTGATCGTCAGTTAGTTGGTGGCTCAGTTCAAATGTGTAGGTTTTTCCAGCCTCAATTGTCAGATTCCCTTGCAAAGCTACTTCTTGTTCACTGCCAGGATTGATTTTATCCATCGTTGCGGTCATCTGAGTAACCAATTGAGCATTAGCAAAAATGTCGACTTTTACAGGGAGCTTAGTTTGTGTTTTACTCCCTACATTTTTCAAACGGGCAAGTAAAGTTAGGTTGCCGGATTGCTGGCAGAAATTTCCCGTTATTGTGTTGACCCCGATTGCCGCAATGTCATTGGAAGCTTGTACGAGTAAAATCGTGGCTTCTAGGCTGTTGCCACTCGGAAAGATTCCGCAACTAGAATTGATGGGTTCATACGAAGAAATTATACGTAATTTATACCGATTGCCCATTTTTGTGTTCGATGTCGGCGTTATTTGTATGTTGAAAGTGTTACGAGTAATATTGGTAGATGCGTTAATTAGTTCGTCAGCATCATCGAAATCCCCATCTTGATTCCAGTCAACCACGCTACGGATGTTTTTGGCATTTGCATTGCTAAATTCAATGCCTATGCTTTTTCTTTCCCCAATTTCAATGGGAAGTGCTGCGCCGCTGCTATCAAGTGTATTCGCAATGGATTTATTATCGGCGATCATTTTTGTGATTAAAGCGCTTTTGCTTGTTGGGCTTGAGCTACAATAACTTGTTCCTCCGATTCCGGTAAGAATGAGCGAAAAGTCTTGTTGGCCATTTTTTAGCGTGCCTTTGTGGTTTACCGTGAGCGTATAGGTTTCACCAGGTATGGTATTGGGTATGTTTATTTTTTCCACATTATCCAGGATATTCACCCCCGTTTTTGCGAGTAAACTAGGATTCTCGGGATCTAAGATAAAGGGAAGATATATCCCTTTACTATCTTGTATTTTGATATCTAGATCGTTGATAAGACGAGGGCTTCTATTGTTTAAACTACTTGCGATAAGCGGTAAAACATTTCCCTCTGGGTCAGTCCAGCAGAGGGTAGCGCTCATATTTTCTGCACCTGATGCGATGATTTTTTCTGTGTAAAATGTGCCATTACTTAGGCTCAACTCACGGATGGCCTGTGTTTTGCCTTTGTTTTGAATGATTGAGGCAGCATTTTCAGCGTTTAACAATCCCCAGCCACTTTGATAATCGGGTCCTGCAGGCCCAAAATCCATAGCACTGTGAATCACCAATCCTTTAAGCGTAGCAGAACGCATGAATTTGCCCGTATTGAGTCGACTATACAATTGCTGTAATAAAAATAGGGAGCCGGCAACTTGTGGGGAGGACATGGATGTACCATCCAGGCTCGTATAAGATGCATTGGATGTGTTGCTGGTGGATAATATATCTGTTCCTACCCCCATGATATCGGGCTTAATTCGGCCGTCGTCGGTAGGGCCCCAACTAGAGAAATCGCTCACTCGAATCTCTGAAGGTAGGTTTGGCGGTTGTTGGATTGATTCAATTGCCCCTACGGTTAGGATATTTTTAGCTGTTCCTGTTGTGGAAATGATATCGTATGCGTCGTTTGTTGTTCGGATAATGTTACTTGAATCACGCGTATTTTTTAATAAATAATACTCGCCTTTGGCAAAGTCGGGCCCATTTTCAGAGCGACTATTTCCTGCTGACTTTGTAATTAAATAATAAGGGGCGTTATAGGCAATTCGGTCAAGTGACTGAGCATTGCTATCATAATAGCCAAATTTGTAGTCTTCAAGCGAACTGATGGCATCATTGCCCCACCATTGCCATTTACGTTTGGTGGAATCATAAATCCAGCCTGCTTGATAACCATAGGAATGATTACTGATAAGTAGGTTGGGTGATGCGGCACTTATTTCTGAGTTGTCATTGTTGTAGTCCCAAACTTTTAAATCCGCGCCAAATGCCATGCCGCGGGCTGATGCAATGACCCCTCCTGCAATCATCGTACCCGCTACATGTGTCGCATGCAGGTCTGGGGATAGGGATGTTTCTTGTAATTTAGCCCTGCCATTGAATTCTTGGTGGGTAACCATGACGCCACCTCCGTCCCACATGGCTAGTTTTCCCGCGAGTGTGTCCGATTTTCCGTTAAGGGAAAGCCCAAGATTCCCACCGCCGTACAATTGATCTGTACGGGTTATTTGGCCTGATCGCCGATTGGATTCCGTGCCCAAATAAAGGGGCTCTCCTAATTCGTTGATGTATTGTAAATAAATTTGTTTATCTCCAATTTGATCAACACGTTTGATGCCTTTTTCTGTAGAAATTTTAATACTTTCTGTGTAGCGTTTGTTTTCTTGTAGACTAAATTGCTTGGCATGCTCCTCAATTTGCGCCTTCGCTTCTTTGCGATATATTTCACGTTGCGCATACACGTTGCGCATACTGAATACAGAGAAAAATAGGGTTAAGAAAAGTGAGTATATGCGCATAGCTAAGCTGCTTGAGAGATTGCTAATTTAGGCTTTTTCCTTCAATTCTACACGAAAGGTTTTTCGGTGGATTGCGGTGGGACCTAAGTTGAGTACAGCTTTTCGATGTTCTAAGGTTGGATAACCTGCATTGCGTTCCCAGCCGTAACCTGGATATTGTTCGGCGGCCTTTTGCATCCATTCATCGCGGTAGGTTTTTGCCAGAATGGACGCAGCAGCAATGGAAAAATACTTGGAATCGCCTTTCACGATACAGGTATGTTGAATGAATGGGTAACTGATGAAGCGGTTGCCATCAACTAATAAATGGTCTGGGGGCGTGCGTAGTTTGTCCACAGCTTTATGCATCGCCATAACGCTCGCTTTATAAATATTTATTTGATCAATGGTCTCATGATCCACTTCTGCAATCGCATAGTCAATCGCATAATTTTTAACGACATCGATTAACTGCTTGCGTTGCTTCGCATTCAGTTGCTTGGAATCAGTCAATAATTGATCGTGAAAATCTTTCGGTAAGATAACGGCTGCCGCAACGACAGGACCCGCTAAGCACCCGCGTCCTGCTTCATCAAGGCCTGCTTCGATCCCTTCGGATTGGAAATAGGGCAATAAAGCAGATTTGATAAGTGACATAAATAGGGCCGAACGATAAAATTTGTTGGTGTTTCCACAAATATGGCTTAAAATTGCTAATTATTTTCAAAGATTCCACCTATGAACAAGCACCTCGTTTTCACTTTTTTGTGTCTTTGCCTGTTGGTAAACTCCGTGTCTGCTCAGAAAAATCGGACTAAAAAGATATTTCATCTCGAGGCTAAGTCGGCAAGATTCAGTGGCGAGGGCGTCGGAGGTGAGACCTATTTTTTTAAACCAGCCTTTGAAGTAGGTTTTGGACTAAAATATCCCTTAACGTCCCGAGTTAGTTTCAATCCCGAATTAACACTCGCACAAAAAGGCTTTCATGGAAAAACGAATTACTCAGATTCGACCTACACAGAACGTAATTTGTCATTAAATTACCTTGATATTAGCCCAAATTTTGAAGTGAAACTGGGCTCTGTTTCCGAATATGCGAATGGATTTTCTATTTGGGGAGGCCCTTACATGGGTATCGGATTGTGGGATAATGCGACTTATGACATTCGTAGTGAAAATTCATTAAAACCCGGGGTCTATCTATTGACCTCGACAGAAGGCGAAAGCTTTTCGCGCGACATTCGCCGACTGGACATGGGCTTCAAAGTTGGGATTGGGGTTACTACTCAAAACTTTGTTTCGGTAGGTTTAACCTATCAGGGAGGTCTCATGAATATTGCCACGGATTCCAAGTCATTGTATAATCAATCACTCGGATTTTACATGCGTGTTTACTTTGACGATATCCTATAATCTATCGATTGAATAACAATCGCTCCCCCTTTTTGCTCTGATCGAATTGACCATTTGCATAAGCTAAATGCCCTGAAACAAAGGTATGTGTAATGCTATGTGGAAATTGGTGTCCTTCCAAAGGTGACCACGCACATTGATACTGCAAAGAAGATTTTGTTACTTCATGCGATTGTTGTAAATCAACAATGGCCAAATCTGCCCAATAACCTTCCCGAATGTATCCACGGTCCTGAATTTGAAAACATTCTGCCAAATTGTGGGCTGTTTTTTCGGCGATTTGGGTTAAACTTAGAACGCCTTCAAGACTCATCTCCAGTAACATCAACATCGGATGTTGCACTAGGGGAAGGCCTGATGGTGATTTCCAATAGCCTTGTTGTTTTTCCTCCCAGGTATGCGGCGCGTGATCTGTGGCAATAACATCAATCGCACCTGTTTGAAGCGCTTTCCGAATCGCAGCGCGGTGTCTTGCGTCTTTTATCGCAGGATTGCACTTGATTTGATTGCCCAAGCTTTCATAGCTCGAAGCATCAAACCACAAATGGTGAACACAGGCCTCCGCCGTAATGCGTTTATCTTTTACGGCCTTTCCCGTTTCGAATAAGGCTAATTCTTCTTCTGTGCTGATGTGTAAAATATGTAAACGCGTATTTGATTTTTTGGCCAAATCAACCGCCATGGATGACGATAAATAACAAGCCTCTTCATTACGAATCAAGGGATGGATAAAAGCTGGCGCATCTTCCGATGGGTATTTTTCTCTGAATAATTCCAAACGCGCACGTACCGTTGCTTCATCCTCACAATGCGTTGCTATCAATAATTCACTTGAACTAAATAGCGTTTCAAGGGTTTTGGTGTTGTCAACCAGCATGTTACCGGTGCTAGATCCCATGAAGATCTTAATCCCACAAACATTGTTTTTGTTTGTCTTTAAAACTTCTTCCAAATTGTCATTCGCTGCTCCCATGAAGAAAGAGTAATTGGCTAATGAATTTTCGTGGGCTATGTGGTATTTGTCGGAAAGTAATTCCTGCGTCAGCGCATTAGGCACCGTATTGGGCATTTCCATAAAACTCGTCACACCACCGGCAACAGCTGCACGCGCTTCGCTCGCAATTGTTGCCTTATGGGTTAATCCAGGTTCTCTAAAATGGACTTGGTCGTCAATCATACCCGGGAAAACATGTTTGCCCTGCAGGTCAATCACTTGTTCGTTTCCGATGGGGCTTATGCTCGTGCCGATTTTCTCAATACGTCCGTTTTTTATACGAATATCTCCTGACGTGATTGTGCCTTCATTAACGATTTGACCATTTTTCAATAAATATGCCGACATATTATTCCTGATTTATTTGTATGATTTTAAACTCGGTCCGACGATTCTGCTGATGCATTTCTTCTGGGCAATCCACGCCGTCTGAACATTCGTTGATTAATTGACTTTCGCCATAGCCTTTTGGCTTAATTCGATCTTTTGCGATGCCGCGTTGAATGATGTATTTCACCGCTGATTCCGCACGGCGTTGCGAAAGCTTTTGGTTATAAACAACCGTAGCGCGGGCATCTGTATGTGCTCCCAACTCCAAATTTACCTGTGGATTATCTTGCAAGAAATTGACAATCTTATCTAACTCAAGAGCCGCATCTGGTCGGATATCGGCCTTATCTAAATCGTAATAAATGGAGTTTAATTGGTAAAATTGACTTATCTCTTTTCCGATCTCCGGTTGGTCCATCACGATTTTGAACGTAAATGTCGTATCCGTAATATCTCTCTTTAACAAGGCCTGCGGTATTTCGCGACCTTCCAATGAGAAGCTTGAGCGTGCAGAAATATAGCCATCCTTCTCAAGTTTAAATTGAATTTCATCGCCTGAGCTCAAGCTTAGTTGATCGATTTTGCCAACTTTATCACTGGTGAAAATTTCACTGGTTTCCCCATTTCTTCTTGCACTTACTTGCACGCCTGGAATTGCTTTGCCATCTGGCTGCACAACTTGTACGGCTAGGGAATAATTAACCGATTTTAAGACCTGATTTGTCGCGGTATTGGTCGTGTCGTTTGACCACCAATGCTCTTCTGATCCGTTGGATTTGAAATAATAAATGTCATCATCCCCTTTTCCTCCTGGTCGGTTTGAGCTGATGTAGCCCGAAAGTGGGTCGGATAAGTTGATGGCAAAATCATCGCCGATGGAATTCATGGGGACACCTAAGTGCTCGATGCTGATTTCATTATCGTTTCGACTAGCTACATACAGGTCTAAGCCGCCGATGCTCGGATGGCCATCCGATGAAAAATAGAGTTTGCCATTTTCGCTAACAAAAGGGAAAATTTCATCTCCTGGGGTATTGATGATGGAACCTAGGTTTATTGGCCTTCCAAAGCGTCCTGAATTATCAATAGGTACGCGGTATAAATCGAGCCCACCTTTTCCGCCACGGCGATTCGAGCTGAAATACAATGTTCGATCATCATAAGAAAAGCAGGGACTGCCATCCCACGCGATGGAGTCAGAGATGGCTAAACGCTCCGGTTCCGACCAATCATTTCCGTTTTTCTTTGCGATATACAAATCGACATCCGGCGAAGGGTCTTTGCTTTTTCCGGTATTTCCTCGGGCGAAAACAACCGTTGTTCCGTCGTGAGAAAAGGCGGGTGTGCCATCATTCGCGTTTTCCTTGTAGAGCTGGGTGCTGAATAAATGTGGCGTGGAAATCTCGTTTTCTTTTAATAAAGGTGCGCTATATAAACCTAAAAAAGGAAGGCCGTTATTTTTATAAATCAATGGTTTACTCGAGCTCGTAAATAGCAATTCATTTCCCATTTTTTGTGCAGCAAATTCCGTTTTGGGCGTATTGCCCATTAGGGGGAAAAGGACAACAGGACTTTGCTTCTGAATCAGTGTTGGAATTTTATCCAAATTTTCTAATTCAATTTCAGCCTTAATTTGGTAAAAACGATTGGGTTTGCTTTGCAAAAATTTGGTCAATGCTGTTTTGCAGCGGGCATAATCACCTAAGGACTTCGCGGCTAATGCGATGTGATAATTGATTAAGACATCTTCAATTCCTTGTGCTTGGGCTTTTTGATAATAGGGGAGTGCTAAGCCTATCCGGTTGGAGAGGCGATAGGATTCTGCCACATAATAAGCACTTTTGTCACCAGCAAGTTGTTGGTCCGCCAAAGGCTTAAGTGCTTGGATGGCCCATTCGTATTCGCCTCGTTCAAAATATTTTAAGCCTTTTTTGCTTGTTTGGCGCGCAGGATTACAGCCAAATATCGTAATGATTACGATGAAAAAAGCGAGTAAACGGGTGAATTGAGTGGATTTTGCTAGCATGGCCCTTAAAGATCTTTCAAATGTAATAAGCTATGCTCGTTTTTTTGATGTACCTTTGCATAAATTATCAATCAGTCAAGGAAATAAATCTTTGGCAAATCCAGCAGTGATGTTGCATATTTTATGAGAAAAAGAATTCAGAAAGACGACAATCGTCGTTCAGATGCGCCGCGTAGTAATTCAGGTGGTCGCTCAACAGCAAGAAATTTTAGTGATCGTTCTTCAGGACCCAATCGGGCTTCTGCAGGAGACCGTAAACCTTATGAAGGTGGCGAACGTCGTCCGTACAACCGCGAAGGATCTGGCGATCGTCCGCATACGCCGCGCATACCGCATGAAGGTGGCGAACGTCGTCCGTACAATCGTGAGGGATCTAGCGATCGTCCGTATACGCCGCGCGCTCCGCGTGAAGGTGGTGAGCGCCGTCCGTACAATCGTGAAGGATCTAGCGATCGTCCATATACGCCACGTGCGCCCCGTGAAGGTGGTGAACGTCGTCCTTACAACCGCGAGGGATCTAGTGATCGTCCTTATACACCGCGCGCACCGCGTGAAGGTGGTGAACGCCGTCCGTACAACCGCGAGGGATCTAGCGATCGTCCATATACGCCACGCGCACCGCGTGAAGGTGGGGAACGTCGTCCATACAACCGTGAAGGATCTAGCGATCGTCCGTATACACCGCGCGCACCGCGTGAAGATGGCGAACGTCGTCCGTACAACCGTGAGGGATCTAGCGATCGTCCTTATACGCCACGTGCACCTCGTGAAGATGGGGAACGTCGTCCTTATAACCGTGAAGGATCTAGCGATCGTCCATATACGCCACGTGCACCTCGTGAAGATGGGGAAGCGCCTCGTGCGCCATTTAGAAGAACAGGCGGAGATTTTACGCCACGTCCTCCGAGAGATGAAACTCCTCGTAATTTTGAGGCACGTGAGGAACGTAAATTTACCCCGCGTGAAGATGATGGAGGACGTGCTACGAAATTTTCGAAGCGGGATACATTTAAAAGTCGCAATCGGCATGATCAGGCACCAGCCTTTTCACCCGCATATAAATTAGATCGTTACAAAGAGACAGCTCCTGCCAAAATTCAAAAGAAAATTGCGCAGATTGAGCGTCGTGGTGATGATGTTCGCTTAAATCGTTTCATCGCCAATGCGGGTATTTGCTCTCGTCGGGATGCGGATAAATTGATTGAGGCAGGAGAAATCAAAGTAAATAATAAAGTAGTGACTGAAATGGGATACCAAGTTGGGCCTACTGATGTCGTGAAATACGGTAACCGTCGCTTGAATCGTGAGAAGCCAGCGTATGTATTATTGAATAAGCCCAAAGACTTTTTAACAACGACTGAAGATCCTGCTGATCGTAAAACTGTCATGGAACTCGTGAAAAATGCGGGCGATGCGCGTATTTATCCTGTTGGTCGTTTGGATCGCAATACGACCGGATTGTTATTATTGACAAATGATGGGGAATTAGCGGATAAGTTGACGCACCCTTCCAATGAAATTGAAAAGATTTACCAAGCGGAATTAGACAAACCTTTGACCGATGAGGATTTTGATAAAATCAAGGAAGGATTGAAATTGGAAGATGGTGAAATTAAAGTTGATGATTTGGCCAAAGTAACTCCGGATGGTTATGTCATTGGTGTGAAAATTCACTCGGGTAAAAACCGCATTGTGCGTCGTATATTTGAACACCTAGGTTATGAGGTGACGAAACTGGATCGAACAACCTTTGCGGGTTTGACGAAAAAGGATTTGCCACGCGGTAGCTGGCGTTACTTAACGGAGCGCGAGTTAGTGAAACTGAAATATTTGCTATAGTGTAAACAAAAGAAAAGGCCCAGTGAAAACTGGGCCTTTTTTATGTGTTAAGCGAATGACTTAGATGTTCATCAACGATTCGCGACGTCTCATTTTTCCTGCTGGAATACCAAACATCATTTTGAAACGACGGCAGAAATAAGCTGTGTCTTTGTAGCCAACTTCAGAACCAATCGCACGGATTGATTTCTTCGTCGTGCGTAACAAGCCTACAGCTGCTTCCATGCGTTGGTATTCGATGTAATCTTGTGGATTAATTCCTGTCAACATTTTGAAATATTGACCTACGTAATCTTCAGAGACATTTGCAACGTTCGCAAGTACTTTGTTTGATAAATCTCCGCCGATATGATCTTTGATGTAAGCGAAAATGTCAATTAAACGTGGGTCTTTGAAGTACGTACTGTTGGTGGCTAATTGCTCAACGAATAAACGGTTTTGGATGATGTAACGAATGACCTCGATAACGATTTCTTCCGTTTTGATTTTGATGATACGGCCTTTGCCAATCTCATCCGACATATCCTCCAATAAAATTTCTTTAATCGTCTGTGCGAGCTTTTCGTCCTTTTTAATTAGGAAAGGAGGGATGTCTAGGGATGTAAAGAAATTAACTGAGTCAAAAACTTTCGCTTCAAAAGCCACCATGCCAAAAGAGTTGTCATGTGAGCCAATGTTTTGCGAATCCATGTTCAAGTCGAAGTACAATTCGCGGTGCGTCATGAACTCTTCGTTGTTGACAGCTTTTGGTTTTTCTGCGTTTCCGTAAGTTACGCTAACCATTTTGCCGCCAGGGATGAAAAGCATATCCCCTTCCTCTACCGGAGTGTCTTCTTCGCCAAAAGAAACTTCGCCTTTGTACAATATCAAGAGCGAATTTTCCACATCGTAATAATTCTTAATACGAATAGGTTGTAATATTCTTATGTTACGTGCTTTGATGAATTTGACCCCAAGGGACTCAATGATCTTGTTGTAATCTTCCATTTTATTGCTGATTATTCACCGACAAACACGGTTTTGACTTTTTAATTTGGACAAAACTAATAAATCAGATAATAATTCCAAATTATTTTATATTAATTTTTGTCCATTTGCCTAAATGTGTCGACCAGTATTAATTGTAATATACCTATATATCCCGCTGGCGGGGTGGTGGCGGTTTGAATTTCTGTGCTATTCTGTTTTTTATAATTATTTTTAGGGGGAACAGAAATTTGATATAAAATAAATAATTAGGTCATTTTTTATCTGTAAATTTGTTTTCTAGAGCATGTATAGCTTTACTATTTCCCCTATTTGAAACACCATGGGACTATTTAACTTCCTGACCAAGGACATCGCCATTGATTTAGGTACAGCGAATACCTTAATTATTCACAAAAATCAAGTTGTTGTTGACGAACCGTCGATTATCGCTTTAGACCGTAACACCAATAAAGTGTTAGCTGTAGGTCGACAAGCCATGATGATGCATGAGAAAACAAATGATAATATCAAGACGATTCGTCCATTGAAAGATGGAGTTATCGCTGACTTTACCGCGGCAGAATTGATGTTGCGCGGATTAATCAAAATGTTGGATCGTGGGAATTCATTTTTCTCTCCGGCGTTGCGCATGGTGATTTGTATTCCTTCTGGGATTACGGAGGTTGAGAAACGTGCGGTAAAAGATTCAGCTGAGCATGCAGGTGCTCGTGAGGTTTACATGGTGCATGAGCCTATCGCAGCAGCGATTGGTATCGGGATTGATATTGAGCAACCGAATGGTTCATTGGTTGTTGATATCGGAGGAGGAACGACAGAAGTTGCGATTATCTCATTAAGCGGTATCGTTGTTGAAAACTCGATACGTGTTGCAGGAGATGAATTTACCCGTGACATTAAAGATTATTTGTTACGCGAGCACAAATTGGTTATCGGTGAGCGTTCAGCGGAACAAATCAAAATCCAAGTAGGAGCTGCCTTGCCAGAATTAGAAAATCCACCAGCAGATTTTGAAATTCGTGGTCGTGATCAAATGACTGGTATCCCGAAAGAAATCTTGATTAATTATTCTGAAATCGCATATGCCTTGGATTCGTCCATCACGAAGATTGAGGTTGCCATTATGGAAACCCTTCAACGTGCTCCGGCAGAACTTTCTGGGGACATTTTCCATAACGGGATTCATTTAGCCGGTGGTGGTGCCATGTTACATGGTTTGGACAAGCGTATTGAGAAGAAAACACAATTGAAAGTTCACGTAGCAGATGATCCATTAAAAGCGGTCGTACGTGGTACGGGTGAAATCTTGAAAAACCTAGAGAAATACAAGCCAGTTCTAATTACCTAGTTTTCAATCGCGATAACTCATGATTCAATTGTTCCAATTTTTAGCGCGTCAAAGGGTTATCCTTTTGCTTTTGTTGCTAGAATTGGTCAATGTTTGGGCGGTATTTAAATACAATGCCTATCAGCACACACTTTATTTTAATACGACAAATCAGTGGGCGGCCTCCATTCTTGCTACCACGCAGGAGGTAAAAACCTATCACCAACTTCGTATCGTTAATGGTACGCTGGCTCAGGAAAATGCACAATTGCGTACGGAATTGTTGCGTTTAAAGAGTCAGCAACAACCCCTCACAAAACTACCCTATTACGTCAGTGAGGCGATGTTGAATCGCTATCAAGCCGTAGCCAGTCGGGTCATCGATCAATCTACCCGCATGTCACAGAATTATTTGACGATCGATAAAGGTCGTTCGGATGGAATATTGCCTGGCATGGCTGTGATTTCTTCGACGGGAATTGTGGGGAAAGTGATGTCTTGTACAGATAATTTAGCTTTAGTTGTTTCTGTATTACATACGAGTAATTCAGTTTCTGCCAAACTAAAACGTAGTGGGGAATTAGGCTACATCAAATGGCCAGGTTATCAAAGTGAAGTTGCTGACATGATGGATGTGTCCAAATATAAAAAGGTCGTTAAAGGAGATACCGTAGTTACCTCGGATTATAATGCTGTTTTTCCTCCGAACATACCGATTGGTATTGTTGCCAAGGTGGGCCTCGAAAAGGATGATACTTTTCACGATATTAAGGTCATGCTTTTCACGCAGTTCGCCACCTTGCAATATGTGTACGTGATCAAGAATCGCTTGGCAGGCCAGCAAGCACAATTGGAAACGACTAAACCGAAATCAGAATAAGATGAACTTCACATTTAATTTTAAATGGTTTTTCTCGGTTGTTTTTGCCATCGCCATCCAGGTGTTGTTTTTGCGTGATATTGCTATTGCCAACGTGGCATTTTGTTTCATATACACCTGGTTTTTGGTGAAAGCTCCCATGCAAATAAATCCCCTATTATTACTTTTGGGTGCGATGTCTGTGGGTTGGTTAATCGATATTTTCTATAATACGCATGGGATGCATGCCTTTGCCTGTGTACTTGTTGCTTGGCTTCGTCCTGTATATTTTCGAATTCTTACACCTGCCAATGGTTACGATGAACGTTCAAGCATTTCTTTGGCTGAAATGAAATGGCTTTGGTTCTTTCCCTATTTATTCCTCATGTTGATGTCACATCATTTGCTCTTATTCATTTTAGAGGCAGGTGATTGGACTTTAATCGGCTTTAGTGTTCTGAAAGCCTTGTCTTCAACTTTGTTAGGGATGGCCGTATTTGGCATTTTAGAGTTTTTCAACCGACCTGAATAGGTCTTTTTGGCAGATTTATTTTTGGTCTTAGATTTGTAGGCATTAGCCCGCACATATCATATGCGATGTGCTTAATCGCCTAACATGGAAATACCTACCCAATCGGTTTCGCAGCCTCAAGCTCACGCCCAAGCGCTATTTGAGAAAGAATTTATGCCGCACCTCGATGCGATGTATAATTTCGCGCTCCGTTTAACGAATGATGAAGATGATGCACAGGATCTTGTTCAAGATACGTGCATGAAAGCTTTTCGTTTCATTGATTCCTTCGAGCCTGGGACCTATGCCAAAGCCTGGTTATTTAGAATTCTAAAGAATAATTTCATTAATGATTATCGTAAAAAATCCCGGGGACCCTCGAAAGTGGAGTTTGAATGGGTCGAGCAGTCTTTCTCGGGAGATGAAGATCAAGAGCCAGCTTCACATGCTGATTTGCATGCGGAAACGGTCAACGAGATGCTGGGTGATGAAATTACAGCAGCGATACAAGCCCTGCCCGTGGACTTTCGCATGATCATCATTCTCTGTGATTTGGAAGAATTTAGCTACGAGGAGATGGCGCGTATTTTGGATATCCCAATCGGGACAGTGCGTTCGCGATTGCATCGCGCGCGAGCTATCTTGAAAGAGAGCTTAGCCACCTATGCAAAAAGCAAGGGGTATCACTGACAATGTGTCACTCCTTCGAAATGAACTTTTTATCCCTTCCTTGTTGTTAAAAAAATTAGTGCATGAAGCACGTAAACTCATGAAAAAGACTTGTACCCATCAGCCTGATTGTTTAAAGTTAATTCAACGGATTATTGACCGCGAAGCTACGCCCGAGGAAGAAGCGGCGTTTCTCGCGAATAAAGATCAGTGTTTACCCTGCCAAGAAGGATTTGAACTCGAGCAATCTTTACGCAAAGCCATTAAATCGAACTGCTCAAGTAAGTGCCCAGAAGCACTTTTCGCTCGCATCAAAGCAAAACTTTTTGTCGTTTTAATCCTTATTTCCATTCTTATTCCGTTATTTTGCTAGCTAATTAAATCAAGCAGCACTTGGAAGGTAAACTCATTATTTTTTCTGCTCCATCCGGATCCGGCAAAACAACCATCGTTAAAGAATTATTGGCGAATAACCCGAATTTAGGGTTTTCCATTTCCGCATGTACACGCGACAAACGTGGGCGCGCTGAGGCAAATGGACAGGACTATTATTTCATGACGCCTGATGAGTTTCGGGCTAAAATTGATGAAGATGCTTTTGTCGAGTGGGAGGAAGTTTATCCGGGAGCATATTACGGAACCTTAAAATCTGAAATTGAACGCATTTGGGCATCTGGTAAACATGTCATTTTTGATGTGGATGTGAAAGGTGGTCTAGCCTTGAAAAACTATTACAAAGAGCGTGCATTGGCAATTTTTGTTAAGGTCCCAACGCTTGAAATGCTGGAAGATCGATTGCGCGCGCGTGGTACGGAAACGGAAGAGTCTCTCTCAAAACGTATTTTCAAAATGAAATTCGAATGGGCTTTTCAAGATAAATTTGATGTGATTCTCGTGAATGATCAATTGAAAGATGCAGTCAAAGAGGCACAAGACTTATTTGATAATTTTACGCGCTAAGATGAAAGTCGGCCTATTTTTCGGATCGTTTAATCCCATTCATCATGGCCATCTGATTATTGCGCAAGCAGTATTAAATCAAACAGATGTAGACCAAATTTGGTTTGTCGTTTCTCCTCAAAATCCGCACAAACAGAGTAAAACGCTCTTGCATGAATTCGATCGCTTAGATTTAGTGGATCGTGCCATTGCCGATAATTATCAATTCAAAAGTTCCGACATTGAATTTCATCTGAGTAAACCATCCTACACCATCCATACGCTTACGCATTTGACGGAGAAATTTCCCAAGGATTCGTTTCGTTTAATCTTAGGTGGGGACAACCTCGAACAATTCAAAAGCTGGAAGAATTACAATCAGATTCTTGATTATTTTGGGTTATATGTTTACCCGCGTGGCGAACAAACGCAGAGTGATTTATGGCAGCATCCAAAGGTCACACGTATTGAGGCGCCCTTATTGCAGATTTCGGCGACGTATATTCGGCAATGCGTCCAACATGGGCAGTCGATAAAATATCTAGTTCCTGATAGCGTTGAGGAGCGAATCCAATCTAAAAAATTCTACATTTAGGCCTTATCGCCTAACATGTGTTTTCCTTTTTTAGCCCTTTCCCATTTTTACGTATTTTAGGTCTCTGGGTCATAGGACTTTTGTGCTACCCCCATGGTTATGTTTTGTTGGCGGTCATTTTAACACTCGCTTTATTCAAGCGTGGTTTAATTAGCAGCCTGCTGCTCATTGGATTTGCATTTTTACGGCTCTATCAAATATCCTCGGAATTCACACAACTCATTCCTAAACACGACGCGTTTGTTTTCCAGGTAAATCAGGCGCCCATACGTGGTCCGCGGGCTTGGAAAACGCAAGCAAAAATCATCGCTGTCCGCCATGGGGAACAATGGGTAAAAGTGCATGCGATATCCAACTTATTTATTCCGGGTAAGGATGTTGTTCCACGTCGTGGACAGGTAATTCAAGCCTATGGGACAATAAAACCGATTCCCTTGCCCCTGTTGCCCGGAGCTTTTGACTGGAGGCATTATTATGCTTTGCAAGGAATTCATACTACTGGCTTTGTGCCAACAGAACATTTGAAGTTGTTGCGAGATGCAAGCCCAACGCAATCTGTTTTTGAGCGTATGCGGACGGAGGCGAGCTCTTATTTACATCGAGTATTACCTCAAGGTGTTCATCGGAATGTTGCGGATGCCATGTTTTTGGGCATTGGTACTACAATCGATTTTGAAACTCGTCAATCATACGCCTCCTTAGGCGCTATTCATATTTTGTCGGTGTCGGGCATGCATGTTGGCTTGCTGTATTTGGGCTTACAATTTATCTTCGGTTTTCTGCTCCGATTTCGCCCTTGGGGCCCTCGATTTTATTTCGGACTCATCATGCTGGTGCTTTGGTCTTATGCAGCTATGTCGGGATTTTCTGCCCCGGTTTTACGTTCTGCTTGGATGTTCTCAGTCTTGTTGTTTGCCCAAATTTTTCGTTTGCGAACCCATCCGATGAATGTTTGGGCAATTTCTGGTTTTGTGTTGCTCGTAATTCAGCCCATGGATCTTTTTCAGGTAGGCTTTCAACTGTCTTATGCTGCGGTGTTGGGACTTATTTTATTCCAAAGGCAAATCGTAGCCTTATGGTCACCGAAGAATTGGCTCATCAAACAAACCTGGGAATTGACATGCGTCGCGATCAGTGCTCAAATATTCACATGGCCACTGATCATTTATTACTTTCATCAATTCCCCAACCCGTTATATTTCTTTTTGCTAAATCCTCTGTTGGTTTTATTTTCGACACTCACCTTAGGCATTGGCTTTATCTTTCTGATTTTAGCTCCGATCATCAGTTATTTCCCGCTTGTTTTTTCGTCGCTTGGACATCTGGTTTTGATCAGTTTCGAACTCCTGCACGGCTTGATGTTTGCCACAACGGATCGTTTTCAAACCGTTATTTCATTTATTCGCTTGAATCGAGCCGAACTAATTCTTTATTATGTGGGCCTCGCTTCACTTTGGCATTGGTGGTCATCCCGAAAAGTATGGGGACTTTTTCTTTGTGTTGTTCTGTTGGCAGGGATTTTGATCCATCGGTTGAGTGAGCCTTTGCATGATGAGGCCTATTTAAGCGTAGCTGACAAACAGGTGGTCTTTCTTCGTACCCAAGGGCTACGCGGGCAAAGCTATGGCGCCGCAAGTCAAGCCTGGCTGCAGTCCAATGCAGGAGCTTGGTGGGCAGGTAATCAGGTGGTGGATACCTTGACAAGCAACTGGCCTAAGGGTAGTTTTCAATGGGAATTTCGAGGAGAGGAATTCGTGTACCTGACAAAGCCGAGTGTCCAACGAAATGCCAACCCTAGTCATCTGATTTTAGATCCTGGCTTAGACTTGCGCGATCCCCGTTTTTTGAAGACATGGCGCGGGTCTACCTGGTATTTCATGCGTAGGCCGACTGCCTATCGTTTGAATAAATTGAAACCATATTGGCCTAATCAAGTATATTATTTAGCCGAACAATCTGCTGTTCATTTTCCATAAAAAAAGGCTGCCTGGTTAAGGCAGCCTTGAAAGATTAGCTAGGTTTCTTCTCGTTACGTTTACGTTCGTTTGGATCTAGGAAGATCTTACGCATACGTAAAGATTTAGGAGTGATCTCTAGGTACTCATCCTTTTGGATAAATTCCATACACTCTTCTAATGAGAAGTTTAATTTCGGAGCAATTTTGGTATTTGAATCCGTACCTGACGCACGCATATTCGTTAATTGCTTCGCAGCTTGAAGGTTCACTT